>Ga0310786_10005868_pt1 | contig 16535 bp, 11 predicted proteins | sample AusTroGonzalo_MG_FD_203881 | JGI IMG/M metagenome (GOLD analysis project Ga0310786, IMG submission 203881) | Bovine rumen microbial communities from tropical cattle in Woodstock, Queensland, Australia - Gonzalo_03 (v2) (version 2) | ecosystem: Host-associated > Mammals > Digestive system >... | reverse complement strand
TCGGCACAGAATCTTTTCAAAATGCCAGGCCTCTGACAAAAGTCGATAAGCACATTCGTGTCGAGGACAACAGACTTCATTTCCACATCTCCTCGTCAATGACATCAAACTCCTTTTGGACTGACCGCAACTCATCGGCCGCCTCCTTTGACAAAGGTGTTATGTCCAAAAAGTCTGGCATTGGGCGCTTCTTGTGCCTGAAGATGCCGAGCGTCGCGCCAAGCGTCTCTTTTATGAACTTGTTTATGCTCTGTCCGGCGTCGGCGGCACCGGTGCGTATGGCCTGGGCAAGTTCGTCTTCTGCATGGATAGTAAATGTCGTCATTTTGAATCACCTTCCTTCCTCAAAGTGATTCACATTATACATCATCATCGCATTACGGTCAATGAAGGCTATTATGGCTTTTCGAACCGCTTGACGAGGGCGGCTATCATGCGGTTGACGCGTGACTTTACCTGCCGCACGACCTCGGGCGTTACGCCGAAGCGGCGGGTCACCTCGCCGGCATCACCGTCCTCCAACACGTAGGCACGATATATCTCGCGACTTTGATCGGAAAGTGCCGTCTGTGTGAAGACATGGCTGATTGCCGACTTGAGACATGCCGCCTTCCATTTCTTCTCGAAGATGTCTGCAGCATCTTGCGATTGGGCAGTATCGGCATCGGGCAGGATTTCCTCCACGGACACCCCGTCTTCGTCAAAGATTACCTTTTCACCCACTCGCGGAGATGCTGAAAGATGGCGTAGAGGCCGGGAGTGAAACAGATACCGACAAAGGTGGCCGCAAGCATTCCGGAGAATGTGGAAATGCCGATCGCCTTTTGCGAGCCGGCGCCCGCGCCTGTGGCAAGGACAAGCGGCAATACGCCGCAGAGGAAACTCCAAGCCGTCATCTGCACGGCACGGAAACGCAGGTTCGCACCCTTCATCGCGGCGTCCGTCACGGAGAGACCTGTATCGCGCTGCTGCTTGGAGAACTCGACCATGAGGATCGCGTTCTTGGCAGAGAGGCCGATCAGCATCACCATGCCAAGCTGCGCGTATATGCTCATCGGCGTGCCGGTGACCCACAGTCCAACGTATGCACCGCCGAGGGCAAAGAGAATGGAACACATAACGGAGAGCGGTACTGTCCAACTCTCGTACTGCGCCACAAGGAAGAGGTAGGCAAAGAGCGCGGCCATACCCATCAGGAAGCCAAGGCGCCCCTCGTTCTCCTTTTCCTGGCGGCTCATCTCGCTCCATTCTATGTGATATCCCTCTGGCGGCGCCAACTTCTCGATGGCCTTTATGAGCGTTAGCCCGGCGACTCCTGGAGCGGCTTGCGCATTGAGGCTTGCGGACGGCATCTTGTCGAAACGCGTCACCTGCTTGGGGCCGACCTCGTAGACGATGTTGGCGACGGCCGATAGCGGGACGGATGCCCCGTTCGCCGTTGTCACATGGAGATCGGCCACATCTTCCACCGAGGCGCGATACGAGCCGACGGATTGAACGATCACCTCATATGCGCTGCCGCCGAGGGTGAAATCGTTCACGTACACGCTTGCAAGCTTATTCTGGAGCATGGCGAAGACGGCGCTAGGCGAGACGCCGAGAATCTCGGCCTTCCTGCGGTCCAGCGTCAGGCGAAGCTGGGGAGTGTCCGCACGGAAAGTATTCATCACCGTAGCTGCCTCCGGCAAGGCAGAGACCTGGCGCGCGAAACTGGCGGCTGCAGTTGCGAGTTCTGCGCTGGAGGCCCCCGCGTCGGAACAGAGATTGAAGCCCACGCCGCCCACGCGGCCTAACCCCATGATTGGGGGTGATGTGAAACAGCGGATACGTGCGGCATGGACATCCGCCGTTCGGCGCATGATCTCGGCGATGATGGCGTTAACGGACTTCTCGGGAGTGCGGCGCATGTCCCAGTGGTCGAGCGACACCATGCCCTGGCCGCAGTTCTCGCCCGAGCCAGACATTGCGCCGGACCCTGACATGAGCATGATGCCGGCGATTCCGGGAATATCCTTGATGCGCGCATAGACGTCGTCAAGTACCTGATTAGTACGCTTGAGTGTAGCACCCTGGGCGAGCTCGATGTCGATGGTGATGTTGCCCTTGTCCTCATCTGGCAACAGCGTCTCCTTCACCATGTCCTTCGCGAACCACACGCCTATGCAGGCGGCGGCGAACAGGACGGCTGTCACAAGGCCACGCCGTACGAGCAGGCCCGCAACCGCTAGATAGACCTTGCGTGAACTGTCAATCGTGATATTGACCGGCACGAAGATACGGGACGGCTTGCCAGGCTTGCGCAGGAGAAGCGAACAGAGCACGGGAGAGAGCGTGAGCGCTACACATGTGGAGAGAGAAAGCGCCACGCACATCGTGAAAGCGAACTGGATGTACATCTTGCCCACCATGCCACCGTAGAAGACGAGAGGTATGTAGCAGGCTACGGTAACGAGCGTGGTGGCGATGACAGCACCCGTGATCTGGCGCATCGACTTGGCGGCGGCCTCCTTCGCGGAAAGGCCCTCTGTTACCATGAGCGTCTGCGTATTTTCCACAACAACGATGGCATCGTCCACAAGCGATCCTATGACGAGGATGAGTCCAAACATCGTGAGAATGTTGATCGTATAGCCGAACGCCCACACAAAGACGAATGTTGCCAGGAGCGAGACAGGTATGGCGGCTGCCGGAACGATCGTGGCACGCCAGTCCTGCAGAAATATCCATGTGATCAGAACAACGAGGCCAAGGGCCATAAAGAGGGTTGATACGATTGCCTTCATGAAGACGAGCGTGAACGCCGTAGCGTCGTGCACCGTCTCCATTGCGACACCTGCGGGGAGGCGCTTGTCCCAGTCGGACAGTTCCGCCTTCACGCGCTTGACTACGGCGAGCGCGTTTGCCTCTGGCGTCTTGTACACGGAAAGGACTATCGCCTCTTTTCCGTTCATTAGGGACTTGCCCGAGTAGCTCTTTGAGCCGAGCTCGATGCGCGCAACGTCACCAAGTAGCACCTGCCCTCCGGTGGCGGGGTCGCTGCGGACGACGATGGCGGCGAACTCGTCGGCGGACTTCAGCCGACCATCGGCGTTGAGCTTGTAGGAGAGGTAACGGCTCGCATACTCGCTACCGACCGTACCGGCCGCGGCCTGTACGTTCTGTTTCTCGATTGCGGAAGAGATGTCTGTGATTGAAAGGTTGAGCGAGGCCATGCGTACCGGGTCGAGCCAGATGCGCATCGCGTACTCTCGCGAAGCCATAACCTCGGCCACGGAGACGCCATCAAGGCGCATGACCGCCTCCTTGATGTTCTTCTCTACATAGTCGCCGAGTTGCTGAAGCGACTGCCTAGTGCCGTCAGTAGTGAAGGCCCAGAGAGCAAGCATGTCGGAGTTACGCTTCTGGACAGATATACCCTGCTGCTTGACTGTAGAGGGTAACTTGCGCTCGGCGCGCTTGACTGCGTTCTGGAGATTGACCAGCGCCATGTCCGTATCGGCACCGCTCTTGAAGGTGACAGAGCAGGAGTAGCTGCCGCTGTTGTCGCATGTCGACGAATAGTAGAGGAGGTTCTCCACGCCGTTGATCTGGTCTTCCACCGGAATGGCGATGGAATCGGCCACCACCTGCGCACTTGCGCCGGGATAGGATGCGGAGACTCGAATCGTGGCTGGGGCAAGTTCTGGATATTCGGCCACAGGGAGGTCCAAGAGGGCGATTCCTCCGCAGAGGGACATTAGAATGACCAGCACGAACGCAAAGCGCGGCCGGTCGATGAAGAATTGCGAAATCATGCCGCCAATTATAGCACAAATGGGGCATTATGCTATAATGCGCGCATGAGATACTGCATAAATTTGATGGCGCTGACGGCTGGAGCCGTCTGCGCGGCTCATGCGGCGACGGTAACGCTGCCCGTGGCAGAAGTGGCGCAGGCCGCCGATCCTCAGGCCAAGACCTTCCCGGCAAAGGTGTTGCCTGTACAGCGTGTGGATGTTACGCCGGAGGTAAGCGGCGACATCATAGAGGTCTGCTTCAAGGATGGTGCGCTCGTGAAGGCGAACGACGTGCTGTACAAGCTCATGCCGATCAAGTACACCAGCGCACTCAAGAATGCGCAGGCAAAAGTGGCCGAATGCAAGGCGAGAAAGATGTTTGCCGACGCGGTCTGCGAGCGCCATGCGAAGCTTTCCGCGGGAGCCGTGTCGCAGAATGCGGTGGATAGCGCGAAGAACGACAGCGAAACGGCTGCCGCCGCACTTGCCGCCGCCGAGGCAGAACTGGCAGTGGCGGACTACAATCTGAAGCGGTGCCAGGTTCGCACTCCAATCGATGGACGCACCGGCACCACGCGTCTCACAAAGGGCAATCCCGCTTCGCCGTCAACTCCGCTCGTCACAGTGGTGCAGCTCCAACCCATCCGCGTGCGGTTCTCGCTTTCAAACGCCGACTACCTCACAATGTTCGGCGCCCACGGACGGACCATCGCCGACAAGGGCGAGGTCACCGTAACTCTCGCGAACGGAACGCCTTACTCCGAAGCGGGAACGATCGAGTACACCGAGAACATCACCGACGAGGCTACTGACACGGTGCGCGTGTACGCCACCTTCCCCAACGCTGACTACATCCTCAAGCCATACGCCGCCGTTGGGGTGACGCTCCGCTGCAAGGACGGCGTGAAGAAGTGCGCCGTACCGCCCTCCGCAGTGATGCAGGATTCGGAAGGCGCGTGCGTTTGGGTTGTGGGGAAGGACGGCAGGGCCGAAAAGCGCCGTATCGTGCGCGGACGCCTTTTGGGCGATTTGCAGTTCGTCGAATCTGGCCTCGCGCCAGGAGAACGCATCGTGACAGACGGCACCCACAAAGTGTCGCCCGGCGACACCGTCAAGTCGATTTGACGATGGCAGGTGGCGCTACTGCATGGTGCGCAACAGCACCATGCGGAACGATTGCAGATTGAGCCGTACCTTGCCGTTCTCAATCGCTACGTCCCGTCCGGCCAGCATGTCCACGGCACGTTTCGCGCCTGCCGGCAACGTCACTTCCGCCTCCACCGCGCTATCAGGCGACAGATTGGAAACGACAATCAGCGACTCGTATTCCCTGCGGTATACGCTCGCCTTCACGCTCTCTGGCGACACAGCCACAGGATTCTTCCAATATGGAATCCATTCCGCCCTAGTGAAGTCGAATTCATCCAAGGCCCTCCATATTGGCGAAATCCGCGGTACCGATACGAACCCACAGGGCCGGACAAGCACATCGTGCAGCAGGGTGAGGGCCAAGGCGTCGTCGTATGACCACTGCCCGGGCTTCTCGTAAGCGAGGAACTCGCACGGCACGCCGTGGTTACGCCCCATGAACTCTGCCCGGAACGCCTCAAGATTCAACGTCCGCTTGATGTCCTGCTTGGAAACCGCAAGCTGTTCACCATCCCAGTAGGAATGAACGAACGCCAGCGTCGCCGGGCAGATGTAACCGCTCTGGTGAGCGTTGATCACTCCGCCGCGCGCATGCACAAATTCGTAGAGGCGGCGCATCATCGAGCGTACTGCGAAGAAACTATACGTCTCATGCAACTTCCCGGAGGCGTCGCGCCAACCGCACCCATGCTTTTCGTTGGCGCATGCTCTAGGCATGATGGTGCCGTCAAGATAGAAACCGTCCAGACCAAGTTCTTCGTACGCCCTGAACGCGCGCTTCAGCCACTCGTCGGCAAAATCGTTGTTGAAACAGATGCGATAGTCGCGCTGGCCCGGTTCGCGGAACCACCAACCTACGGGTCGGCCAGCCGCATCTGTGGCAAGTGCCGTAGAGTGATATTTTTCCCAAAGGGGGTCGAGGGGCGACAGTTCGTAGCCTTGATACACCACCACCTTTATTCCGCGAGCATGGCATGCATCCACGATCGCCTTGAAGTCTGCGCATGGCGAGGGGTTGTTCTGTATTGGGATCCAGTCCTCGTGGAACATGATGGTCGTCACACCTTCTCTCTTCGCGAAATCCAGGTTCCCGGTGATGTCGCCATCAGGGAATGCGCGTTGTGCAGTCCACCACACCTCCGGACGTTTGATCGTTATACCCACTCCCATCTGCGGCGAATGCATCACCCTTCTCCTGTTCCATTCGCGCGACCACGGCTTGACCGGCGTCGCCTGCAGCCCGAACGTCCATGTGGAAGGCAGTTCCAACAGTTTGTCCGAAAGCCGTATGCGCAGTACCGTCTCCTTCGCTCCGGGTATCACCTCCACCACCCTGTCGGGCGACGCCGCATGCAGATTCTCGTCGCTCTCGCAGAACCAGCACAGTCCTGCCTTCTCGTTGCCCAGCCAAACGGAACAGCGGAACGGCCATGCCAACGGTCCCTTCACGCCACCCACATTGTTAAGTTTTACCCACGATGCCGGCGAACATACGTAAAGCGTCGCCGCCTGCGGAACCATGGGTATCTCCAGCCATGCTTTCGAGACGGAACAACGGCTTTTTGCCGGCCCCGGAACGAGGGCGAGCGTAACCTTGGCCATACCGTCGAACTCTACCCGGACAGTAGCGTCTGCCGTCACTAGTGAAGACTCCTGCCATGCGCACACGGTCGCTGACTCGTCGTCCTTCTCCTGTACCCATGAACCACCCTTCGTCCAGACAATATCGGCCCCCTTCTCGTCCTTGCACACAATCCGCATCGGCCCTGCCAGAAGTTCGTCTCCAGAGGACTTCACGGACACGGGAAGCGCGTTTGAAGCAAACCCGTATTGCCGTCCCCACACAGACACTTGGCCATCTCCAGCGGTTACCGGTTCCCACGGTGACGGAACGAACGCACAGGCCGCTGCGCTAACCGCCAACGCCGCCGCCATGGCCAAACTTCTACCGGAATGCATCTTCATACGACAAGTCCTTTCTTCTTTCACTCTAGCGCTCCTCATTTTCCTTCCGATTCCGGAGGATATGGCTTACCGGTCCCGAGGTTTTCAGGATACGTAAGTTCCATACCAAGGTTCTTCTGCGCTTCGTGCCAGACACCTGTGGCGTTATCCCTGTGTTCGGAAGGCAGGATCGTCACTCCCTTGAGATATTCCATGGCGTCCTTATACCGCCCATTCTTGACCAGTGCGTTTGCGTAGGCGATCTGGATTGGGTTCTTTTTGGGGAACCGCTCTACGTAGTCCTTGGCGGCGGCAAGCATTTCCGGGAATTCCTTCGTCTCCTCAAAATGGCCGCACAGAGCCCGTCCCACGCGCCAGGAATCCCCGAGCTCACGTGCGCGCTTTAGGTCGGCCAGCCTCGCCTTGCCGCCGCGCCGCGCCGCGCGAACGAGATAGAACACGGATTCGTCGGGCCGATCGCCGCACGAATCGAACAGCGAATCCGCCTCCGCATCGAGATGGAACGCCGCCAGCGCAACGGCCAGATAGTAGGTGAACTTCCAGCTCTCGTGCGCCTTTGCCGCCCACCTGAGAGCCGGCATCGATTCGCGACGGAACGGGAACACGTTCGCAGCCGGCAACCGGGCAATGTCCGCAAGATCGGAGGCATCCTTGCCGATGTACGCGGCTCTAATGCGCGCAACGGGCCTGTCGGCTCCCGCCCATTTGAAGAAGGTGCGTGCGTCGTTGCAAAGTCCGCTTTCCTCGTACCACGATCCGATCTCCATGTACGTCTGATGAGGCAGTTCGTTACGCACGAACTGCTGGCATTCTGCTCCACACAGCTCGTAGCGCGCGGCATGGAAGAGAGGAAGTGTTTCCAGCATCGCGCGTGCCATCTCGGCCGCGCGTGGAGTGCCGCGCGCAGCGATGATCTTGACGAGGAGCGCATCCTGGTTGGCGGCATTCGCGGAAAGCGAAAGATCCGCGGCGTCTTCCGCAGCGCGCATGTCGCCATCCCGGAGATACGACCTCGCTATCAGCGCGTACGCGGCCGAGCGGTACCTGAGGTCAAAGGCCGCCACGCCCAGCCTGTCGCGGGCGGAGACAGTATCGCCCTCGGCCAGGAACGCGAAGCCGTCCAGATAGTTGGCCATGGAATCGTACGCATCCACCGCCAGTGCCTCGCGGCAGTACGAGTGGCACGCGGCATACGTTCCACGTCCCATCTCGATGGACGCCAGTCCCGTTAGAGCGGGAGAAAGATGGCGATTCTTCGCAAGCGCTTCCTTGAAGCACTTCTCGGCTTCGGCGAGCATCTTTTCGCCGAAGTACTGTTCGCCGCGGACGTAACGCCCCCAGGCCGTATTCCAGTCGAAGTCCGCCGGCGCCACAAATGGACGCGGCGCCGGGACGTTCCTGCATGTGGAGAATTCGTTCGTGCTACGCAGCACGCCCCAGCTCTCGCTGAACGTCTCGGTAGCGCCAGGATTGAATACGGGATGCTTGAACGGCGTACGGTAGTTGCCCCAACGAGCCTGGTTGAAACAGCGTCCGCTCTGCAGTTCCGTGTACTGCCCGTCGCTGTCCGTAAGCAGATCCTCCCAGATGCCGCCTTCGCGTGACAGGGCCCACAACCAGATCTTGCGGCCATACTTCTGCCATGAAGTGCAACGATGGATGGAACCGACACCGCGTTCAGGCCACCAGATGCCGTACAGCCCGCTGTCGCCAGGCAACACATGATAGCTCTTTGGACCACCGAAGGCATTTTCGCGATAGACGTCCAGTTCGTGTCCGCGGCTGTCGCGTGGCCATGCGTGGGCGTCGCCCTCATGGCCTATGTAGACGTCGCCAGGAAAGAGGAACCGCGGATTCTTGTAGAGCGGATAACCCGCATTCATCCAATGGTAGTAGTATTGGGGCAACCCGGAGGCGTTGAACCAGGTGGTGCGGGTCTCGAATGAGTCTGCGCCGGGAGCAAGCCTCACCTCGACCTGCCAGGACGAGCGTGTAATGTATTCCATCGAGGAGACGAAACAGCTCACGCTTTCGTCCGCGTTCGTTCTGACGGTCCAGTCTACTGGGGTAGAAGTCGATGGCGAATGGCCTATGATGCCGAAGTTGAACTCTATGCCTCCAGAGCACCACGGTCCGCGCATGGCGATGTCCCGGAACTTCACTGCGTGGTTGTAGTAGATGAAGTCAACACCCGTCTTCTTGTCCGTCGCCCCCCACACCTTGCCGCCGATTGCCGGCATCAGCGTGACGCGTATGTTCTCGTTTTCAAGGACTACGGTCTGCCAAGTCTTTGGCTCGCTCGAAGGAGATGAACCGTCATATCGGAAATACGGATAGCGCCGTTCCGAGACCGCGGGAACAGGATCGGGGTCGAAAAAGCCATACGTCGGGAAAACCTCGTCGCGTATGCTGCAGAGTACCGATCCGGCCATGATGTCAGCGGATAAAACGGCGGCTACAGCGAATGCAGATGTCCTTTTCATGGATAAAACCTCTCGTTGCGTTCGGGATTGATGTTACCATACGGCCTTGGGCCGTGTCAATTCTGACGCAACGCGCTTCCAATTGGAGCCGGCAGAGGGATTCGAACCCCCGACCAGCGGTTTACAAAACCGCTGCGCTACCACTACGCTATACCGGCATTTCCGCTTGCGTCCGCGAACCTCCCCGTGCGGAGCGACGGCGGGAAGTCTACCAAAACCCGCACGTTGGCGCAAGTCCGAAGAAATACCCGCCGCGTAATGGAACTCAGATTGCCCACCGCCAAGATGTTATGTTAAGATACGAGCGCGAGAGAAAGAACGCACAACAGAAAAGAAAAGGAACAGGAAAAATGACCGTGTCCAACGCATGCAGCGCAATCGCAGCAACTTCCTTGGCAGCCACCTTTCTCGTTACTCTTCCAGCGACCAGCGGCGAACTGGTGGTTTCTCCAGACGGCCTTTCGCCGCATCAGGCGCTGGCAAAAGTTCGCGCCGCGAAAGCGACAGGTGACAAGAGCGCATGGACGATCCGCGTAAAGAAAGGTTTCTATATGTTGAAGAAAACGCTCGTCTTTACGCCGGCCGATTCAGGATCGAAAGACGCTCCCGTCAAATGGATTGGCGAAGGCACCAATAGCGTCTTCGCGGGTGGCGAACGGTTGACCGGATGGAAGGACGTGGGCGGTGGAGTGTGGGCCGCGCCGATTCCGCGTGCACCAGACGGGACGCCGGCATGGCTCGAACAACTTTGGGTGAACGAACGCCGCGCCGACCGCGCACGTCTGCCAAACAGTTCTCCAGACAACATGAAGAACGGATATTTCAACATCGTCAATCCGCGTTGCGAAGCCGTCACCAATGCCGCGGGCCGCACCACGCATTGGACAGAACGCATCTCTATCACAAACGATGCCGCGCGAGCCCTGGCGGCGATCCCAGCCAACGAATTGCCTTGGGCGCAGATGTGCGTGGTCCTCAAATGGAGCTTCGCGCGGCGCGTGCTGCGCGGCGTAGACCCGAAGACCCTGACGGTGGAGACCCATAGCCCTTCGCAGTGGGCCAATTGGAAGGTTTGGACCCCGCACGAAACGCTCGTCTGCTTCGAAAATGTACGCAGCGCCTTTGACGCGCCCGGCGAATGGTTCTACGACGCAAAGGCAGGACAGATTCTATATCGTCCGCTTCCCAGCGAGGATATGTCAGTGGCCGAGGCGCTCGCGCCATCCTCAAAAATCGGCCGTCTTGTGGAATTACGCGGGAATCCCGACTCCGGTGAATACGTGCATGATATCATCTTCCATGGGATATCGTTCCTCTGCTCCGATGCCGTCGCGGAGGGCGGAAATGGCCCTACGCAATCCTATCAACATCAAGCCGCGAGCTCCAGCGATGGTTCGATCACGGCCATGGGCGCCCAACGAATCGTCTTTAATCGTTGTCGTTTCTCCCACACGGGTAACTACGGCATGCGGTTCAAGGACGGCTGCACATCGAATACTGTGGTCAATTGCACGTTCGAGGACCTTGGGGCGGGCGGGATCTGGATCGGCGCGATGAACCGCTATGTCGCAAAAGGAGAAACTCTTTCGCGACGCGTCATCAGAACGCTTACGCCGCGTTCTACTGCCTTCAACCGCATCGAGAATTGCGTAATCAGGGGCGGCGGCCGCTTCAATCCTGAAGGCACGGGCGTGGCATTGACGCACGTATCGGACACGAAGGTGCTCCACTGCGACATACATGACTTCTTCTACACCGGCGTGTCCGTGGGCTGGACCTGGGGCTTCGGGGGATCTACGGCCCAGCGCAACGAGATCGCATACAACAGGATATACGACCTCGGCAAAGGCGTTATGAGCGACATGGGCGGAGTCTACACGCTCGGCACGAGCTTCGGTACGCGCGTCCACCACAACGTGATCCACGACGTATGGTCATACTCCTACGGCGGCTGGGCGCTATACACCGATGAAGGTTCAGAGGGTATCACAATGGATCACAACCTTTGCTGGAACACTACCGATGGCGGCTTCCACCAGCACTACGGCACAGGATGCGTTATCCGCAACAACATCTTCGCATGGAACAGGAAATTAGGCGCGGTGCGAATGTCGAGGCAGGAAGTGCAGGACATTCCCTGTACCCTTCATTTCGTGAACAACATCGTCGTGGTGCACGAGGGGCCACTCGTCGGACGTGGGCCTCGCCGCGTGGGCGGTATCTGGGCCGGCAACCTCTGGTACGACTTCTCGGGGAGCAAACCAGAATTTGACGGTCTCGACTGGGACCAGTGGCGCGCCTGCGGCAAGGAAATCGGTGGCGTCTACGCCGATCCGATGTTTGAAAACGCCGAAGCATACGACTTCCGCTTGAAACTGTCATCCCCAGCGTTCTCTCTTGGTTTCGAGCAGTGGGACTATTCTAACGCGGGAGTGCCCCCAGGCATCTGACGTTGCGCTTAACGTCAGTTCTCTGGCCTTGCCGTTCCTATGCGTTCCGCAATAAAGCCAAAAGCCGACTCCGATGCAGTAGCTACGGTTCCATAGGCCGAAGTGGTCCGTTGCCAGAGAGAGCGTCCTGCCGCCTTCCACGTTACCTCGGTGGTGCATACCGTCCATACGATCACGAGGATGATGTTGCACAGGCTTATCAGGACATACGAAAAGAAACGCCCGTACTCCTGAATGTCCGGCTGAAACTGCATGAGTGAACGGATCGTGAAACACATGTGCATGCACCAAGTGAAGCCTACGGCGAACAGCCAGATGCACGGCATGGGAAGCGGCGAGACGAAACACCGCGCCACGATCGCCGCCAGCGCCACGACCATCGTCCAGAACGGAAAGAAATACGGCGCGAGGGTTATCCATACGTTCGACTTCGTGAGCGACACGGAACCACCGGACTTTCCCACCTTGAGCTTCGACACCTTTGCGCCAAATACGAGTCCCCACAACGCATGGGTCAGTTCATGTCCCAGAACGTAGAGCCGTACAGGTGCAGGCAGAACCGTCCAAACCAGAAGGAAGGCCAGCAGCCCACCGAAGATGGAAAGCAACCCAGGAGAAAAGACTGATCCTCCAGAAGCGGGAATCAGTTGGAAGACGTCTACGAACGAACAGGCCGCGCCCCACACGAGCGGAAGCATGGCGATCGCCAACAGGCAACGAAGAAATCGCATGACGTCAATCGTCGAATATGAACACCAGTTCGCCCGGATACACGCGACGATTCTGGCGCGCAAGTGCCTCCACGAACTCGCGGTCGGTGTTGAACCGACGCTGCTTCTCGCGGATGGCGGCTATTTCCGCCTTCTTTTCCTCGATCTGCTTCAGTATACGCGCATGCTCGGCGTTCAACCCCTGCGCCTGCCGGTACTTGGGGTAGGAAATCACCACCCCGGTCGCGACTATGCAGCAGAAGACCGCGAAGAAAAGCAACTGGAACAGTCTGTCTACGAGCTTTTTCATCGTATCAGACGAGTCCGCGCTCTACGAGGCATTCTGCGATTTCCACCGCGTTCAGCGCGGCGCCTCGCAACAACTGGTCGCCGCTTACAAACATGTCGAGCCCCTTCTTGTCGAGGCGGCTGATGTCCTGACGGATGCGGCCTGCCAGCACGTCGTACTTGTCCGTAGCGTAGAGAGGCATCGGATAGACATTCTTCAGCGGATCGTCCACCACCTTCACGCCCGGCGCGGAGGCGAGAATCGCGCGCGCCTCGTCTGGCGTTATGTCCTGCTCGAACTCAAGGTTCAGAGACTCGGAGTGCGCGCGCGGAATCGGCACGCGCACCGACGTGCAGCTCAAAAGGAGATCCGGGGCATGGAGCATCTTGCGCGCCTCGTTGCGCATCTTCAGCTCCTCGAGCGTGTACCAGTTCGTCTCGTCGAACTTATCGATGTGCGGAATCAAGTTGTTTGTGAGCTGGTGGGCGAACGCCTTCACGGTAAGCGGCTTGCCTGCCACCATCTCGCGCATCTGTTCCTCCAGCTCGGCCATGCCGGCCGCGCCAGCGCCGGACGCCGCCTGGTACGTCGAGGCCACAAGGCGCTTTAGTCCCTTGGCCTTGTGCAGGGGAGCGACGGCCTCAAGCATGATGGCGGTGGTGCAGTTCGGATTCGCTATCACGCCCTTGTTCCAGTCGAGGTCCTCCGCGTTCACTTGAGGCACCACGAGCGGGACGTCGGGATCCTGACGGAAGGCACGGGAGTTATCGATCATCTTGGCACCTGCCGCCACCACGGCGTCCTTGAACTCGATGGAGGCCGTAGTGCCGCCCGCGAACAGCACAATGTCTAAACCCTTGAAACTGTCCTTTGTTGTAGGCTGAACATGGAACGTCTCTCCGGCGATCACCTCGTCGCGCTCGCGGCTTGCGAACACCTGAATCGCCTTGGCGGGAAACTTCCGCTGACGCAACACTTTGACCATCTCGGCGCCAACTGCGCCGATGCCCACAAGACCGACATTATACTGTTTGCTCATCCGTTGTTCCTTTCCCGGGGCCGACCGCCCGCAGAAACCGGATAATTTTAGCACAAAACCGCGCGGACGGCAAATCGTACCCCTACGACCCGGAGATTCTCGAATGACGCAAACACGGGGATATGATATACTCTAGCCATGAAAACCACCATTGTTCTGTTCGCGGGCGTCGCCATGTCAGTGGCCGGCGCGGAATTGAAGACTGTCGGCAACTGGCAGATCTCCTTCGACGAAACGTCTGAAAGGTTGGTCTTGGAGAATGCGGCCAGGAATATGCGCCTTGAAGGGAAAGTCGGTTTTACCAGCGAGGGCAAGGCGTGGCGCGTAGTAGCTTCGCGCGATGCCGTGGCAGACAGGCTGGCAGTAGAGGCTCCAAACAAGATGGTGCGCGCGTACATCTCGTTCCGCAGCGAAGGCGATCGCCTAGAGTTCGAAACATACCATCGCGCCGGATACGGAAACGAATTCCCTGGCCGATTCTTCTACAACGCCACAGCGCGAGTACGTCAAGATTCGTTCCCGTGCCGGACGTTTCCAGCCAACGACGAGCAGGTGATAAACTTCGCGGACGGCTCCGGCGATTCGCCGCTCAACGACTCCATCTTCGCGCGCGAAGAGGACCTCGCATTGCGGTTCATTTCCGCAGACACGCGCATATCCTCGTCGCCCGACGGCACATACGAGGTGCATCTCGAAACCGACATCAACGAGCCTGCACAGGCATCTGGAAGCATCATCGCGGACAAGGCGTACTTCGCGTCACGCTGGGCGCCGGGCTACCACCCAATCGACAGGAAACGTTGTCCACGCGCACCCACCGGCTGGATGAGCTGGAACACTTACTTCGACAAAGCCGGCGCCAAGGAGAACCTTGCCGAGGCGAAGGTGGGCGCCAAATACCTAAAGCCTTTTGGTCTGGAGATCTGGTCTATCGAATCCTGGCAGGGCAATTCCGAATGGCTCGGCGTTTCCGAATTCGCAAACCTGGACCTTTCGCGCTACGAACGCCAATTCCCCTACCCCATGAAACAGCTCGCCGACGAGATCCGCGATCTTGGATTCAAGCCTGGCCTCTGGATGCCACTTTACGGAACTGGTGACGAGAAGTTCTACAACGAGCACCGCGAATGGTTCCTCCACGACAAGAATGGCAACCCGATATCCAACTGGAACGGACGGTACATGCTCGACACCACAAACCCCGAAGCGCTCGACCACATGCGCAAGATCACGCGCATCGCCTCTCGCGACTGGGGCTACGAGTTCTTCAAGTTCGACGGCATGGCCAACACGCCGCGCAAGTTCGAGAGGCCCGACATTCGCGCCCAAATGAAGGACCCGGAGGATCGGCGCTGGTTTGAACGCAGCGTCCGCATGCTCCGCGAAGGCATCGGCGACGACCGCATATTTCTTGGATGCATGGGCGACTACACCGGTACCGAGGCACAGTTCCTAGACGCGTCTCGCTTGGGCTCCGACGTCGTAGGCTGCTATAAGGGTCTCGGCGAGACGTACGCCTACGGTGACGTCGAAAAGATGTCCGACTGGTGCCAGCGGCCGGTCCAGTGGAAAAACGTACTACATCAGGTACGGAGTACATTGGCTCAGATTTTCGTGAACAACCTTATGTTCTATACGGACCCGGACACGCTACTTGTGGGATACACGCTTGAACAGCACGAGGCTGAGGTAATGGCCACGATCATCGGACTGCCTGGCCAACTGATGTTTGCAGGCGACAAACTTGGCACCCTGTGCATGGACCGCATGAAGATTATCCAGCAGGTCCTGCCCGTGGCGGACATCCATCCGCAGAACCTGTATCCCTTCGCCGCCACTTCCATGATTCCAGTGTGGAACCTCTCCGCGACGCGCCCGTTTGCCTCGTGGAAGATTGTTGCGCTCTTCAATTTCACCGATGCTCCAAAGAGTTTCGCCGTGCCGGTGGCATCTCTCGGACTGAAGGAAGGCACGGAGTACGAGGCTTACGAGTTCTGGCGGCAGGAATACGCGGGGACGTTCACGGAGACACTGGAAGCGGAGGACGTCCCGATGCGTAGCGTGAAGCTGTACGCGATCCGTCAGGTGACACCTCATCCGCAGTTTGTCGGCGACGACCGCCACATAACGCAAGGAGCCGTTGAATTGAACGGTCTCGCCTGGGACGAAACGGCGAAGACGTATTCGGTCGACATCAAGGTTGTCGGAAACTTCCCGCTGACCTTTGCAGTTCGTGCGCCCGAGGGATTCGTTTACAAGGCCGTCGGCGTTCCCAACGACGTAACGTGCCGCACAAAGAAGGACGGAAACCTCCTTCGCATAACGCTGTCCACCAAGGAAACAAAGGACGTAAAGGCTGTAATACAGTTTTAGTGCGGAACGACTCGCCGCCATTCAGGCGATGTTCACGTAGAACGGGCGACCTCGCACCAGATCGAAAAGTTCCGCCACGTCCCTATTCGCCATGCGGATGCATCCGTGGGAAGCCGGCGTTCCCAGCAGGTGCTCCTGATTCGTGCCGTGCAAATAGATGTAGCGTGCACGGCTATCTACTGTTCCACCCCTGTTTACGCCGTCTTCAAGTCCTTCAAGCCGCAAGATACGGGATAAAACCAAGTCTGTATCGCCGCCACCATGCCACTCACATGGCGGCAGTATGCGCCCAAGAACGGGA
>Ga0310786_10005867_pt1 | contig 16536 bp, 11 predicted proteins | sample AusTroGonzalo_MG_FD_203881 | JGI IMG/M metagenome (GOLD analysis project Ga0310786, IMG submission 203881) | Bovine rumen microbial communities from tropical cattle in Woodstock, Queensland, Australia - Gonzalo_03 (v2) (version 2) | ecosystem: Host-associated > Mammals > Digestive system >... | reverse complement strand
TCATTCCTTTCCAGCCCTCTACACCGGAGGCCCTGGCTATTTCCAAGGATGTCCCTACTATTATAGGTACGGTTTACCACGAATTTACCCGGGATCAGGAAGATCCCATCTTCAAGCCCCTGGCCATCCAGCAGGCTACGGACCGTACCGCCAACGCGTGCGCGCCCGTGTACTTCTATCAATTTACCTGGGAGAGCCCCGTACTGGACGGCGCCCTGGGAAGCACCCACTGCATTGAGATCCCCTTCGTCTTTGACAACGTGCTGCGCCACCGCACCTTTACCGGCGGGGGAGCCGATGCCGTGGAACTGGGCCACCGCGTGAGCCGCCTGTGGACCAGCTTTGCCAAAACCGGAAAACCCCAGGCCGAGGGCATGCCCGAATGGGAACCCTGGCCCAACTATATGAAAATCAATATTAACTCAACTATCAACAAAATCCATTAACCAATTAAAACTGATCACATGAGAAAATCTCTGCTGATGAAGATGACAACCCTGGCGTTGTCTCTCCTTGTGGGATGGTCTCTCGCTGCCCAGCAGCGCGTGACTGTCACCGGTGTGGTTACCGATGACCAGAACGAGCCGATGATTGCGGCTGGTGTTGTCCAGAAGGGCACCACCAACGGCACCATCACCGATCTGGACGGTAGCTTTACCATCACGGTTCCGGCCGGAGCCACCATCGAATTCTCTTCTGTGGGTTTCATCACCCAGGAATTCGTGGCCACCAAGACCGAGAATATCGTAATCAAAATGCTCACCGACACCCAGATGATCGAAGAGACCGTCGTTGTGGGTTACGGTGTCCAGAAGAAATCCGACGTTACGGGTGCTATCTCCCAGGTGAAATCTGAGGATATCCAGAACCGTACCATCACCAGCCCCGAATCTGCCCTCCAGGGTAAGACCGCCGGTGTCCAGGTGTTCTCGAGTTCCGCCCGTCCTGGTGCTGCCCCCAGCATCCAGGTCCGTGGTATCTCCTCCAACGGTTCTTCTGCCCCTCTGTACGTTGTGGATGGCCGCCGTACCAATTCCATCTCCGGTATCGACCCTAACGATATCGAGTCCATGGAAGTCCTGAAGGACGGTGCTTCCGCCGCTATCTACGGTGCCGAGGCCGGTAACGGTGTTATCATGATCACCACCCGCCGCGGTCAGGGAGAAGGCAAGATCTCTTACTCCTTCCAGCTCACCTCCCAGAGCCTGAACCATGTTCCCAAGGTGATGAACGCCGAGCAGTACATGGAGTACTTCATCGAGAACGGTCGTTACAACGTCAATGACTTCTATGCCAACTGGGATTTCCAGACCAACACCGACTGGCTGGCCTATTCCTATGAGAACTCCCTGATGCAACACCACAACCTTTCCTTCAGTGCCGGTAACGAGCGCGGAAACCTCTATCTCTCCGCCACTTACCTGGACAATGACGGTATGTTCGTGGGCAACGCCGACGTTTACAAGCGTCTCACCTTCATGGTGAACGGCTCCTGGAAGTTCAAACCCTGGCTGGAAATCCAGACCAACAACCAGGTGGAATACTATCAGGCCCGCAGCGTCTCCGAAGGTTCCGACTACGGTTCCGCCGTTCTGTCGGCCCTCCAGCTGGACCCGCTCACTCCTCCCACCTACTCTCCCGACAATCTTCCCAAGTTCATGCAGGACTATCTGGATGCCGGCCGCAACCTGCTGAAGGATGAGAATGGCAACTACTACGCCGCTTCCTTCTTCAACCCGTCCGAGAACGTGAACCCCCGCATCATGCGTGACCGTTCCTACTCCGATATGCACGGCTTCAACATCAACGGTTCCACCGCTATCAACTTCAAGCCCTGGCAGAGCTTCACCTTCACTTCCCGTGTTGGTTACCGTCTCTCCGCAGGCGACAGCTACGGCTACAGCCTCAACTACTATATCAACCAGAACGCTTACCAGAATTACATCGGCCTCAGCGGTTCCGACAGCAATTCCATGTACTATCAGTGGGAAAACTTCGCCAACTGGAACCAGGCTTTCGGCAAGCACTTCGTGAACGTGATGGTTGGTACTTCCTTCTCCAGCAACCGCAGCTTCTCCATGAGCGGCAGCTACCGCGGTAGCGACGACGACCTGGGTGTTACCCAGAACGACCCCCTGTTCTACTACTTCGGTTCCCACTCGGCCAACGCCGTTCCTTCCGTAGACGGTGCCACGCCCAACTACACCCGCAAGCTCTCCTACTTCGCCCGTGCCAACTGGAACTACCAGAACAAGTATAACGTGCAGGCTTCCTTCCGCGCTGATGCAGCCGACCTTTCCATCCTGCCCAAGCCCATGCGCTGGGGTTACTTCCCGTCTGTATCTGCTGGTTGGACCATTTCCGAGGAGCCTTTCTTCGCTTCCCTGAAGAACGTTGTCAACTTTGCCAAGTTCCGCGCCAGCTGGGGCCAGAACGGTTCCCTGGCCGGCCTGAGCGGCTACCGTTATGCCAACGTGATTGCCCAGACCGGTAACTATCCTACCGGCAACGGCCTTGAATACCTCCTGGGTTACGCTCCTTCCTCCACCGGTAACGATGAGCTCAAGTGGGAAACCTCCGAGCAGCTCAACTTCGGTCTGGATCTGCGCTTCCTGAGAGACCGTCTCACCTTCAGCGTCGACTGGTTCAACAAGATGACCAAGGACCTGATCGTAACCGGTATCACTCCTTCCACCGTGGTGGGTGTAACCGCTTCCCCCGTGAACGCCGGTAACGTCCGCAACACCGGTCTTGAGTTCGAACTCAAGTGGAGAGACACTGTGGGCGACTTCAATTACAGCGTAAGCGGTAACCTCTCTACCCTTAAGAATACGGTGACCTACCTGCACGAGACCCTGTCCGACGGTATCGACGGCGTGGGCGTGCGTAACTACGGCACCATCACCCGTTTCGAGAAAGGCTATCCTGCATGGCACTTCTACGGCTACCACTTCACCGGTATCGATCCCACCAACGGTAACGCTATGTTCGAGGATGTGGACGGCAGCGGAGACGCCACTCAGGCCGACAAGATGGACCTGGGTTCCGGTATCCCCAAGATGAACTTCGGTCTCACCCTCACCGCCGCCTGGAAGGGCATCGACGCCATCGTGTTCCTCACCGGCGCCGCCGGCAGCAAGATTTACAACTGCCTCACCGTGGTTGACTATCCGTCCAACCGCCTGAGCTTCCTCACGGAAGACCGCTGGACGCCCGATCATACCAACGGTACCACTCCCGCCGCCAACGCCGCCAACTGGCAGCAGTATCTTACCTCCGACGCCGTTGTGTTTGACGGTACTTATGCCAAGATCAAGCAGATCCAGCTGGGTTACACCTTCCCTCAGAAGTTCACCCGCCTGTTCAAGGTTGAGAATCTGCGCATCTACGGTTCCCTGGACGACTGGTTCACCTTCTCCAAGTATCCGGGCTTCGATCCTGAAATCACCGGCTCCGGCAGCGGCCTGGGTGTGGACAAGGGTTCCTATCCTACCGCTAAGAAGGTTGTCTTCGGTGTAAATATTACCTTCTAATCTTGACTGCCTTATGAAAACAAGAAATATCATTTTGACTTTTGTGGCAGCCGTCTCCGCCCTTGCTGCCGTCTCCTGCTCCAAGATGCTGGATATCCCCCAGAAAGGAGTGCTGGACTACAATACCTATTACAAAACGGACGATCAGATTGAATCTGCCGCTGTGGCCATGTATCTGGAAGTCCGCGGTTGGGAATACAATGTGAAACTGTGCAAGGCCATGCTCACGGACGACTTCTGGGCCGGTGGTTCCATGCGCGGTGACAACAACAACCTGGAGCACTTGAATGAGTTCACCTTCGACGCCGAAGAAGACTACATCGAGTCCATGTTCACCACCTACTACACCCTCATCTACAAGGCCAACGTCATTCTGGGCCATGTGGCAGAGGAAAATGCTTCCGGTGTGGCCAAGAGAGCCCGTGCCGAGGCAAAGGTGTTCCGTGCTTTCGCTTACTTCGACCTCAAGACCATGTGGGGCAACCCGCCGCTCGTGGATCACGAACTGTCTCCCTCCGAGTACAACGTTCCCAACGGAACCGACGAAGAACTCTGGGGCCTGATGGAGAAAGACCTCACCGAAGCCATCGCTTCCGGCGCCCTGGCCGAGAAAGAGAGTCAAACCGACAATGCTACCTGGCGTGTGACCAAGCAGTTCGCCCAGGCTCTGCTGGGTAAGGTTTACCTGTGGCAGAATAAGTATGCCGAGGCTGCCCAGCAGTTCGACGCCATTGTTTCTTCCGGCAAGTACACCCTTCTGGCCGACTACGGCTCCGTCTTCCGTGCCAACAACAAGCACAACGCCGAAACCCTCTTCGAGAGCAACCGCGTGCACGACGACAACAACTCCTGGCAGAACTTCTCCATGTACGCCCTCATGACCAACTGGCGTATGGATAAGATGAACTGGCCTGCCGACACTCCTATCATGAACACCGGCTGGGGCTTCCGTGTTCCCACCAAGAGCCTCTATGATGATTTCGTGAAAGTTGAAGGTGCCGACGGTTATCGTCTGAATGAATCCCTGAAGACCCTGGCTCAGCTGGACAGCGACCTGGGCATCACCCTGAAGAGCCCCGTCATCGGCGAAGGTTACTTCATGTGGAAGCTCCGCATCCTGGCCGAAGAGCGTGGTATGGGCAACGACTATGTCTACATGGCCAATACCATCTGGATGCGTTACGCCGAGGTTCTCCTCTGCGGCGCCGAGGCTCATTTCATGAATAATAACGTCAATAAGGCTGCCGAATACGTCAACCTGATCCGCACTCGTGCTCACCTGCCTGCCCTTAACGGCGTGACCCTGGAGCAGATCAAGCTGGAGAAGCGTCTGGAACTCTTTGGCGAAGGTACCCGTATGCAGGACCTGCTCCGCTGGGGTGAAGGCTCCAAGATGGCCGGTAATGGCAAGACTTATCCTGAACTTCAGGTTAATGGTCAGGTCGTATACAAGGATTGCGGTAATCCCGCCGGCTCTTATGGATGGAGAGACAAATATGCACGCCTTCCTTATCCTGCCACGGAAATCCGTCTGAATTCCGAAATCAAACAGAATGAGGGTTATTAATAGTCAAAAACTGAAAGCATTATGAAAAAGAATATATTGCTCATCTGCTGCTTTGTCCTGGGACTTTCCGCTTGCTACAAGCCCGTCCTGGACCCGCTGAGCGGTAAGTTTCCTGCCCCTACTGTGGTGGAAGGTGATGGTGCATTCACCGGCGCTTCCGCCACCAGCGTAAAGGGTGACAACGGCCGTCTGATCGGTGTGGATCTGGATGGCAATACCAAGGTTCACCTGGCTTTGGTAGGCAACAAGTTCTTCCTCACCGAGAATACCTACATTGAGGCTACCGCCGCCGCCGCCCAGAACGGCAACTTCATCAGCGGCCAGACCACTGTGAACGGCAAGGGCGTCAAGTCCGGCCGCGTGGTCGTTGCCCGTCAGGCTGTAGATACCGAAAAGAAAACCTATAGCCTGGATGACGTTTACACCATCAATTGCGTCCTCTTCTGCGAAGATGGCACTCCTTACAGAATGGAGTGGTCCGGCAAACTGGCTTTCTATCCCGATCCCGTCATTGGTGACATCATCGTGGAAAACCAGATGGCCGATACTGTTTCCGATACCGATGCCGGTAAGAAGAAACACCTGATCAACCTGATTGACGGTGACGGCAATCCTTCCGGTTGCTTCGAGATTTTCGTAGAGCCCGATGCTACTACCATCGTTGGTACCTATACCTGCAAGGAATATGCAGAAATGGCTGGTGAGGCCGGCCTCATCGCCAACGGTTACAACTTCCCGGATTGGGGCGTTTCCGGCGGTTCCTACTTTATGAAGGATGGTACCCGCGTAGATGTGGCTGCCGGCCAGACCGTGGTCATCGCCCAGCTCTCCGACAAGTCCTATGTCTTCAACGTGGCCGGTACGGACATCGTGGTCGCCGGCTCGGAGATGGGTGAAGGCATCGTATTCGGTACTGCCGGTGCCGATGCCGTTTCCACCACGGAAGCAGGTAAGAATAAGCACCTGGTCACTGTTACCGAGGACGACGCACCCGCTGGCACCTTCGAACTGTATACGGAAGTCGATGCCGATATTACCGGCACTTATGTGTGCAAGGAATATGCAGAGGGTCTGGGCGAGTCCCTGATCATTGCCAATGGTTATAACTTCCCGGATTGGGGTATCTCCGGCGGTTCCTACTATATGAAGGACGGCGTCCGCGTAGATATCAACGCCGGTGAATTGGTTACCGTTGTGAAGGCCGGCGAAAAGCTCTATTCCTTCTGCGGAAACGGCTTTACCTACCTGGTCAAATTCTAAACGATGAGACAACTCTTCCGTTTTTGGATGATTGTTACAATGGCACTGGGGATCTTGGTCCCCAGTGCTTGTAACAAGGCCACCCAACCCGTAGATGACGAGAATGGCAAGAGCAACCTGATCGATTTGTTGGGTAAAGAAGACAAGTTGTATCAGGACCTTACCATCCAAAGTGCCTACAAAGGCCAGAAAATGACCTATTCCGTGTGGCTGCCCAACGGCTATGACGAAAACAAGACCTATCCGGTCCTGTATTTGCTCCATGGCTATGAATCAGGCGACCAAAGCCATCTGGACCGCTGCTGGGTAGAGAAGGGCAATGCCCGCGAAATTGCCAAGCAGTATGTGAAGGACGGCGGCGTTCCCATGATCATCGTCATGCCCAACGGATTGTCCGATTTCTATATGGGCGCCTGGGAACAGTATTTCCATGAGGAACTGATGCCCAAGGTGGAGAAAGCCTTCGGCGGCAACGGTAAACGTGCCATCGCCGGCCTGTCCATGGGCGGCTTCGGCACCACTTACAACGCCTTGAAATATCCCGACAAGTTCACCTATGCCTATGCCATGAGCCCCGCCGTGGGCTACGACATGATGAAAGGCATGGTGGATGCCCAGGCCGACAAGTCTGTGTTCCCTCCATTCACCTTTGAGGTGGGTAACCAGGACACCACCGTGAGCAATGCCGATACGGAGAATCTGGCCAACTATATGAAGGAACAGGGACTCCAGGTGGAATACATCGCCCGCAACGGTATCCATTATTGGGATTTCTGGCAGGAGTGCCTTCCCAAGGCGCTGAAGAAAGTCGGCGAATCATTTAAATAATAAAAACACAAAACACTGATAATGAAACGAATCTTATCTACCATTGCCCTCGGCCTGGCCCTTGTCGGCACCCTGCAGGCCCAGGAACTCACCAACTTCTCCTTCTGGGGCCAGAAACCTATCATCTCCCCGGAAATCCAGAATGACAGCGTGACCTTCCGCCTGAAGGCCGACTATGCCACCGTGGTGAAACTCAGCGGCTCCTGGATGCCCAATCCCTGGGGCGGTACCATTGACATGACCCGCGGAGAAAACAACGTGTGGTCTGTGAAGATTCCGCTTCCCGCTCCGGAAATCTACACCTACAACTTCGTAGTGGACGGTGTGGCCGTGAACGACCCCCAGAACGTACTGGTACAGCGTGACGGTACCCGTTACCTGCCCATGCTCCTGGTCCCCGGAGAGCGTACGGAGAACTACGGTGAAGCCAAACTGAAGCACGGCACCGTTTCCCATCCCTGGTATCACAGCGAAATCCTGGGCATGGAGCGCCGTCTCACCGTGTACACTCCTTACGGCTACGAGCAGAACACCAAGAAGAAATATCCGGTGCTCTACCTCCTGCACGGCGCCGGTGGTGACGAGGAAGCCTGGACCTCCATGGGCCGTGCCGCCCAGATCCTGGACAACCTCATTGAGAAGGGCCTTGCAGAGCCCATGATCGTGGTCATGCCCAACGGCAACCCCGGCCAGGCCGCTGCCCGCACCCTCAATATCCCCGAGAAAGCCTATGACTGGAGAGATCCCGCCAACCGCGACGCTTATGTGAAGAGCCTTTGCACGGAGATTGTTCCTTTCATCGAAAAGAACTTCCGCGCCATCGCAAAACCCGCTTCCCGCGCTATTGCAGGCCTTTCCATGGGTGGCGGTCACACCATCAGCGCTTCCATCCTGTATCCGGAAATGTTTGACTACATTTGCCCCCTGTCCGCTGCCGGCACCGCCACGCCCGAGCAGATTGCCACCCTCAAGAAGGCTGGCGTAAAGCTCTACTTCCTGGCTTGCGGCAACACCGACTTCCTGTTCCAGGGTGCCGAAGAAATGCACGCCAAACTCAACGAACAGGGTCTGGAGCACATCTACTTCGTCTCTGACGGCGGTCACGTGTGGTCCAACTGGCGCCTCTATCTGAACACCTTCGCCCAGAAGCTGTTCAAATAATCCGCCTAAATAGAATACGTTTTCGGGGTCGGTCGCTTGCGCGATCGGCCCTGATTATTTTGGCAATATTTTATAATTATTGCCAAAATAATTCTATCTTTGCACTATGGAACGAAAAGTAGTCATATCACCCAAAATGAGGGCAGTGGCGGATTATCTTGAAGAGAATCGCCAGGGACTTATTTTTGTTCTGACAGAAACGGAAGAAAACTTAATTGTGGAAGTCCCTAAATCGGAGGTAGATAGTGTAACGGGGCAGTTGCTCGGTAGATTTGAGAATGTGGCTCCATTCCGGCTGGCCCAAGCTATGCTCCCATATCTGCATCAGTTCATTCTGGTTAAACCTATGATAACGGAGGCGCCAGTTGTCAGTGTTGAAGGGATCCTCATTCCTACTCTGGAAAAGATCTTGGTGGATTTGATTTCGGACAAGGAGAATCAAAAAGAGTCTAATCAAAGAAAATTGCGTTTTCTGCAAATGATAGAGACATATCCCGTTCATATCCCGCGCCTTATGCGTTATGCCGCCAGAAAAGGAAAAAAAGAGGAGGTGGAGAAACTACTTGGGGAATTGAATCAGAAACGAGTTTCTATAGTACGCACTCTTCAGGAGTGCTTATCTGGCGCCCCTGTGAGTAAGGCTTGGGTTTTCGGCTCTTTTGCCCGTATGGAGGAAAGAGATGACAGTGACATTGATATTCTTGTTTCCCTGGATAATTCACAGCCTATGGGCCTGATGTCTTTTTCAGAGTTAATCTTGAAAATGGAAAAAGCAACGGGAAAAAGCATAGATCTTGTCGTAGACAGAAGTGTGAAACCATTTGCGCGTGAAAGCATTCAGCGCGATAAAGTCCTTATTTATGAGAGAGCCAGCTAGAGATTCGGGCCGAATTCAAGATATTCTTGAAGCCGCCGGAAATGTGACGAAATTCTCTGAAGGTTTGGACTTTGATACGTTCTGCAAGGACAAGCTCCGCTATTTTGCCATCATAAAGAACGTGGAGATTATAGGAGAGGCCGCCTATATGGTCTCAAACGAATATAAATCGGCTCATCCCAACGTGCCGTGGGATGGTATGATTCGTATGCGCCACGTGCTAGTACACGGTTATGCGACTATTCTTCCGGAACTGCTTTGGGAAACAGTGCAGACAGACATTCCCATATTAGTTGGGCTTTTACAAGAATTATAGCCAGGCTTGTTCATATGAAAAAACATTTGAACAGAGGGGGAATGCTTTTCCTCCTCTGCTTTTGTAATTTTGTGGAAGCTAACAGATTACATAATCCTTAACACACACAGATATGAAGAAACTCTTTACCCTTATGGCAGCTGCCGCCCTGGCAGTGAGCACCCTCTGCGGGCAGGAGCTCACCAACTTTGCTTTTGGCAACCGTGGGCCCCGCATCGTTTCCCCTGAAGTGAAGGACGGTAAGGTCACCTTCCGCCTCAATGCCAACTACGCCACCGTAGTGAAACTCTCCGGCAACTGGATGCCCAATCCCTGGACTGACTCCATCGACATGCAGAAAGGTGAAGGCGGTATCTGGGAAGTGACCGTGGATGCTCCCACCCCGGAGATCTATACCTATAACTTTATTGTGGACGGTGTGGCCGTGAACGACCCCCTCAACGACAAAGTGCAGCGTGACGGCAGCCGTTACCTGAACATGCTGTTCATCCCCGGCGAGCGTTCCGAGAACTATTATGAGGCCACCAAGCACGGCTCTGTGACCACCCGCTGGTACGACAGCCCCAGCCTGGGATACAGCCGCCGCATGGTGGTTTACACTCCCTACGGCTACGAAGCCAACAAGAAGGCCAAATATCCCGTGCTGTATCTGCTGCACGGTGGTGGCGGAGACGAGGAAGCCTGGACTTCCATGGGCCGTGCCGCCCAGATCCTGGACAACCTCATCGAGAAAGGCCTGGCCAAGCCCATGATTGTGGTGATGCCCAACGGCAATCCCAACCAGAAGGCCGCCAACACCCTGGGCATCGGCGCCGAACCCATGGACCGTCAGGATCCCAAGTGGCAGAATGCCTATGTGACCTCCCTGGTGAAAGAGATCGTTCCCTTCATTGACAAGGAGTACCGTACCATCGCCAAGGCCGACGGCCGCGCCATCGCAGGCCTGTCCATGGGCGGCGGACACACCACATCGGCCACCATCCTGTTCCCGGGCGTGTTCAACTACATCTGCCCCATGAGCTGCGGTATCCGCGAGAGTGACCACCTGGACGCCGACCTGCAGGGTATCAAGAAAGCCGGCTACAAGCTGTACTGGATTGGCTGCGGCACGGCCGATTTCGCCTGGCCCGGCACCGAAATCCTGGATCAGGCCCTTACCCGCAACGGCATGGACCACGTCCTCTTTGCCTCCGATGGCGGTCACGTTTGGGCCAACTGGCGCCTGTACCTGAACACCTTTGCCCAGCTGCTGTTCAAGTAGTGTTAAAAATACAAACAAAATGGACAGAGAGGGCAAATAACCCTCTCTGTTTTTTAAACCTATTGTCCTGATTATTGTCTAAAGGACAGTAAACAAAATAAACTTCTATGAACATTCCGGCCAGACGTTTTATCCTTTCTTTCGCCACCCTTTTATCCTGTACAGTCCTCTTTGCCCAGAACATCACCCTTCGGCTCCAGGACGCCGCCAACGGTGAAGCGGTAGGCTATGCAACGGTTTCCCTCACGGTTCCCGGAAAGACCACCGCCTATAAATACATCCTCAGTGATGAAAAGGGAAACGGTACTTTTGAAGAAGTCCGCAAGGGAACCTATGAGATAAAGGCCGAAATGCTTGGCTATAAGCCATTTAGAAAGACCATTACGTTCAATGCCGACAAGAACCTGGACCTGGGGGTTGTCAAGATGGAGATTGACAGCGAAACCCTGGATGCGGCCACCGTGCAGGATGTTGGCAACCCGGTTATCGTCAAAAAGGATACGGTCGAGTACAATGCAGCCGCTTTCAAGACAACGGAAAGTGATTTGCTGGAAGACCTCCTGAAAAAACTTCCCGGCGTGGAGATCGGAGATGACGGGTCCATTACCGTCAACGGCAAGAAGATCGACAAGATTACCGTGGGCGGAAAGACTTTCTTCCAGAATGACCCTACCATGGCCACCAAGAACCTCCCGGCCAAGATGATCAAGAAGATCAAGGTCATCCGTAAGAAGAGCGAACAGGCCGAGTTTACCGGAATTGACGACGGATCGGAAGAGAATGTGCTGGACCTGGGCCTGACCGAAAATTCCATGAACGGTCTTGTAGGCAATATCACGGCCGGTGTGGGCCATGATATTCCGGAAAAGGGGGTCTATAATGATACGGACCATAAGTGGTATAAGGAAGGCTGGCGTTTTACCGAAAACGGCTTGCTGGCCAATTTCACCACCAGCCGGCAATTGGCCCTCATCACCAATGCCAATAATGCCAACAACATGGGCTTCGGCGGCCGGATGGGAGGATTCGGAAGCGGATTCTCCGGTTTCGGCGGCGGGGCCGGCGGCAACGGTATCACCACTTCCTGGATGGTAGGTGCCAATGGCGCCTGGGATTTGCTGGACAATAAGATGAACTTGGGCGGCAATTACGTCTACAACGGCGCCAATAACCAGCTTACTCGGGACAGTTATTCTGTGAACTACCTGGCCGACGGCTCTCAGATTGCCAACACTTCCGACAGCTTCAGCGAGTCTAATAACAACGGGCACCGCTTCGGCATCCGACTGGAACATAAGTTCTCCGATAATACTTCTATCCTCTTTGAACCGCAGATCAACTTCGGCAATACCCATTCCGTGTCGGGTTCCAACCAGTTGCGTGAGAACATAGTGGACGGTGTTTCCACCAAGTCCAGCGAAGGTTTCACGGCCGGCGCATCGGACAGCAAGAACCTGTCTACCAGCGGCCGGTTCCTCCTGCGTCAGCGCCTGGGCATTCCCGGACGTACGCTCACCTTCAATGCCAATTACAGCCTCAGCAACAGCACTACGCAAGGCCTTAACCAGTCCCTGACTTCCAGTTTCCTGCCTGACGGCACCCAGAAGGATTCGCTCATCAACCAGCGTTACGACCAAAGCCAGAAAAACGCTTCCGTGGGTGGAACCCTCACGTATACCGAGCCTCTCGGCAACAATTTCTACGTAGAAGGAAACTATTCCCTTACCTGGAACCGTTCTTCGTCCATCAAGGATACGTACGACAGTGGCTTGAACCCGAATCCTTTCACCGGCGGATGGGACCAGTACAGCCGTGACGGCGAAGTGCTGGACAATGCGTACTCCAACCGTATTATCAACCGCTCCATTACCCAGAACGTGGGAGCCAACCTGCTCTACCAGGACAAGCGGCTCAACGCCCAGGTGGGTATCGGCCTGATGCCGACGAATACCTTCAATTCCACCACTCGCAACGGGGAGGAGAAGACGTATGAGAACAAAGTGCTCAACTTTGCTCCCCGGGCCATGGTCCGCTACAATCACAGCGATAATACCAATTTCAACCTCCGTTACAACGGCCGGTCCAGCCAGCCGTCCGTATCCCAGTTGATGCCGGTTCCCGACAATGCCAATCCGCTCAGCGTCAGTTTCGGTAATCCCTGGTTAAAGCCCTATTTCAGCCACAGCGCCAGTGCCGAGCTGCGTCACAGTAACATGCGTACCTTCTCTTCGTTGAATCTATCCCTCGAAGGCGGCCTTGTCACGAACCCTATCGTCAATTCTATCTGGTACGGCAGCAATTCGGCCCAGTATTCCTATCCGGTCAACGGCCCCACCTCTTTCAACATGGGCCTGAGACTCAATTACAATACTCCCATCGCACGCTCCAATTACTTCTCCTTCAGCACCAATGGCAATGTGAACTATTCCCAGTCCGGCAGCTATGTAGAAAAGAACAGGGGAAGCATCAATATGGATACCTATATTACGGGAGGGGACACCGGCACCTTCGATTACGAGCGTTTCCATAATGATTTCCCCGATTTTGCCTCCAGTGACCTGTTCGTTACCAATACCTTGCGGTCCCTCAATTTCTCTGAGCAGCTGCGTTTCACTTTCCGGAACGATTATGTGGAGGTAGTGGTTTCCGGCCGCACCAATGCCCGTAAATCCTGGTACACGGTTGTCACCGGCGCTTCCACCAGTATGACCTGGGACAACCGCGCATCCCTTTCCGTCAACTGGACTCCGCTGGGCGGATGGACCATCCAGTCCGACTATAACTACGTCTGGTACAACGGCTACACCACCAGCCCCAGCCCGGAGCATTTGCTCAACGCGCAGGTTTCCAAGAACATCGGCTCCTTTACCATCGGCCTGCGGGCCTATGATATCCTGAATCAGGCCAAGACGCTTTCCATCAGCGAGTCGGGTAACATGTACTCGGAAACGCGCACCAACCAGCTGGGCCGTTACGTCATCCTCACCGTGGCTTATCGCTTCGGCTCTTTCAATGGACGGCGCAGCGGTGGCATGCGCATGGGTGGCGGCGGTATGCGTATGGGCGGTGGTTTTTAGAGTAAGTTTTTAATCAGTTAACAAAATAAATATCTGCAAATGAAAAAGATGATGTTGATGGCAGCCGGTGTGCTGCTGGCAATTTCCGCCGCGATGGCCCAGCCGGGCCCCGGAATGATGATGGGTGGCGGTATGATGCGTTTTGGCAGTCAGCCGGAGAGAAACGCCGCGCTTGTGGCCGAGTATTCCGAATTCATGGTGGAAAAATACAAGCTGGACGAGCAGCAGGCCGAAAAAGTCCGAGAGCTGAATGCCGCCTATGTGGGAAAGATTTCCTTCCCCATTCCTTACAAGATGCGGGAAGCGTTCATGAAGGAGAATCGGCCGGCCGAGGGAGAGAGACCCAGTCAGTCGGACAGCACGGCACGTGCCATGCGGGAAAACTTCCGTAATATGGAGAATATGACGGACGAGGAGCGCAAGGAGATGATGGACCAGATGCAGCAGCGGATGGAAGAGGCCCAGCAGGCCGCCGATGAGATGGATGAGCGGAAGGCCGAATATGAAGATGAACTGGCGCAGATCCTGGACAAGAAACAGTTCAAGGCCTATAAGAAGGAAGTCAGCCGTGAAGAAGAACGTGAACAGCGTCGCCGGGAAGGCGAGATGCGCCGTCAGTTCGAACGGAACGGTGGTTTCGGCGGCCCTGGCGGTTTCGGTGGCCCCGGTGGTGGCCCCGGCGGCTTTGGCGGCCCTGGCGGAGGCTTTTAGGACGCCGATACTATAACACAGAAGACGGGTTGGTTAAATGCCACCCGTCTTCTTTATTAATTGCTGGATAATCAACTATTTGAAGATCAGCGGAACAAACTCGCTCAGATAGATTCTCCAGTTCTTCCAGATGTGGCCGCCGTCGGTTTCCATGAAGGTGTAGGGGAACTTGTTGTCGTCCAGTTTCTTCATGAACTCCTTGTTGGCGTTGAAAAGGAAGTCGGTGTTGCCGCAGCCAATCCACAGCAGGGCGGGTTTCTTGGCAAAGTACTTGGCCAGTTTGCCGTCGAAGTCCTGGTACATGGGGCTGATGGAAGGATCACTTACGCCGATGGCGGCGCTGAACATACCGCTGTAGTTGAACATGTCGGGATAGTTGATGGACAGGTTCAGGGTGTGGAAACCGCCCATGGACAGGCCGCAGATGGCGCGGGACTGCTTTTTGGCGATGGTGCGGTAGCGGCTGTCGATGAACTTCACAATCTCCGGGAAGGATTTCTCGAAGGTGCCTTCCATGGTCTGGGGCAGGCTCATGGTGGGATTCACATAACCCTGGGCGTTCTCAAGGGGAGCGGCCTCGCAGGAAATGTTACCGTTGGTGAACACCACGATCATGGGCTTGGCCTCTCCGCGGGCGATGAGGTTGTCCAGGATCTGGGTGGCGCGGCCCTGGGTGACCCAGGCGTCTTCGTCACCGCCGATGCCGTGCAGGACGTACAGCACAGGGTATTTGGCCTTGGAGGTCTCATAGCCGGCAGGGGTGTACACGGTGAGGCGACGGTCGAAACCGGCGGTCTCGGAGTGATACCAAATCTTGGAAACGGTGCCGTGCGGAACCTTGTGGATGGCATAGAGGTCGCTGCGCTCGCCGGGAGCGGGAACCAGCAGCACGCTGGTGAGGCTGGCTACGTCGCGGTTCACCCACATGTTGTGGGGGTCAATCTGCGAAACGCCGTCTACGCGGAAGGTGTAGTTGTACATGTCGGGAGCCACGGCAAAAGGAGTGGTGTATTCCCATACGCCGCCTTTGCCTTCCTTGAGCTCACCCACACCGGGCATATCGGCCATGAACTTCTGGCCGCCGAAGTCCATTTCCACCTTCTGGGTGGGCAGGAAATCGCCGGTGACTTCCACCTTCACGGCCTTGGGGGCCTGGAAACGGAAGGTGACGGTACCGTCGGCATTGATAACGGGAGATTCCACGGAGGGACCGCCCCACAGGGCTTGTTGGGCATTGGCGGAAAGGCCGATGGCCAGGGCAGCAATTGCTACAAAGAGTTTTTTCATATCAGTTGTATTTTAGAATTGTTTGATCATCCAGTCCATGGGAGAGCCCTCGGAGTAGTCGTCCAGGAGGGGAACCCAGGAGAAGTGGGCCATGAAGGGGGATACGCCCCAGGAGACCAGGTCTTCGTCGCTGTAAATGAGGACCTTGTCCTGCGTGGCGCCCATACGCTCACGGGCGGCGCTGTAGGCATAGGTGCTGGCTACCTTGCAGGTGTTGTCGGTGGCGGCATGCACAAAGTACATGGGGAGCTTCACAAAGGCCGGGATGTCCATGGTGGAGAGCACCATCTTTTCACCGTCCCATTTATACACGCACTTGCCTTTCCATACCTTTTCCACATCCTTGGAGTACTGGCCGGGATATTTCTCGTCCACCTTGTGGATGGGCACGATGGGATCCATGGCGCAGCAGGGGATAGCGGCCTTGAAGCGATTAGCGAACTGCATCATGAAGCGCATGGTGCAGCCGCCGCCGGAGGAGGCGCCGGCGCAGAACAGACGGTTGCCGTCCACGGTACCATCGGCAATGAGGGTATCGATGAAGGCCATCTGGAGGGCGTTGTTGCGGTCGATAAGCTCAATCTTCTCCGGGAAGAGGGAAGCGCTGTAGGAGTAGTTGGGGTTGGCCAGGGCGAAGACCAGGGCGGCGCAGGGGATG
>Ga0310786_10005866_pt1 | contig 16537 bp, 13 predicted proteins | sample AusTroGonzalo_MG_FD_203881 | JGI IMG/M metagenome (GOLD analysis project Ga0310786, IMG submission 203881) | Bovine rumen microbial communities from tropical cattle in Woodstock, Queensland, Australia - Gonzalo_03 (v2) (version 2) | ecosystem: Host-associated > Mammals > Digestive system >... | reverse complement strand
AAAATACGGAACATTTTCGATTCTTTTATCGATAACAGGCAATCCGTTTTCTCCTGTATGCGCAATATAATATGCAGCAGGCCAATCTCTGATAAGAAGCATATGATCCTTGAACTTTTTTTCACATTCTTCTGCATTAAATATTCTGAACCAGTTCTTATTGATGGACATAGCTCCTAAAACTGCAAAGAAAATAGGTTTAGTCCCCGATACGTGCCTGAAAGTGATAGTTCTTTCCTGATTGTTAATAATGAGTTGGCCGTGGCACTTCGTATCGCCCATATATTCGTATTCTATCGGATCGTACGGAGCAACCTCGAAATCGTTTACCACGATATTTCTGCCTGTGACTTTCTTCTTGTTTTCCATAAAACTTCTCCATTCTCCCTCATTACCTCTGAGGGTACAGCCAAGCGGGATATAATTCCCTTAGTTTCCAAGCTTATGAGAAGCAGCGCATTTTTGTAAACCGCAAGCTTGAGTGGAAAAGTATCTGGATATAACAAAAAGCGGCTGCCTGAGTCGAATGGACATAGTACGCCCCTTAAAAAACGTACATATTTCCATTCATACTCAGACAGTCGCCTCCTTCATTTTATGTTACTATCATTCTATCACATAACAGAAGTAAAGTCAAGGCTTATGTATAAATTCCTCTTAGCAGGTTTTAATTGTTTTGAGACAAGTCAATTTGTACAACGAGTTGGAGAGAACATCTACAAACATTTGGGCTCCACATTTTGGGTAATAATTCTTATGTATTATACACAATATTAACATGTGAAACTTGTGCATTATTACAAAACAACATATTCGGTGCATTGTCAATTAAATATTCTTGAATGAAACAATAATAAATGTAAAAATCAAATAAAGCATTAATGCGATATTGTCTTTTGAAGAATTAGAAGTATATTAAATGAATACATTTCAATAATACTAAATCAAATCAGTTATAATGTATTTGGGAAAGTATTTTTGCAATTCATTCATATCATTTACTATTCTGATATCACTTATACGAAAGCTCCTCAGAAATGAGGAGCTTTTGTTGTATATATGTTTTATCTACGTTTATATTTTAATTACAAATTTTATGGTTTCTAATATATATATTATTTTTAAGATACATTACTGATGTATTCAAATTCATAGAAATGAGAAACTATAAATTGTTCGAAAAAAACGATATCTGACATGTGGTGTAGAAAATATTATTCCGCTGGAAGTACAGCTGTTCCTTTTGGAATGTGTGTAGAGTATGCCTGATCCAAAGGACTCTCTACAGGTGTTTGAGCTTAGTCCATCGGGGACTATACAGTCAATTGTTCACAGCTCGGAGGAACCTGAATATCGAAAGGTGTATATAATACCGTCGGATACTCCTGTGACTGAAAAGCTGTATATCATTGATGACGGTGAGCACAGCACCATGTTGCTTTCAAGTGAATATTAATGAATAAGCATCACCCGGCAAAACCGGGAGTTTTCAGATTATAAGAAAAGGCAGCCAGCAGACTGCCTTTAATATTATGATTATTCTAAAAAAAACAATACTGATATTCTCTTTTTCGAGTAAATGACGGTATGGGAGATAAGATACCACTGTATCAAATGCGTTTCCGCAGCCAAACATCATCGCACTTCCAATAAAAGTCAGCTTCCATGCCCCGCAGAGACAAAAACAAATAATGTACGTAATAGATACTGTTCATAATTACAGACTTGTTACTTACCTTAGCTTAATGACATTACCGTAAAGGGCTGCCATATCTTTATATATCATACTTCAGAATATGTTTTATTATAATATCAATACCGCCTTGTGAACTTAGCTTCTTGCCGAGTTCAGCCGCCTTTCTTCGCATATTTTCTGAATATATAACTTTATCAGCCTTTCTGCGAATGATATCTGCTCTGAACTGTCTGTGCGGAATGATGATACCTGCTTTGTTTTTAGCAACAGAAAACGCATTGTATCTTCGTTCAAAAACTTTACCCGGAACTATCATCTGCGGAACTCCGTGTAGCAAACCATCAACTACACTGTTCTGACCGCCGTGGTTTATAAACAATACCGCCTCATCAAGAAGCTCATTGAAGTCCCAATGCGGAGCTATATGAATATTGCCTGTATTCTTCGCTTTCAGGTACTTAGAAGCTATATATACTTCATACTCCGAATCGCTGAAAGCTTTGCTTAATTCCCTTTCTGTCACACCTGCTGAAACCGTTCCGTTACCCATATATACGACTATCTTGTCTCTGAGGCGTACAGATGTATTGATATTTTTCAACGCACCACAGAAAGTTACGTTTCCTTTTTCAATAGGTTCAAGCTCATGGATACTCGGACAAAAGCACTCATCAGCCAAGTCAAATAATTCCAACACACACTTTACCTGCGGAAGCTTTTTCTCTTTCAAATACCTGTTCACACCCTTGGCAAGCTTCGGAGAATTTGCATATTCAGGCTGAGTTGGATAGCTGACAGTAGTAAACAGCTTCTTCTTTTCAAGTTTTGCTGCTATCATAGCTGGTGTACTGAATTCTGAATAAACAATATCAGGTTTGAAATTCCTTATGGCTCTGCGAACACTTGCAACGCTTTTCACAAGATATCTATAAACTGAATTTCCTGTTAACCAGAGAACTTCATCAAAGCTCTTTACCGTTTTTCTTGAGGTTATCCCAAGCTTCTGCGCCACAGGAAATACATTTGAAGCTATGATCTCTGGCATTCCAAGCGGAGCAGGAACGTCAAGGAAATAGTTCTTTATACCACATATTTCAGAATAGTTGACATCTTCTGCTATACAGGTAGCAACATCTATCCCTGCCGCAGCTGCATTTTCAGCAAGCAGTCTGCAACGGGAGAATGGTCCTGATGTTTCAGCCATTGCTGACATAGGCACTATAAGTAGTCTCAAAATTTAGCTCTTCCTTATTGTATTTTCACTAAGGCTTTTTGCCAATAAGTTTTATTATTTCAGCTTCATCAGCCTCAGGATAAAGCTCTTTTGCTCGGTTGAATATACGCTCCCATGATTCATACGGAGCTTCGCCGTATGCAGAAGTTACCACGTCATATCCCCATACAGCCTCAGGCGGCAACAATACTGATACAGCCATACCATACTCTGTCCCTTTTTTGTTCCTGCGTCTGTGAAAATCCGCTGTGACAAGGTATATTTTCATCATCAGATCTGTAGCAATTCCGGGAAAGTTCTTCTCTCCGCCCTTTCCGAAGCCTGCAAGCTGTTTCAGCTCTGTTGAAAGTATCTGCTTATCATTCCAGATAATATCTCCGTCACTATCAGTATCGGTTAGGACGTCCATTATCAGCTTCTCTCGACGATTGACCTTGCTGTCCACCCATGCAGAGTCAAAATCGTAGCCGTCCCGCCTGTAATTAGCAAAATACGGCAGCCACTCCAAACTTATGAAGCCTGCCTTTTTATCGAAAAATTTGCCGTATGCTACTTCATGACCTGCGGCGATCATCTCTCGCCACTCCCAGGGATCCTGCTCCCTGTCTCCTGTCCACCAGTAATCAGAAGCAACGTGCTCCTCAACTGAAAAGCCCTTAACTCCGTTGCCAAACAGAGGCAGAAAGCCTACTTCATTTATCCAGTTCACAAGCTCTTTAGGACTGCGTATCCTGTATGGATCGTCCCACGCGAGCCCGTGCATTATCCATTCACCATTTTCTACTGACATAATCTGCTCCTGTGTTTTTTCTTAATTATAGCACACATAAACGCTATTTACAATATATCTTTCCGTTTTCATCTTGAAGAAACAGAAGGTATGTGGTATAATAAAAACAACTCAAAACGGTAGGTGTATAATATGTCTTATCTTGTTTCACATCACAAGAAGCGATATATAGAATAAGCTAAATACAGCATTCAACTGAAAGAAAGAGGAAATAAAAAATGAAAAGAATGAACATTATCACAGCACTCATGATCACAGCAGCACTTACAAGCTGCGGAAAAAGCACCGAAAGTCATACACATGAGAGCAAACCGTCAGTTACAACAACCGTAGCCGAAACAGTTATGACCACTGCCGAATCCAAAACCACAACGGCAACAACAACTAAAACAACTGAAGATACTTCAAAAGACAGTGCTGATAGCATTAATGTTGAAGAAAGCACTTCCGCCGACAATTCTGAAAGCATCGGCGTAGATCGTGAAACAGCTGTCAGCAATGTAAAAGAACTGGCAGGATCAGGTGCAAAAATCGTCAGCGTTACAGAGGGAACAAGTCTTGAAGGATTTAAATGCTGGGTAGTTGTTGTCGAGCCTGTAACAACCGAGAACGGACCTGAAACGGTAACTTATTATTCCGGCTATCAGTTCTGCTATCCGGATAACAGGATTCAGCCGGATGGCAAGCAGAATCCATTGATGAATTATATCGGCAATTATTCCAACGGCAGAGCTATGATGTTTGTTTCCTGCATCGGTATGGATCAGGCTTCTATAGTAATTACATGGAGCGGTAACGTTTCTGATTCTTCTGTATGGACGATGAGCGGTAATGTTACAGCAACTGATGAGGCAGTTACAGTGACATACAACAATTGTACAAAGGAATCCGTCAGCTATGCAGGTGATGGCTCTAATATGAGTAATACGATAGATTATACGGACGGCAGCGGCACGATAGAATTCAGGTCTGCTGATAACAAGGCTTACTGGTATGATTCACAGGAAAATGCTTCCGGCGGAGTTCCTTTCTCGTTCTATAATGAATAAAAAACTGAAAAAAATCGGAAAGAAAACACTGATAATCTCTGCGATCATAGCTATAATACTATTCATTCTTATGCTTATCTTATTTCCGCCAAGCAGAGGAAAAATAACAAATAACAATCATGCAGAGGTATGTGAAAAAACATTTCTTGACATTAACGGCACAAAGCTTGGAATGGTAATAAAGGGAGCAAAAGCTGATAATCCTGTTTTACTGTTTATGGGAGGAGGTCCGGGTATACCTGAATACTGGATGGAATATGAATATCCAACAGGTATAGACGAGTATTTCACCGTGTGCTATTTGTGCTACAGAGGTACTGCGCTGTCATATGATCCTGATTTACCGCTTGAAACGATAACCTCTGAGCAGATGAAACTTGACGCAGTCGAGGTAACCGACTACCTCATGGAGCGTTTCAATCAGGAAAAGATATACCTTATGGGACATTCCTTCGGAACTACTATTGCCTTGAAACTTGCTGCGGAATATCCTGAAAAATACAAAGCATACATAGCTATGGGCATGAGCGTGGATAAAGTAAGATCAGAGAGAAAAGCATATCACTATATGCTTGAACAATACAAAAAAGACGGCAATAAAAAGATGGTCTCCGAAATGGAGCAGTATTATGATCTGTTCAGTAACGAAAACGATGACATTGATATGTCATGTAAGGAAATGCACTCATATTTTGCTAGGACGCGTGATAAGGCAATGCATGAAAACGGTGTGGGAACACTTCATAATATGGATTCCGTTATTACGGGTATCTTCTTCCCTACTCTGAAAATGACTGATTTCACACAGAAAGAAAGGCTGAATATATGGCGCGGAAAGTCCTTTGTGTCAAAAGCTGATATCTCATCCGGGAACTTTAAAGCAGTCGATGTAACAAAACAGCTTGACATACCATTTTATGTACTTGCAGGTAAATACGACATGACCACAGATTATGAGCTTCAGAAAGAGTATTTCGAGCTTGTTCAGGCTGATATAAAAGGATTTTACACATTTGAAAATTCTGCGCACAGTCCTTTATTTGAAGAACCTGAAAAAGCAAAGAAAATTCTTTCAGAAGACGTAATAAACAATAAGATTTCTCTCGCAGACAGCTTTTAACCTGCGAAAAGAATAAAAACGTCATTAATCAAACTTAAAAGGCAGCCATTGGCTGCCTTAGTTCATATATTCAGTTAAAAAACAACTACAATCAGTCTTTGAAACATACGAAATGTATGTAAAGTTCTTGTCATTATAAAAAAGCTCCCTGTGTTGTACACCGGGAACTTTTATAAAATAAACCTTCAGAAGTGTTTTTTATTCTGCCTTGCTATTATCGATACAGGATAATTCATTTATTTCGGCAAATCCCTCGGTATCAGAGGTTACAAACGAAAAGTTTAATGAATATGGCTTGAACTCCTCCTTACCGAAGTATTTCAGTATCTCAGAGAAATCTACCTCTTCTTCAAAGTTACAGACCTCATCGGTTTTAATGGTGTTCTCCTTAGGATAAAGCCATATATACCTGTCCGACTCCATCTCATCAGGCAGCTCCTCATTTTTATCAATGTAATACTCATGACCGCCTATCTCTACCAGCTTCATATCATCAGGATCTGAGTGCCACCTTAATCTTTCTTTTTCGCCGGATCCGTCCTCGATTAAGAAGCTCACCGTGTCGCTGGCGTTTTTGAACTCCGCAAAAATGAAAATTTTTGCGTTGCTTTCATTCCCATACACAGCACATGATTCGGTCTTTACAGTTCCGGAATACTTCAAGCTGAGTTCATCAAATTCTTCCAGTATCTGTGAACTTGTAAGCTCATAATAGCTTTTTCCGCTCCACTGAGTACTAAACGTGCCGTCACTGCACACAGCCGACTTTATTTCTCCCGCAGTGTTTTCTACACTATTGGCGTTGAACTCTATTCTGCCTACCATCTCACGGAAATCATTTGCAAAATATACTATCTCTTTTTCGGGCTCTGGTATCTGCTTTGTTTTGCCGAGGACAAATTGGGTAAGCGCTACAAGGTCGCTTATATTCAGCTTGCAGTCGCCATTTACGTCCTGATAGAAGTTAATGCTGTAATCCTCAGCACTAAGCAGCAGTCTTCTTAAAGTCAAAATGTCGTATATATCAACTGCATTATCTCTGTTCACATCACCGTAGACAGAATGTACCTTTTTTGCATGCTTATCCTTGATATCACAAGCATCGCCTAAGTAAAGATCGTCAATCCAGAAGTCAACATCCTCTGAAGGGATTATCCGTATGACTTCATTTGCAAATATATCGTTGAGCAGCAAAAACTGCAAGTCTTCCATATCCGTCCATACCCCAGATGGGATAGTTCTTGAATACAAATCTCTGGAATACCCGGTTTGGGAGTTAAGGTCTGATTTCTGAAATATGAACTTTATGTTCCTGCCGCTGTTTTGATAGATCTTCAAGCCTGCAAGGAGCTCCTTGCTGCTGAAATCATATGGATCGATCTTGTACTCAAATGCACGTCTTGCTTTATCCTCTCCGGATATCAGCATAGAATGCTCACCGCTGAAGTAATTTCCTGTATCATACGAAGCCTCAGTTCCTGTGAAAGCCGCTCCGAATTTCTCATCATCACTCTCGGTCTCAAAGTCTATGAATACTTTTCTTCCTTCCTCATCTGTGGTCATAGGCTCATGACTTGTGTATGTAAAATCCGGTCCGTAGTTGTTCTCTCCGGTTATTTCCTTGGATATTTCAAGTGAATTTACCTTGGCACTGCCAGAACTTCTGTACGCCTGAACACTGAAGCCCACATCGTACATAAATCCCAGATTCAAACCTAACTTCTGCCATTCCTTGAAGTGATCCACAACATTGACAGTATTCTTTATATTGCAGATTTCATCGATATTTTCAGCAAGATTTTCACGTGCAACACTGTAATATACATATGTAATGGGAGTCTCCATAAAACAGCTCATCTGCGCTCTTATGCTCTTGTAAACATCATAGATTATGCCGTTTGATTCAAACGAACCGAGAACATCGCCTGTAGCAGGTCGCCAACTGCCCCAACTGTCTACAATGTAAAACTCATAATAAGCGTTGGAATCCTCCATCCAGCCATAAACGCCTGAATAGCTTGAACCGCCCATATAATTTACATCTTCGTCATATGTAACGGTATATTCTTTTATCTGTGAAGCATAGACAGTGTTTATTTTAAATGCGTCACCCTTAAGCACAAAAGCGTCTTCAATACTGCTCCACCCAAATGTAAATCCGTGATTTTCAGTGTTTTCGTATTCAAGAGTTCCCACACTATTCTGATTCCACAGCTCATAATATAATCCGTCGCTATCACCCTTATAGTTATAATCAGCCGCATAAACCTGAGCTGTCGGAATGATTGTCGTAAGACTAACTGCACCGAAAATACAAATTCCTGCTGTCAGAGCAGATATTGTTTTGGTTAACCATTTGCGCATAACATTTCCTCCTCACTGAAACCTCATGTCGGCAGTATAACTGCCGCAAATAAAACATAACATCAAAAAAGCGGATATTAAATATCCTGTCTTAATATTATCATTTACTTCAACATAAGTCAAAGCTTTTCTTGCGGTATTTCAGGCTTCTCCAAGCTTTTTCAACGCAACGGCAACCTCACAGCGGTTTGTGCTGTGATCAGAAGCCTTATGTGTCAGTTTACCGCTCATAAAGTATTTGTTCATGTCTTTTAGTCATGCAAATATGTGAGTTAAGTCCTAAAAAGATGATATACGACAAACGGCTGTTTTTCGGACTTTATCAAAACAATCATATCACAAAAACATATTTAACTTTTTCGCTTTATAAATTCAGCTCCATGTGTGAATCGACACATGGAGCTTTTTTGTTTTTCCCTGCGAAATCTGATCCGAATGGATTCGTGTGTCTTTATCCTTTTCAATCAAAAAGTTGCTTATGATTTCGTTGATCGTTATTAACTACGATGCAGTTTTTTCCATTATTTTTTCCGTGATACAGCCTGTTATCAGCAATTTGTATCCATTTATCCGGATCTTGTCCCGAGCATCGTGATGCAATACCAACTGTTATAGTCACATTTATTTCCTTCCCATCGTAACTGACCGGAGAGGCTTCAACTTTTTTTCTCAGTTCTTCAAACATTGCAACAGTCTCTTGATATGGTGCATAAGATATAATAAGAAATTCTTCACCGCCCCACCTTGATATTTCACAGTCTGAGCATTCTTTACATGCCAGTTCGGACAAATGTTTAAGGACTTCGTCCCCTGCGTTGTGACCATAAGTATCATTGATCTTTTTGAAGTCATCAATGTCAGTCATGGCAAGGATACACTGCTTATCTTCATTTGTGATAATTTCAAGTCTGTCGAACATATAATGACGGTTATACAACTGAGTGAGAGGATCCGTCTGAGCTGCATTCTTCAGTTTTTCCTCAGAGATTATAATGACCTTGATAAGGTAATAGGTAAAGGAAATAAGGAAGCAGAAAACTATCAGTGCGTTCAAGCTCCAGAATATTGTTTTGTGCCTGTGGCTGCATTCAAATACAGGGCCATAATATGCCGAACAGCCCGTATATATGATATAAAATATACCGATCACTATACTAACTGGCAAAGCTTTCATACTTCGTCGTTTTTGTTTATATGTTATGTATTCAGTTACAAAGATTATAGGTATCATTGAAAAGCAATACAGGTGAAATCCGTATCCGCTGCCGATACAAACTGTTGTAACTCCCGTATAGAATGTTATCCAGATGTAAACGAGCCATACATATATATGTAGCTTATCAAAATATATAAGAATGAAACCAATAATATAAACACACGCATCCGGAATGCTGAATGCTACAAGAAAAGGGACATCAATATAATGAAAAAACATCATATGCCAAATTACCAAACAGAATATGACACTATTAACAGCTAATGCTATTTTCTTCAAGTAAGAGGGTTCCATATTCCAGCCTCCTTCATGTTGTTTCTATAAATATTATAGCATTATAATAAAAGTGTTTCAATTAATATTTTGTAAATTAGGTTCTTATTTTTTAGCATATTAGAGAGAGACCAAACATTTTATATATGACTAAGTGGAAACGTCATAGCGGAGTTTCAAAAGCGTGGTTATGATATCTCAGTCTATGTAAACGCTTCAACGAACATAAATATCGAACCGAAAGGTATTAATGGTCTGAACATAATTGATGCTTCTTAATATCTAAAAGCTGTATGGAGCACTATTTATTATTGAATTATTTGAATATTCTGCCAAAAGTCTAAACTCCGTAGTATTATCGTGAAAATCAGCAAAATCGCATAAAAGCAATACTCTTTTCAGTGCATCAAATCGCGTATTAAACCTACGACGGATTATATCATCAGGAATAAGATACTGATATTCAGCAACTATACCTCTATGCTTCACCTGATACAAGAAGAATTAGAAAAAAACGAACACTACAAGAAAATCATTTATTATCTCGACGGAAAAACAAAAAACAGGGTTGACGTAGTAAAACAATTTGAGAGTGCTGATGAGGGCATCTTCTTAATTAGTATCAAAGCTGGCGGAGTTGGTCTGAACCTTGTGTCAGCTCAGGATGTTATCATTTATGATCCGTGGTGGAATCCATTTGTGGAGCAGCAGGCAGTTGACAGAGCATACCGTATCGGACAAGATAAACCGGTCACTGTATATAAGCTCGTTGCAGCCAATACGATCGAAGAACGAATTGTTGAGATGCAAAAAGACAAGGAACAGGACTTTGATGAACTGATTAATGGTATATCCACTGATAAGAATATTGATCTGAAAGATATTATCGAGTTGCTCCAATGAGGTGAATGATGATTAACGTATCCGATGCATTAATGTATTTTAAATACTATACTAAAACTATATACTTGGAAATTTTAAAAGCCTGTAAAGGGTTGGATTACACAGGAAGGATAGAAAGCAATATTTCTTCTTTGAGAGGATGATATAAACGTGAACTCCACCGTCTGTGAGTCTGATGAACTCAGGCAGCATATCTTTCAGATAGAGGTGGACCTCACTCTTGCAGAATGCCGCTTCAGTATAAAGGAATGAACCGTTTTTAAGCAGTGGCTTGAATGGCTCAAGAGTTGCAGTATCGCCTGTATAAACAACGTTATTTCCGCGGATATTCAAATGATAGCCGAAGCATTTACCCTCAAGCGGCTTCACATGGGTAGTCGGCACTGCTGCAATGAACCACTTTCTATCAAGTTTGTCAGCAGTAACGATGTTGAACCACTCCTGTTCGCAGCCCTCTATCCTCATAAGCAGCAAAAGTAGATCATCCTTAACTTCTTCCGAAGGTGCAACTATAGTGACTTTCTTTTTCATATAGCTTGCAAACCACACATATTACAGCATTGTTCCGACTCCTACGCTATGGTCACCGTGAGTATGGGTAATAAGGATGTAGATATTATCGTACTGCTCCCAGTTCATCTTCTTGACCTTCTGATATGAAGTTGCAGGACAGTCGATGAGTACAAGCTCGTTATCCTCAACAAAAAAAGCGGAATTATGTTCGTCAGCAAATGCCGAACCTCTGCCGAGAAACAGAAGCAAAGTGTCATTCTGTATCTCAGCAAGCATATCTGAGATATGTTCTCCGACATTCTCGATAGTGCTGTGACTGCCATGAACTCTTTTTATAGTGCGGAACAGTTTTACGCAATCCGCATAATTATCGGGCAGAATTGTATCAGCGTCGCTGCAAAGAGTGTACGCACGTTCATTTTCATCAAATGATGACATCTTTCTATACTGCTCCACGAATTCAGAAGCAATGCTCGAAGCAGTGATAAGCTCCAGTTTATGGGGATAATTACAAGGATTTGTCAGTATACATGGGCGCTTGAACTTTCGGCTCAGCTTGTCCGCATACCAGCCTCCGAGGCTCTGCCCCACAAATATAAAATCATCGGTATTGACCATATCCGAAAGATTTTTCAGCAGCTTCTCAGGAGCAGTGTTTATATAATCTATCTTCGGCGAAATGATATCTTCCGCAGGAAAAATTTCGCAAAGCGCCTTGTAGTTCTTGTTATCGGCTTCGCCCATAAAGCCGTGTAAATTCAGTATCTTCATTCTTTTTCACCTGCATGATTGCTTATATCCAGAATAAGCTTATTTATCAATTTATCGACCTTATCCTTGTCTCTCAACTCGTTGAGCCAACGGCTAGGGATATCGTCGTACCCGAATTTTACTCCTGCGATCCCGCCTGTGATACAAGCAGTTGTATCGGTATCGTCGCCAAAAGCAATAGCCTGCTTAACAGCTACTTCATAAGAATTGGCAGCTTTCATTATCATAACAGCACTTCTGAGACTATCAACAACATAACCGCCGCCTCTACCGATCCATATATCAGGTTCATCAGGCTGAAGTCTGAAAAGGAATTCATCTAAATACGCAGGTTTATCAGCATAAATACTACGAAGCTTCTGTATTGCGCTATCAAGTGATACATCAAAACTGCTGCCTTTAAGAAGTTCCCGTGCAATAAGGCAGTATAAAGCACAGCATACCTGATTCGTAATATTTCCGTGAGTGATAAGGCACTGCTTATGAGCATCGGCCACAAGTTCAGTATCTGTTCCTGTATGCCATAACACTAACGGCAACACACGCATAAGAGCTCCATTACCTTTTCCGTCAGGACGTACATTACCGCAGTCCTCAGGCTTGCCGCCGCTCTTATACATGGAAAGGGCCATTGATGTCTGTATGCCTACATCAAAAACTCGGTTATCAACTGCCCATAAACCGTTTTCATACCATGCAAGGACTCTGTCCGAAAAATCAGTCAGATCAAAGCAGCCTTTATAAAGCAGACTATCCAGAAGGCAAAGCGCCTGAGCTCCGTCATCAGACCATGTTCCGGGAGCAGTACCTGAATGAGCCCTGACAAATCCATCGGGCGGAGTCATTTCTATTTGATCTATAGGTGGTATATCCTCTTTCATGTGAAATTCATAAGGTACGCCAAGAGCGTCACCTATAAGAAGTCCATAAATACCGCCTTTAATCTTACTGATATATTCTTCAATTGTTGCCTTAGCCATGATATCACCCGCCTTTTTCCTTTATTATAGCATACAGAAAAGGTGTTTACAATACTTCTTTCCGTTTTCAACTTGAAGAGACAGCCAGTATGTGATATAATAAAAGCAACTCAAAACGGTAGGTGTATAATATGGCTTATCTTATTTCTCATCTATGGCTGCTGTATTTGCTCTCGCTTATACTTGCAGGTATCGCTTATACAGTGATCGATATATCTGATCTTGATGCCGGAGATATTTTACTATCGGCGATCTATGCAGTTATCCCGGAATTGATCGCAATATCCGGAATATATTTTTATCGTAAAGGATATATTATTCCGGCAGTAATTGTCGCTGTTCTGTGCTGCATAGCAGCTGCAGCAGCTGTATTGTTATTCTTTGTAACCGCAAAAAGCAGTACTTATGCTCATATTCCTTCAATTATTACCGGTATCATCTCAGGAATACTTGGTGCTGTATCTTGCATACTATGCCGTATCTCCTTTACAGGTAATACTAAGCAGATAATTCTCACATCATGCTGTCTGTGCGGAATGATAAGTGTAGCATACATGGTAGGCTATCTTACGGCATTTGGTAAAGGAATGGGAGGACCGTGATGTGTATATGCTTGTGCCGAACTTCTAAAATCCGCCCGTTATGTCTTAAATATATGAAAAGGAGGTCACGCTATGAAAAAGAAACTTTCTGCATTACTCGGCTGTGTGCTGTTTCTGAACATGATAAGCATTCCGATTCCTGCATCAGCACAAACACTGACCAATGATACAAAACATTATTATGAAGACTGGAAAGAAACTTATCTGCGTCAAAATCCGTACGTCAAAGATGAAACGCAGTATTATGTGTTCTACGGAGAGAAGGAATATGCGGAAGCGCATTCCACGGTTGAGGTCACTGTTTCCGAAGCGCACGGCTACGGTATGCTGATCACGGCTCTTATGTCAGACTATGACAGCGAAGCCAAAAATATTTTCGACGGTATGTACCATTATTATCTGGCGCATCCGAGCAGCATCGGCCCACATCTGATGGCGTGGCAACAGAGTGACAACGGCAAGGCACTCGTAGATTCCAACGGCGCGGATTCTGCAACAGACGGGGATCTGGACATTGCCTATGCATTGCTGCTGGCGGATAAGGTCTGGGGAAGCAGCGGCGAAATCAATTATCGGCAAGCGGCAGAGCTTGTGATCGATGACATTATGAAATATGATGTGAGCCATGATGATAACATTCTGCGGCTCGGTGACTGGGCATACGATGTCGATAAAAATGACAAATATTACACAGCGACACGTGCTTCGGATTTCATCATGCAGTATTTTCCGGTGTTTTACGAAGTGACCGGCGATGAACGCTGGATGCAGCTTTATGACAACACCTACGGCATCATTAATCATTTTGTGGAGAAATATCAGACCGGTCTGCTGCCTGATTTCATCATCAAGGACAGCAGCGGCGAGTGGATACCCGCGCCTGCAAACTTCCTTGAAAATGAAAATGACGGTGTCTACGAATATAATTCCTGCCGTGTTCCGTGGCGTATCAGCACTGATGCACTTGTCGGCAAAAACGAAGATGCAAAAAAGTATGCGGAAACAGTCAATGCATTTTTCGTAAATGAAACAGGCGGCAACCCCGAAAAGATCATGGCGGGCTATACTCCGGACGGCAAAGCAGTCGCAGACTGGGACGATCTTTGTTTTACTGCGCCGCTGATGCTTTCCGCGGCAGCTTCCGGAGATACCAAGTGGCATGATACAGTACGCAAAGAAGTTCTGGACATCGGCGTAGATTCCTATTTTGGTAACACGATTGCCGTGCTTTGCCTGATTACCGATGACGGCGGTTGGCTTGTGCCGGAAACAACAGCAGCAAAGCCGACCGGCGATGTAAACGATGACGGCGAATTCAATGTTGCCGATGTGGTACTGCTTCAGAAATGGCTCTTGGCTGTTCCTGACACACATCTTGCCAATTGGGAAACTGCGGATTTCTGCAGTGACAACAAGCTTGATACATTTGATCTTGTTCTTATGAGAAAAAATATTCTCATCTCAATCAGCATACCTGTTGCAGTAAGCGTTAAAGAAACAGGAAAATTTGCAGGAGCGAATACGGTCCGGAAGGTTTATCGTGAAGGTGATAAGTATATTCTGTCCTATGAGGATCTAAGGAGCAGTGTTGAGCCACTGGTCATAGAGATATCCGAACAGGACTATATCGAGATAATGTCTCAGGACTATGACGGTATTGTAAACAGATATAATAACAGTACGGATAAAACAGCAGCAGACTTGTGGAAGAATGTGACCGTTCTTTCTTATTCAGACGGCTCCGAAGAAGAAATTAACGTACCAATGACAGGTATTACAGATAAGATGAAAAATATGACGTTGGAATATATGGAACTTCAGGACTTATATGTTAAACCTGCTCATCTCTCTTATGGTCCGACATTCTATGTTCCGGAACAAGGTGTGAAATTATACAGCGGACCTGATGAAAGCTACAGGTGTTTAGCAGATATAAATTCGTTCTCAACACTTCATGAACTGGGATTTCAGGCTGATAATGATCCGTGGTTATTTACAGAATATAACGGAATTTATGGCTGGATCAGAACAAAGGACGAGAATAATAAATCAACAGTCATTTATGAACAGATTGCAGCTAAGCCAGTCATCTATCTCTATCCCGAGAAAGAGACCGATGTCCATGTTGAACTTGAACTGACCGAAGCAGAGTTGTCAACAACTTATCCTAAGTACAATAACGGCTGGGATGTAACAGCATATCCAGACGGCTCACTGCTTAACAAGTCTGACGGTACACATCATAAGTACCTGTTCTGGGACGCAGTAAACTGCCGTACAAGATTCGATTTCTCCAAAGGCTTCTGTGTTGCTGGCAGTGATACAGAGAGTTTCCTCAAGGAAAAGCTTACATACATTGGGCTGACAGAAGACGAAATGAATGAGTTTATCGTATACTGACTACCCCAAATGGAGCATAACAAGTATAATCTCATTGCCTTCCAGGGCGATGTGTATACAAATTCCGCAAAGCTGAATATCACACCAGCACCCGACAGCCTGCTTCGTATATTCATGACATATGTTCCTCTTGAAGAAGCAGTGGATATTCAGCCTCAGCAGTTAACGACTTATGAGCGAACAGGTTTTACAGTCGTTGAATGGGGCGGTAGCAAGATACAATAATAGTAATCACATACAATAATACGACAATCCGCCCTTTAACGGGCGGATTTCTTTATAGCTAATAGCAGAAAAGTTTTCAAAAAGGCTGCGCCATCTTATTGAGAAGATATAAAAATACTACACATGATAATTTACAACTCAAATAAGAACAGCACCATCACTGATGCTGTTCTTATATTATCTGCATCATCTACTATATCATGAAGTATAGAGGTCTTCACCACATACAGCGAATGTCTTTTTTATTGTATATCCTTCTTGTTGACTTTGATAATAGTTACAGCCTTTAGCTATCTAATCCCTCAGGATCAAATAATTTGCTCCCTGTATTTATTACACGGGGAGCTTTGTCATTTCTATCTAATACTAATTCGCCTGAAATGATCTTATTATTATGAAAT
>Ga0310786_10005865_pt1 | contig 16543 bp, 12 predicted proteins | sample AusTroGonzalo_MG_FD_203881 | JGI IMG/M metagenome (GOLD analysis project Ga0310786, IMG submission 203881) | Bovine rumen microbial communities from tropical cattle in Woodstock, Queensland, Australia - Gonzalo_03 (v2) (version 2) | ecosystem: Host-associated > Mammals > Digestive system >... | reverse complement strand
GCCGCAACAACTGGCACATCCACCATGCGGCAAAAGGCGGCGGCCAAATCCTTATCTGCACGGCGGGCGAAGGTTTCTATCAGGAATGGGGCAAGCCCGCAGTCCGGATGAAACCCGGCGACACCGTGAACATCCCTGCCGGAGTGAAACACTGGCACGGCGCGGCTCCCGACTGCTGGTTCCAGCATCTCGCAATGGAAGTTCCCGGCGAAGGCGGCCGCAACGAATGGCTGGAACCCGTTGACGATGCGGCATACGCAAAAGCGGTGAAATAATCAAAACATTACGCAATATGATTGGCGGTCGGTTTCGGCCGCCTTTTGCGAATTGTTTCCTTTTGGTGTTTTGCAGGGTGTGGATTCTTCCGTCGAATTAAAAGCTGAAAGAAAAATAAAGCATCCTGGCCAATCATAAGACTGCGCCGGGATGTTTTTTTAAGACAATCCAAACAAGATACAAAATGAAGATAGCCCAACAGACCCGCGATGAAATTGTCAGGTTTTACTCGCAACATGTACCGATTCGGGAAATAATGAGACGCTTTGAAGTCTCCCGCAGTTCCATTTACAATTTTCTCAAATTCGACAAGCACAGATTCAGAGCCATAAAACAGAACATCCCGACCACGGGTAACCCTGAGCCGGGATGTCTCTATCGTTCAGGCGAAATCGGACTGTCTAAGACAATCGTTGACAATTTCGCATCCATATCAAATGGCGGAGAGGGGGGGATTGGAACTCTTGATAGAGCCGCCCCATCTTATAGGCCATTTTCAGGGTTATTGGCACGCAATTTATTGAAGTTCTCGTAACTTTAACAAAATAAAGCACAGAAATTCATTCGCTCCATAAATGCCTTTAAACGGGGCAAAACGGGGATTTTTCCCTTTCCCGGTGGGGCAAAACGGGGCATTGTTTTTACATGTCAAAAGAGCGATCAGACAGCATGGAAACCACCTGTTCCCATTCTTGACTGCTGACATCGGAATATACTCCATATCTCTGGAAAGTCAAAAAATTTTTCGTTTTTTTTGTTTTTTCAGATTTCTTGAGACAAAAAAATCCTCAGCAAGAGAGACAGGACTCTATCTGATAACGTCCGGAAAATTGGGTATATTTTGAGTTTCTCACGAAAGTCGGCGAAGCTGAAGGTTCCTCGTCTTCGTAATTTGCCCTTTGGGACGGAGATTATCCGGCGATATCAGACCAAGCAGAGTTCCGTGGAGAAGGCTCTGATCGAAATGTACCTGCCGGTGTTTCGGTCCGGCGCGTGGAAGACATCACGGAAGCGCTGTAGGGAGCGAAAGTCCCCCCCGAGTACTGTCAGCAAGCTCAACCAGAAAATCCACGGTAAGATCGAAGAGTGGTTGATACGCCCAATTATCGGCAAATATCCTGATTACCCAGATTACGCCTCTCTGATGCAGGTGATGCAGATGGGCTAAGTCCACGTATACTTTGTCAAAGACGACGATTTCTCCGACGCGAATCGGCTCGCACAGAGCCCACGCCATTTTCGGATCGGAGTCTTTCGCGCGGTTCACAATGGCAAAATTCGGAAGAAATGACTTCGAATCCAGATCCAGGTGCATTTTCGCCGCCGCCTTCTGCTCCCGATGCTTTGCCCAGTTCATGCATTTCGCAATAAGCTGGATCGTCGTGGAGTCTACCTCATGGATCGCTCGTTTGAATCTCCATGGAAGCCCTGGATAGTGTCGGCTCCCGGATATAAATTGAGGGTATTACTCTTTGATGTCAGCCAAAACTTTCCAAAATAATTCTTCCGCAAGTCCGGCATACCGGGTCGCGTTCGCGTGAGCCAGGCTATTCCTGCTCGGCGGAACACAATCCCGAATCTGAGCAGGTCCCTTGTGAAAACGCAGACAGTCGCAAATATCATTCAGACTCAGCGCATGACTCAACTGAGTAAAGATCATGGCCACAACATGGCTTGTCGCAGAGAAAGCGCGCGTCTGAATTTTGTACTTGCCCTTAAGTTTTTCGATAAGTTTTTTCGGAATGTGCTTGACAATTTGCCCCAGCACTGCCAAATTATGCTCTAGAGAACCCATTTTTACTATCCTTTCGTCTTTTCGTCGAGCAAAAGGTAGTTTGGGTTCTCTTTTTTGTCAAGTCAGAATAATTTTATGGGATATCTGTGTATATTTTTTTGCAATACGTTTCGCGATCTGCTTGATATTTCAACAATGAGAAGTATATTATGCTTGAATTGCACCGTAAATAAACACATAATACATTGAAGGGGCTATGCAATGGGAATCGAGCAGACGAGGGACAATTCCGGTATTTATATTGATTTGATAAAACAAAACAACGTCGTTTATCCCGAAGAAAGTCTCTTTCAAAGGCAACTGTATGATAAACTGAATGCGCTGCTTGATGCGCAATGGAATTTTTTGCAGAATATCCCTGAGGATCAGAAAGAAAAGATCTCCCGCTGCCGGGTCCACAACGCCATCCTTGTATACGGGAAGAGGGGAAGCGGAAAAACGGTCTTTATATCCAATATCGAAAACAACATAAAAGAAAACCATTATGAGTTCCTCGATATTGTCGATCCGACGCTGTTGAGCGATTCCAAGGTGATAGACGGCTGCGAGGCGTTTTGCAGCGTCCTTATCGGGATTTTACATGCGCATTTGAAAGAAAAGGTGTTCAGTAAAAATACGGTAAGCGAACAAAATAAAAACGCCTACACAAAAAATTTTCGGGAGGTCGCCGATAGCCTTTCGTCATTGAAGAACGCAAAGGATGAAAGCGGCTTGGATTCCATCTTCTTCCATGGGGATGCGATCGCATTGGAGCAGAAACTGCATAAGTTTTTTGAGGTTGTTTCCAAACAATTGCTGGACGGTAAAATGTTATGCTTCCGGCTCGATGATGTCGATATGTCACTCAAGTCGGGCTTTTTGTGTCTCGAAACCATGCGCAAGTATTTTTCAAGCCCATGGGTCATCCCTATCGTATGCGGAGACATTGACCTGTATCAGAAACTTGTCGCAAAAAAGTATTGGAAGCCTTTTTCAACATTTGATGCCAACGGCAGGAGAGTCGTGCCCTATGGAGAAAGTAATGAATTTTCCTCCAAATATCTGACCAAGATTTTTCCGAACAATTTAAGATTGGAAATTGTTAGTTGTGTGGATCTTATCAGCCGAAAATATGATCAGATATCATTTGTTTTTCATTCAGAAGAAGACTCTAACAAAAAAGGCCCTATCAAAACGTTGAAAGAAATTGATGATTATATCGATGCATATTTCAACCACGGTATCGGGCTGGATCAATACAAAGACAATACGCTCAGCAGTTTTAAGCGTGATAAAGCCGATTCAAGTGTCGTACAAGATTCGCTCCGTGTTTGGATGCAGTTTCATGAAAAGATGTTCCCTGTCTATAATAAGATTGCAAACACGAAGACAGTCGGGGAAAATAGTGAATTTGATGGCGGTCTTTACAGTCAATTTCAGGAATCTCTGGCGGATTTTTTTGATTCGCAGCAAAAATTCCAAATCATATCCAAACTGGCGCGGATCAACATCAACTCGATTTCCACTGTCCCGGAATTTAATTATAATTATAAGACTGCCTTGATCGCCTTGTCTGAGGCAGAGGATCTCCTGGGCTGTTCCGAAGGACAATCTATTTCTGACAGGGGACTTCGGTTATCTCTCCCGTCTCCAGAAGATGATTTTTTTGATGATGACAAAATGCGTGAAATATTTCCGTTTCTGCTTCAGTTGTTTTCATTCGATAACAACAAGGAAGAAGCAGGTAAATATTTGGACGTTTTTTCCGGGCGTTTCGTTCATTTTATTTTCTCCACTTTATTTCAGAAAGATTGTAATATCGGTGAAATCCTGTTTGAGACACCGCTTTTCTGTCTTCCGAATATGAATGCGTGGAGACCGGAAAACTATGACGACAACGACGATGAGGCGCACGATGATTTGCCGTCCGATCAATTTTTCACTGGAGAAAAAGCGGATGATTTATGGAAAAGGATAGTAAACAAATATCCATATGTCGGTGGTGGCAACAAGCCGTTTTTCGATGTTAATTTTTTGCGACGCGCTCTGGCGCTTTTTTACGACAACCTCAACGCTTATCGCAAAAGGAACTATGGCGGAGAATCGCTTTTTGATTATATGATGCGGTGCGTCGTTATGCTCTTGCATTCCGTTTATACGTGTGAGCGAAAAGATTTCATTACGTATAAAAAAATTGGCTTGATAAAAGATCAAAAAAAATTCTGGGAAGACAAGAAGATCAATCCAAGATTTTTCCCGGAAATTTTCTTGCTTACAGAAGGTCATATGGAAAACAGCATATCATATTATCTGTTCCATCACCCATTGGTCCAACTGATCAAAGATATGGCGCTGAAGTATTCCTGCTGGAAAAATGATAGACATGAAGCGAAATCTTATTTGCCGATTACTTATTTGAAACTGGGGATTTCAGAAACCGCGATCAGGCAGATGATTGAAATAGCACCGTCTCTGGACGAGGTCAACAATATACTGAGGTCTGCAGATAAGCAAACCATGACAGTCATCAGCAAGTTTACGCAGAGATCCAATGCGTTCAAGAGAATAAAAATGCTGTATTATAAAGATGCGACCAGCGAAAGCAGCAAGGCGCTGTATGATAAATTATGCAGAACGAACATGCTCACGAACTTGGTTCCTACCTCTCCGGCATGGGAGAAGTGTGTCATCGATGACTGATATTACGTTAAAAGGGCTGTCCGCCAAGGCAAATCTTTGCTCCGAGTCGCGGTGTATGGAAATGCTGGAGGATTATGTTTGCAACAATCCCCTCGGGAACGACGGCGATATATCTTCCTGTATGCGTAAACTGGGTAATGACCGATGGAAAAAGAGTGAATGTGACAGTTTACAGAATATCTTTTCCATCAACGATCTTCTGGACAGAGGGAAGTGTGAAAAAATATTTCATTACTTTTTTATTCAGGACGGGCAACAGATACATGTCCGTGCCGAACGGTTGACGGAATATGCCGATGTCGGGAGATTTTGTCACCCCTATATTTTTATTGCCGCCTATTTGGCACTTCAATTGGAGAATGGAATGTTCACCGTGGAATGGTGTGCGGCACTCTCCAATAATATTCTTGAAAGCGCCCTGCCGCACGGACACCGAATGTCTTTTGCGGAGAATCATTGTCATTTCTCCGGCGCCAAAAACAGCAATGTCGTGCTGGTGACATGCCTTGACCAAAACCATGTGAAAAAATATATAGAAGAAAAAAATAAGGATACCTCAAAAAAGAATTTCATAAGTTCGGCAAAGAAAAACAATGTCGATCCGGATCTGATCCATCTGATGATCTTCATTTCTTCTTTTGCATTTCTGAATGAGTATTTGAACGGCTGGACGGAGGCTGCTTCCAAGCAAAAATTCAAGGATATTCTGGGATCCTTGCTTTGGCGATTCCGGTTGGATTTGCCCAACTGTCTCAATGGCGAATTTTGTCCCGCGCGGGTTCCGTTGTTGGATTTTTCCCAATTGTGCAGTTTACATAGAAATGAACTTTTGGGAAATGATTATCCCTGCCTCCTGCGGCATGCGCTGATACAATATGGGAAGCATCATTTTGACAGTGTTTTACTGCTTTATCTCACCTGTTTTTTAGGGGCGGTGTGGAATGGGGAAGAGAAAAACACCGAGATCAAGACGCCATTTTTGCTCTTTGTTCAGGAATTGAATATTCTCCGTTCCAAGACCATCATGTCCGGCGGAACAGGATTGGCGGATTTCGTCCGGTTTTTCGGCGAACGATTGCGTTATGTCGGGGAAAACGTCAACAACGCAGCGAGATCCATTTTTATGTCTGGGACGACCCACTGCGAGTTGCGTCTGGGAGGATTGCCGGACGAAGCCAAGTTAGATGATATATGTCCGGAGATTCGAAGAACTCTTGAGAACTATTATCCAACTCTAACTTGTTCCATTAAAAAAGATCTTATGGTTTGTTTCCAGGATAAGATCCTGTTCGATTTCGGATACCATTTCATCAGGCGGGCGGAAAAAAACGGAGGATATACGGAATCCTATTGCCGTAAAGCCCAAAATAATCGGAAAGCTCAAAATACCATCCTTCATTTTTTCAAGCAGGAAGTGCAGAATGTCAGTATAGCGGATCCTGAAGATCCTGTTTTCCCTTCGTCAGGAAAAAATCTTCTTTTTGATCTGCGTTTGTCCTTGCGCACTCTGGATGCCGCCGGCGACGAAAACCACTTCCCCCCGGAGGTATTCGCTCCTGCAGCTAGGGCAATTCGAAAAAATTTATCTTTCAGAGAAAGTTCATTGAACTGCGATTTCATCAATCCAAATCTCCGTAAATTTCGAAGGATCCGCTTCGCTTTTCATGCCGGTGAGGATTTTACGCATATCGTTACCGGGATGCGTCGGGTTTTTGAAACGATTGACTTTTTCGAATATGAACATAATGACCGACTGGGACACGCTTTGGCAATCGGTTTGGATCCGCTGAAATGGGTCGAAAAACATACCGAGGTCATTATTCCTTTTGAGGAATTTTTCGACAACTGCGTTTGGCTGTATGAAATGGCGGTTCGAATGAGCCGACAAAAAAAAGATTTTTGCGCTTGGGCATTTTTCTATAAACACAAAATTTACGAACTGCAGAAAAAATTATCGTTGTCCACTTCTCCACAAGATTTGTTTGCCGCTTATCGAAGAAGAAAGAATCTTTGGGAAAGCGGGGCAAGTGAAATTGACATGACGGATCCCTCGGATGACGATATTTCGGATGAAATATCCGCCATTGTCGGGGCGTATAAAAACCGACATGCAGGTCTTGGAAAATTATTTGAAAACGCAGCTTTGACTGATCCGTGGGGAAAAAAGATACTGATCGTATTTGACGATCGGTCATCTGCTGATGGCGGTTCCTTGTTTTTTGACCGGGAATATGTTGGAAAAGACGAGATCGATTTTTGGGAAGCCGTTCAGGATTATCTTCTGCAGATGTGCGCGGACAAGGGGATTATTCTGGAGGCCAATCCCTCTTCAAATGTTGCGATCAGTGAAATCAGACGGTATGGCGATCACCCCATATTCCGCTGGAGCCCGCTGTCGGATGACGATATTACTCCGAACGGTAAGTATAATCGTTTCGGTCTGCGGTCGGGACGAGTTCGGGTGTGCGTCAACTCCGATGATCCCGGACTTTTCAATACGACCCTACAGAACGAATTTCGGTTTCTCGAAGAAGCGGCAAGATCTCAGGCTTCGGCGGGAAGAGCAAGGGATTGGGTCGATTTTTTACGAAAAGAAGGAGTTGAGATTTTTCTCGACAACTATATATCACCTTTTTCTGTTTTACCCTGACGGGCCTTTTTGTGATAAAAAAACACAGATGTCCCTTTTGATAACGTCCGGGAAATTGCGCACAATTTGAAACAGGTTACTTGAAAAGCGACCTGTTCACTGATTGGGTAGTGTCCGAAGTTTTGCGCACATTTGATTCTGACGGATCAGAGTTTCGCGTGTGCTTTTGGCGGAGCCGAGCAAACCGACCTGCATAGAGGCTTCAGCTTGTTCCTCAACGGTATTGATAAAGGAAGATGTGTCAGACTAACGTGTAAGGGAAAAAACAGGTTTGCCTTTTTTATCGTTCATGGTTGTTGCTGTTCGAAGAACTCGGGGGGACAGATGTAGGTAATGTGTTTCCCGGGGAACTCCGATGTGTATTCCGCCGCATTGCCGAAGAGGATGATTTCATCCGCGTCTATCTTCAGAAATCCGGGACGCAGGGGAATCTGGTATCCATTCCGGCAATAAGGAAGAACGGTTTTCAAAGTCCATTCCTCGTCATAAAGGACAAGCGGAGCGTCCCGGGAGGTATAAACGATTCCATCCTTCACTTTTGGCGTTTGAGAATTCCACAGAAGAAACGGCATGAGCGTGCAGAGCAGCGAACATCCGAGAGCAATGCATATCGTCTTCACTCGAGACTTTCCGTAAATGAGGTATCCGATCAGCAGAAGAAAAAAGAGCAGCAAGGTCCATGACAGAATGAAATTCAAAAGGGATAAATTCCCATGCTCATAAAAATCCGTCAGAAGATCCCAGTCAAATATACTGGCACAGCCGGCAGAGATGCACAAGCCAGCAAAGGAGCACCAGGTCCGGGTCTTCCGGATTCCGGAAAGCAATGCGTAGGAGATGATCCCGAACCAGAGAAAACCGACGAACAACCCGCACTCCGTCAGCAAAGTCAGATGCGAACTGATCAGCGTCCTGCACTCGATGTCTTCCAAAAGCAATGCGGAAACGACTTTTCCGGAATTTCCGATTCCGGTGCCAAGGGGATTGGCTGCATAAAGTTTCAATCCGGCAAGCCAGATTTCAGGCCGGTTCGTCACGGCTTTATCCAATGTGAAGCGGCTGAAGATGCCTCCGACAATAAAGACCAGTATAAAACCGCCAAAGATACAGAGAAGCATTTTCCAGTTTCTGCTTTTTGCAAGAATGAAGTACATTGCCAGCTCAAAAGCCAGTACAAGTACTCCCGTCCGGGAATATGTCATTACCAGCGGGATTGCCAGAATAAAAGCAAGAGACCATCCCAGCCATGCACATTTTTTCCATCCCCACAAAAAAGGAAAAATCGCACAAATCAACGCAGCCGCATGGTTCGGATTGTAAAAACCGAATCCATGTCGAACGATGCCGTTGAAAGTAAATTCCATCATTCCCACCATAATTCCATTAATTCTGCTGAATACAGCGGATTGCGAAACTCCGGCTCAATTTTGTCAGAAATCTGGCGGGTATCATCTTCTCCATAGGTGATTATTTTCTTCCCGGAAAGAATGTCGTCAAACCAGACTCTTGCCATTTTCAAGGCTTGCGGTGACAGTTCATGCCCCGCACCAGAATAATATTTCCATAGAAGTTGACCACCCTGTTCCCGATAGCGATAGATAAAATGACGACTGATGCTGAAGCGCTCTGCATCTTCTGTGCCGCATGTGATAAGAGCCGGTGCGGAGGCGCTCTTTATTGTTTCTGGATAGACGCCGCAGGCATGTACACCCCACGCCGCAACCCGGTCGGGAATCCATTGAGAAAAGAGCGCGGAACATTGTCCCCCTGCGGAATAGCCGTAAAAAAGAAGCTTTTGCGGTTTCAAGCCATAGCGTCTCTCCAACCGGCTCACGGCCTCCATCAGACATTTTCCCGACCATTTCTCCGGCTCCCAGTAGTTTCGATCCCGAAAGGACGGGGAGAGAAGAATGAGCTGATGCTTATCGGCCAGGGCGTGAAAGCCGTAAGATTTCAGCGTTTTCTCCGCTGGCCAGTTCCTGCCTCCGAACAGAACCATGATCTGTGAATTTTCACTGTGCTGTTCGGGCAGACGGTAATGGAAATCGACTCCGTCGATTTGAAAGGTTTCCCCGGTGAGTGTACAGGAAAAAAGCATGTAAAGGAACAGACATGACAGCAGAGATCTTCTCATTCCGCTTTTCTTCCCCACGCCGCGGCAATCGTTTCCTCGGGCAGTTCGACCCGGTCCTCCGGGAGAACATTCTTCGCCCCCGCAGAATTCGCCGTGTAGTAGACAGATTCCTGATCGTCCCCGACAAATTGAAATCCGGGATTACCGGAACGGCGATTCCGGCCGGAAAGATCCTCCCGGTAAAGTTCATGATAGTAGGCAAGAAATGCACGGGCGAGTTTGAGAGAGTCCGGCGGCACAGTGTGAGGAGTGTTGGGAAACGATTTCCAAATGATATTGATCCCCTTTTTACGGTAGGCTTCCACAAAATTCCGGCTGATGATATATCTTGCCTGATCCGCATCCCCGCAGGTAACAAGCCCCGGTGTATCCTTCATTCGAGAATGGGGTTCATGAAAGACCCCGCATGCATGACTCACCCAGGCACGGCAATTTCCCGGTCGCCAGGCTGGAAAGAGGTTGCTCGCCTGGCTGCCGGCGGAATATCCGTAAAACAACAGCTTATCCGTACAGATGTTGTATGACTCTCGCAACTGCGCCAATGCCTGAAGCAGCGCTTTGCCGGACCAGTCCTTGGGTTCCCAGTATGTGTCATCCTTGAATCCGGGACAGACGAGAAAAATATCATTTTCATCACACCATTCGCCCCAACCCATGCGGCCGGACGCATCCGCTTTGCCATCCGTATTCCGACCGCCGAAAATAACCAGCACACGGTATTTCTCTCTTCGGCTTTCATCATATCCTTTCGGAACCCGGTACTGAAACACCGCCTGCTGATTCTGCGGGGCTTTTGTCTTAACAAAAATCGTTTCCGCGGAAAGAATCAATGGGAGCAGAAGCAAAATCATCAGAAAAATTCGATACATCGCCGCCTCCGGGGTTGATCGCTCATGAGTAACACATTGCGTCCTGACGATAATGTAGCATGGATTTTCAAAAAATCAAAAAACATGTCGAACACGCTGCTCGTTTGTGACAGAATGATCTTGTTTGACAGCATATTTTTGCCTGATTGAGATTTTTTTGAAATTTTTTTCAAAAATAAGCGAAAAAGTGATTTGACTTCTCAAAAAAGCAAAGTATATTATCTCAAAACGAAGATACATGGGGTACAGATGAATAAGTTGAAACTGTCTGTGTCATGCCTGATTTCGCTGTTATGCTGCGCTTTGTTCGCGGCGAATGAGCAGGATGTCATTGCGTCGGTCGAGTATTTTTATGCTCAGGATGGAACACTGATCGGACGGGCGGTCAATGGCATCCGGCAGAACTTCGAATACGACAAGCGCGGACAGATTCTTGCCGTGAAGGATGCAAACGGCCGAGACCTGGAACGCTATACCTATGATCCCGCGGGAAACCGCCTTTCCAAAACGGTAAACGGTATCACGACGACCTACACCTATGATGAGGCGAATCAGCTGAAGACATCCACGGTGAATGGCGAGACTACGCACTATAGGTATGATGCCGCGGGCCGCTTGGTTCAGGCCGGAGACAAGACGTATTACTACTTTGGGGCAAATGATAGAGTGACTGAGGTTCGCCGGGGCGACAAGGTCATCGCAGAGTTCGACTACTTCATGGATGGCCAGATCGCAAGCGCAAAGTACCCGGACCGGGAAGAGAGTTTCACCTGGGACGGTCTCGCACTGGTGCAGCGGAATGAGGTAAGCTACCTTAACGAGCCGTATGTGACGGGCGGGAATCCGATTCTGAGCAGCCGGAATGGCGTCATGTTCAACGATATGCTCGGCAGTACGCTGAATATAGGTGGACAGTCCGTAGCCATGACCTCCTTCGGTGAAACCGAGGGTCCCTCTGCTTTCTTCACAGGCAAACCGATGATCCCTGAACTGGGTTATTCATTTCTGTTCCGTGATTACAATCCCGCTCAAGGAAAATGGACCTCATCCGATCCCCTCGGCTACCCCGATGGATGGAACAATTTTGCATATTGCAATAATGACGTGATAAATTTTGTCGATTGTTCTGGATGTGATGCTAGTAGTAGAAGTTCAGATGAAAGCGCTTATATCAGCTTCGTTACGCAATCAGGAATAAAACATTCGTCTTATGTTAATACTGTGGATGATATAACATATGCCATACTTCATGTTACAAAATACGGAAATGACAAAATTGTACAATTCACCTATACAGGGCATGGTTTCACAGATGGACCAGGATTACGAGTTAATTTAAAAACGAAAAGAGAAGATATTGAGCCGTGGGATCTAGCAAAACCCCCAGAAGATGTAATTTCCGATATGGAAAATGGAAGAGCTTCACCGTCAATTGGATTTGCAATATACAAATCTTTTCGCGAAGGCGTTGATATACGTTTAAATGCTTGTTGCCAAGGGAACTATCTACAAGAATATTTAGATTATATTTATCCAGTTGCAACAATACATGGTTTCAGGGGTGTAGTCAGCAATGTTGGACCAATTTCATGGGAGTTTGTTTTCGAAAATCCTTTTAACTGTTTTACAGGAATGTTGAGAACGCTTACAGAAGGAGTAATAGAATAGGTGAATAAGATTGTATTGTCAGCTGTCGTTTTCGCGATAGTCACTGTGATTATTTCAGGACAGCTTTTTTTTTACAAAAAATCAGTCCCACATGAGATGTTTTTTGCACCGGATTCCGCTGCTACAAACATTTCATTGCTTTGTAAAATCATTTTTGAGGAAGAACCACCACTCAAAGATAAAGTAGACCCTATTATATTTCTTTTTAATGGGGATGAGGATAGGATAAGCGCCAAACTCCGAATTAATTACGATATCCCTAGAAATTTCAAATATTCCCTAATTGGAATATTATTGCAGTGCAATAAAAATTTTTTCGTTTTACTTAAGAAGAATTATAATTTGATGATAGCTTACCAGTATTCTAATCGACCGATGGTCGAATGTCTTGTATCCTATGTGGTAGTAGTTCCAAACAAAGCTTGGCATGGGCTCTCCTCCGAATGCTTGATTTTTCCGACCAGAATTGGAAATGGCAAACTCATCATTGAAGAGATTCGAATAAATGGTACTCACATGAAAGATCTTTTGGAAATTTCTTCTGACGGAAAAATCTTAAACCCTGAAGTGGAGAAAATCTTTTTGACTCGTATTTCTGAATTAAATGGACATGATAGGTAACTTTTTTTGTTTAGCGTACGTAACTTTTCCTTGTCTGTCAGTCCTAAGTTTTGCGCACATTTGAATCTGACTGATCAGAGTTTCGCGATGCACAAGCGATACTTTTTCTGCATTCATTGCTTGACAACTTAGATTTCATAATGTATATTGAGTACAGAACCCTGATACTTGGGTATGGAAAGGACAATTTTTATGAAGAATCGATTGGTTCTCGCCTGCTGTGTGCTCTTCGCTGCTGTTGCCTATGCTGATTCCCAGAATTTTCATGCTCAGCCGATGACGGCAGGCAAAGCGTCTCTGACAGAGAACGCGTTCATCGTTTCCCGTTTGCTTGACACTGCAAATTTTTCGCCGGAGTTGCGGCTGCCGGTACAGTTGATTTATGATTCTTCCGTTGAGAAGACAGGTGCATTCGGTTTCGCCTGGCGCTCTCCGCAACTCGAGAGTACGGCGGCCTTCGATAAGGATGGGGTCCTTTGGGTAACGCCCTGGGGTGAAAAGATCAAATTCTTTCCCAAGAAGGATGGTTCATCGTCGAAAGATGAGATCAAGATTGAGCTGTACGAACAGGCAAAGAAGGGACGTGGCTTCTATTCCCCGTACAGCGAATGGGAAGCGGATTCATCGAAACGCGACTACCGGGAAAGCGGAGACTGGATCTTTACGGGAAAAAAGGACAAGAAAGGATGGACGTTTGTCTATCGCGACCGAAAATTAAAAAGCATTACATCGCCGTTGGGAGCAAAGGTTGAGTTCGTTTACGATGGGGGAAGACTCGTTTCTGCAGTTCAGGAAAAGACTGCGTTTTTGGAACTTGCCTATACTGAAAATCTTGTTTCGAGCATAAAGATCAATGGCGTGGAATTTTTGTTTGAGTACAAGCCCACAGATCTGAAAATCCTTCCGAAAACGGAGAAAGGTAACATCATTTCCGCCTCTCGTCCCTGCCTTGCAGCCGTAAAACGCGGGGATTTATCTCCCATTGAATTTGAGTACGACAGTTATGGTTTCCTTTCGAGTATTAAACAGGGAGATTATGTCGATGCGTTGACTGTCCAGCATCAAACGTTACAGGAACGCCGTGCCGAACTTCTGGCAAAGAGTGACAAGAAAGTCAAGTACAGCGGTCCGGTAAATGGAAGGATTGTTGAGGATAATCAGTTCAAATACAGCTATCCTGATCCGAAATCCGGGTCCGTCTCTCTGGAAAATCGTATGGGACAGCAGGCAGCATATCACTATGATGTTCAGACCGGAATATTCAAAATCAGAGAGTTTTCAGGCCGCAGCTTTTCTGTCTATTACTTCATGCGTTACGATGTGGCCTACCTAGGGAAAGTCCGCAAAATCGTCGATGCACGTGAACGGGATGTAGTCAGTTATCGTTACGATAAGTTATCCGGTGACATAGTCCGAATCCGTGACTTGGTCGGAAATGACATCAATTTTGACTACGGACGCAATGGAAAAGTCACACTCATAACCCGTCGCGGAGCGGATCAGGATTCCCCGGAGCCTGTGCGGTCTTTTCAGTACGACAAACATGACAATTTGACCGCGATCTCCCAGCTTGATGCTTCCGGCACCCCCGTGCAGACAACAAGCCTGACTTATACCCACGACCGGATTTCGGGCATATCCAACGGTCAAAGCCAGACGCAAATTGAAAGCAATAATTTCGGATATCCGGTTTCTGTTACAGACGTTTTTGGCCTGACCGTTTACCGCGAGCTGGATCGGTTCAATCGAATGACGAGCAGCACGGATATCTACGGAGTCAAGACCATTTATTCTTACACTCCGGCAGGTCTGATTTCCAGGATTGAGCGTAAAGACGGTGAAAAACTCCTTACTTCCCTGTCCATAACATATAATGGGAACGGTCAGCCGGTGAGTTATGTCGATCAGTCCGGACGAATGAAAAAATTTGAGCGGGACGAATTCGGACGCGTTGTCAAAGAATTTTTCCCGGATGAGACCGAAGTCTCCTACGATTACAACGAACTGGGGCAGCTTAAGGCTGTGTTCGATCAGAACCGTCATAAGATCTCATTTGACTGGAATCAATTTGGCCTGGGATCAAAAACGACGCCCGCAGGACAGCTGACCGATTATGTGCGCGACAAATATGGTTTGCTGACAGCGACAGAATCCAGATGGAATGACGATACGGAGCGGGCCGTAAAATATGAATACGATAAATATGACCGCGTCGTTAAGATCGAGCGTGGAGATGGCGAGGTTGAAGAACTGACCTATGACACCTGGGGAAAATTGACATCCTGTCGGCGGGGGTCCCGGATTCTTCTTCTCAAATATGACTATTTCGGACGGCTCATCGAAAAACAGGAGAATGGAGTTCAGCACCTGTTCGCTTATAATCCATGGGGGCAGCGTACAGTTAGAACCATTAAACAGAAGGATGGAACAACACTGACCGAAACTCGGACTTATGACCGCTATGGCAGACTGACAAAAATACAATCCGAAAATGGCGAAGTCCGCTATGTCTACAACAGTCTTAATCAGCTGTCGCGTCAAATCGTAAAAGGTGTGCCGATTGAGTTCACTTACGATAAGTACGGACGGTTGTCAAGCAAAAAAATGCTGAAGGCTCCTGTCGCAGAACAGTAAAAAACAAAACATCGAGACGGAGTGACATCGCATGAAGGCATTGAAACGATTTATTACAATCACATGGTTGCTTTTCGGCAGTGCTTTGTTTGCGGCGAATGAGCAGGATGTCATTGCATCGGTCGAGTATTTTTATGCTCAGGATGGAACTCTGATCGGACGGGCGATCAATGGTGTTCGTCAGAACTTCGAATATGACAAACGAGGTCAGCTTCTTGCCGTGAAGGATGCAGCAGGCCGAGATCTGGAACGCTATACCTATGATCCCGCAGGAAATCGTCTTTCGAAAACCGTATACGGTATTACTACGACCTACACCTATGATGAGGCGAATCAGCTGAAGACATCCACGGTGAACGGCAAGACTACGAACTACCGATACGATGCAGCAGGCCGTCTGGTTCAGGCAGGAGACAAGACATATTACTATTTCGGTACAAATGATAAAGTGACTGAGGTTCGCCAGGGCGACAAGGTCATCGCAGAGTTCGACTACTTCATGGATGGCCAGATCGCAAGCGCAAAGTACCCGGACCGGGAAGAGAGGTTCACCTGGGACGGTCTTGCTCTGGTACAGCGGAACGAGGTAAGCTACCTCAACGAGCCGTATGTGACAGGCGGGAATCCAATCCTGAGCAGCCGGGATGGTGTCATGTTCAATGACATGCTCGGCAGTACGCTGAATATAGGCGGACAGCTCGTATCCATGACCTCCTTCGGTGAAACCGAGGACGATGCAGCATTCTTCACCGGCAAGCCGATGATCCCTGAACTTGGCTATTCATTCCTCTTCCGCGATTACAATCCATCTCAAGGTAAATGGACATCATCCGATCCTCTCGGATACCCCGATGGATGGAACAATCTGGCGTATTGCAATAATGAGGTCAATTATCTGTTTGATCTAATGGGCTTGCTGAAGATTGTTGTTTTGCCAAAAGCAGAAGGTGATGCTGTATTAGATCGTTTTGAACAACTTGTCGTTGGTTATTGGGAGAATAACACCGAAGATTATTTACTCGTTTATGCAAGAAATACAACAGAGGCAAAAAAAACGCTCTCTGTATTAAGCAAAAGAGAAGCTATTACTGAATTGATCTTCACTGGACATGGTTCTCCTAGTTTGCAGTATGTCGGTTCCGTCAAGAATTCATTAGTGACCGCTATATCCGTTGGATCATTTAATAATCAGAATAATAAAAATGATTTTTATGACG
>Ga0310786_10005864_pt1 | contig 16545 bp, 17 predicted proteins | sample AusTroGonzalo_MG_FD_203881 | JGI IMG/M metagenome (GOLD analysis project Ga0310786, IMG submission 203881) | Bovine rumen microbial communities from tropical cattle in Woodstock, Queensland, Australia - Gonzalo_03 (v2) (version 2) | ecosystem: Host-associated > Mammals > Digestive system >... | reverse complement strand
AAGAGAATTTGCTGGTACTGCTTCATTAATAGACTTAACAAAACTATTAAGTTTCTTCTTCAAATCACTAGAAATAGTAGGAATTGCTTTTTCAATATCAGAAGCCTTGAAGTTTATTTTATTGAAACTAGTAGCATCAGTCTGCAATTTCCCTAAAGAATTAGCTAATTTTTCAATAGGCTGTGCAGCAGAATCAGCAGGGGCTTTTAATCTAGAAAAAGCAGAGCCTAAATGATGTATATTTGTACGTAATTGATTGGTTCTTGCATCTATATCAATCCTAAATTTCCCCGGTATAGACATAATAAAAGCCTCCCTTAGCTCATATTAATAACTCTTAACAACCCATTCTCCATTTTCATCTTGCTCCTCATAAACACCACCAGCAGGAAGATGATTAAAGAACTCCCAATTCTGCTCAATTCGTTCTTGTGCGGCTTCCTGTTCAGTCTGAAACTTAATTAAATACTCTTTCAAAGGAGTATTACCACCACCAAACATTTCAGCCACTGTCTTATTTAATAATGCAATTTGATAATCTGTAATGCTATGTTCACGCTGTTTTTTATTCAAATAAACAATCCAATAGAAAAGTGTATCTTTATCCATTGCTTTCAACATTTCCCTCGGATTAGGAATGCCTAGAGCAAGTGCTACACCGAACACCTGCTCTAGCAATGGATTTTCCTTTAGTTTTTTTCAGCAGTTTCCAAATCCATTCCTGAAAACTTAAGAATCTCCGTAGCAAGGTCTTTAGCCATATCAATAGGCATATCCTTGATTGCATCCTTCTTCAGATTAGGCTCAACCAAACCCTGCTCAATAAGGTCAAAAGTTTTCAGCTTGTCGAGATTGTCAATGATAGATGCCTTTAATTTCACAATCTTAAACCAACCTCCACCAATTTGAACATTTTTTGTGTCGTTTGCATATGCAGCTAGAGTTTCTACGTTCCAATAAATAATCTCACTCATAACGTTCTCCTTTGTTACTGTTTTTGTCTTGTATAAAAATCTAAGACTTTATCTTAGAACAACCTCGATATATATTTATATATAATATAGCATAACTTTTAAAAAAGTCAAGTAAAAAATTAAAAATAAATTGAAAAAGTCTATGACATATTTTTACATATGGCATAGACTTTCCCCTTCCTTTATTAAATTAAAACTTATGCACCAGTAGACAAAAGACCGACTTCTCCATAAGGATAGGAAGTACCAGTTGAAGTATGGTCATCACCACCAGTACTAATAGTCATAGTTGCTGTCGGAAAATTATTTGCACTCATATCACTAGGTTCGAAAGACATAATAAATGCATTGTTATAAGTAATCTTTCGTTCTGTTTTACGATTTGCACAACCACGAAATTCCAAAGTAACTATTTGAGGGTCGCCCAATAAAGGAGCAATCTTAGCATAATCAGAAAGATTAAACGCACAAGTAAGCGTAATGTCTTGAGTTTCAGCAAGGTCCTCCCCAGCGTACTCCTTAAATTTCACATTTGCATTAGTAGAAATATCAAACTTACCAATAGTCATACCGGCAGGTTTAACAGAAGTACATGCTAATACTAAAGTACTGTCCTTTGAAAAAGTAACCCAAATATTATATCCAGTCTTCTCATAATCATAAGAAGCTCCATAAGGTGTTTCTGAAAATCCCATAATTAAATCTCCTTTTATTTATTAAAAAACTTACGGTACTTAACATTGATAGACTTTTGAATCTTATCATTATTTGTACTGTAAAGTATTCCTGTTACATAAACGTCATCAATACACACGCTATACTGTTCATTAATAACATGTGTACCATACGAAAAATAGTTAGCTATGGTGTCACATAAATCACTAAATGCTAAACCTTCGCCACTATTACCAAAAACTGTTATTTTATAGATTCCACTTCCTGCTTCAAACAATCCACTAAAACATCTATCATCAAGAGGTATAAGCTGTTCTACAATATAAGTTTCGTCTAAATTTTCGGAATCAGTATTTTCATAAGCAATAGGAATCTGAACAGCATCTTGCTCCATACTACTTATAAGAACACGTCTGAAATATAATTGAACTACAGAATTTTTAACCATATCTTACATATCCTTAATCACAGCGTTCAACTTTAACTATTCCCGGAACTTCTGCCAAAGCATAATCTATAGCACTTTGAAGAGGTTTGTATGCCTCTCTAGAACCCCACCCATGAAGCTCTACATTATACCACCCATAATAATATCTATCACCACTTTTAGATTCAGAAAAAGCAACATTCTCTACAGTAATACCGCCTTGTATCTTATTTAGTCTTTTCTCTATATCTCCATCATTTCTAAATATTTCACTGAAGCGTGTATAGCGTAAAACATATTTCATTCCATAAAACGGATACTCTTCATTAAACGCATTTGCTTTTGCCTCTTCTAATGCACTCTTTCTAGACACTTCATCCTCTGTGAAATACATTAAAGAAGAACGTTGATACCTTCCTGTAGAAAAAGGAAATCTAGAATCATGTGGTCTAGGTCTGACTTCCACATATTTATAACAAAGAGCTGCTATAAATTTATGTAAAACCCTAGTCATGTTTCTTACTCTTTTCTCTAGCCTCTCTCTTCTAGTACCTCCTTCAGAACGACCTGCTTTAATCTTACTTGCTATAGTCTTTTGTCGTGCATCTACCTTATTTAAATATTCCAATAAGTCACTAGCAAAACTACCAACAGATATTGAATGTTTCCCTTCTAATGGATTAAGCACATAATCCTCAAACATTTTATCAATGCAATAGGTTAAGTATTCTTCATCCTCAGCATATGGATAAACCTGAAATTCTTGTAAGTCAAAAGCATCTTCATCTTCAATGTTAGCTTCATCTAAAGAAAAAGAAGTAGAATCCTCAGTTTCAAAAGATAAAACATCATCCATAATTACACCTGCTTCCTTACTTGAAATTTAATCAGAGCAACTTCATTTCCAGAATAGACTTTCTCATGTGCAATTATCATCCACTTCTCGCCATTTACAGTAAAAAAGTCAACACCATCTTTGAGGTCTTCATAGTCAGAACCATTTCCAAGAATTTTTGCATCGTCTTTTTCTATATGAAAATTAGCAATATCATATGCACTATATCTAAGAATCGGAGAAATCGTAACAGTTTTAACAGTAGACGTATTTACAGTGGCATCCGTCAAAGGATTGTAAGTCTTATCCACGTGAGTATACGTTGCAGATATACCCATTAAGTCAAGCAGAGTATTAGTAACCCCGCCTCTCTTTCCGAATATATTATCAAACAACGACAGTGGCATATTCATAACTCCTATTAATATCTAATTACCTGTACCTGAGTAAACTTTGAATCTGCTAATGTAACTTCTCCAAACAATTCTAGAAAATCTATCGCATCATAAGAAAGCTTTTTAGGAACAAAATCTTTATCTAACTTAATCTGCATAACATCAAGTTTAGCTTCCTTAAATCCCTGTGTAAGAATACTAGGAATACTAATATCATTCAGATACAGATAGAGAGTCTGTTCAAATTGGGCATACTTAATCTTTTCAGGAATAGAATCGTCAGAATAAGAACGTCCGTGTTTATCCACTAGTCCTTTACGTGGAAACTCTAAAGCCTGTTCATTTGAAGCAAGAGAACCATAAGCCTTAAGAACAGTATCATTAATAAGAGTAGCTTGAATCATACGAGCTATTAGTACAGAATCACCCTCAGAAAGTAGTCCAACAGCTTCTTCCCTATTAGCAAAATAAGCTTTCAAATCATCAAGCGTACCGTAGGAATTTGCAGTCTCTCCACCAACTTCAGTAACTAATTCTGTAAAACTAATAGCACCCATGATTATTCACTCCCTCATTTTCCAGCAAGCTTCTTCTCTAGAAAAGACTGACGCATCTGAAGATTACGAATAAGCTCGTCTTTATCAATTTGAGGAGCAGGAGGAACAGAAGCATTGATAAGCTTATTCATAGGAACATCTTCATTCACAATAGTAAATGAACCTTTCTCCGCTTTACGCTTTTTCATATATGCTTCAATCTCTTCATCAGTCATATCATCAATAGACTTTTCTTTCTTAACAGACACATTGACAGGAGCCTCAGAAGTATCTGCTTTCTTTGCAGTTTCCTTAACTTCCTGTTTTAATTCCTCTTTTACTTCAGAAGTTTCTTTGACTTTTGTATTCAAAGAAATAGAATTTTCAGTTTTAGTTTTTGTAGCATTCATTGAAATCTCCTTAAATCAAGAGTTGAGGGAGGTGTTTTAAGCCTCCCAGCAACTCACTGTAGTGCAATTATTAGCCAAGTGTCTTAACTGCAACGAACTTAATGCGTTCACGTGCATCAGCATCGTTCCAAGCGCGTGTCCAAGTAGACGCAGTAGCAAGAGCTTCTTCAGTAAGACCAGACTTGCCAGCTTCAGCAGTCTTGTAACCACGAGGAAGAACGAGGTCGCAACGTCTAGTAAACAGAACCTCTTCACCAGCACCATTACCAGAAGCGGGGTCACGCCAAATTTCGTATTCAACACCGGGATTACCAAGCTGATAAGTAAGAGCATTAGTACCATACATATAGGTGTAATAAGCATACCTGCCATCACCAACACTGACTTTAGGCATATTCTTATCAACAAGAATAAGATAATCAGCATAGGTTGAGAAGAGAGTACGAGTATCACCTTCCTGCTTAGATGCAATAATATTAAGATTGCGAAGGTTAGTGAACACAACAGGGTGGACACAGATAATCTTAATATCGGTCATGGATTCACCAAGATAACCAGCAGCAGTATTCATAACAGTAGCATTAAGATAAGGATTCTGTCCAGAACCAGTCTGAGTATGAATATCATAGAGAAGGTCGCTGTCGTGGTTTGTGATAGAATCAGCAATAATACCAGTGGTAGCAGCGATAATACGAGCTTCACCAACGTTCGTCCAATACTTCTGAATACCTGCATTGATTGCAACCATCGGGTCGCCCTGAGTTGCAAGAGCAGCCAAATCCATGACAGAATAGCTCTTGTTCATAAAAGACTTAACTGCGGTTTCATAGCCAGTGGAAATCTTGCTCGGAACAGACTTCTGAGCAGGGTTATCATTGCCAATATTATAACCACCATCTTCAAGAGGCTTGTAATAAGGCATAGAAATAATCTGGCCACCCTGAGCAGCATCCATTAGAGGAGTTACGCGAGGGTCAACAAAAGCAACACCACTCCTGAAGAATGCGTTGTTTGCAAGAGTAGACTGTGCAGTATAGCTAGTTGCAAGTTCCTGAATAAAAAGGTCACTAATCTGAGTTGTAGCCATTTTTCAAATCTCCTATAAGTTAAATCCTACTGATATAGGCATCACGCCTTTTATAATGCCTGTATCACGCAGGCTATTCTCAATAGGCTCAGACAAATTCCTATGTCTGATTTATGAATTGTATTTTTTAATAAGCTCCCTAGCCTTTTCGGGATTCTTTCGGAAAAATTCGGCGCGTTTTTTAATAGGCTCGCCATTCGGGTCATCATATTTCTCAATTTTAGGATTAAAATACTTCTCATACTCTGAAACGCCACCAGCAGTTTCACGAGCATCAGCACCAAGGCTATTCTTCAGAAGACAATTATGCTTTTTGAACAAATCATCATTCACCCAATCCCTAAGATTACTAAGCCCATCCTTTGTTCTAAATTCATTAGCATCAGAGTTCCAAGTCAATTCATCTTTAGCTAGCTTAAATGCAAGGTCGCGTCCACTAGGGTCGCCTTTTTCAGCATAAACAGCACTAAGAGAATTTTCAAGTCTCATTTCAAGAATAGTATTTTCTTTTTCCTGAAGTTGCTTCTTGTATTCACCTTCGTTCTTATTATACTCATCCTTCAGTTTTTGCATTTCAGCCGCATTAGCAGTTTTGACTTCGCTTAGACGCTTGAGAAAATCTTCTTCGGTCTGTGTGTTCTTTGCTTTCTTTAGAGAATCAAGTTCTTCCTGTAGAGCATTATACTTTTCAGGAGTAATCTCACCAAAAGCTTTCAACTGCTTCTCAAACCCATTCCGTTCTTCACGTACTTTGTTAAGAGTTCCATAAACAGTATCAAATTCTGACTGAGGTTTCACACCACTGACATTCAAATGATACAGCTTCTTTCCATCTTTTTCTTCTTCAACATACAGACCCTTGTATTCTTCAGGTACATCATCAATTGTTTCTAGTGAATAATTAAGTTCTGGCATATTCATCTCCGTTTATTTATCATGCATCACGCAAGCCTCTCTAATCCTGTGAGAAGTAGCAGTTGAATAAAGGTTAAGGCATCACACCAAAATTATCTTTATTCTGAAATTTTATAAAAGTTAATCCCTTAAAATTTTTCATTGTTACATATAATATAGCACACAATTTAAAAAAGTCAAGTAAAAAACATAAAAAATTTGAAAAAAAGTTTGATTTTTTATATTTTTTAATAATTAAACATATTTCCAATGTAGTTTTCGACCACCAGAAATACCAGCAGTTTTAACACTTCCCCTCAATGCTCTAGTAATTGCAGAGCCAGAAACACCTACATCCTTACCTGCTTCTGTTGCATTCTCATATGTCATTCCTGTCTCAATGCAAATAATCTTTTTAGAATTATCACCTGCGTCCTTATTTATAGCATCACCTTCATCATTCCCTACCGCAGTTTGTTTTTCTCCAGCATTGTTATTAGAAACGCCAGCATTATTTGTAGTAGCATTTAACTTATTCATTGCTTTAGTAGTAGCTATTTGGTTTTTAAGATTAACTGCATTTGTCTCTTCCATCTCTTTCAATTTTTTAGCAAGCTCATATTTATCTTTTTCCTGTTGTGCTTCATCCACTGCTTCCTTATATTCCTCATAAGTAGCATAAACAGTCTTACCCAATGCCTTGAGATTCTGAAACACATCATATGGAGAAAGAATAAGAGTATCAGCATTAGCAATATTCTGAAACACAGACATCTCACTATTTTCAGCAGTAGCAGAGAAATCAACATTAGGAACAATAGTAATAGAAGCAATATCTTCCTGAGACAATCCAGCCCACAAAGCAGCATCCTTAGCAATCAAAGTAAATCCTTCTCCTACTGTCTTTGAAATTGATTTAAGAGAAGCTGTTTTGAATCCCTGACGTTTTGCTACACTTACACCAGTTTCGTCACCAGTAGATTTAAGAAGAGAAAGACCAAGAGATTTTGCATACAACTCGGCATTTTGAACAGCAAGACGATATTCAGCCAAACCATTACCACTGCTTTCAACCATTTTCAAATTAGCATCAGAACTCTCAATAAGAATAGCTTTATTAACACCAGAATAAATAGAATCATTTGTGGAAAATCCTGAACCAAATAGAATGCCAAAACCCTGCTTATAAAGGTATTCTCTGTAATCCGCATAAAGACCGTAAAGAGAAATACACGCATTACAAAGAGATTGTACAAGAGGACGTTCAGGTTCAATAGAAAGACCAGTTCCAGTAAAACAATAAAAAGGAATATGGTTCATCGTCCTTCCCTGAATATGTGGATACCGAATCTCAACACCATCTTCAGTATATGTAATCCCATCAGCATCAGGAAGAGGAGGATTAAAAATACCCTTCATATCCTGCCCCATTGTATAAGTATAGTACATAGGCTCTTTTAATAAATTCCCTGCACTATCTCTTGTTTTCAATCCAAGGAATCTATAACTTTCTTGTAATTCAGGGGAAAAAGATGCATTCTCATAATTATAATAAGATTCATCAAGAAGTACCCAAGAAAGAATCTTACGTCCATTATAATTAGTATACCCCCAATTGAAAATCTTATAAGTATTATAAACTAATAGAACAGGGAATTGATGTACATTCTTCTCTATTGTATTAGGAACATCAAGAAGAACACCACAACGGCAATACTTCATAACCTCATCCTGTACCTCTGAATAAACATCATAGAGGGTCTTATTAGTAGAATAAGAAGGACAAGGAACAAATTCATCATCCATTACATCAGGAAAATTAAATACTGGGTCTTTCTGCTTCAATAATCCTGTAGATGCAATAAAAAAATCATGTGTATATTCAGGAAAAAGTGCATTGTGTTTATAACGTTCGTAAATCTTCTGCCCCATCACTTTATCCGCAGCCATACCTTCAGTCATAGGAAGATAACGAACACCCCTCTGCTTAATAGTATCCATTCCTTCAATACAATCATCAACTAAATTCCAAACAGGTAAGTATTTATCATAACTAGAATTGTTACTGATAGAATGCTTTTTAGTAAGTACATCATCCATATTTTAATCTCCTTTAATATATTAAAAGTAGTAATTAGAAACTCTTGCAATACGACAATCTATATACGCATCAAAAATAGCATACACAAGTGCGTCAACTTGGTCATCATGTTTATGCTTCATAGACGGTGTAAAACGAGCTAATTCATCCATAAACTCTGTCACCCAAGGAGCGTCTTGAGGAACATGTATTCTATGACTTTGCATAAATGGTAAACACTGCTGAACACGAAGCACCTTATCTCCTTTAGGAACAACATCAATTAAAGGCAGTCGCGTATTCTGTCTTAGTGTCTGCAATAAACCCTGCCCTGATTGCTTATATTCGATAAAAAATCCCTTAAACAAAGCTTTTGGATACTTAAACTTAAACTTAGCTACAAAATCTAATGCATTTTGAATAAGTTGAGGCATTTCCCACTTTCCTTTAACTAAATCAAGAACAAACAAGTCATGCATCTTATTCTCTGCTGTCAAAAGAAATACCGAATTATCAGCAGTATTTTTTGCACTAACCGCAGTATCAGCAGTAATCCTGAAATTAGTTAAATCAGTGGGTAAGTCTATGTAACGAGGAAACCAAGACTTCTGAATCAAAACACCACCTTCAGGGCTAGGCTCTTGCATATACTGAGACATAAACGTATCAGGGTCTTCTTCCTTCAATGCATGTAAAGCCTCTAACGGTTCTTTATACTCCCAATAGGATGCTTCACCATACTTTTCAAAAGATGCTCCCATATACTTATAAGCCTCTTCTCTAATAAAAGAAGGAAGTTTCTCTACATCAGATGGAGTCATAATTGCAGGAATATTCACATGTAACCACTTTAATTTAGATTCAGATAATAGTTTTCCTGTAGGGTCATCTGTATGTAATCTCTGCATAATAAGAAAGATTGGAGTAGTACTTAATGCTCGCCTAGAATAAATAGTATTAGTCAACTTATTATTGCATTCTTCGCGAAACGCCTTAGAAAGAGCATCAGCAGGTTTAATGGGGTCATCAATAATAATACATCCATTAAAAGGTGTCTGCTCCATATACCCAGCTCTACGTCCAGTTAAACCGCCACCAATAGGAAAAGCACAAAACTCACCAACAGAAGTGCCATCCTTTTGTAATACCCATTCAGACTTTTTATTACTATCTGTCTTAAAACCAAACCCCGGATATAAAGACCTAAATTCAGGACTGCTAATTGCATCTTTAATTGCAACAGAATGTCCTTCCACTAATGAATCAGAATAAGAAGTAAGCAAGAAACGAGAATGTGGATTCAAAGCATAACAATACAAAGGGAAAAGGCGAGACACAACAACCGACTTTCCAGCACCGGGGCTAATATTAACCAAGACATTTCCAACTCTTTGATGAACAACCTCTTCAATCAATTTACATAAGAGTTTATGATGCCAGTTAATCTTCATCACTTCCCCTGTCATAACCTTAAAGAAATATGCACAAAACATGAGAAAGTCATTGGCAAAAATACGCCTTGCCAATTCCTGCTCTTCATATGTTCTGTATGCAATATCCTCAGACATTTTCATTATCCTCATCAAACACAGATTCGGTATCCACTGTTTCAGCTTCAATATAATTAGGATTTGTATCTTGTAAACAATTCTTCTGCATCTCTGAAATCATATCCTTAATTTTATCATCTGGAACATTAATAATTGTAGCATTTCGTATTTGTGTACCTGTATTCTTATTACCTTCAACACTAACCTTTTTCCAGTTCTCAGAATCACGATTTGTAAGATAAAGTTCAATAGCCTTAATATCAGGAGGACGATATTTTTTATAAGTCTTCTTCCTCTGTCTTGCCAACTGCTTATCTCCAGAACTAGTCACATTGTAATCACTAGTACATTCTTCTTCCTCATACTCAAAACCTTTAGCAGCCTGAATCAATGCATTTTCAAGAGCAATATTTGTAGATATAAAACCAGTAGTAATAGCATTTCTAAAATCAGGAAACCACAATTCAAACTGATTTGCTCTACAAGGAGATAAGCCTAAAATATTTAATATATCTTCTTTCGTCTTACCTTGCATAAACATTGTAGACACTTGAAACAATAGAGGATGCACGTAATCGCGGTAATAACGAACATCATCAACAGTAGGAGAGGAAACAGAATCCAGCTCAGTATTTTCAGTAGCTTCAATTTCATTCATTTTACCTTAGCTTCCTTTTTTAAAATATCTAACCATTTTTGAATATTGTTTTCAAGAACCTGTTTTTCAGCTCTCTTTCGTGCTTTTTTAACCTCACTCATATAATAGTTCTTATCACTAAAAAGCTCTTTAACTTTTCTATCCAGCTCATCAATATCATTATACACCAAACTTGTCTTTCCTTTATATGGAAGAACATTACTCAGAAGAATAGGAATACCTTCTGCATCTGCTTCATATAAACGAATAGCACTCTTACACCTATTAAAAACACAATCCCTCAATGACATTAAATAAAGGTTAGGAGAATAAGAATTACGTATTGTAGGGTACATATGAATTGATACCGCTGGAGCAAATATGAAGCTATCTTTGTGTTTATATAATTTCGCATTAATACCCCCATGAAATACAAATTGATACTTATCTTTATTCGCTATAATCCAATCGTCAACACCAGTAAAATCATCATAACCACAAACATTATTCAAATCAAAATGGCTACGACCACAAGAAATCATGATAACAGGCTTCTTCCTCTGCTTATCATATCTCCTACTTACATTATCTTCATTAAAAATATTAGCAAACCACCATTTAGGAATATAGTTATCAATGACCTTAAACTTCGTATCAGGAAAATTATACCTATTCATATAATACTGTTTAAGAACATCAGTAGTTACAGTAACATAATCAGATGCTTCCATATAACCACGAATAACATCATCCTCACAAATCGCTAAATCTTGTCTAGCATTATTATATAAAGGGCAGTCTTCATATGTCATAACATCATCATAGTCAAGAATTAAAGGAAACCCGTTTTTATCTGAAAGCTCCTTTAACTCACCTTTATACCACTTAAGAATACCGGGAAAACATAATCTCTGAAGACGATATGAAGTACATTTAGCTAAATATCTAAAATCATGTATCATTGCACTGCTCTCAAAAAGATGATTATGTAAGCTACTCTCAACAATACAAGAAGAAACAGACCTGCTCCTGTAAAAAGAACAGCCACTATGCCCTAAAAAAGTTGCAGCGAAAAATTGATTAAATAACGGAAAAGTAACAGACATTAAATCCTCCTATATTAAAACAATGCAGAGGTTTTTTAGAGAATACTCATTACTCAAGGCGACTTAACCTCTGCAAAACCCAGACAAACAACATTAAATCTCACCGACAAGAATCTTGTATAGGTTATAAAATGTAGCATAACTGTTTGCATCAATCTTATAAGGCTTTTCCATACAACCAATATCAATGTCATAGGTAGGAGAACTTTCATTTTTATGCTCATACTTATTAATATGAACAAGAATATACTCAAGCGCCCACATAAGATTTTTATCTGCATTAGAAAGTTCATTTATTCCCATATCAAAATCTCCTTCATCTAAATAATCCATAAATCCTTGTTACTTATTAATATAACATGCTTTCTGAAAAAGTCAAGTAAATTTTGTAACTTTTTTTTAATTTTTTATTGAAGAAGTGGGAATAACATACCTATCATAAAACTCTTTCTTCCTTTCCTTACTCCATGTAGAAACAGGACGTGGGAATCCTACAATACGTAATACATAATCCACAACATTCTTTCCACAAACAGGACACGTAGTATGCTTTCCTTCCGATACGTGTCCTTCCTCACAAATAGAACGAATAAGATTTAATGCAAAGTGTTCACAACCAGACTTAACAGCATACTGAATTAGATAACGATTCTGAGCCGGAGTAAGTTTCTCTCCAATAGTAAGGTGAACAATACCACCGCCAGTAAGCAGAAGATTAATCCGACCATCCTTATCCATTCTCTCATAAACATCAACCTTCTCTGTAAGCGGAACAGTCTGATTGCTGTAGATTTCGTAAGGAACAACTTTATTACCGAACAATAGCCTATCAGCAGTGCAGAAACGAACCGCCATAGCCTCGCCGGGGATAGCTTCAATATTAACCATCAAACCATAAGTTTTACCAAGAGAAAGGCATGTCTCATTAAAATGCTTCATAACTCTAATGTCACGGTCTTCATCTGCTCCAAACTTCTTCTCTAACGTCTGGAACATTTCCCAAAGACCAAGAATGCCAACAGTAGAGAAACAACGAGACAGGTCAATCGTACCATCAGAAATCTTAGGCTGTTGTCCGATTTCAGTAAGTTTGTAAAGAAGTTCCTTATGTGCCTTTAGAATCTTCACACAATCCAAAACAAGAGCATCAAGTTTCTGCACAAAGTCTTCTTCAGTTTTTGACATAATAGCGCAACGATTCAGGTTAATACAAACAACACGGTGACTTCCCATTGAAATAGAACCACCGCCTCCAAAAGAATTAACACTACCTGCACTATTCATCATATCACCGTCATTAATTAAACGACAGTTATGCGTAATAATACCATTCGGAAGAGTGAAATAAGGCTCATAATCACCATCTTTTACCTGAATACAATAAGCAGTTCCAGTACCTTCATATTTCTCAATAGACTTAATCTTAAAATAAATACTATTGTTTAATTTTTTGTAAAGTTCTGTATAACTGCTCCTTAATTGTGTATCATACCAACGAAGACACCAAAGAGGATAATTTCTATTGAACTGTTCTCCACGAATAACAACCTCTCCTTCACCTGTTCTATCAGTAACATTTATAACAGTAACAAGACCAAGTGAAGTACAAAGAAGTTCCATCGAATCAATTAGCTTTTTAGAGATAGAATAAGCACGATTAGAATTTCCACCATCAGAAGCATACCAACCGTCAAGAATACCTTTTCTAAACTCAATACTCTCATGCAAAACAGAAGCCTTTAATTCCTTTGTAAGAGCAGATTCTCCATCTATAAACCTCTTAATAAATGCAGTTGCTTCAGCGTTTCTAAAAATAAGAGGATAACCATTATTCTGAATTGTGCCTAACTTAGAACAACAATCATACTTTTTAAGGAAAGAATCAATCTTATCTTTACATTCATCAAAGCAATCAGAATTAAGACTATAATTAACTCCAGTATATACAACTTCATCATTTGTGCTATACTTAATATAAGAACCGTCTCCAAGGAATAAACCAATAGCATAACCATCTTCGTAAGTATAATTGTGGTCTGTTTCCTTAGCAGTAGCAAGAGGAATTGTATTGAACAAAAGATAATCATCCGTGGTTAGATTAGATGAAACAATATCACCTCTTAATGTAGGATTAAGATGGTCTTCTGTTACTACAATCTCCTTATTATTCATAGTAGTGATTTTGTAATACTCCTTAGAATACGGAACTTGAACCTTATTAAATGCTTTCCAACGACCATTATGCAAAATTCTTGGATAAGTTGCATTAAATGAATACTTTGTAAACACATTCTCAAAAGTATCAAAAACAATGTTGCTATTATTAAACTTTACTGCAACTTTCTGATTCCCATCAAAACAGCAACTTGCAACTTTTGTACCCTTACTTACAAGACAATTATACTGGTCTACAGGACGATAAACAAAATCATTAACAAATGCATCATCCAAAATATTACCATTATCATCTTTTGCAATACACACAGTACGAACAGGGAATGTAAAAGGAAGTTTAGCAATAGGGTCGCCAACATCCATAAAATCCATCATGATTTTTTGACATTCCATTACATATTCCTGAACATAATCAAGGTCTTTTCCTGTTGGGTCAAAATACCATTCCAAATCCTCCAACATTGCTCTCATCTTAGGACGGTCAAAGAAAGAAATATTAGTAAAAGGAGTTTCGCTTCCAATCCTAGTTTTATCATTTACATCAAACACAAACTGCTGGAACATCTGTGTAACATACTTCCTACCTGAACCCTCCTTAATGTCTTCAAGAGAATAACCATCCATCATAAGAACACGTGCTACATCAAAGAAGAAACTGCCAACAGCAACCGCACCTGCAACATAACTATTGCTCAACTCATGAATAGTCCCTGCAAGCATAGAAACATAAGAATGAAGATGTTTGGCAGGGGCACATACAGGAGTTCCCTTTCTACCTTCAAGAACAAGAGACATACCAGACAAAGCCCAGCAGTACGGACGAAGAATCTTAGTAGCATCATTAAGACCAAGAGTGTAATCATACATTTCAGCACTTAAACGAGTTGCTTCTTCTTTTCCATAAAGTTTCTTCATCATTCTATAAAGGAAATCATGCCCTGAAATCTTATGGTTGGCATTATCACATTCAGCCTCAACACGAGAAACAGATTTAGCTTCCTTATTTGCATTATTATCAATTCCATCAGTAGTCAAATCAGCATACATAAGATTATTAACACTACCAATATAATCAAAACGTGCATCATCAAAACCCTGTAACTTAAGAAACTCCTTACTCTTTGTGCTATTATATTCTTTCTTAAGTCTATCACGAATAGCTTTCTTAATATGTGAACGAGTACGAGCTGTATTTCCAGTAGGCTCAAAACAATCCTCGATATAATTATTATCTACACTAATCATGTATTTTCTCCTATTTAAACAGTTAATGTTTCATATTCGGTAAAATTCAGTTTTCCTACAATATGCCCTTCACACAAAGAATAGACACGTTGATTCGTTTCTTCATCATACAGAGTTTTTCCTTCCCAACGACCTACCTTTATGTAATCAAGTAAATGTAGAATTTCCGGTAATATATCCGCTAATTCACCACCTGTATAGAGCATCACTTTATAATCATAGTATTTAGCAATCTTCAAATAATTGACTAAATCATACTGGTCTTTACCCTCTCCTAATATACAAAGATGCTTCGTATGTTTTCGCTTTTTCTTTAAAATACCATCGAAAGTATCTAAATCCATTTCAACTCCTTCAGGCTTTACACTGCCCCAAGAGCATCCCTCACAACTATACCTACATTGTCCTCCAGTAAAAAATGTGAGAGAACCATCAGGCGAAAACGGCATTTCTGAAAACGTAATACAATAATCAAAGAACTTCAATCTAACTCTCCTTTCTAAATTAAGTTGTTTCTGATTTATATGAAAAAGGAGCTTCTATATCTCCTCTAAAATACTCTGTAATATGATTAAAAGCATATTCAACATTAGCTATAAATGTACTCATTACATTTTTATTCAATTCCTTTACATTAATCTTATCCACAACACCTTCAGGAACAAGAATTGCATCATGAAGTGTAATAATTTCTTTACACCCTAATTTCTCTTCAAGTTCAGGAATAATATTATCAAACATAGTCCATCCCTCTGAAATCTGACACATAATAGAGGCATTAGGAGTACTGCATTCGCTCAGGTTTTTTCTATTCTTAAAACCTAGAACAGACATAATGTAATCCTTAATGCCTTTAGACTTATCTCTGAAATATTGCTTGACACTCATACATGTAGAAATAGAAAAAGAGCCAAACTCATCCTCCAAGCACTTCTCCACATGATACTGAAGCATAGACTTATAAGCAACATCAACAAGATTGCAAAAAACACTTAAATCAATAAACCCTCTATTCATATCATGCTGTGCATCAATACTACTAATAGACTTGTATTTACCACAACCATTATAGAAAGTGAGTTTATTGATTCGTTTCCCTGTAAGAACAAAATAAATAGAAGGAGTAAATTCAATCTCCGAAAAAATGTCTTTAATCATTACATCATTCAAAGTATTAGCATCATATAAACCAATGATGCTATTGTACTTTTCACAGAACTTAACCATCTCATCATAATTACCTTCCTTTTTCATACGAGCAATAAAACTACCACGATATTTACAATCAGCATATCCAGCAAAAACATAAGAAAGCACTGCCATCTTAACAGTACTTCTTTTATTCTTGAACATACCCTTCATTGCAAACCTATATGGGTCGCTCTCTACATTCATAATATAATTAGTATACACATCGGAAAGAACACTGTTTCCATTTCGCTTCTCATAGGAAGAACACATAGCGAACCATCCTACTACATGTGCTCCATGCATATCATAAACTTCTACCATCTTTTCA
>Ga0310786_10005863_pt1 | contig 16545 bp, 16 predicted proteins | sample AusTroGonzalo_MG_FD_203881 | JGI IMG/M metagenome (GOLD analysis project Ga0310786, IMG submission 203881) | Bovine rumen microbial communities from tropical cattle in Woodstock, Queensland, Australia - Gonzalo_03 (v2) (version 2) | ecosystem: Host-associated > Mammals > Digestive system >... | reverse complement strand
GCTGTTGTGTCGATCCGGCTGCTTGCTACTTCTTTGTATGTAGCTTTATGCTCGTCACTTAATAATGTGTCGATATTTTCAGCTATCATGTAGCTTTTGAGCTGCTCCTTAATCTCATCAATGCGATCATTAAGCTTTTCAAGCTCTATATTGTACTTTGCTAAGTCCTTCATCAGTTTTTTGTAATCCATGCTATCACCTCATCCCTCTAATAAGTCCATCAGGTATTCAATTACAGCCTCGGGATCGTTTGCTATGTCGTTTGTGATATCGTCTACTGTCTCATAATCTCTATCCCAGGGATCTACATAGTTGAAAATCCTTGTTGCTAACTTCTGCCTTAATACCGCTCTATCTGTATCGCTCATTATGTCCTCTTTCCTGCCCGTATAGCCGTTAGCTCAGCTCTGTATTGATTAAGCTACTAAGTAAGCGTGACCTGAAAGCTGTTCGTTAGGGTCTACTTCCTTGTCGTTTACGTCTGATACCATGCTGTCAAGGTATACAGGATCTTCAGCGTTTACTATAATCACCTCATGGACAGATGAGGGAAGGACAGCGAACCCTTCAGGAAACAAGGTCTTAAGCTGGTCAAGCATTGCAAGTATTGAATAAGCCCCGTAACATCCTTTCTCATTGCTTATAACGATCATCGGCGGCATATCGTCACATACAAGCGGATAGCCCATTTCAGCCATAATCTCAGACATTGACTGCATTTTAGCCTCTTTCCGGCTGTTTTCTTCAGCCTGGCTTATAACTTCCTCAGCCGTAACCTTCCATACCTTCAGCATTTCCTGTCTTACCTTGATAGAGCCGTTTTCGCATACTCCGTCGATATAAGGCACTATGATTAGATCATTGAAAACGCCGCCAGCTTGTTTGAATACCTCAGCACTTGTGGCCTTGTTTAACAGCCTCGCCCTTAACATAGGTCTTACCTTCTCAAAATCAGCGATCCATGAAATATCAAGCTCATCTTTTGCGTATGTTTGCGCTATGGTTGCGACCTTATCAGCGGCCTCGTATACTGTCAGCCCTCTATCGTACATTTCATCAATGTAGACCATAGGCCTTACATTAGATCCCGTGTTAACCTCTACGCCGATAACCTTCACGCCGTTATTCTTCTCTACTTCCTTAGCTACTCCGTTAACTTCCTTTGCTACTTCCTTTGCATACTCCATTTTTGACATAATTTTTTTACCTTCCTTTCATGTAATATATAGTGTTTTTAGGTTGTTTGGCGGCTCTTCAAGGCGGCCGCCTGGCCTTGTTACCGTTAGATCAGGTGAAGCCCTTTTGAAAGCTTGTTACTGTTATTAACAGGGCATACCATGATAAATGTTGTCTCGTTTTCCATGTATACAGGGCTTTTTTCTGTATTCCACATAACCGTATTAGATCCCGTTACTTCCATTGCCTGAAGTAAAAAGCTTGCATTTATCATCAGGCCGCCTTCCTCAAATACATAGGCTACTGTCGCCTTGCGCTTGCCAGCTTTAAGCTGGGATATAGCCGCCTTCAATTCCTTAGTGGTAAAATCCAGCTTGTAAACCTTCTCAGCCGCTTCCTTAGTGGCTTTTTTCATGCTTTCCATACGGTCAACATCAGCCCTTTCGATAGTTTCGGCTTCCTCTATCGTTTCGGTTGTAATCATCAGCGTATAGCCGTTACAACTGTATACAGTACCCTCAAATACTCCATTCCACTTTGTAAGGTGAGATCCCGACTTTTTGAGGCTTTCAAAGGCCTTTTGTGTAGCTGTCCTCTTGGCCTTTTTGGGCTTATCCTGTATAACTACGCCTAAACTGTTTACAGGCTCTTTTGTGGCTTCCTCAGCCGCTTCCTCTGTTTTCACTTCCTCAGCCGCTTCCGGCTCATCGGTTACGGCTTCAGAGCTTTCGATATAGTCAAGTGAAAAGTGGCTTACCTCGTAATCCTTTAAAGGGCGATCATATACCAAAATGTCGTAATACTTGCCTGTCGTATCGTCTAACCTTTCAATAAATCCATTCATCGGTTGACAGCCTATTGAAAAGCCTCTTACCCTCATACCATAGCGGTATGTTGTAGCCGTTTCCGTTACTTCCTCAGCCGTTACGGTATCGGCCTTTACTTCCTCAGGCCTTTCAAGCTCGTGTTTTTCCTCACGTTTTGCGACCTGTAAAGCTATTTTCCTTCGCTCGTTAGTGTCCTTTGCATACCAACAGCGCTTGCCGTTATGCCACCTGAAGCCGTTAACCTTCAGGATCGCCCTGGTCTTACCATAAGGGAAGCCCTCAAAATAGATCTCAATACCTTTGTACTCTTCGTTTGTGTTTACAGTTGTCTTCATGTTTTTGTACCTTCCTTTCATTGTGTTTTTGGTTTTTGGTTGTTTTTTTTGATCCGCTCTGTATTTTAAGGGCTTGCGACCTTCACAAGTCAATGTGGCTACATTAGATCGGCGGCTGTCGCCGCCTTTCGATATTTAGTTAAGCGTTACGCTATATATATGCGCTGGCGTATCCTTCACTATGGTAGTTATGCCGTCAACCGTATAACTGTATATAGTGCTGAAAAAATTGGAGTTGCGGCTTATAACCCTTAGGTCGTCGTTATATCCGGCAGTATTCTTAGCCCTGAACCATATGTCGTTATAAGCTCTAACTTTGCGGCCTGAAGGCCTTCCGTATGCCTGTTCGATAGTACCGTAACCCTTTCGCTCGTGATCCTTTGTTATAGCCTGTCCTAACTTTGTTGTAGTCTTGATGTTTTCCATTGTGTTTACCTTCCTTTCGTGTTTTGGTGTTTTGGTTGTGGGCTTGTATCGCCCTTGCAAGTATAGTTATACACCTATACAGAAAATCTGTCAACACTTTTTTTAAAAAAATTTTAACAGCCCTCAAACATTTGATTTTACGGGCTTTTTGTGGTATCATGTAATCATGAGTAGGAAAAAAGTTTCGGAAAAATCCATTGAACAGGGTAAAAAAAACCTCATACCATTAAATAAAAGAAGCCCTGAAGAAAAACGGGCTATAATAGAGAAGGCTTCCGCCGCCCGTACTTTAGCCGCCCAAAAAAGAAAAACTATTAAAGAAGTGGCTGAGGCGATCTTAAAAATAGAGGGTAAGGATCTCACAAGTTGTATAGACAATGAAGCATTAAAAGAGAAGGCCGCCAAACTTGACTTGTCTATTTACGATGTTATGTATATAAAGATGATAGACCAAAGTCTAAAGGGATCTGTTAAAGCATTTGAAACCGTAAGGGATAGCGCTGGAGACAAGCCGATCACCAAAACAGAAACTGATATAAACATAATCAATGAAAGTGATCACACCTTATTAAACAGAATAGCTAATAGATTAGGCATCGAAACATCGGAAGTTATAGACGGAAGCTACACGGAATTATAAAAGACGGATAAAAGGATATAACAGGATATTACACGGGTTCAAAATACGGCTCGTGTTTTTTCATATATGGAAGCATCGCCAGGTCGGCAGCCTGATAATGAGGAAATACAAAAGGCATTCCAAACACAAATACAAAAGGCAAAATCAAAATCAAATACAAAAGGCATACAAGACAGCACAAAAGGGAAAACAAGTTTTGCAATGTCCGACAAGAAATACAATGTCGATCCCAGGTATAGTATACTAACTTACACTACTATGTATAACTATTCGTTAAATACGTCTTTGACGAACAGTTTCGAAAACCCGAAAACGTGTCAACCATGCTGTATTGAGGGCTATTCATACCCTGTATTTTTTATTGGTAGTTGACATAAGATCCTTATGAGACCTACTACTGTACTGGATCATACCAGGTATACCCCCTACCCCCAAAAGACCGGGGTGTGTTTTTGTGCGAAAGGGGGTGTCCGCTCCAAAATTTTATAATTTTTTTCAAGGGTGTCCAAAACAGAGAAAGCATATCCTGACAGCGTATAAAGCTTATATAGGCGCATATAGAATAGGAAGACGTAGATCAGCGCAAAAAAAGACACCGTGTACCTGTACGATGTCTTTTCCGAAAGGTATTTGCCATGAACATTTCTGCTCAACAACGGATGATATCTACAGACATTTTCTTTTTCACGGAAAATAGAGGAGTAAGCCTGTATAGCTATCCGTTCTGAGCATCTTAAGTATAACATATCTGAGTAGAAAGTCAAGTCAGGGTTACATAATATTATCTGAGGGAAAATAGGACGTAGCACGCATGGCTGACATATCTAAAGACAATTCTTATTAAAAATTCCGTTGTGCAACTTGCATAAAGAGGTGAAATATATTCTCGGGGAAATACGAGACCGTTTTGTGCAACTTATACAAAGAGACCCCGACGGGGAAAATCGGGATCTCAGATCGAGGGGAGTCCAATGAAAAAATTGGCTAAGATCATTGTATCACAGGCATAATTAGGTGTAAACCACAAAAAATATTGAAAATAGGGGAGAAAATGTCTAAAAAGGCTACATAATAATTTGACATAATTCAAATTTATGTTAACTTTAAAGTGTGGCTACTATAAGTGAACTCAGGGAAAACGAAATAAATTACTGCTATGAGAACCCCGAATACTTTATAGACAACTACGGTCATATAGAGGACAAGGACGCAGAGGAATTGGTACAGCCGTTTAAGATGTGGCCTGCACAGAGGGAAGCTCTTAAATCCATCTTGGAGAACAAGCTGAACATCATTTTAAAGGCAAGGCAGTTAGGGATCACATGGCTCGTTCTGCACATAGCTCTTCATCAGATGCTAAAGCCTGGCTCAACGGTGGTGGCATTGTCAAGGACAGAGGACGAAGCGAAGGAATTAGTCCGACGTTTGGTGATGATGCTCAGGTACTGTAAAGGGTTGTTCAATGAGAAAGGCCATGAGGAACAGGGCTGGAAGGACGCAGTTTTTGAGAACACGGCTTTGGAATGCACGATCCATTATCCTAATAAACCCGATTCCATCTTCAAAGGTTTTCCGTCGTCGGCAAATGCCGGACGTTCGTTCACAGCCAACTTAATCATATTTGACGAAATGGCATTCCAGCAGTTCGCTGAAGAGATTTACACCGCAGGATTTCCGACGATCAACCGACCTAATGGCGGTAGAGTCATCTGCTTGTCAACCATAGAGCGTGGATCGTTCTTTGAAACCCTTTTCACAGACCCTGACAACAAGTTCAATAAAATCTTCATACCGTGGAACGCAGACCCTAAGAGGACTCCTGAATGGTATGAGGAAACAAAACTTGCAATGGGCGACAAGATGACACAGGAATATCCTGCAACCGTTGAAGAAGCCTTGGAAGTACCAGGCGGAGCGTTCTTTCCTGAAGTCAGACGTGAATCTCACATCGACACACAGGAAATGACAGGCCTTATGCGGAATTACTGCTGTTTGGACTACGGTTTGGATATGCTTTCTGCTCATTGGGTTCATGTGAACCAAAGAGGTGAAGCACAGGTCTACAGAGAATATGACGCACCGAATCTAACGATAGGCGAAGCAGCTGCGATCATTCTTGATCTGAGTGAGGGCGAACACGTCACAATGTACTTGGCACCGCCCGATTTGTGGAATCGAGAGCAACTTAGCGGAAAATCAAGGGCGATCATCTTTTCCGAATGCGGTCTGAACCTGACAAAGACCTCAAACGACTTTGAAGCCGGATGTGCTTCCATGAAACAATGGCTCTTGCCAAAGGGAAAGAAAGCCAAACTGACGTTTTTGGACGGACAGGCCCCGAATCTGTACAGGAATCTTCAGAAGATACAGAAAGACAAAAGAAAGCCTAATGTCTACGCCAAAAAACCGCATGAGCTGACCCACGATCCCGACAGTTTACGATGCTTCTGCATTTACTACATAAAGAACCCCTACATCGACAGAAAAAAGGCCATGAAAAGCCTTCATCCGTCGTTTTTGGAAGATATGGATCACGCCAACAGAGAAGAAAAGGACTACATTTTGAGGAAATATGCTCACTTGGAAGAAGATACAGAGGAAAATCATGCCGACTGAACAGGACAAGAAACTTGATAAGTGGAGAGACAAACTTGAAAGCGCACGGATAGCCTACTCCTCGGTGCTTGATGACATCAACCGTCACGAAAAGCTGTATGAAGGCACTCGTACAGTCTATACGAAAGACGTTGAAGCACCGAAAGAGGCTGTCAACGTGCGAAATATCGTCTATGAACTGATAGAATCACAGGTTGACCCCTCTGTGCCCGTTCCGAAAGTGACCGCTTTGCATAAAGAAGATGAGGAATTGGCTCAGAAGATAGAGCAGATCCTTATTGACAAGATGAAAAAGCAGAAATTCCATGTCATGAATGACAAAATCGAGAGGATCGTACCCGTTCAGGGCGGTGATTTCATGCTTGTAGAGTGGGATAACACCGTCGGAACGCATTCATCCATAGGTGATGTCATCGTTTCAGAAAGACATCCACGTCAGGTCATTCCTCAGCCAGGTGTGACAGAGATCAAGAAGATGGATTACATCTTCGTTCTAACCCCTCAGACAAAGGAATTTGTGAAAAAGAAGTACGGAGTAGACGTATCTTCTGCATCTGAAGACTATAGAGAACTCAGAGGTGAATCCGCTTCCACAGTAGAGGACATCATCACTATAAACACCGTTTATTACAGGAACAAAGGTAAAATCGGACGTTATGTGTGGTGTGATGACTACGTTTTGGAAGACCTTGACGACTATCAGGCAAGAATGACCCGTAAATGTAAGAAGTGTGGCGAGGTAGTGGACGATGACACCAAAGAATGTCCTGTCTGTGGCTCGAAATCCTTTGAAAAGACCGAAGATGAAACTCAGACCATAGAAATACCCAAACTTGAAATAGAAATGGTTTTAGACCCCTTAACGGGGCAGTTCGTGGAACAGCAGAAGATGGGTACAGAGGAAATAGAAATTGAGTGCTACAAGCCTAATGAGTTTCCTATTATCCTCAGACGAAACATCACAAGAGAAAATTCCTTCCTTGGCTATTCCGACGTAGAGATCATCAAAGACCAACAGGAAATGATAAAGAAGCTCGGCTCTAAAGCGGCTGAGAAAACCTTAAAAGGCGGTTCCATTGTCACCCTTCCCGATTCTGTGAAGATAGAGACCACAGACAAGGAGCTAAAGATCGTCAGGATAGATAATCCGGCAGACAAGGCTTTAATCGACGTGATAAATGTACAGGCTAATATCCAACAGGATATACAGCTTATGTCTCTTGAATACGACTATGCAAAGTCCGTTTTGGGAATTTCAGATGCTTACCAGGGCAAATACGACAGTTCGGCTTTATCAGGTACAGCAAAGCAGTATTCCATAAATCAGGTTGCAGGTCGTTTGGAATCAAAGAGAGTTTTGAAGAACGACTCCTATGCTTCTCTTTATGAATTGATGTTCAAGTTTTGGCTTGCCTATGCCGATGATGCGACACCCATCACAAGGGAAGGCAAGGACGGTGAGCAGATTTACGAGATCATGGAAAAGTCAGATTTCCTTAAACAGGACGCCAATGGTGAATGGTATTGGAATGATGAGTTTATCTTTGAGACCGATCCCACGTCAACGCTTATGGCAAACAGAGAAGCCATGTGGAATCAGGCAGACATCATGCTTCAGAGTGGAGCTTTTGGCGTGTTAGGCGACATAAACACAATGCTCCTGTATTGGAAGTTCAAGGAAAAGAACAATTATCCGAATGCCGGAGAAGTCTTAAGACAGCTTGAACTTAGAAAACAGGAAGAACAGATGCAACAGGCTCAGATGGCACAGCAATTACCGCCACAGGAAGCACCTTTGGAAGGTCAGTTGCCCGTACCTGAGACCCCGAGTTTACAAGGAGTGATGTAAAATGGTTCCTCATCTTATGAACAGAAACGCCGCTTTTTTCGGCATAGGACAGTTCGGACAGGGAAACATCGACCTGTTCAACCGCCCTCAGTATATGAATCCTGACGGAAGCGTAAGCACGGTGCGGAGCATGAGCTTTAATGACGGCACAGGTGAAATCCTTGTACCGACTATAGCTTATCAGAACGGCAAGCCAGCATTGCTGACAGACCAACAGGCAATAGACAGATACTACAGAACAGGCGAGTATTTAGGGAAATTCAATACGGTGCCTGAAGCAAACGACTACGCAGAGAGACTACACAGACAGCAAGACGTGATTTACGGAAGGAAATAAGCATGAAATGCCCCTTATGTAATCTTGAAATGAGAATAACAGGCTCACACTTTGAGACAGAGAACGATGACACACCCAATGAAGAGACAAAGCTTTACAGGGTGATAGAACTGTCCTGTGTGAACGAAAAATGCGCCAACAACGGCAAAGTGGTTGAGACGCTTAGGAATGAATTAGACCTTAACGGCTAATTATAAATCGCACGCAATAGCGTAAAAATGCACCGACTATCCGCTGAGAGGGTAGCCGCTAACGGACAAGAGTTAGTCCGTGGAAAGGAATATATGAAAAAATCTTTATTCGACCTTGACCTTCAGATGTTTGCTGAAGACGAGGTAAGCGTAGAAACGGAAGAGACCGCTGATCTTCCCGATGAAGAGGACGAAGCCGAGGACACCGAGGAAGAATCCGAAGAGGTGGAAGACACAGAGGAAGAACCCGAGGAACCCGAAGACTTCAAAAACGAAGAGAACGCACACTATGCGTCGATTCGTAGAAAGGCAGAAGCTGATGCGAAAGCAAAAGCCGATGCAAGGATAGCCGCTATCTGTAAGGGTGTTGTACATCCACGGACAGGAAAGCCTATCACAACCCTTGAAGAGTACGAAGATGCTTTGTACGTTCAGGACAGAATGGCAAGCGAAAAGGCTATGAGAGACAAGGGCCTTGACCCGAGAATCATAGACCAGGCTATCCAAAACAACCCTACAGTCAGACAGGCAGAAGCTGTCATAGAACAGCAGAGGTTATATCAGGCACAGGCACAGCTTGAAGCCGATATCGCAGAGATAAGCAAGCTTGACCCTTCTATAAAGACATTTAACGACCTTAACAACCTTGAAAGCATAGGCGAGATCGTAGGAAGGGTAAACGCAGGAATGAGCCTGTTAGACGCCTTCAAGACAGTAGAGTTTAATAATCTCCTTGCAAAAGGGAAGGCTGGAGCTAAACAGTCGGCTATAAATCAGACAAGAGGCAAGGCACATTTACAGGGTGCCGATAGTCTCGCTGAAGACTCTGATGAGGTGGAGATCCCGAAAGCCGAATACTTAAGCCTAAAAGAGGTCTTCCCCAACAAGACACGCAAGGAACTGACGAAGCTTTATAACCAAACAATGAGAAAACTCGGAGGAAAAAAGAATGATTAGTTTCTACAAGGGCAAGACACCCGAAGAAAAAGACATGATCGCTAAATCAGGAATCACGATCCCTACAGGCGCTGCTTTAAAGTTCGACGCAAACGGAGAACTTGAACTTGCAACAGGCTCAAACAAGCCTGAGTTTATTTCAGTAAGCAAGCCGATAACCACAACTTCATCCATGAAGGGTGTAGCAGTAGCAGTGATCGACAAGTCCGGCACACAGGAATGGATAGCTGATGCTTCTGTTTCGATCAGCAACCTTAAGCTTGGTTCAAAGGTACAGCTTGCATCTTCCGCAGATGCTATCACCGCAACCACATCAAGCGGCATCGTTGAAGCCATAGAGATAATCAACTCTAAGAAGGCTGTAGTTAAATTCGACTAATTTAAGATCACGGACTATCCGACAGAGGATGGCCCCTAACCTACAAAAGTTATAGGAGGAACAGAAATGGCTATTACATTTTCAAACCACGGTGGTTTAAATGATGAAAACTGGAAGATTATAGATACTACTCTTTCAGCGGTTATGCAGGACACCGACACAGAGAAGAACAAGGATGATGACCTTGTAAAGTCTCTTTTCTCTGTAAAGTCCTCAAAGAAATTCGGTGAGAAGAAAGGCTCCATGACTGAGTTCGGAAACTTCTCTATCGTAGACGAAGGCGACAACGCAGTTCAGGACGATCTTCAGATGGGCTTCTCAAAGCTGATCGAGCATGAGCAGATGCTTAAAGGCTTCACCTGCACACGTCAGGCTAAGGATGACGGTGAGGTTGACATCATGAAGGCCGCAGCTGCTAACTTTGTTCGTGCTTACAAGAGAACCAGGGCACAGTTCGCATCTGATGCACTCTGCACAGAGGGCGAGACATTCGTATTCGGTGGCAAGACACTTGATAAGACCACAGGCGACGGCAAGGGTCTCTTCGCTACAGACCATCCGTACAAGAAGGCTGGCCTTTCAGGAACACAGTCAAACGTGTTCACAAACGAGTTCGGTTCAAATACCACAATGCTCGCAAGGCTTGCTAACATCGGACGTAACTTTAAGAATCAGTCAGGAAACGTACAGGGATATACCTTTGACACGATCATCATTCCTGGCAACGTTCCCGATCTTGAAGATGTTATCAAGAGAGTTATCCGTTCAGACGGATATATCGGAAATGACTGGAACGACATCAACACACAGAAGGGTCTGTGGAAGCTTATCGTAAACCACAGATGGATCGTTCCTAACGGACACAAGCCTTACATTCTGATGTCTTCAGAGGCACAGAGAGACAAAGAGGCTTCTGTATTCTACGACAGAATCCCGCTTGACGTTGCAAACGAAGTAAACATCAAGAACAGAAACCTTGAATGGTCAGGCTACACAAGAATGAGCGCTGGCTTCTATACATGGGATCACGTTCTCATGGGCGGTGCTTTAGTAGGTACGACATTGACGTAATCCGTTTTGTCATAGTTTTACTTCCTTTCACTAAGCCCCTCTTGCGCCAACAAGGGGGGCTACATGAAAGGGGAAAGAGGGAGCATGAAGATAGGAGAAATCATTACGGACGGAAACCGTAAGTTAGAAGTGATAGGCTTTGCATCGGGATATCCCGTATCAAAGTTTATCGGCTTTGTAACAGATGAACCAAAACAGATGGAGATTTTTACAGAGCCTGAAGTAAAAGAAGAACCGAAAAAAGAAGAAATTACACAGGCTGATGTAAATTACGAGGAAATGCAGTATTCCCAATTAAAGCAGATGTGCGCTCAGAAAGGGATCTCGGCAAAAGGCTCAAAACAGGATTTGATTAACAGACTGAGAGGTTGAACATGGCTACATGGTATGACATAAAATTAGCGACATTACAGAAGATGTTTTCAGCAGGTACAACCATCGTCAATGACGAGAGTACCGCTGATTATTTAGCCGCTATGCCATATACCGCTAATGAAGGCCTTCAGATGCTTGCCACGGCTGGCAAGTTCCTCACAAAGTCAATTACGATCATCCACAGCGTAGTAAAGAACATCTTAAGCGATGAGACCGCTTCAAAGATAGTTCAGATATCAAACGGAACATACGAGTATGTCGGTGATGCGGCAAAGTCTTACTACTTTGAGGTGACGGGCAAAGGCACAGTCACAATAAAGGTCGGAGACAGCGAAACCGTTCTGCTCATAGACTCAAAGAGTGATTTTACAGAATACAGAGGATTACTTACAAACACAGACGATGAACAGGTGAGTATCACGTTTGCGTCTGATTATCCTATGTCTATTCGTAATGTCGCTCTTTATTTAGATACTTTTGAGACCGCTGAAGAAGTTCCGGCATACCGCAAGAGATACTACTACAACCTGAAAGAGCTGACGGATGACTTTTATCAGATCGACCCGAAAGGCATTTACTACGAGGGCGATTATGATTCATACCTTCAGACATCGGAATTTTGGCAAGAGGGCACATCGACACTCATACTGCCGAGAGATCATGAAGGCTCTTACACGATTTATTACAGGGCATATCCGACTGAAATAAACACGACTACCGAGGAAACCTACGAATTACCGCTTGACCCTGAAGTATTGGCTATTCTGCCGCTATACATGGCATCACAGCTATACAAGGACGATGACAACGGTATAGCCACTTCTTACAGGAATGAATTTGAGGTAGCCTTTGACAGACTGAGAAATTCTGCTAACCGATACGCAAAAGAAGAGTTCGTATCAGAAAGTGGGTGGATTTAATGGCTGTATCTTTTAAAGTACCTGCATCACCAGCAAAATCCATATTCACTATTGATGAATTTTTGGGAGTAGACCTTACCAACTCTCCTGCAAACATTCAGGACAATAGATCCCCTAACGCCCCTAACATGACCCGTTTAGTACCAGGCAAAGTCCGTAAAAGAATGGGTTATGAGAAAGAGGTTCTTTTTGGTACAAAGACCAATGTGAATTGGGCCTTGGGTACATCCTGTGATGAAGACACTTTTGAGCTTGAAGCTAATGAATGGACGACACTCTACAACTTAGATACGCCCTCAGTAACAGGCACGGTGACAAGATACATAGAGTTTGATTACAAATCGGACTATCCGCTGTATTTAAGCTATGATTCCGTAGAGCCTGACTTACCAGCTTCACCCTTTGGATTTACTCATGCAAGCCTGTCTTATACAGATACATATTCATCATCAACAAGATTTGCAAGACAGCGTGTAAAATCCGACGAAGAGCAGACGGTCTACATAAAGAACTTTGCATTTCTTCTTGATAAAAATGATTCATATAAATGGTCTCCGAGACCTAAAAACTTTGTCGAAACCGCATCAAACGCTGAGGTTTTTGGCTTTCATAAATTCATAACAGGAAACGACGATGCAAATATCTCAGAGAATGTAAACAGGGCGTTAGGCACAGGAACGGCCTTATCGCTGTCTTTAACGGACGTTCAGACAGAAACGAACCTGTATTATCTTGCTGAGACCGTAAAAGACGGCAGAGAAGTGATCCTGAAGTTTAATTATTCCTACACGATCACGACGGCTACTTCGCTTCCGAAGATATACATAGGCGACAAGCTCTTAGTAGACTTTGCAGACATCGGAACAGAAACAGGGCACACATACAGCGGAACATTTACAAGCTCACCTGTAAAAGTCACTTATGCAGACGGGTACAATTATCAGAAACTTACGATGGATTCACAGGCAGAAATGAGCCTGAGTATATCAAATCTGAGCTTCCTGTATGCAAAGAGCGAGGGTTATACCTGGTCAGCTGCACCCGAGGATAACGGCGCTGACAACTACCCTGACTTCTATGTTTACGATGGCACCAACTATTCAGAAACGAAATATTTCAGCGAAACCAAACTTGCAATAGGTGCTTCGACTGTAACTGTTGAAATCCCTATACAGTCCACACAGGTAGACAAAGCAAAAGGAAACAGCCGTTTATCCTTTGAAATGTATATCACTTGCGGAACGAACGTAATGACAAGTTCACAGGTGACATTCTATTACTACAACGCAAAGACAGGAACGGAGCAGTCCTACGCAAGCTCTGATTATTATTCTACAGATGTTTCTGTAAAGTACAGAAGTTCTTTGCTGTTATCTCCGGCATTCTGTTTGGGATCACCGTCGGGAAGTAATTGGTCAGAGGACAGCTATTTTACAAAGATAGTTGTAAGTGCGACGGTAAGCGAATCCGAAACGGTATTTGTAAAAGCAAAGAATGTACTTCTTGAACAGGCAGAGCAGAAAGAAAACCTTTTAACCACGAAATATCTGAACCTTTACCATGTAGGCGATAAGGTTTTTTCATACAGAAGCGTAAATCAGGAATATGAGCAGATAGCCACAGGCATGAACCGAAACAGGTCTATGTCATGGCAGTTCGGGTCAAAGCTGTTCATCATCGACGGTGCAAATTCTTATCTCTACAACGAGATCGAAAACACCCTTGAAACAGTCGGTGAAGACACGGCCTATATCCCTTTGGTGACAATATCTAAACTGCCCTCAGGTGGTGGAACATCATATGAACCTCTGAACCTTATGCAGTCAGGATTCTATGAGCAGTTCACCGTAGACTCAGCTCATGCCACAGACAAAGAGTTTTATCTGTCTTTCTCAGACCTTGATTCAACTACAGTAAAGGCGTGGCTGTTAGATGAAGACGCTAATTGGATAGAACAGTTTGAGAATGTGGATTTTCAAGTATCAAGAGCCGAAGGGTGGGTGCATTTCATCAGCGCCCCTGGCGAAACGGTACCGCTGACAGGCGAAGATAACGTCAAGATATTAGCCTATCGTACCGTGGCTGGCTATGCAGACCGAATAAAGAAATGCCGTTTTGGAACCCTGTTTGGAGTAAACGGAGCATCAGACAGACTCTTCTTAAGCGGTAATCCTGATTATCCCAACTATGACTGGTATTCAGAACAGTACGATCCTACTTATTTCCCCGATACGGGTTACGCCGCTTTGGGAGTAGAGATATCAGCTATCGTCGGATATTCCCTTGTAAACAACTATCTTGCTACGCACAAAGACGACAAAGAGCCTTCGCAGTCGGTATTTATCCGTGAGGGTGACTTGATAAAGAGAAGCATCACTACAAGTGTAGGAACGTCGGTAGAGATAAGCGAACCGGCATTCAAACTGATAAACACCTTACAGGGAGCATCGGCACTTACACCGTTTACATTCGGATATCTTCAGACTGAGCCTTTGTTCTTAACAAAGAGTGGGATCTTCGCTTTGACCACACAGGATATCACAGGTGACAAATACGGTCAGGACAGAAGCTTCTATCTGAACGGTTCATTGATGGAAGAACGCAACCTTGATACTGCGTATTCTTGCGTATTTGACAATATGTACTATTTAGCGGTAAATACTAAGGTTTATCTTTTAGACGCTCTACAGGCCACAAGAACAGACCGTAGCGACCCCTATTCCACAAGGCAGTATGTAGGCTTTGTATGGAACAACATTCCGGCAACAATAATCTACACCGATGATGACTACTTATGGTTCGGAACGGCAGACGGTAAGATATGCAGATTCTATAAAGACGTAGACGCCCTTGAAAGCTACAACGATGACGGCTATCCCATAGACGCATGGTGGGAGACACCCGATCTTGACGGAAGGCTGTTCTACAAAAACAAGACATTCAGATACTACGCTGCACGGCTGATGTCAGCATTAGCAACCAGCGTGAAGATGTGGGCGATGAAGTCAGGCGCATGGACGCTAATAAAGACGGATAACTCCACAGGAAGATACTTTGATTTTGGCAACGTAAACTTTGAGAAATTTAGTTTTTCAACAGACCAAACGGAAAAGGTAGTCCATACCAAGATAAAGGTTAAGAAGGTCGATAAAGCAAGATTCAAGCTTGAAAACGACGTATTAAATGAGCCTTTCGGATTATTCAATATCGCTTTGGAGTATGTGGAAAACGGAAATTACAAGGGGTGATGTAAATGAGCTTACCAAAAATAACTGACACAGAAAAAGGACAATACGGTGTAACACTTCTGCCTAATGTGCCTACGATCACGGCTAACGCCCTGAAACAGAAGTTTGAGGAAAAATCCGATGATTTGATTATCCCCAAATACAATGAGCTGATAGACGACCTTGTGGCGCCTACAGGGGCATCTGAGTTAGGGGCAAAAGTCGGACTGACAGAGACCACGGTACAGGGTGCTATTGACTCATTGGGTACAGGCAAACAGGACACATTGACGTTTGATGACGTACCGACGGACGGAAGCGTGAACCCTGTCAAGTCAAACGGCATATATGACGCACTCGCAGAGAAACAGGACTCCGCAACCGCTGTAACACATACTCAGTCAACGGGTGTTGGTTCTGCCACAAAAGGAACGTATGTAGACTCTGATGGTTCAGTCAAAGCTATGACCTATGAAGTCAATAAGACAGTTCCCTCAGATGCAAAGTTCTCCGATACCACTTATGAAAACAAGTCGGCCGCTTCGGGTGGTACAGATGTTTCTTTGGTAACGACAGGTGAGAAATATACATGGAACCACAAAGCCGATACCTCGGACATACCTACGACCCTGGCTGAACTCGGTGATGATTCTACGCACAGGACAGTCACGGACGCAGAAAAGACCGCATGGAATGCCGGAGGCTCGCCCGACGCTTTCAAGAAAGTAAAAGTCGGAGCAACAACGATCACGGCTAATGGCTTAGATGAAATAGAGTTTGAAGCTTCCACAGGCATGACGATCACGGCAGATGCTTCTAACAAAAAGGTTTCCTTCTCATCGACAGGCGGTGGCGGTGGCGGTGGAGATATGCTGAAATCCGTATACGACACCAACAATGACGGAGTAGTAAACAAAGCAGATGAAGCCACAACACTTACAAGCCTGACGGCATCAGTAGCTGAACTGAATATCCTTGACGGTGTAACGGCATCTACAACAGAGCTTAACTATGTGGACGGTGTGACAGGTGCGATACAGACACAGCTAAACGGCAAAGCGGCTTCTTCGCATACTCACACAGTATCGGATATAACAGACTTCCCGACGATCCCGACTGACCTTGATGATTTAACAGACGTAACGATAACATCACCGACAACCAATGATGTATTGAAATACAACGGCACGGGTTGGGAAAACGGCGCAGCTCCAGCGGG
>Ga0310786_10005862_pt1 | contig 16546 bp, 7 predicted proteins | sample AusTroGonzalo_MG_FD_203881 | JGI IMG/M metagenome (GOLD analysis project Ga0310786, IMG submission 203881) | Bovine rumen microbial communities from tropical cattle in Woodstock, Queensland, Australia - Gonzalo_03 (v2) (version 2) | ecosystem: Host-associated > Mammals > Digestive system >... | reverse complement strand
TATATCATCAAATATGCCGATGGCACCACGAAAAAGGTCTTCCGCTAATTGCGAAAGACCAATCCTTCTCCAAACTCGTCAATGATGATCGGTTTTGAGCGATCCACCTCATCGGCGAGAAGTTTCTTCGAGAGATCGTTGAGCACGTACTGCTGGATGGCACGCTTAACGGGCCTTGCACCGAAATCCGGATCGTAGCCCTGTTCAGCGAGGTAGTTGATAGCCTGGGGCGTACATTCGAGACGGATACCCTGTGGCTCCAACATATCCGTCACCTTCTTCATCTGCAGACGTACCACATCGGCAATCTGCTCCTTTGTGAGCGGCGTAAAGGTGATAATCTCATCAATACGATTCAGAAACTCTGGACGCATGGCAGCCTTCAACTGCTCACGCGTGGCATTCGAGGTCATGATGATGATGGTGTTCTTGAAGTTTGCCGTACGTCCCTTGTTGTCCGTCAGACGTCCATCATCCAACACCTGCAACAGGATATTGAACACATCCGGATGAGCCTTCTCGATCTCGTCGAAGAGCACTACTGAATAAGGCTTACGCCTGACGGCCTCCGTCAACTGACCACCCTCATCGTAGCCTACATACCCTGGAGGTGCACCGATCAGGCGGGAAACGCTGTACTTTTCCTGATACTCGCTCATATCAATACGCGTCATCATTGTCTCGTCGTTAAAAAGATAGTCGGCAAGCGTTTTGGCAAGTTCTGTCTTACCCACACCAGTCGTGCCGAGGAAGATAAAGCTTGCAATGGGGCGCTTGGGGTCCTGCAACCCAGCACGTGACCGACGTACAGCATCCGATACAGCTGTGATGGCCTCATCCTGACCAATTACACGCTTATGCAGTTCCTCCTCCAGATGGAGCAGTTTTTCACGTTCGCTTTGCATCATACGCGTCACGGGGATACCTGTCCAGCGTGATACTACCTCTGCGATGTCATCTGCCGTCACTTCCTCACGTACCAACGAATCTCCATTCTGAGCATTGGCCAGCTGGGTCTGAATCTGCTTGATATCATCTTCGAGGGCTTTCAGCTTCGAGTAGCGGATTTCTGCTACCTTTCCATAATCACCCTCGCGCTCAGCACGCTCAGCCTCGTACTTCAGGTTTTCAATTTCCTGCTTGTCCTGCTGAATCTTGTTCACCAGCTGACGCTCTCCTTCCCACTTGGCGCGGAACTGCGTCTCCTGCTCTTTCAACTCTGCAATATCCTTATCCAGTTGCGCGATTTTTACATCATCGCCCTCACGCTTGATGGCCTCTCGTTCGATTTCTAATTGAGCCAGACGACGTGTAATTTCGTCGAGTTCTTCTGGCACAGAGTCACGCTCCATCCTCAACTTCGCTGCAGCTTCATCCATCAGGTCGATGGCTTTATCAGGCAGGAATCTTTCTGAGATATAACGTTCTGAGAGTTGTACGGCGGCGATACAGGCATCATCTTGAATCCTCACCTTATGGTGGTTCTCGTAACGCTCCTTCAGACCTCTTAAGATAGAGATGGCCGATAATTCATCTGGTTCATCCACCATCACCGTCTGGAATCGTCTTTCGAGGGCCTTATCTTTCTCAAAATATTTTTGGTATTCATTTAGCGTTGTAGCGCCGATGGCACGCAGTTCTCCACGGGCCAGTGCAGGCTTCAGGATGTTGGCGGCATCCATTGCCCCCTCACCACCACCGGCTCCAACCAGTGTGTGGATTTCATCGATAAACAGGATGATGCGTCCCTCGGCCTTCGTCACCTCGTTGATGACGCTCTTAAGACGCTCCTCAAACTCACCTTTGTACTTGGCGCCAGCCACCAGCGCACCCATATCCAGCGAGTAGAGCTGCTTGTCCTTCAGGTTCTCAGGCACATCACCACGTACGATTCGTCCTGCAAGACCTTCCACGATGGCGGTCTTACCTGTACCAGGTTCACCTATCAGGATAGGATTGTTCTTCGTTCTTCGCGAGAGAATCTGCAACAAACGACGTATCTCATCGTCGCGTCCGATCACAGGATCGAGTTTTCCCTTGCGGGCGAGATCCACGAGGTTCTTGGCGTACTTCTCCAGGCTCTGGTAGTTTTCGTCTGCTGATTGCGACTGCACCTTCTGTCCTTGACGCAGTTCTTGGATTGCCTTTAACATGTCTTTCTCATTGCAGCCTGCATCCTTCATGATACGGCTTGCCGTCGAGTTCACGTTCAGCAAGGCCAGTAATATCGGCTCCACGCTGACGAATTCATCACCCATCTTCTGGGCAGTATCCTGAGCGCGCACGAGTACATTATTACTATCATTAGAGAGATACGGTTGTCCGCCCTGCACCTTCGGCAGATGCTGAATCTCCTGCGATACAAGTATCTCTATCTGCTGGGCATTCACTCCAAGTTTCTGGAAGATGAAGTTGGTTACATCCTTCGCCTTCTCTAATACACCTTTCAGTATATGTACAGGTTCTATCACCTGCTGGCCGTTCAACTGGGCAGTATTCACCGCCTGCTGAACAGCCTCCTGTGCTTTGATTGTAAATTTGTCTAATGTCATAATTTGATCCTCCTATGTTTTTATCTATTATCGGAGGCTCAAACATTGTGCCGTTAGCTCTGAATACGACAAAATGGCGGGAAACTCCGCCATTTTGTCTGTTGAAGCTAGTCCTGCTAGCTCTACTAGTTTTGCTAGAAAGGATTATTACATCGTCACCTCTACACTATGTTTACCAGCAGAGTAGGGGATTACGGTACCATCGATAGGCTGGCCATCGAGCATGATGCTCTTGACACCCTTTTGAACGCCGTTGGGATGGATAGTGATTTCATATTCTGCCTCGCGGAACTTACGGCTAACAGTGTAGTCTGAAGCCGTTTCGGGCAGACAGGGATCGATGCGAATTCCATCGTAGTCAGGCTTGATACCAAGGATGAACTCGCTGACGGTGTACCACATCCAAGCAGCTGTACCCGTGAGCCAAGAGTTCTTACCCTCGCCAGGGCGGAAGGCATCCTTACCGGCTACCATCTGGCAGTTTACGTAAGGCTCTACCTTGTGCAGCGTTTGGTATTTCTCCTCGACGTATGAGGGGAGAATCTTAGCGTAGTGGTTCCAGGCATCATTACCACGACCTGCGATACACTCACCGATGATGACCCAAGGATTGTTGTGGCAGAAGATACCGGCGTTTTCCTTGTAGCCCTCGGGATAAGAGGAGATTTCTCCATACTCGTATATATACTTGGTGAAGGCAGGATTGTTGAGCACCATACCGTGCTCGCATTCGAGGTACTTTTTACAAGAGTCAAGCGATTTGGCCACCATCCCTTCCTCAGCACCGATTTCGGCCATTGTACACCAGCCCTGACTCTCGATGAAGATTTTGCCCTCTTCACACTCGTTAGAGCCGATTTTGCGGCCATAGAAATCGTAGGCACGCAAATACCACTCGCCATCCCAACCGTGCTTCTTTACAGCCTCGATCATTGCGTCGACGGCCTTTTGCATACGTTCAGCCTCGTCGTTCTTGCCAATTTTCTGACAAAGGGCAATATAATCCTTGCCTGTGACCACGAATAAGCCTGCAATCATCAGACTTTCGGCCTTGGTGCCTTCGCTGACATTCTCTGTGGTCTGGAAACTCTCGTTAGGATCCCATGAGAAGCAGTTGAGGTTGAGGCAATCGTTCCAGTCGGCACGTCCGATGAGTGGCAACATGTGTGGACCCAGGTTCTTGATGACGTGATCCATCGAAATCTTGAGGTGCTCGAAAAGGGTGACCTCACTACCAGGCTGGTTGTCGAATGGCACCATCTCGTCGAGAATAGAGAAGTCGCCCGTTTCCTTAATATAAGCTACGGTGCCGAAGATGAGCCAGCATGGGTCATCATTGAAGCCACCGCCAATATCATTGTTGCCGCGCTTGGTGAGGGGCTGGTACTGATGGTAGCAACCGCCATCGGGGAACTGCGTTGAGGCGATGTCGATGATGCGCTGACGGGCGCGTGGGGGTATCTGATGAACAAAGCCTACCAGATCCTGGTTAGAATCGCGGAAGCCCATGCCTCGACCAACACCACTCTCGAAGAACGAGGCACTGCGAGAGAAGTTGAAGGTGACCATACACTGGTACTGATTCCAGATGTTTACCATGCGGTCGAGTTTATCGTTGCCCGTACGTACCTTGTATATATTAAGCAGGGCATCCCAGTACTCGCAGAGTTCAGCAAAAGCTTTATCCACTTTCTCAGTGGTGTCGAGCTCGGCAATAAGGGCGTGTGCTTTCTTTTTGTTAATCACCTGAGGCGCCTCGAATTTCTCATCCTGCTCATTTTCAATATAGCCGAGGAGGAACACGTAGTCACGAGACTCGCCAGGTTTGAGCGTCACTTCGATATAGTGTGAAGCGATGGGGCTCCAGCCGTGGGCGTGACTGTTACGGGGTTTCCCATCCAACACGACCTGTGGATCGGCAAACTCGTTATAGAGACCAACGAATGTCTCGCGGTCGGTATCGAAACCCTGAATGGGAGCGTTCACATGATAGAAGGCATAGTGGTTACGACGCTCACGATATTCTGTCTTGTGGTAGATCGTACTATTCTCAATTTCGACCTCACCCGTAGAGAAATTGCGCTGGAAGTTTTCCATATCGGTAGCGGCATTCCAAAGACACCACTCTTCAAACGAGAAAAGTTTTAGGGACTTTGTTTCTGATGATTCGTTTTTCAGTGTTAACTTCTGAATCTCTGCCCACTTTTTCAGGGGCACGAAGAATAGCACGCTGGCCTCCAAACCATTCTTCTTACCTGTAATACGGGTATAGCTCATACCATGCCGGCACTCGTAGAAATCGAGTGGCGTCTTGCAAGGCTTCCACCCAGGATTCCATATGGTATCGCCATCCTTGATGTAGAAATAGCGGCCACCATTGTCCATCGGCACGTTATTATAGCGATAGCGTGTGATGCGGCGGAATTTGGCATCTTTATAGAAGCTGTAGCCGCCTGCGGTGTTACTGATTAAAGAGAAAAAGTCCTCATTGCCCAGATAATTGATCCAGGGCCAAGGTGTTTGCGGGTCTGTGATGACATACTCGCGATGCTGGTCGTCGAAGTGACCATAACGTTTCTGTTGTTCCATATTTTTGAGATTGTTTTTTTGTTGTATTTGCATGCAAAGATACAACAAATTGTGCAAAAATCTCACATTTTTATAAAATTATTTGTTTTTTAGGAAATTTTTGTTTACCTTTGCGCCCTAATGTGAACAGATTTTTAACTAATTAATAACCAATTTTTATGATGAAAAGACTTAGTTTGATTCTCGCCAGCCTTTTCCTGTATGTGGGATTGGCATTGGCACAAACGAAGGTTACGGGAACCGTCATCTCTCAGGAAGACGGCGAGCCCATCATCGGAGCCTCGGTAGTTGTCCAAGGCTCCAAAACGGGTGTCGTAACCGACATGAACGGACAGTTCTCCCTTTCAGTACCCGAAGGGAAGAAGATCGTCATCAGTTACATCGGCATGAAGTCCGAGACCGTCACGCCTCGCAATGGCATGAAGGTGACGCTGGCTCCTGACGGCCAGTCACTTGACGAAGTCGTGGTAACGGGTATGCAGAAAGTGGACAAGCGCTTGTTCACAGGTTCGAGTACTAAAATTTCCGCTGCTGAGGCAAAGATCGACGGTATGGCCGATATTTCCCGTTCGCTGGAAGGCCGTGCAGCCGGTGTGTCTGTGCAGAACGTATCAGGTACATTCGGTACTGCTCCGAAAATTCGCGTGCGTGGTGCTACCTCTATCTATGGTAACTCCAAGCCCCTGTGGGTGGTCGATGGCGTGATTATGGAGGATGTAACGGATGTCTCTGCCGACGATCTGTCGAGCGGTGATGCCAACACCCTGATTTCCAGTGCTATTGCAGGTCTGAACTCCGATGATATCGAGACCTTCGATATTCTGAAGGACGGTAGTGCTACCTCTATCTATGGTGCCCGTGCTATGGCCGGTGTGATTGTCATCACCACCAAGAAGGGTAAGCAGGGACAGGCCCGCATCTCGTATACCGGTGAGTATACCATGCGTCTGAAGCCCAGCTATTCCACCTTCAACATCATGAATTCTCAGGATCAGATGGGTATCTATCAGGAAATGCAGCAGAAGGGTTATCTGAACTATGCAGAGACCTCTAATGCCGCCTCCAGTGGTGTTTATGGAAAGATGTATCAGTTGATTACCGAGTACGATGCCTCTTCTGGCCAGTTCGGATTGCCCAATACGGCCGAAGCCCGCGCTGACTACCTGCGTCAGGCTGAGTATCGTAATACCGACTGGTTCGACGAGCTCTTCTCGAATGCCATCCAGCACAACCACTCTATCAGTATTTCTACAGGTACAGACAAGTCGCAGACCTATGCTTCTGTATCAGCTATGTTCGATCCAGGATGGACCAAGCAGTCGAAGGTGGAGCGTTATACCGCCAATTTGAACAACACGTTCAATATCTCGAAGCAGCTGACTTTCAATATGATTGCCAACAGCAGCATTCGTAAGCAGCGTGCGCCTGGTACTCTGGCAGCTGAGACCGATGTGGTGAGTGGTGAGGTGCACCGTTCATTCGATATCAACCCCTATTCATACGCTTTGAATACCTCTCGTGCACTGGACCGTGATACTTATTACACACGTAACTATGCACCGTTCAACATCATGCACGAGTTGGAAAACAACTACATTGATGTAGAAGTGTTTGACATCCGCGTTCAGGGTGAATTGCGTTGGAAGCCTATCCGCAAGGTTGAATTGGCTGCTTTAGGCGCTGTGAAGTACAATCAGTCTACCCAAAACCACTCTATTCTCGATGACTCGAACCAGGCCATGGCTTATCGCGCTATGCCTACTTCAACCATCCGTAGCAACAACCCCTTCCTTTATACCGACCCTGACAACCCATACGCACTGCCTATCACAGTGCTGCCTTATGGTGGTATCTATAATAAGACAACTAATAAGATGAATGCCTGGGACTTCCGTGCTACGGCTTCATACAACGATGTCTACGCTAATGACCATATCGTCAATCTCTATGGTGGTATGGAGGTAAACAACATCGACCGTACTTACGATTGGTTCCGTGGCTGGGGTATGCAGTACTCACTCGGTGAGATTGCCAACTATGCCTACGAGGTGTTCAAGAAGGGTGCTGAGGAGAATACCCAGTACTTCAAGCTTGAGAATACCCACGAGCGTCGCGCTGCCTTCTTCGGAACAGCCACCTATTCTTATAAGGGACGCTATACCTTGAACGGTACCATCCGTTATGAAGGTTCCAACAAGTTGGGTAAGAGCCGCGACTCCCGCTGGCTGCCTACGTGGAACGTATCTGGTGCTTGGAATGCACACGAGGAGCCTTGGTTCGAGAAGGTGTTCCACAACACCCTGAGCCACGCCACATTGAAGGCTTCTTATTCGCTGACGGCTGAAAGCGGTCCTTCATGGGTTACCAACTCTCTGCCCGTTATCACGAGCTACAACCCGTGGCGCCCCTTCTCTGGCGTACGTGAGAGCGGACTTGAGGAGAGCGACCGTGCCAATGGTGAGCTGACCTTTGAGAAGAAGCACGAGCTGAACCTCGGTTTCCAGTTAGGTTTCTTCAACAACCGCATCAACTTCGAGTTCGACTGGTATAAGCGTAACAACTACGACTTGATTGGTATCGTGAACACGCAGATGGGCGGACAGAAGTACGGTAACGTTGCCTCGATGAAGTCGAATGGTGTGGAGATGAGTTTGACCACTACCAACATTAAGACTAAGGACTTCACTTGGACCACTAACATTATTTATTCGCACACGCATAATGAGGTTACAGAGCTGGAGAACAACCAGCGTGTCATCGACCTTATCAAGGGTAGCGGTTTCGCCATGGAAGGCTATCCCGTACGTTCACTGTTCAGCATCCCGTTCAAAGGCCTGACCAATGAAGGTCTGCCTCTTTTCCTCGATCAGGATGGTGAGATTACTTCTACTGGTATCTATTTCCAGACCCGTGAGAAGGAGAAGATGGACTTCCTGGAGTACAGCGGTTCTGTGGATCCCACCGATGTGGGTTCTTTCGGCAACTTGTTCAAGTACAAGGGCCTGAGCCTGAACGTGTTCATCACTTATTCGTTCGGTAACGTCGTACGTCTTGACCCCGTGTTCAAGAATACTTATAACGACCTGAACTCTATGCCGAAGGAATTTGCCAACCGTTGGGTTGTGCCTGGCGATGAAGAGAAGACCACGATTCCTGTGATTGCTTCAAGCCGTCAGAACAGAAACGATAGCGATCTATCGTATGCCTACAATGCTTACAACTACTCTACGGAGCGTGTCGCCAAGGGTGATTTCATCCGTATGAAGGAAATTTCTTTGGGTTATGAATTCCCCAAACTGATTACCGATCCTCTGAAGATCAACAGTCTCTCGTTGAAGTTGCAGGCCACCAACCTCTTCCTGATTTATGCTGACAAGAAGCTGAACGGTCAGGATCCTGAGTTCTTCAATACCGGTGGTGTGGCAGTTCCTCTGCCGAAGCAGTTCACACTCACACTGCGTCTGGGTATCTAATGAGATTATGAAATTGAGAAATTAAGATATTAAGATATTACGAAAATGAAGAAATATATAGGAATTTCAATCATAGCGATGGGTCTGGGCCTGACAGCTTGTGACGATTTCCTTGATAAACTGCCTGACAACCGTACGGAGGCAAATACCGAGGAGAAAATCCAGAAGCTGCTTGTGGCTGCCTATCCAACCCACGACCACATGGGCTTTACTGAATATGCATCAGACAATGTGGACGATATGGGTGCCAACAACCCCTATACTGATCGTTTCATCGACCAACTTTATAATTGGGAGGATGTTACAGAGACCGACAACCAGGATCCCGAGAGCTACTGGATGGACCTCTACCAGTGTATCGAGACCGCTAACATGGCTTTAGAAGGTCTGGAGTCGATGGGCGGAGCTACCACCAAGACGCTGAAGGAGATGGAGGCCGAGGCCCTTTTGTGCCGTGCCTATGCACACTTCATGCTGGTGAACCTCTTCTCCCTGCATTACGATGCCAACAACCCCACAGCACTCGGTATCTCTTATGTTACTGAGACTGAGAAGGAACTGAACCCCCAGTATCAGCGTGAGACAGTGCACGAAAATTACAAGCATATTCAGGCTGACCTCGAGGCTGCCCTTCCCAATGTGGGCGACAGCTATTTCTCGGTGCCTAAGTATCATTTCAACAAGATGGCAGCCTACGCTTTTGCTACTCGCTTCTATCTGTATTACGAGATGTATGACAAGGCTATTGAGTGTGCCAACGTTGTTTTGGGCACCAACCCCCGTGCTATGTTGCGCGACTATAAGACCATGGGTTCTATGACACGTTCGTTCGAACCTGTTGCCCAGCACAACATTGAAGCTACGCTGAAATGCAACCTGCTGCTGCTGACATCTTACTCAAACCAGCCTATCTGGTTCGGACCGTATTATACAGGTAAGCGTTACTCTCACAATGCCTATATTGGAACCAACGAGGATATCAATGCCATTGCCAATACGCTTTGGAGAGAGACCATTTCTGCAAGTAGCGAGGGCTATCAGTCATACTATTTCCAGGTGGTGCGCTACTCAGGAACCAACCTGAACACATGGGTGACTTGGCGTATTCCTTATCTGTTTGAGTACACCGACCCCGTAGCTGGTATCGGTTATCGCCATACTGTCTACAACGCATTCACTGGCGACGAGGTGCTGCTTAACCGTGCTGAGGCTTATATCATGAAGAATGATTACGCCAGCGCTGCCAAGGACATGACTATATGGATGCAGAACATCAGCCGTACGGCCGATGCTGCGAAGCTGCAGCTGACACCGGAGTCCATCGTTGAGAAGATGGCTAAGATTGAGTATTCTTACAGCCAGAATTTCGTGAAGAATAGTCAGGGTGCCATCATCCTGGATAGTCATGGGGCTGACTCTGTTGTCACAGTCGGTACTGATCAGGGCGTTGTGTCTACTATCAAGAAGCACCTGCATCCGAAGTTTACTATTGATGCCGAGGGCTCTGTTCAGGAGAGCATGATTCAGGTTTTGCTGGCCATGCGACGTATAGAGACCCTGCATGAAGGTAAGCGCTGGTTTGACGTTAAGCGCTGGGGTATTCGTATCCCACGTCGTGTGATGGACGGCAGTGGTAAACCCCTTGAGATTACTGATTGGCTGGAGGTTGACGACCAGCGTCGTGCCATCCAGATTCCTATGAAGGTAAGAGAGGCCGGTTATGAGCCTAACCCTCGTACTACTTCTGACAAAGGCGGAAGTGAGATTGTTGACGATAAGTATATGTTAAAAGACTGAGCTTATGAAAAAGAATATATTATTTGTATTGCCTCTGATGCTGATGGGTTTTGTTCTCACCTCTTGCGAAACTGATGAGATCAAGTCGGAAAGCGTCATCACTGCTGACAGCTACGTCAAGAACAATTTCGACAAGTGGCTGGAGGTGAATTATGTGAATCCCTACAACATCGATTTCAAATATCGCTATGAGGAGATTGAGAGTGACTACAACTACTATACCGTTCCTGCCAATATGGATAATGCCATCGTGATGGCCCATATCCTGAAATATCTCTGCATGGAGACCTACGACGAGGTGGCTGGTATAGAGTTTACCCGTGCCAACTTCCCCAAGATGTTCTATCTGATTGGCGAGTGGGAGTATCGTAACAATGGTTCTTACATCCTTGGTACGGCCGAGGGCGGCAAGAAGATTCTCCTGGCCGGTATCAACTATCTGGATTACGTACTTGGTGGTAAATGGGGTGAAAAGGAAAATGTGGCCGAGAACTTGAACCACTATTACATCAAGACTATCCACCACGAGTTTACCCACATTCTGAATCAGACGCGCGATTTCCCAACATCGTTCCAGGAGGTGACTGGTTCCTCGTATGTCAACGACAGCCAGTTCTCAGAGCCTTATAATTCGGCTTATCTCAAGCGCGGCTTTATCTCAGCCTATGCACAGACAGAGCCGAAGGAGGATTTTGCCGAGATGATGTCGGAATATGTGACCCACACCCCCGAATGGTGGGAGGCACAGCTGAAGGCTGCTGATACCATGTGGGATGAGGATCCTGACCAGACGCTGACAGGCCGTGTGCTCATCGAGCAGAAACTCGACATTGTGCGCGCTTATATGAGCGAGACCTGGAATATTGATATGGACGTGCTGCGTGATTGCATCCTTCGTCGTCAGAGCAATATTACTGCAGGCTTGGTTGACTTGTATGATTTGACCGTAGAATAAACAGTAAAAAGATAGAAGAATATGAAAAAGAATAATATAATCCTATTCCTGCTCATGGCGCTGCCAACACTGTTGCTGACGTCATGTCTGAAAGACCAGGAAGACGTTTTCGATGAGTCGGCATCTGCACGCACTGCCAACTATTTGAACAACGCCAAGAAGGTGCTTACAAGTGCCGAGAACGGATGGTTACTTAATTACTATCCCGATCGCTATCAGAGCTACGGCGGCACGCCATACGTGCTGAAGTTCAGCGACGAGAAGGTTGTAGTGTCCTCTGAGTTGTCTGGTGATCCTACCTACACCGTAGAGTCCACTTATATCATGAAGAACGAAGACGGTCCCGTGCTGATGTTCGACACCTATAACGAACTGATGCACTACTTTGCCACGCCTTCAGGTGATTCTGGTGCAGGTGGTTACGAGGCCTACGACGGCGACTTCATCTTTATTATCTTAGGCATCAGTGACGACCAGAATACTATCACTCTGAAGGGCAACCGTTCAGGTAATATCATGTACATGCATCGTCTGGCAGGATCTGGTGTAGACTATCTGAACAAGGTGTTTGAGATGGAGGAGACCATGCCTACCAACTACAATTTCGAATCTCAGGGCCAGACCGTCAATATCGCTTTGACTGGTGGTACTGCCTCTTTCTCTGCCGAGAATATTGACATCTCAACAGCCTACATCTATACAGACAAAGGTATTGAGTTCTATGAGCCTGTCGATATCAATGGCACGGTGCTGAATGGTATTGTGAATGGCGGCGAGGCCGACGTCACATCGTCCATTGGTGAGAGCCCCATCCAGATGAATGTGGTGTTCCTGCCCATCAATGAGATCTATGTCGCCAACGACTGGTACATCTCTTATGCCAACCTCAGTGACTTCGCAAAACCCTACTTCGATAAGGCTATTGCCGGTTCTGCCAGCGAGGGCGAGGTCATCTCTGTGATGGCGTTCACCATTATCGACGGTAGTTTCTGCCTCTACTTCAAGAGTGGTAGGTATGCGGGAGGCCTGGCATTCGGTACTGAGTTCATCGGTGAGGATCAGATTAAGCTGACCTACAGTCCAGCTAACAACTACAGCAATGGTAACTGGTATTATCAGAATGCCGGCTACAACAATCTGCTGGTTCCCCTGGAGCGTACCTTCAAGCTGGAGGCAGATAGCAAGATCAGGCCTACGGTCGTGAGGATGGTCGACATTGAAGAGCCTACCAATGTCATCACTGTGACGACTACACCGACTTCGTTCTAATTAAATCATTTTAAAGAATCAAGGATATGAAAAAGATATTTTGTTTTATCGCATTGCTGGCAGGCGTGACAATGTTCACGTCCTGCGGCGAGGACGATGCCACATACACCGCCGTTCCTGTCCTCGAGGTCTCCAATGCCAACGTATTCTTCGAGGCAGAGGGTGGTACAGGCTCCATCACCGTCAATGCCTCAGGCAATGTCTCTGCAGTGGTTGAGTCCGGTTCATGGCTGTCTGCATCCGTCAGTGGCAACACCGTTAACTTGTCGGCTCCTTTGAACTCATCGCTCATTGGTCGTTCTGCCAAAGTTGTCATCACCGCTAATGGCACCAAGGCCGAGGTGACTGCTACACAGAAGGGTAGCATTTACGGACTGGCCGAGGGCTGGGAGTACACTGTGACTGACGCTGCCAACGCCTCTGTCAACGTCCCCGTTGTGCATACTGAGGCTGTTTTTGTCGAGAGTCTCACTGAGTGGCTGACGGCAAGGTTTAATGACGCTACCAACAACATCGAGGTGGTGGCACAGTCCAATGAATCCGAGGAAGATCGCGTGGGTTATGTCGCTTTCAAAACAGGTATTATCAAGGACACGATTGCTGTTACCCAGAAGGGCATTGTGTTTGTCATCGACCATGCTTCCATCACTGCCAGCAGCGATGAAAGTAAGGATACGATTACCGTTAAGCACTCCAGACCTGTTAAGATAACAGCTGCTCCTGAGTGGGTAGAGTTGAAGGGCTCGGACAAGAACGGCACGTTGACGATGTATGTCACTATTGCCGAGAACACTGGTGCTGCCCGCACTGGAGAGATTACGCTCACCTCAGGCCCCCTCGAGAAGAAGATTTCCATTGCTCAGGAAGAGGCTACTACAGAGGAAGGACCTACCTTTGCCGATGAGGTATACGGCCAATATGTGTTCGTGTACTACGATGCAGCGGGAACCCAGGATTGGGCCTACTTCGATGCTGAAATCACGGAAGAGGGACTGACCTTATATTATCCCGCTACCGCCACCGTAATATTGCCTTATACTGTTCCTTTGGAGATTGACAAAGCCAATCGTCAGGTGAAGGCTGGTCCTAACGGATCGTTCCTCGGTATGTATGGCAGCAGCTATTACATCTATCTGGGTTGGTACAATATGAGCACAGGTCCTTCAGGCTACGATGACAGTGGAATGGCTATAGGTACGCTTTCTACCGAGGAGGAAGAAGGTGAGTTGACCACTTATATGGACTGGGGTGGTATGTTTGGCGACAATGAGATTGAGGGTTGGTTGTTACAGGCATTTGTAGCGCCTGAGTATGCTGCCGATTACTATGGTGGTGCACTCGACTATCTCATCTATCCCTATATGGTTAAGGTCGAAGCGAGTGAGGAGCCCGCTGCTGCCCGTCATCGTGCCCCCTCTGCACGCGTTATCAACAGTCGTGGCCATAAGGTCTACCCTGCAAAGTTCAATCCTAATGGTCTGCTGAAGAAGATGAAGTAATTCCTTCTGATGACTAATATTAATTCAAGTGGCTGGTGTCTTGCATACCAGCCACTTGTTTTTTCTTACCTTTTGCCGCTCTGCATTTTATCTCCTTTTTATGTCATAATATACTACTTAGTATATAAAAGGTGGAAAAGTTCGGCGTTTTTGCATGATATTTTGTGTTTTTGTTTCGTTTTTTTTTGCTTTTTTTATTAATTTTGTTGCCGACATACCAATAGCATTTACTGAAAATAAATAACTGTTACTAACAATTAATTAATTATTTATGATGAAAAGACTCAGTTTGACTCTCGCCAGCCTTTTCCTATTTGTGGGATTGGCCTTGGCACAGACGACGGTAAAAGGTACCGTAGTGACCTACGAGGACAATGAGCCGATTATCGGCGCAAGTATCCAGGTGGTAGGAGCCACAAACATCGGAACCATTACCGACGTAAATGGTAATTTCTCCCTGCAGGTTCCCGCAGGAAGAAAAACCTTGAGAATTACTTATGTAGGCATGGAGCCTCTGGAGGTTGCCGTGACGGACAAACCCATCCGCATCCAGCTCCGTAATGATGCCAACAACCTCGACGAGGTGATCGTAGTAGCCTACGGTACCCAGAAAAAGACCTCGCTGACAGGATCTATCCAGGAAGTGAAGTCGGAGGAGATCCTGATGCGCCCCACCTCATCAGTCGCTTCGGCGCTGGAAGGTCTGGTGACAGGTGTCCAGGTGAACAGCACCTATGGTGTGCCTGGTACCGACCCCAGCATCCGTATCCGTGGTATCGGTACCGTGAATGGTAGCAGCTCGCCGCTGTATATCGTTGATGGCGTGCCCTTCGGCGGTAACATCAGCGACTTGAACCCTCAGGATATCGAGTCGATGTCGGTGCTGAAGGACGCTGCTTCTGCTGCCCTGTACGGTAACCGCGCTTCGAACGGTGTGATCCTGATTACCACCAAGAAGGGTAAGCAGGGCAAGCTGAACGTGTCGGTAGACATGAAGCTTGGTACTTACAGCAAGGGTATCCCCGAGTACGACCGCATGGGTGCTGTCGAGTGGATGGAGGCCCAATGGCTGAACATGAAGAACAACCGTATGGCTGCCGGCGACGATGCAACAGCTGCTGCAGAATATGCCACCAAGAACCTGATTTCCGAAAGCCTCTACCTGAATATCTTCACAGGTGCCGACGATGCCCTGTTTGATAGCAATGGTAAGTTTATCGGCGGTGCCATCAAGGGTTCCTATGGTGAAGACCTTGATTGGTACGACCAGGCTATTCATAATGGTACACGCGAGGAATACAACATCAGCGCCAACGGTGCGACTGACAAGGCTGACTACCTGTTCTCGCTCGGTTATCTGAATGAGAACGGTTATCTGAAGACCTCTGGCTTCGATCGTATCTCCGGACGTGCAGCTGTGAACATCCAGCCCAAAAAGTGGTTTAAGTCTGGATTGAACCTGAATGTTACCCATCAGACCTTCGACTCTCGCTATGGCACCGGCGATGGTGGTTATACCAACCCGTTCATGTACTGCCGTAACATTGCACCGATCTATCCTGTTCACCTGCATGACGTGAACACCGGTCAATATTTGCTCGACGACTTCGGCAAGGCGCAGTATGATGGTGGCTCCTATGTGGATGCCGACGGCAACGTGATTGTCACCCGTAACCAGTATCCTGACCGCCACCTCCTCTGGGAGAACGAGCTGAACCAGGACAAGACCATCCGTAACACGATGAATGCCGTTGCTTATGCAGACTTCATCCTGCCTTACAACTTCACCTTCACTCTGAAGGGTAACCTGAATACCCGCCACAGCGAGGAGAATGAGTACAACAACGCCATCATCGGTGACGGTAAGGGTAACAGCGGACGCGGCAAGCGTACCGACTACCGCTACAAGAACTGGGCCTTCCAGCAGCAGTTGCACTGGAGCCACGAGTATGGCGTACACTCTATTGACGCTTTGATCGGTCACGAGAACTATCATTACACCTATAATTATCTGTATGGTTACAAGACCACTCAGGTATTTCCTGATGTAAACAACCTGAACAACTTCACTGAGATCACCAGCCTGTATGACTACAACGATACCTATCGTACAGAGTCTTACTTGGGCCGTGTGCGCTACGGTTATGACAACCGCTACAATCTGGAGGCCAGCTTCCGTCGCGACGGTTCTTCACGCTTCGCAAAGGATGCCCGCTGGGGTAACTTCTGGAGCATCGGTGGTAACTGGGTGATTTCGAATGAGGATTTCATGAAATCTATTGAATGGGTGAACTATCTGAAACTCCGCGCCGACTACGGTGAGGTAGGTAACGACGCCGGTTCCGGCTACTATGGCTATATGGCTCTTTATAACTCTACAACTCCGAACGCTAACCAGGGTTCTTTCTGGAT
>Ga0310786_10005861_pt1 | contig 16548 bp, 10 predicted proteins | sample AusTroGonzalo_MG_FD_203881 | JGI IMG/M metagenome (GOLD analysis project Ga0310786, IMG submission 203881) | Bovine rumen microbial communities from tropical cattle in Woodstock, Queensland, Australia - Gonzalo_03 (v2) (version 2) | ecosystem: Host-associated > Mammals > Digestive system >... | reverse complement strand
CATGAGAACCTTCTTGACACCGGGGATAGTACCGTCAGGATTCATTGTATTGGCCTTCTTTGATACGCCGATAACGGTACCGATGGTATCGAACATATCGATGAACAGGAATGTGAACACCACGATAATCATATCCTTGGTGAATACATTGTGCCATTCAAACTTACAGAATATGGGACTTACAGAAGGCACCTTATCAACAACACCGGAGAATACAGTGACAGCCTTCATACCTTTATCAAGGTTGTCATAATCAACGGGCTCTTCAAAGAACAGGCCCAGGACAGCAGTAACGATGATACCTATCAGCATGGCACCGCGAACCTTGAGAATCATCAGCACAGAGGTGATGATCAGACCTAACAGAGCCAGAGCAGCCGTACCATGCATAATGTTGCCAAGACTTACTACCGTGCCGCCACCGCCCACAACGATATGGGCATTGTAAAGGCCGATGAACGCTATGAACAGGCCGATACCGGCTGATACAGCACTCTTCATTGCCTTTGGAATGGCATTGATGATAGCCTCACGCACGTTGGTGACCGTGAGAATGATAAAGATTATACCCTCAATAAGGACAGCTGTCAATGCAAACTGCCAGGAGTATCCCATTGTAAGACAAACTGTATATACAAAGAAAGCATTCAATCCCAGACCTGGAGCCAGGGCGTATGGTTTCTTTGCATATAAAGCCATGAACAACGTACCCACAACAGCAGCAAGACCTGTTGCCGTAAATACGGCTCCCCTTGGCATGCCCATACCCTCCAGCGCACCGAAGATATCCGGATTCACAGCCAGGATATAGGCCATTGTCAGGAATGTGGTGATACCTGCAACAATCTCAGTCTTGACGCTGTGTTTTGCAGGATCAAATCCTAAAACCTTCAGGAATGACATATTGTTTTTTGAATTAGAGGTTTTACCTAATTGAAATTAAATCAGAAATCCCACTTTACACCAAGGCAAGGATTGCACATGAATCCCTCCTGAGTGAAATTGTTTGAAATCTCAACCTCACCGCCTATGTTGAAGTTGGGGCAGCCGAACAGTGAACCTATGTTATACCAAAGCTGGGGCTCTGAGATGAATACCCAACTTGTCTTTTTCAGATTACCGTCATTGTTTGTGTCAAAAGCCTGATCCTGTCCCCAGAAATCAGCAAATCCTGAGAAACGAAGTCCTTCAACACCAAACAGATTCTGCATACCCCATACTGCTGTGAACTGCAGAGGAGTACCTTTACTCTCAGCCCAATGCTTGTAAAGGACCTTAAGATTCAAAGTGTTGCTGAAATCCTCACTGTGCAGGAAATAGTCCACACCAAACAACCAGGCATTTTCAACATAGAAAGGTGCATGGTATCTGACACCAGCCTGATCATAGTAGTATGATCCTACGCCACCGTTATACTCAATCTGAAGGCTCAAAGGAGCAAGTGCTGATTCTCCCCAGAAATTCAGACAACGGGCAATCTCCATGTAAGTGCTGTTGGGAGAAATTACCTTATCCTTACCGTTCTTCCAGTTGTAGTCATAGTCAACAAAGAAGAATGTATTACCCCAATTATCGGACTTGAACATTTCAAGAGTGGAGGTAATATACTTACGATCCTTACCGAAATCGTAGAACACCTGTAAATTGGTCTGTGCAAAAGCACCGGCTGCGAGCAGGCTGAATCCTGCAAAAGCTACAAATTTTTTCATATAAGAAATTATAAGTTAATAAGTTAATAAAATGATTGTTTCTTATCCGTTATATTTAGGATCGCTGTGAACGGGTTTCTTGAACTCTTCAGGCATATCCTTGATTTCAGAGGTTGAACGTTTACCTGTAGTATATTCCGCACCGAAATGGAAATCGTTACCGGGAAGGATGGCATTCAGGATAATACCTGCAAGTGCGGCTACAGCCAGACCTGACAGTGAAATCTTTCCGAATGTGATGCTTCCGGGACCGAAATTGATACCGATGGCAAGCACCAGGATCAAAGCTGCTATGAGCACGTTACGGTTGTTGGTGAAATCAACCTTGTTCTCTACAAGGTTACGTACACCTACTGCAGATATCATACCGTAAAGCACCAGTGACACGCCACCAACGGTAGCGGTTGGCATGGCATAAATAAGTGCGGCGAACTTGGGGCAGAATGAGAATGCGATAGCCAGACATGCGGCAATGCGTACAACCTTGGGGTCAAACACCCTGGTCAGGTTAAGCACGCCTGTATTCTCACCGTAAGTGGTGTTGGCGGGAGCGCCGAACAGGGCTGCAAGTGCAGTTGCACAGCCGTCACCCAACAGAGTGCGATGCAGACCGGGATCGGCTATATAGTTACGCTCGCAGGTTGAGGAGATGGCACATATATCACCGATATGTTCAATCATAGTAGCGAAAGCAATAGGAACTATTGCAATGATTGCCGTGCTTACAAATGACCAGTCAGGATTCTTGAGCACTGAAAAAGCGGTGTTCTCCCACTGGAAAGGCAGTCCGAACCATGCGGCCTCCTTAAGGTTTGTCCAGTCAACCTGACCGAAGCAGGCTGCTACAATGTATGAGCCAATAACACCCAGGATAATGGGAATGATCTTTATCATGCCCTTGCCGAAAATGTTGCAAATCACTATGATAGCGATGGCAAGAAGTGCAATCCACCAATTTACCTGGCAGTTGTTGATGGCACTTGAAGACAGTATAAGACCGATGGAGATGATGATGGGACCGGTCACCACCGGCGGGAAGAACCTCATGGTACGGCGTACACCGTAGAACTTGAAAAGGGCTGCCAGCACAAAATAGAGCAGACCTGCACAGAACACACCGATGCAGGCATAAGTCAAAGACTGGGGCTGAAAACTGAGGATATATTCACTCTTAGCCATGTCAGACATGGAATCAAATGCTGTCTGGCTGAAATTAGGATCCAGGAACTGCGGACCCATGGCCGTTACAGCGCTGTAACCGCCCAGGAATGCGAACGATGAACCCAGAAATGCAGGTACTTTGAGTTTGGTGAACAAATGGAAAATCAGTGTACCGATACCGGCAAACAGCAATGTCGCTGATACTGATAGTCCTGTAAGGATAGGTACAAGAACGGTTGCACCGAACATAGCGAACATGTGCTGGAAACCGAGCACACACATCTTTCCCCCTCCAAGGGAACTGGCATCATAAATGCCATCCTGTTTTAACTCCATGACTATTAACGGTTTTAGTTATTATTTGTTTAATTCTGTTTTTTCATGTTAGCAAATATAATTTCGCATATAATAATGAAAAAGAAAACAAAGCGGTTTTTTGGAAATTGTTGAAAACTTTCAAGAAACGGTTAATAACTCCAAAATCAACCTGTCCGGTCACATGATGGCTGCGATACAAAATATTGATTATATTTGTGTCCATTCAACCAAACCCTAAACGATGCAGATACATTTCCAGATAGAATACATAACCCGATGGGGCGAGAATCTCTACCTGTGCCTGAACATGGCTGACGGCACACAGACATGCCTTGACATGGCCAACAACGGTGCAGGAACATGGTTCACGGACTATGAGACTGATGACGACGAGATTACGGCCGGTGACATAACATACTTCTACATGGTGCAGACCGACGGAAACATAACCCGCCGTGAAGAGGGATCGCTGCACTCCATTCCATACACCCGCGCCAAGCGTCTTGTACTGTCCGACCGTTGGAAAGACTACAACGGCAGCGAGATGGAACAGCGCACCGTTGCCATCCCCTACGTGCATCTTGGTAACCGTCCGCGCTGGAAAGGGGCCGGCACGGCAATCCCGGTCTTTTCACTGCGCAGTGAGAGGGACTATGGGATAGGCCAGTTCACTGACCTTAAGCTGCTTGTGGATTGGGCTGCCGCCACAGGGCAGAGCATCATACAGACCCTGCCTGTAAACGACACCACCATGACCGGGACATGGAGGGACTCCTACCCTTACAGCGCGAACTCATCGTTCGCACTCAATCCCATCTACATTGATCTGGAACTGGTTGGAGAGCTTGATGACAAACAATTCATCAGACAGGCGCAGAAGGAACGCAAGGAACTCAACTCCCTTGCAGCCATAGACTATGAGCGTGTATTCAGGCTCAAGAACGGATATCTGGACCGTCTTTACGCACGGTTTGGCCAACAGTGTTTCCGGAGCAAGGAGTACAAGACGTTCTTCAATGCCAACCGCACATGGCTGGAGCCGTATGCTCTCTACTGCTACCTGCGTGACAAGTACGGTACGGCCGATTTCCACCAGTGGAAGGAGAGTGAATATTCCCCTGCCCTGCTGGACCGTTTCTGCACTCCCGGCAATGACCGCTACCGCGAAATCCGCAAGCACTACTTTATCCAGTTCCATCTGGACAAGCAACTTGCCGATGTAAAGAAATATGCCAACCGGAAAGGCATCCTGCTCAAAGGTGACATACCCATAGGAGTGAACCGCCACAGCGCCGATGTCTGGATACATCCGGAGCTTTTCCACACGGACTGCCAGGCAGGTGCTCCGCCCGATGCCTTTGCCGTAGATGGCCAGAAATGGGGAATGCCCACATACAACTGGCAGAACATGGCTCGTGACGGATACTCATGGTTTGTAGCCAGGTTCCGTAAGATGTCAGACTACTTTGACGCATACCGCATAGACCATTTGTTAGGATTCTTCCGAATCTGGGAAGTTCCCTTGCAATATAACAGCGGGCTGATGGGACGCTTCAACCCCGCGCTTACATACACACCGCAGGAAATGTGGGACAAAGGTTTCCCGTTCAACCCTGCACTGCATGCCACCCCTCCTGCCGGAACGCCCGAGACCAACGTCCTGTTCCTGGAGGACACGCATCGTCCGGGAACATACCATCCACGCATAAACGCCTTTGACACAGATATGTTCAGGCAGTTGCCGGAGAATGAACAGAATGCGTTCCGCTACATCCATGATGATTATTACTACAGCCGCAACAACAGTTTCTGGAGCGACTCTGCCATGTCCAAGCTGCCTGCCCTGATTGAAGCGACCGACATGCTTGTATGCGGTGAAGACCTTGGCATGATTCCCGCCTGCGTACCGGAAATCATGGACCGCCTGAGAATCCTTGCCCTTGAGGTTCAGCGTATGCCCAAGAACATGGGCGTGAGCGTATCGGACCCGGCCACATATCCGTATATGTCGGTATGCACAACGTCCACACACGACATGAGCGTTCTGCGCGCCTGGATAGAGGACGAGATGGAGCCCAACCATGTGATAACCTCGCACAAGGCCACTACAGCGGCATGCACCAGCGTGATATCGGCCCACTTAGCATCACCTTCCATGCTGGCGATATTCCCGCTTCAGGACTGGCTCTCCATGAGCAAACAGCTGCGGTACAAGGACCCGGCTTCGGAGCGCATCAACGTACCCGCCGATTCCAACAACTACTGGCGTTACCGCATGCACCTGACACTGGAGAAACTCTGCACTGCCCGCCGTTTCAATGAAGAAATAAGCCAGATGCTCTACCTGTCCGGCCGCTGATTACAATTGAGCGGAACTTTTTGGGGTATCTGTATAAGAAACACCGCAGAACTGTCAGTCTGGGGAGACGACGTTCCGTGGCTACTCCGGCCCCTTCCAGACCCTAAACGTCGAACGCCTCCTTTTTAGTCCCCTACGGGGCCTAACAGTCGTTAAACGAAGCGCCGTTCTTAACGGGATCTTCCAGGGGCCTCCGCTTAACGCCACTGCACTGACGCTCCCCAAACTGATAGTTCTGCTACTGCAAATGGAAAGTTTGGTACTGATACTCCAAAAAGTTCTGTGCAGCGGGAAAGATTGGATTGCTTTTGTTGAAAAAAAATGATGCGGTGTTTTGACAAAATGCAACTCGTTTTCATATCTTTGCCTTTGGAGCGTCAAAGTGATGCTCTGCTGGAGAGATACCTTGGAGAACACTCTTCGGGATTTGATAATTTAAACCATTTTATATTATGGCAAAGAAAGAGATTGAGGGTAAGTCAGGCCTTCAGAATGCGGGTTTGAGTGAGAAACTCAAGGCTTTGCAGGCAGCAACTGACAAGATTGAGAAGAGCTTTGGTAAGGGCTCGATCATGAAACTGGGTGATGAGAGCATTGAGAATGTCGATGTTATCTCTACCGGTTCTATCGGCCTTAACGCCGCACTTGGCGTGGGCGGTTATCCTCGTGGCCGAATAATTGAGATTTACGGTCCCGAATCATCCGGTAAGACCACTCTTGCAATCCATGCCATTGCTGAGGCCCAGAAGAACGGCGGCATTGCTGCTTTTATTGATGCTGAGCATGCCTTTGACCGTTTCTATGCATCCAAGCTGGGTGTGGATATCGATAACCTTTGGATTTCACAGCCCGATAACGGTGAGCAGGCTTTGGAGATTGCAGAGCAGCTTATCCGCTCCAGCGCTATTGACATCATTGTGATTGACAGTGTGGCAGCTCTTACTCCCAAGGCTGAGATTGAGGGCGATATGGGCGACAACAAGGTGGGTCTGCAGGCCCGTCTTATGAGCCAGGCTCTGCGCAAGCTTACTTCTACCATCAACAAGACCAACACTACCTGCATATTCATCAACCAGTTGCGTGAAAAGATCGGCGTTATGTTCGGCAATCCTGAGACTACTACCGGCGGTAACGCTCTTAAGTTCTATGCTTCGGTTCGTCTGGATATACGCCGTGTGACTTCTCTTAAGGACGGTGATAATGTTGTTGGTAATCAGGTTCGCGTCAAGGTGGTTAAGAATAAGGTGGCTCCTCCTTTCCGCAAGGCTGAGTTCGATATCATGTTCGGTGAGGGCATCTCTAAATCGGGTGAGATTATTGATCTGGGCGTTGAGTATGGCATACTCAAGAAGAGCGGTTCCTGGTTCAGTTATGGCGATACGCGCATTGCTCAGGGTCGCGATGCGGCTAAGCAGGTGATGCAGGATAATCCTGAGCTTGCTGAGGAATTGGAGCAGAAGATTATGACTGCAATTCTTGGCAGTCCTCAGGCTCCGGAAATGGATGAGGACTCGGAAATGATGAAGGATTAGTCAGAAGAACTTTTTGGGGTATCAGTATCTGAAACTACGCGCCTTACGGCGCTATCCCTCCCACATCCCAACAAGCTACCCTGAAATGTATGAGCAAGCTCCTACATCCCAGGGTATCTTATTGTGCTGCGGGCCCCTCCCTCTAACACGCCGAGGGTGGCGATGGTTTCCGATATTGATACCCCAAAAAGTTCTTGGGAAATTAGTTCATACTGACAAAAGAATGAAGGATGGCAGAAGTGCCATCCCTTTTTTGTGCCAAAACGTCAGAAATGTCAGTTGGTATAATGTTGTGGCATAATGGCACTGCATTTGTAGTTTATCGGTTGTCAAATTTTGAGTATAAACAAATAAAAACATACAACTATGGGAAAGATTATTGGAATTGACCTTGGAACCACTAATTCGTGCGTTTCTGTTTTTGAGGGTAATGAGCCTGTCGTGATTGCTAACAGTGAGGGCAAGCGTACAACTCCTTCTATTGTGGCTTTCGTTGACGGCGGTGAGCGTAAGATTGGTGATCCTGCTAAGCGTCAGGCTATTACTAACCCGCAGCGTACCGTGTTCTCTATCAAGCGTTTCATGGGTGAGAACTGGGATCAGGTGCAGAAGGAGATTGCCCGCGTACCTTATAAGGTAGTCAGGGGTGACAACAATATGCCGCGTGTTGATATTGACGGTCGTCTTTATACTGCTCAGGAAATCAGCGCTATGATTCTTCAGAAGATGAAGAAGACGGCTGAGGATTATCTGGGCCAGGAGGTTACGGAGGCCGTTATTACTGTTCCGGCTTACTTCAGCGACTCACAGCGTCAGGCTACCAAGGAGGCCGGTCAGATTGCCGGTCTGGATGTTAAGCGTATCGTTAATGAGCCTACCGCTGCTGCTCTGGCATACGGCGTTGACAAGGCTAACAAGGATATGAAGATTGCCGTGTTCGACCTGGGTGGCGGTACTTTCGATATCTCTATCCTGGAGTTCGGCGGCGGCGTATTTGAGGTTCTTGCCACCAACGGTGATACCCATCTGGGCGGTGATGACTTTGACCAGGTTATCATCAACTGGCTGGTAGAGGAGTTCAAGAAGGATGAGGGTGCTGACCTTACTGCCGATCCTATGGCTCTGCAGCGTCTTAAGGAGGCTGCCGAGAAGGCTAAGATTGAGCTTTCATCATCAACCAGCACGGAGATCAACCTTCCGTACATCATGCCGGTAGCAGGCGTTCCCCGTCACCTTGTAAAGACTCTTACCCGTGCCAAGTTCGAGCAGCTGGCCAACGGTCTGATCCAGGCTTGCCTGGAGCCCTGCCGCAAGGCTATGAGTGATGCAGGTCTTAGCAACTCTGATATCGATGAGGTGATCCTGGTGGGTGGTTCAAGCCGTATCCCCGCTGTCCAGAAGCTTGTTGAGGACTTCTTCGGCAAGGTTCCTTCAAAGGGTGTCAACCCCGATGAGGTTGTGGCAGTTGGTGCTTCAATCCAGGGCGCTATCCTTAACAAGGAGGGCGGAGTAGGTGACATCGTTCTTCTGGATGTAACCCCGCTGACAATGGGTATCGAGACTTTGGGCGGTGTAATGACCAAGTTGATTGACGCAAACACCACAATCCCGTGCAAGAAGAGTGAAGTATTCTCAACAGCTGCCGATAACCAGACAGCCGTAACAATACACGTTCTGCAGGGCGAGCGTCCTATGGCTTCACAAAACAAGTCAATCGGCCAGTTCAACCTGGAGGGTATTGCTCCCGCACGCCGTGGCGTTCCTCAGATTGAGGTTACTTTTGATATCGACGCCAACGGTATCCTTAAGGTTTCTGCCAAGGATAAGGCTACGGGTAAGGAGCAGGCTATCCGTATCGAGGCCAGCTCAGGTCTTAGCAAGGAGGAGATTGACCGCATGAAGGCTGAGGCTGAGGCTAATGCCGATGCCGATAAGAAGGAGCGTGAGAAGATTGACAAGCTGAATCAGGCCGACTCAATGATATTCCAGACCGAGCAGCAGCTGCAGGAGCTTGGTGACAAGATTCCGGCTGACAAGAAGGCTCCCATAGAGAGCGCTCTGAACGCTCTTAAGGATGCTCACAAGGCTCAGGACCTGGCAGCTATCGACAAGGCTATGGCAGAGCTCAATACCGCATTCCAGGCAGCCAGCGCACAGATGTACCAGCAGAGCGGCGCACAGGGTCAGCCCGGCGCAGGCGCAGGCTTCGGTGGCGGTGCCCAGGGCGGTCCTCAGGGCGGTGCCCAGCAGGGCGGTTCTTCAAGCTCTGACAACGTTCAGGATGCTGACTTTGAGGAGGTTAAATAATACGTCAAACCATTCTATACAAACCCCGCTCACAAAACGTGCAGCGGGGTTTGTTGTGTTTTACCCGCTCGTTTTTAAGGTGTGTCCCACACTAATCCGCGTCAGAATATATTACCATCGGGAGTTAGCGTGGGACACATTGGTTGTGGTGAATAAAAAGGTTGGAGTATATTTTGGCAATAAAGATTCTTTGCAGTAATTTTACAACAATTTAGTAAAAAAGACATACTTATGCGGAAAATCTACATCTTGTTTTCAATCGGCCTGTTTTCATTACAGGTTTCTTCACAATCAATTCCGGAGTACTGTTTGGAGAACGATGCTGCCCACCGTTATCTTACGGAGGTTCAGTATGACCCCAATGATTACTCTTACTCCAAGATAATGGATTACTGCGATCCTTATCCTTGGGATTATCTGAATTATGACGGTTACAGGAAGGACCAGCCGCTGCCGGTTCCACTCAAGTTCAAGAGTGCGTTGCAGACTTCCGGCACGCTTTATGTGAGCGAGAAAGCCGATTATTCAAATGCTCTGGTAAAGACACTTGCGGCAGGTGCCGATTCAATAGACGTTTATAACCTTATTCCCGGCAGGCTCTACAACTGGAAAGTTGAGTCCAAGGGCGGTGACGGAACTGTCACGGTGGTTGAATCGGGCCAGTTCAGGACAACCGGAACACTGCGCATGCTCAAGGTTAACAACATATTCAACGTTCGCGACATGGGCGGTTGGACAGGTCTTAAGGGCTATAAGCTCAAATACGGCAAGATTATCCGCGGTTCCAGGTTGAACGTGAACGGCAGCTCAACCAAGATCATAACTGATGACGGAATAAAGGAACTGCTTTGGGTAGGTGTCAAGGCAGAGCTTGATATGCGTGACGCAAGCAACGCCGCCAATGCCAGTTATTCGTTCTTGGGCAGCAGCTATCCCATTTACAATGTGAATCAGGCTTACAGAAGCCGTATCGCCACATTTGCCGATGCTCCTCAGAGCATTCAGGGAATTCAGAAGCTCATAGAATGGCTCAAGGCCGACAAGCCCGTATATCTGCACTGCTCGGTAGGCGCAGACCGTACAGGTACCGTAGCATTCCTGGTTGGCGCACTCTGCGGCATGAGTGAAGATGCCCTCTGCAAGGAGTTTGAACTTACATCGTTCTCGGCAGACCGCATTGAGAATGAGCGTGACAGACCAAATCCGGAGCGTCTTATCCGCCAGAGGTCATACGTGGGCAGACTTGACCCCAATGACAACAATGACAGCTACAAGTTCGCCAGCATGATGGACAAGGTTAAGTCATTCCCCGGCGAGACAATTCAGGAAAAGGTTTACTGGCACCTCAAGACCGGCGTGAGCGGCACTTCCATTCCGGAGTCTGACCTTAAGTGGCTCATGTCATACATGATAGACTGCTTTGACATAAACGTGTCAAGTCTGAATATGACCAAGGGCCAGACCTTCCAGATAGTTTATGACATCAAGCCCAGTGATGAGAACAAGGACCAGCATATCACATTCACATCATCCGATGAGCATGTGGCAACCGTATCGGAAGAGGGACTCATCACCGCAATGGGTGGCGGTACCGCCAAGATAACGGCCGAGCTGGACGGTTTCACCAAGACCGTAAGCGTTTCAATCCCGCTTGTGGAGTCTGTAATGCCCGATACCATTGCCTACGGAGATTATCTGTATAAGGTAACCGGCAGTAATATCATCAAGAACGGTTCTTTTGAATACGGCAATTACCTTTCAAACTGGACATCTGCCAACGGCAATCCTCTGGATGAGTCATTCTTTGAGCTTAAGAGCTATGACGGCAGTGACAACTGCTATCTGCAGTGCAAGGCTAATGGTGATGAAGCCAGCGGTAAGTCCATACGTACAGAGTGGAGAATTTCCAGGAACAGGACATATGTGTTCGGTTACAGTGTAAAGAACTCTACTAACATAAAGACAGAGAATAACCCCAATCTTGTCACATGCCTGGCCTATATCAAGCCTAAGGTAGATGGTGAGGGTGATGATTTTGTGTGGGATGAAGAGTCCGCTCCCAGACGTGCTCCTTCAGAGCCTATCTTGCAGTTTGAATATCCTTCGTATGACGGTGAGTGGACTGAGGTACGTTATGTGTTTACCAATTCCGAGGGATATTCATACCTCCAGGCTTGGTTCACGCATCTGAGTGAGGACGGCAATGACGTATGTCTGGATAATTTCTTCCTGGCACAGGTTGAGCAGGCCGGAACCAATGCGGTCAAATCCATTTATGGTGAACTTCCTGAAGGACTCATGTTCAACATGCAGGGCGTACAGGTTCAGGAGCCCGGCAAGGGCATCATCATAAAGGATGGAAAGAAGTATCTCATTAAGTAACGGATTAAAACTGGACAATATGAAAAAGACAATAATATTCTCAATTCTGGCCGCCACCGCATTCATGGTAAGTTCCTGCTCAAAGGATCTGGATCCGGTTCAGGCCCAAAACCAGGGAGAGTGCATCACCGTTGCACAGGCCGATGTTGATGATTTCATATTCGGATTTGATACAAAGACTGCCATCAGCAATACAGGTACCTTCACATGGGCCAAGAATGACGCATTAGGCGTATGGCCTACACCGGTTCCTGATGAGCCTGCATCGCAGGTACAGTTCAAGACAACCGCCGGAGGTGCCAAGAGCGCAACCTTCAGCGGAAGCGGGTGGGGACTGCTCTACAACCGCAAGTACTATGCGTATTTCCCATACAAGGCTGCCGCACAGCAGGACCTTGTTGAAGGAACATATTCATTGAGCCAGACACAGACTGCCAATGACAATACCTCACATCTGGGTGCAAATGACGTTATGTATTCATCGGCCACCGCTCCAGAAGAGGGAAACCAGGCACATTTCCAGTTCCATCATTTCGGAAGCCTTCTCAAGCTGGTCATTACGGTACCTGAGGAGAGCCAGAGCAACAAATTCACGCAGGTGGAGCTCAAGACAGCAGAACCTCTGTTCACCCAGGGCTACAGCTTCAATCCCACTTCCGATGAGCCGGTAATGACCGCAACCTCTCAGGCCGATACCTATACCCTTAAGCTGGGTTCAAGCGGAAGCGGATTCGTACCTGTGGAGGGCGAGCTGACGGTATGGTTCCATCTTGCACCTGTTGACCTTACAGGAAAGGAGATAACCGTCACAGCCTATGATAATTACGGTGTGTATTCCGGAACACTTCAGGGTGCCGATTTCAAGAGCGGCCACGCCCGTAAATGCAGTGTCACAGTTGCAGCCGCTACCGTTGATCCTAAGGACCTTCTGGTTGATATGGGATTACCCAGCGGAATCCTCTGGGCCAAGTCAAACCTGACCATAGGCGGACTTCCTCTTGATGAGGCCGCGTTGGGCGATTATTACGGTTGGGGTGAGCTGGAGCCTTATTATTCCACATGCACCGTGAACGGTGAGACTCTCACTGCAACCTGGAAAAGCGGTTACAGCAGCGGATATGTCCAGGGCAACTACAACAAGGACGGTACAATACGCGGCACATATACAACAGACGGCGCTCTGCTTACTTTAGAAGATGATGCTGCTTATAAGACTCTGGGTGAAGGCTGGAGAATACCTTCAATTGCACAGTTTGATGAACTGGCTGCCAACTGCTCGTTCGCTACGGCAACGGTCAATGGCGTATCGGGAATAATGGCCACCAGCAACAGGAACGGCAACACGCTGTTCTTCCCGGCCAACGGTTATGTTGACGGCAACTCAAAGGTGAGCGGATATGTATCGGGTTCAATAGGACCGCGTTTCTGGCTGGCAGACTGCAAATCGGCAGATCAGGCCTACCAGCAGCTTATCAACATGAGCAGCAACAACAAGCTGGATCATGACACACCCAAGAACAAGTGGCGCGGTACTCCCATACGTCCAATCTACATTCCTGAGTAAAAAAATGAAAGATTCCGGCCCGGGTGATTGTAATGATGGAATCAAACTATTACTTTTGGGGTGTGAATAAGAAAAAATGACTATTAACCATTAAACTTATAATAAAATGAAACAGACCAAATTCTACTCAATGGCAGTTCTGGCACTCATGGCAGGTGTCATTTCACTGACCTCATGCGGTTCATCAAACAGCGCTGCAAAACCTAAGGTTGACAAGAACGCCATCGTTCTCCAGGAGAATGACAAGGCAACCCTGACCGTTGATGACAACTATACCACAATCGTATTCCCCGAGTCATTGACTACCGATGACCTGGCTCTGTATAACGATGATTTCATGGGCTACATCCTCAAGTCAAACGGTCCTATCACCACCGATGGCAACTCATGGGGTTCATACAGAATCTACTATTACCTGCACAACTCAAAGGAGTGGCTCTTCAAGGGTATCTATGAGAACCCCCAGGAGATCCAGGTTTCAAAGATCAAGAAGATCCGTATTGCCAAGAGCCGTAAGCATCTGAGAGATTTCGTGAACGAGATGCCTCTGCTTGCCAACTCAAAGGAGAAGAAGAACGACCAGGGCTTCCAGCAGGAGATCAGCTCCGGCAGCAGCTACTATATCTTTATTGATATTGAGCTTAAGGACTGATTTAGTCTGATTACCGATAAAAAAGAGGATGACTTTCTGGTCATCCTCTTCTTTTTACTCCCTTTATTAGTTTTGTTTTCAAATATTCAATTCTCAGGGGGGGGTCTCAATTTTTTTCAGGTTGAGAATTTCATCTTCCTTTTCCTGTATGAGTTTTGTATTCAAAAAAACAATTCTCAGAGAGGTCTCAAATCTTTATTCGTTTCAGGTTTAGCGATCCTTTGAATAGTCATCAGTTTCTTCTAAACATCTCCTGTACTGAATGTTCATTCCTGTACTTTATCTACTAGCATGAAACTGAGCTGGCCTGATGCACAGACTTCATCGTTTACGTAGGCGGTGGCATCGACAGATAGGAACATGCCGCGGCAGTTGCCCATTGTTGAGCGCACCACCACCTTGTCGCCGGGGCGGACGCTCTTCTTGAAACGGACCTTGTCCATGCCGGCGTAGAGAGCCAGCTTGTACTGCAGCTTGTCCTGGAAAAGCAGCACGCTGCCCTGCGCCATAATCTCGCACAGAATCACTCCCGGAACAATGGGATTGCCCGGAAAGTGCCCGCGGGTGTAGTAGGGGTCATCGGGAACGGTGTACTCTGATACCACACCGCTGTCAGTAAGCTCCGAGCTGTCAACCAGGAGCATCGGGTCCCTATGGGGCATTATATGCTTCAGTTGTTCTTTGTCGGCTTTCATATCACTCTGTAAATCTGCGTAATACAACTGTGGCGTTGTGACCGCCGAATCCCAATGAGCATGACATTGCATACTCTGCCTGCACGCGGCGAGCGGTGTTGGGAATGTAGTCAAGGTCACACTCCGGATCCGGCTCCTTGTAGCCGATGGTGGGAGGCAGAACGCCGCTCTCCAGCGCAATGGCCGATGCTATCAGCTCCACAGCGCCTGTTGCACCCAGCATGTGTCCGTGCATGGACTTGGTGGAGCTTATCATCACCTTGCGGGCCTGTTCTTCACCCAGTGCAATCTTTATGGCCTTGGTCTCGCATTTGTCATTCATGGCAGTGCCTGTGCCGTGGGCGTTGATGTAGAGCAGACCGTCATTGTTGTATCCGGCCTCAGCCAGAGCCTGGCTCAGTGATGCGGCTGTGGTGGTGCCGTCGGGGCGAGGAGCGGTGTAGTGGTATGCATCGCAGGTATTGCCGTAACCTGAAACCTCGGCAATTATGTGGGCTCCGCGCTTCACGGCGTGCTCATACTCTTCAAGAATCAGGATTCCGGCACCCTCGGCCATCACGAATCCGCCGCGGCGCTTATCGAACGGCAGACAGGCCTCCTCCGGGTTCTGAGCCGTGGTGAGGGCCTTCATGTTTGCGAATCCACCTATTGCCAGCTCGTTGACGGCGGCTTCGGTGCCTCCGGTGATTATTGCATCGGCCTGACCGTACTTTATGGCGCGGAAAGCTTCACCCACGGCGTGCGTGCTTGTGGCACATGCCGATACCACCGGCAGGCAGGGACCCTGTGCGTTGAACCTGATTGCTATGTTGCCTGCGCCCAGGTTGCCAATCATCTCGGGGATGAACAGCGGCGATACGCGCTTGGAGCCCTCATTGCTCATAACCAGCGTCTGGTCAATGAACGTCTGCATGCCTCCAATGCCGGAGCCTACGTAGCATCCCAGACGCCCCGGCTCAATATTCTCGCCGGCCTTGAGCCCGCTCTGCTCCATAGCCTGCATAGCTGCGCAGATGCCAAACTGGCTGAACCTGTCACTGCGGCGCACGCTTCCCGCGTCCATGCCCAGCTCCACGGGGTTAAAGTCCTTCACCTGTCCGGCCACATGAACACTCAGCTCACCGAACCTGTCCAGCCCCTCAATCCTGGAGATACCGCACTTGCCGTTCTCCAAACTCTCCTTAAACTCTCCAATATTCTTTCCGATACAGGTAATCACCCCCATACCGGTAATCACAACTCTTTTTTCCATAACTAAAATGCTACCAAAGGGGACGGTTCCGTTTGGCACTATTTTCCAAAATGCTACCAAAGGGGACGGTTCTGTTTGGCATGATTTTTATTTGTACATACCAAAGGGGACGGTTCCGTTTGGTATGATTTTTCAAAATGCTACCAAAGGGGACGGTTCTGTTTGGCATGATTTTTAAATTGCTTCTTTTTCTATTTATTTCCAAAATACTGAAACCCAGTCAATTTCTGATAATCAACCATTAACTTCCGATTCCATCATCATCTCCAGCCGTTAAGCTTTGGTTATCGAAATCATACCAAAGGGGACGGTTCTGTTTGGCATGATTTTTTATTTATACATGAATCTGCGGATACTGCCTTTGGGAGTCTTAACGAACGGTTCAAACTTGAGTTCGAAACCATCTACATGTGAGTAGGCGGGGATTTCGTTGTTGAGTTTGACCATATTGCCGGCCATTACTGCAGTCAGGGCCTCGTTGTCCATACCGCTGGCGCCAACTTCGTCCAGATTTGGAACAATCAGCGCGGTCAGATGCCCTTTCCTATCTACAATGATAGACTCCTGGATGTAGGGCAGGGTATTCAGAACCACCTCAATCTCCTCGGGAAAAATGT
>Ga0310786_10005860_pt1 | contig 16548 bp, 10 predicted proteins | sample AusTroGonzalo_MG_FD_203881 | JGI IMG/M metagenome (GOLD analysis project Ga0310786, IMG submission 203881) | Bovine rumen microbial communities from tropical cattle in Woodstock, Queensland, Australia - Gonzalo_03 (v2) (version 2) | ecosystem: Host-associated > Mammals > Digestive system >... | reverse complement strand
AAGAAGCCCTTGCTCTGCACCTTGCCATCCTGGAAATAAGAAATCCATTCGCCTTCACGGAGATCGTCCTTGATATCTCCTTCCATATATACTGCACCGTTGTCGTAATAATGCACCTCATGGACACATTGATTGTCCTTGTTGTACAAACGTACTTTTGACGGCTGACCATTGTCAAAAGTAGTGATTACGCGCTCGGTCAGGCTATTGTTTCCTCCACAGCTGACAAAAACGAACAACAATGCGATGATGAAATAACGAACTATTCTCATTGATTCAAAGTATTAAGCCATTCTATTAAACAACAATCTTTCTCCTTTATGCTCTTCGTGGAAAGTCCCGTTTTCGTAAACCAAATTGCCATTGACAAAGGTATGGGTCACCTGGGCATGGACTTCCAATCCATTATATGGCGTCCAGCCGCACTTGGAGAATTCAGCCGCGTTGGTGATCATCCCTTGATGGTTCAAATCCACCAAGGCCAAGTCGGCATAATAACCTTCACGGATAAACCCTCGATGGTCAATCTGGTACAATACTGCTGGATTGTGGCACATCAACTGCACTAAGAGTGACATGTCGAGCCCATCGTTACGCATTGCCTCCACCATCACCTGCAGCGAGTGTTGGATAGATGGGAAGCCTGACTTGCTGGTGAAATAGTCACCCGTCATCTTTTCCTCAAGCAGATGCGGCGCATGATCAGTGCCGATGGTATCAATCAGCCCATTGTGTAGGGCTTGAAGCAGTGCCTCCCTGTCACGATGCGACTTGATGGCTGGATTGCATTTGATGGCAAAGCTCTTGGCTTCGTAATCATGGTCATCGAACCACAGGTAATGCGGACAGGTTTCAGCTGTTATCTTTTTGTCTTTCAACGGAATATCATTTCTAAACAACGACAATTCCTGTTTGGTGGAGATGTGCATCACATGCAGCCGTGCGCCGAATTTCTCAGCCATATCTACGGCTTTCGACGATGACTTGTAGCAAGCCTCCATGGTACGGACAAAGGGATGAATACTGGCATCCGCTATGACTTCTCCTTTGGCTGCCAAGTCCTTGCAACGCACCGTGTTGGCATAAATGGTAGCCTCATCCTCGCAATGCGTGGCAATCAGGCAGGGCGACTCACGGAACAAGCGTACCAGCACCTCGTTCTTATCGACCAGCATGTTGCCCGTGCTGCTTCCCATGAACAGCTTGATACCACAAACCTTATGAGGATCCGTCTTGATGACCTCTGAGAGGTTATCGTTTGTGGCTCCCAGATAAAAGGAGTAGTTAGCCAACGACTTCTCTGCGGCGAGGTCAAATTTCTGCTGAAGCAGTTCCTGTGTAGTGGTTTGCGGATTGGTGTTGGGCATATCCATGAATGAGGTCACGCCACCGGCCACGGCAGCACGGCTCTCAGTATAGATATCTGCCTTTTGTGTCAATCCTGGCTCACGGAAATGCACATGCTCATCGATAATGCCAGGAATGAGATATTTCCCTGTAGCGTCAATCACAATGGCGCTGCCAGCATCGAACGGCTCACCTTCACCAACAATCTTGGCGATCTTACCATCCGAAACAAAGACACTTGCCACGTAGGTCTGGCCTTCGTTGACAAGTGTCGCGTTTTTAATCCAATAGTTCATCGCTTATGCCTTTCGAGGTTTGATTTTTCCGGTCATCCCTCTCCAACGGAGGTTAACCACACCGAACACAGCTTCGCGGAAGATGCCTTTGCTCATCTTTGACTGGCCTTCGCGGCGGTCGGTGAAGATGATCGGCACCTCTTCGATCTGGAAGCCGAGTTTCCAGGCGGTATACTTCATCTCAATCTGGAAGGCGTAACCGACAAATTTAACTCGGTCGAAGTCGATAGCTTCCAACACCTTGCGTGTGTAACACACAAATCCTGCCGTGGTATCACGCACCTTGATGCGGGTCACGAAACGCACGTAGGCCGAAGCGTAGTATGACATCAGCACACGTCCCATAGGCCAGTTGACCACGTTGACACCCGTCTTGTAGCGGGAACCTACTGCAAGGTCGGCGCCATTGGCACAAGCGTCGTGCAGACGGATCAGGTCGTCAGGGTTGTGAGAGAAGTCGGCATCCATCTCAAAGACGTACTGGTAATCACGTTCCAAGGCCCATTTGAAGCCCATGATATAGGCGGTGCCCAGTCCCAATTTCCCAGGACGTTCCAAGATGAACAGTTTGTCAGAGAACTCACTCATCAAGCCCTTCACGATATCGGCGGTGCCATCGGGACTGTTGTCGTCGATGATAAGGATATCGAATGCCATAGGAAGGTTGAAGACATATCGAATAATCTTCTCAATGTTTTCTTTCTCTTTGTAAGTGGGGATAATGACTAAGTTCTCTGACATGATACTATTTTTGTTTATTCAACCACAACGTTTTTCACTTCCCAAGTAGCGGAAGCGTTTGTCGTGCTGACATATTTGAATGCAATGTTTACTGTCTGACCAACAAAGCTATTCAAGTCAGCAGTAGAGGTGAGGAAGTTCCAGTTGTTACCTTCAGGCCAAGCGCTCACATTGAGTTCTGTCCATGTGGCAGTAGTGACATCCCCTGAGTAATTCGTTGAGATCATCACTGACAGTTCGGTAGGAGCTGCGTAGTTGACGGCTTGCTCAAACGACAGTGTAGCTGTGTTCACATCTGCCAAGTTGATGGAAGGTGACACCAGCCAGCTCTCAGCGTCATAAGCCTGACCGACATAGGCACTAGCTTTCATGTGCTTACGTGAAGCGTCGTGTGACCAAATATAGGTCAACTCAGAAGGCAACACCACATCTTGAATTGCAAAGTCACCTTGACCATTGGCGAAAGTCTCAGAGAAGATCACATCACCTGGTGTTGGAGGAGGCGTTGGAGTGCCACCTTCAAGGACGAAGTCAGCCTCAGTGCCACCGCTGTCGCGCAGACCAGCTTGACCGAAATAAGTGCGAAGCTTACCGTTCACTGCTAACAACTTACCCAAGTTTCCGGGATTGTCCTGAAGGTTCACCTGAGTACGGAGAGGCTTACCAGCAGGCAGATTGACGATAACACATTGACTAATCTCTTTGCAGGAGGCGTCATCAGCAATAACAACGTTGGTTGGACTATCGAAGGAGCCTGTCCAATTGATTTGATCATTCGAAGATACAGAAGTAACGCCATTCTTGACTGCGCCTACAATGTATCCTTGTGTCCATCCAATAACCTCTTGACCTTGCAATGAAATACCTGAAGCCACGTTATATGGGTCTTCCTGAGTGCCGCTACCGGTACCTGGGCCAGGTGTTGGAGGAGGTGTCACACCACCAGCTTCACCTTCACAAATGGTGATGCCCTTAATTTCCATAGTACGTGATCCACTGGTTGTTGAGATGAACTTCACAGCGAAGGTCACCGTTTGGCCAATGAATTGATCCAGGTTAGCCTCTTTATCAGAGAAATCCCAAGAGCTACCAGGTGAGTTGTTTTCAAGTCTCTCAGGCAGCTCAACCCATGTAGCCGTAGTAGGATCTTTACCAAATTCATAGTTGGACGAAACTTGCAAGGTCACATCGCCACTAATCGGAGCAGTGTACTTGGCAGCATAGTTGATGACAGCCTTGGCATGATCAACACCCGTGATTGCAACTGGTGAAGAGATGAGCCAGTCCTCATTGGCGTAGTCAGTGCCACCGGCACCACCTTCGTGGCCAGTGATCCAAGCTGAACTGTACTGAATGGCCCAAGTTTGAGTACCTTCAACATTATAAGTAGTGTAAGTACCAAAAGCAGACTCAAACGACTGGACGTATGGCATTGCCTGGACACCGCCAGCTGGAGCAGAAGGAGTACCCCATTCGGAGAAGATCATCTCCGTCTTCGATCGAATAGTGATCTGGTATGTGCTATTGTAGATGGAAGCGATACCCACCAAGCTACCTTTGCTAATCGGCATGTAGTCGTAGGCAAAATTGGCGTAGTTGCTGGTGCGGACCACAAAGTTATCATCCGAATTAGGGCTTGTAGCGTCAATCAAATGGCGGTTGGTGGTCTCACCTACTTCGCAGAATGGAACATTCTTCTCAACAAACTCCACGCTGTCGAGTTTCACCAAAGCAGCGATGTAAGCACCCGACTTGATCTCAGCGATGGTCACCGTCTTAGGCTCAATGGGGTTGTTGTAAGGAAAGATCAGCAGGTGGCCATCAGGGTTGAAGCCGTTGCCGTTCTTATCCGTGATCTGTGGAAGGTTGTGATACGGATTGTACATGAGGCTGGGATCCAAGCAAACGCGGACCGAGTCGCCGATACGAGCAGCTGAAGAGCTACTCAGACGGAGCTCAATAGCTTGGCCTGTAGAACGATCCTGAATGAAGACTGTTTTGTAAAGGTTGCCCGACTTCTCGTCTGCAGTAATGATACCGCAAACCGATGCCGTATCGAAAGTGGTCTTTGCAGGCATGGCCAAGATATCGCCGATGGTCAACGTATCGCCAAACGGTACGGAATGGATCGGAGGATTTTCATACTCCTTCTTGCAGGAAGTGAACAGCATGCTCACTAAGGCAAGCAAGATAAAACTGGTTTTTACTAAGTTTTTCATGTTGATATATGTTTAATTCTTAATTTTTTCTTCTGTCTTCTTTTAAATTATCTTCTCACCGTCAAGCTGATAAAGAAGTTGGTTCCGTACATGTAGGAATACTTCGACGGGAACATGTCAAGATCGTTGGAGTTGAAGCGCAACTGGTCGAAACCATAAAGGATGACGTTCTTGTTGTTCAGGATGTTGTTCACACTGACGTTAAGCAGGAAGTAATAGCCTTTGTAACGGCGTGACATACCTCCGTAGAAGTCGAGGGTGAAAGCAGGCTTCAGCGGATCTTGAGCCAGCACTTTCGGGATACGGCCATCGCCTTCAATAAACGGCAGCATGCCTGCTTCAGTATGGTTATAGGGGTTGATGTCGAAGTACATGTCAGCCACGTAGTTGGCGTTCAGGCTGAGCCACCAGTTCTTTGGGGCGTTATACTTGATACCTAACGAAGCAACTGTTTCAGGGCCTGATGCCACATTATAGTTCTTCAGGTAAGCCACTTCGTTCTCGATAAAGGCTCTCTCGTTGTTATCGTCATAAATTGAGAAGGTCGGGTTGTTAGTATAGGTATGGATGCCACGGGCCGCCACTGCCTGCAAGGTAATGGTAGGCGACACATTCCATTCAGCACCCATCTCCAAGCCAACGCTACGCTGGTTGATGCCAGTCATGATGAAGTTGATGAACTCACTTTCGTAGGAGTTACCCAACTCTGAAGGTCCGGTATAGACGTTCTCGCAATAGAAGCTGCGGTTCCAGATGAGGTTCTGATACGTGTAATAGTAACCAGTAAGGCGGAACTTGAAGACGGGCGAACGGTACATATAACTAAGATCGATGGCGTTGATGCGTTCGCTGCCAGGATTCTCTTCCACCAAGGTATGGCGTGTGCGGGGCGAAATATAAATGTCGCGGAACTGTGGTGCTTGATACAAATAGCTAAAATTGGCTACAATGTGGTTACGGCCATTGATAGCGTAGGTCACACCTGCTTTGACACCTGGATCCAAGAAGTTATGCATCTTGTCATTGCCATACGAATTGTCGGCAAAAGCGCCTGTCTTGAACAGACCTTCGCGCCAAATCTGAGTGAAAGAAAGCTGAAGGCCGAGATACAGATCCCAGTTACCTGTCAAATAGTTGATCTGATCCCAAATACGGCCGTAGTTGCGGTGGGCGTTGTAGTTGTAGCTGATGATATCGCCAACTTTTGCCACGTGGTTGGGATGGTTCAAATCTGTTTGAACCTCGTCGGACTCTTGGTTTTCAGCATACTTATTAGCATCATAATAGAAATCACCACCCAGCAGGTCATTCACTACCTCAAAGTAATGCGTGTTTGAGGAATTGATCTGGAAGCCACCCGTCATGACAAGATTGGGCATGAACTCATGCTTGAAGTAGGTGGAATTACCCGCCTGGAATCTGTCAAAGCGACGTTCTGCAACGATATACTTTGAAGCGTTACCTGTAATGGTCTCGCCGGTTCCATTGGCGTTAGTGATTGTTGCGCCATGGCTCATGTTAGCAGCATACAGCGCATCCCAGTTGATTTGAGTCACCGAAGGATCGCGATCCAGCCAGGATTGCACGGCTGATTCATACTCAGCAGTGCTGGAAGCATGGCTTGCGGTATAGCTCGGTAAATTCTTGTAATAATCAGGACGCGGGTCGCCTGCATTACCCCAATCCAAAGTGGTCTGGCCACCAGGACCGGAAAAAACAAAGACTGTGGTATTGAACTGGGTTTTCTTAGTGGGAGTCCAGTACCATGTGAGTTGAGCCATCGGCTGATGGTAATGGCTGATGCGGGAGTTACGGATCACTTGTTTGCCATTGGGCAATGTCTGGTAACCCCAAGCTGGGTTGTAGTAACTGGTTCCTGTCAAATCATAAGCTTCTTGCACTACTGAAGACGATCCACCGCGTGATGATGGAGCTCCAAACACGGTCAAATCGAGACTGTGCCTTTCGTTGATTTTCTTCTCTAAAGAGATGAAATAACTGGCTGCTTGATATGATGTTCCTTCAGGATGCTCAAAGAAAGCGCCTTCCTTGTTATAGCCTTGTGCCTTGGCATAACGGCCACTACCAGAAACCATCAGGTACCAGCCCTTACCGATCTCGCCAGTGGCAACAGATGCCATCAAACGGTGATGGTATGAGCGGTTGGAGAAAGCATAGCTCACTGACACCTGCTTGCGGTACTGCGAGGCACGGGTACTGTAAGAAGTAAGGCCGCCAAGTCCGCCAAAACCGGCATCGGTACGGCCAAGGCCTTCAACGACCGTCGAGTTACGGAAGGCATCGTTGAGACCTCCCCAGTTGGAGTAGATCGGACGACCTGTCTCAGGATCGTTCATCAAGATGCCATTGATCATGACATCAGAATACTTTGAATCATTACCGCGCACACGGTAGCGGAACGATCCCAAGTTGTAAGAGGCGATGGAATTGAACACATCGCGCGACGAGTTCAGCAAGGTGGATGCATCATTCACCGATGATGAAGACTCGTCGAAGTCAGAATCCAACAGCATAATCGTCGGGACCTCATGTTCTTCTCCCCCGATAGTATCTGCTGTTTGAGCTGAAAGCCGCACGCAGAGCAACGCGGCCATCGTCAAGAGTAGTAGTTTTTTCATATGCATTAATTCATTTATTCCTATTTATATTAATTTGCAAAAATAAAAAAATCCAAGATAGGATTGACATTATTTTTTATTTTTGCAGATACAAAACGTGTGATCAAATGAAAAGCAAAACCTTATCGGCCGCCTTCATCCTAATTGGATGTTTGTTTTTGAATTTCGCCAATGCCCAAAACCACCACGCCTACAAAATAGGACTTGTGGGCTTCTATAATTTGGAGAACCTCTTCGACACCATCAATGACCCCAACATTGACGACGAGGAGTTTTTGCCCAATGGCGGCAACCAGTGGAACACCGAGAAATACATGTCAAAACTGCATAACATGGCTTACGCCATCTCCACCATCGGTTTGGACTACTCCCCAGACGGCGTAGCGGTGTTAGGCGTATCGGAAATCGAGAACTGCCATGTGCTGGAAGACTTGGTGAAACAACCAGAGATTAAAAATCGCAACTACCAGATTGTGCACTACGACTCACCTGACCGTCGTGGTGTGGACGTGGGTCTGCTTTACAACCCCAAATACTTCAAGGTAACCGCCACCAAGTCATATCGCACCGTGGTGCCCGACCAACCCGAGTTCCTCACCCGTGACCAGTTGCTGGTTTCAGGCCTCTTTGATGGCGAGATGATGCACTTTATCGTAATGCACTGGCCTTCACGCTACGGCGGCGAGAAGCGTTCCCTGCCCGGCCGTGTGGCTGCCGCCAACTTGTGCCGTCACATCACTGACTCGCTCCTTGCCGATGACCCCAATGCCAAGGTCATTATGATGGGCGACTTTAACGACTATCCTACTAACAAGAGTATCACTAAATACCTCCGTGCCAACGGCGACCGCAAGCACCTGAAAGAAGGCGACTATTACAACCCCATGTATGAGCTGCACCAAAACGGCATCGGCACCAACTACTATCGCGACGTGCCTGGTGTCCTCGACCAGACCATCATGACGCAAGCCTTCCTTCCTGGCGACTTCAGCACCTACCAGTTCAAGCACGCCAAGGTTCACAACAAGGAATTTCTGAAACAACACGGAGGTCGCTACAACGGCTTCCCATTCCGCACCTTTGGCTCTGGTGCATGGATGGGCGGTTATAGCGACCACTTCCCGGTATACGTTGTTCTTCTAAAGAAGGTAGAATAAAGAAGACAGAAGATTTTAAAGGCGCCTCGGAAGAGGCGCTTTTTTTATATTCCTTTTCCCATTGATGGAAAAGGAACCGAATTCTGCCTAAGCCGAACGCAAAGCCGAGCTTGCTCGAGCTTTGCTGAGGCGCAGCAGAATCAGCGAAGCTAAAAGATCTAGGCCCAAAACATCGGCCCACCGCACGTCCGTTCTAAAAGGCTGAGCCTCTAGGGCGGGGAGTACCTTCGTCCGAAGGTAAACGCTCCGCTAAAGCTCCGCGCCCCGCCGAGAGTCTCAAGCCTTTTAGCCCGTCCTTGGGCGAGCACTTCTCCGGTTTTGGGCCGTGCCTACCCGCCCAACCCGGAAAAAGTTAGTCCTGCTTAACAATGGTTTTAGGGCAACCCTACTTTTTCCGCTCTTTCGTCTCCTTGCGATAGCTTGTAATTATTAATTCAGTTTTGTTTGAATTTTTTTAAATTTTTCTTGACATTTCAAAAAAAAATGTACTATCTTTGCAAAAAATTTGAGAACAAAAGCGAAGTATTATGGCCAGACCTATTGCGGAAACACCCATCTTGTTCGGCGAAGACGCCGAGAGGTTCACATATGAAATGAATCATGTTGTTCCAGTCCCAAAAGAAGAACTGGAACGCTATGAGAAATCCTACGAGTGGCTCAAAAGCATTGCCGATTTCGATATTTAATTTGAGTTGCTATGATACTGAAAAAACTAGAATCGATCAAAACCATCAAGCCGTTCGACTGTGGAGACAGCGATCTGAACGGCTTCCTATTAGACGATTCTAGAAACTATCATCAACAATTCCTTGCACATACCTATATCATCGAAAACGAATTTCTCACCATAGGTTATTTTAGCTTATTGACAGACAAAATCTCCAAGTCTGATTTGGATAAAAATCTATGGCGAAAACTACGCAAAGACATCCCCCATGAAAAGCATTACGACAGCTATCCAGCCATAAAAATTGGAAGATTGGCCATTTCTTCTCATTTCAAGGGAATGGGGATCGGGACTAATGTTTTGAACGCCATCAAGATGCGGCTTTCAGCTAATGAGGAATATGCAGCATGTAGATTTCTCACCGTTGATGCATATAAAGAAGCCGTAGATTATTATTTAAAAAACAGGTTTTTACCTCTTCTGAAGGAGCCACCACAAAATAGCCATACGGTGCCTATGTATTTTGACCTTAAAAAGGCTATGTTTAAGTAAGCCTTAGAATCTATCATCTTGTTTTATTGGGAACAAACCATTACCTTTGTCCCGAAAAACAAAGTCAGACTCATGCGTAAAACCACCATCTCCATCCTTTGCTTTGCGGTGCTACTGCTCTCCGCTTGCACTCAGCAATTGCCTGAAGCCAATTATGACGTAATTCCTCAGCCCAAAGAGGTGAAACTCAATGAAGAAAAACCATTCACGCTTCAGCAGACGACCAAAGTATATTTTGAGGAAGGCCTCCAGCGGGAAGCGGAATTCCTCAGCGAGTATGTCAGCGACATCATGGGGTACGCTCTTGAAACAGCGGCTTACACCGACCAGTTCGACGGCATTGTGCTGAGACTGGCACCAGATGATTTCGAGCAGGCCGAGGCTTACCAAATCGACATCAAAACCAAGCAAGTCGTGGTGAAAGGCTCCGATGCCGCCGGCGTGTTTCACGGCGTTCAAACTCTCCGTAAGAGTCTCCCCTTAGGGCAACTGCCAACTCCCAACTGCCAACTCCCAACTGCCGTCATCCGCGACTGGCCTGAATTCCCCTATCGCGGCATGCACCTCGATCCCTGCCGGCATTTCATGGACATCGACTCAGTGAAGATCTACATCGACATGCTGGCGCTGCACAACATGAACCAGTTCCACTTCCATCTCAGCGAAGACCAAGGCTGGCGCATCGAAATCAAGAAATACCCTGAGCTGACTAAGGTCGGGGCCTACCGCAACGGCACGGTCATCGGTCGTAATGGACGGCTTTATGACAGCATCCGCTATGGCGGTTTCTATACCCAAGAACAGCTCCGCGACTTGGTGCAATACGCCGCCGAGCGTCACGTGAACATCGTCCCGGAAATCGACCTCCCAGGCCACATGCAGGCGGCTTTGGCCTCCTATCCTTGGCTCGGTTGCACAGGCGGGCCCTACGAGGTGTGGAAGCGCTGGGGCGTGTCGGACGACGTGCTCTGCGCCGGCAATGAGGCCACCATGCAGTTCGTCGAAGACGTGCTCAACGAAGTGATGGACCTATTCCCCTCGCCCTATATCCATATCGGTGGTGATGAATGTCCCAAAGTGAGATGGGAGCAATGCCCGAAATGCCAAGCCAAGATCAAGGAGTTGGGTATCAAGGGTGATAAACGTTTTTCAAAAGAAGACTATCTCCAAAGCTATGTAATGAACCGCATGGCCAAGGTGGTGGAAGCCCGTGGCCGTCGTGTGATCGGTTGGGACGAGATCCTTGAAGGCAACGTCTCCGAGACCGCCATCATCATGAGCTGGCGCGGCACTGAAGGCGGCATCGAGGCAGCACAAAAAGGTCATGATGTCATTATGTGCCCCACTTCACACCTTTATTTCGACTACTACCAAAGTGAAGATCCCTCCACCGAGCCTTCCTGTGTGGGCGGCTACTTGCCCGTGTCTAGGGTGTATGAGTTCCGCCCCCTGCCCAAGGAGCTGACACCTGAGCAACAGAAACATATCATCGGTGTGCAGGCCAACATTTGGACGGAATACATCACCTCGTTCCACCATGTGCAGTATATGGCCATGCCGCGCATGGACGCCTTGGCGGAGATTCAGTGGAACAACCCCGACCCCGAAACCCGCGACTTCGACGCCTTCGTGGAACGCTGCCGCCGGATGGCCGAGCTCTACGACCTCTACCATTACAACTACGCCAAGCAAATCTTCAACCCACAGGTGTGGACCGACACCGTGGTGCCAAACCTCGCCACTCGCAAGCCCATCTTCCTGCGCGAGCAACCTAACGAGAAATATGCTTCGAGAGGGGCTGTGGTGCTCAACGACGGCGAAATGGGACGTATCGCCTACACCTCAGGCCGTTGGTTGGGTTTCTGGGGACAGCCGCTCGACGCCGTCATCGACTTGGAACAGCCTTCCCAAATGAGCCATGTACGTTTCCGCTCGTTAGTGAACAAAGGGGCGTGGATCTACAATCCGAGCCACGCCAGCGTGCTGGTCTCCGACGACGGTGAGAACTTCCGCGAAGTGGCACAACTCGAGATCCCGATCACCACTTGGATGGATAATGACGGGAATTTCACGTACGAACTGGAGTTTGAGCCGGTGACGGCAAGGTATGTGGAAGTGATCGTCAAAGACCACATGCTACCTGAGGACCATGACGGATTTGGCTATCCGGCATGGATCTTCGTGGACGAGATCGAGGTGTTTTAGCCCTGCCTATTTCGCATTCGGACAATGCTCCTTGAGGAAGTTGTAGACGAAATCGAAATCCTCCTTGGGCACATAAATCTGATTCTTATTCAACAGTTGATTCACTTTGATCAGGTTGAGCCAGCGACGTGGTTTCACGCGGCGCACATTGGCAAGGATCGAAGTGCTGGAGTTCTTCGTGGCTGACAGCAAGCCCGCACCCGCGGCGGTGTAGTTGCCAGCCCCCACCCCTGCCATAGCGGTGACGGCGCCTATCTTCTGCGCCTTGCGGAACTGACGCGGCTCCTGGATGTGGGCAATCTCCTTTTCATCCATCTCGAAAAGGACAACATACTTCCCTCGGTACATGATGGCTAACACCAGCACCCCAAGAAGGGTCAGCACAAAGAAAATGCCCATCGCTATCAGCATGGCTTTCGCCATGCCCCAAAGGCCCTCCCAGTCGCCATGGATGGCATAAAGGAAAGTCCCGAAAATGACGAAACCCATCAGAATGATGTAGAAGAAGATCTTGAAGACGGTCAGAAAAATGGTGGGATTGGTGAGCATGTTCATCTCATACTTCCAACGGTATTTGCCGTCTTCGCATTGACGGACCCTTGGTCCACTATAATCGTTGTTTTCCATAGTTACCTTATTTCTTTTTTGCTTCAACATAGCGACATGACACATACACAACACCTTCCCCGTCATAATCAGGGCTCTTGTAGCTCTTGGAGCTGAAACGGCGTGACACTTTTACCGGGAAACGGATGTGTGCAGATTCAAGTTTGTCGCATTGAAGGTCTGTAAAATACCAATTGAAAGAGGCATTATCCATAGGTAACAGTTTTTCTTCCGTTTCAGGTTCGCTAAGCGTCATCGTACAAACCTCCACCTTTACACCATCTTTCCAATCACGCTTAAACTTCAAGGTCGAAGGTGAGAGCTTCAAACTCTTAGCTCGGATACTGCCGCGTTTGTCTCTATAATTCTCACGTCCCTCAACAGGTTCAAAACGCCCTTCCAAAGTGAAACCCGTAATATTGTAACAGGCTTCATAGTAACCGTCTTTTTGCCGCATCTGCATATCGGGCATTTCGAAGTGGAATTGATTGCCCTCAATGGAAAGCTGGCACCTTAACGGTTTAATATCGGTACCATCAAGATGCGCATTCGGATTATGGTAATTGATTTCATTCTCAAAGCCCATGCAGCGAATTGCTGTAATGTACCAGTAGGCATCCACCGAAAGAGCGTTGAGGTCAACCACTGTAGTACCGCCCGTGGTATCCACTACGAAATCAATAGCCTCCAAAGGCTTCTTGCCTTGTCTGAAATCGTCCTCCTTTTCATACACCAGCACCTGATTAGGCATGCCCATCGCCTTGTATTGGCTTAAGAGGCAGGGCAGATCATCTTCAAAAGGAAATTCCACACTCCATCCTTCGTCACGATACACGTCTTCATCAGGAATATTGCAGAACCATCCTTTGTATGGCTTCTCCTTGGCACCCAAGCAGATGGTATGCCCCACATAGACGGCGTGCCCTGATTCAGCTCCGAGTATTTCTTGGATCACAATATGCATCTCAGGATCGTACTGAGGCTTTTCAGTCCACAGCAAGGCATCCAACTTGTCATAATCGGCCTGCAACCGTCCATAATTGTAGCCGTTATCGCCCAACCACTTGTAGAATTTCTCTTGGTCGGGATAGCATTCGAAGTACTCGTTGATGACGAAACACAATTGTTCGTTGATCAATTTGGGAATGCCCAATATCCTACGGTAGCCATCGTCATAGTACACCAGATTCCCATCCCTATCCAACAGCTCGTTGCGGAACCGATCCATCAGGTTGTTGACGATGGTCAGGCGCTGAACGTAGTCGAAATGTTTCTTCTCAAGGCATTCGCTGTTCAAGTTCACATAGGTTTCAATGATGTCCAACAGTTGTCTTGCCTCATTCTTCCGTCTTTCGATCTCTTTCTTTTCGCGATAGCGCTCCTCCAGCATGGCCCTGATCTCCTCATGGCTCATGTCGTGCAGGAACTTGGGTGTAGCCATCCTATAGCTGATTTCTCTCCAATCATCGTCGTCGACAAGGCCACCACGTTCTTCAGCTCTATTCTCAAATCTTTGGTACAAGTCGTTCATCTGGGTGGAAGCCCAGAATTTCTTCCAGATTTCCACACCCTTGGCTGTCGCCTGGACCACCTTGACATAAGGAAGCAACTCTTTCGCTTTCGATTCCAATTGCCCCTTCGCGTAGTCCTTGACCTGGTCACAGGCCAGCGCCCAGCATTTATTGAGGTCGGCGCCTTCGCCCAATTTGGCGCTCAGTTTCTCCACGTTGTCGATTGAGAAACGGTCCTCGAGCACTGCGATGATTTTATTCCTTCGGCTGTTGATTTTCTCGAGTTCCGTCTTGAAAACGATTTCTCCCTTCTTCTCACTCTTCAACTCGTCAATCACCTTGAGTTTCTTGGTGTCTTCCTCCTTGAGCTTGTTGAGGAAATAGGCCAACATCTTCGTCTCGGCGATCTTCACCATGTTCTCCGAGGCCACCTTCATGCGTTCCTCGAGGCTCGCGTTCTCCATGTCGTGCGCGTTGACGATGTCCATGCCCACCTTCACGATGTCGTTGTCGGCGAACAGTTCCCGGGCCGCGATGCCCGCCAGGTCGTTCTCGCCTAGGCAGTGGTCGTTGGCATACTTCGTCAGCTGTTCCCTCCATGTCGGCTCCAGCGTCTTGTTGTCCATGTTTCTTCTCCACCCGTTGACGGCAATCTCATCGATGAACCGTTCCCGCAACTTTTCCTTATTCTGTTCGGCAGTCGCTTCGCTGAAATGGGTGGTCTCGAACCTGATGACGCCTTCGCGAAGGGCGTAATAGTCGGGTATTTTGTATTGTGGGCCCTCGTCGGTGATAAGCACGCCCACCAACTCATTGTATTTTTCCTTAGGATAGTCCTTGGGGATGTCGATGCTGACCGTTGCCACCCCGTCCAATTGCACATGTCTGTCGCCATTCCGGGTCACGCTGAGGGGCGTACCTACAATGTTGTAGCCTTGTTTCTTGAGTTGGGCCAGGCGCTCGTCGCTCACCGGCGCACATTCCACATCGTTGGCGTTTCCCGGCAGTTCCAGTTGGTAACCCTTGCCATCGAGCACAACCGGTGGAAGGTCCTCTATGAACGTCGTCGTGGAACTACCCGATTGGGTGCTTTTAGGGCTTTTTGTCGAACTGGTGTTCTGGTCTTGTTGTGGCTTATCAGGCTTGTCGAAAAGTTTCATCGCACCCACGATCACCAACACAATGACGGCGATTAATAGCAGCGACTTTCCACAACCTTTGTTTTTCTTCGTTGTCACAGGCTGTGGATTCGGCTGGGGATCGTTCTGGACCGGTTGGGTCGGCTGTTTCGGTTGGACTGGCTGGGCTGGCTGTGTCGATTGGGGTACCGGATGCCCACAACCTTGGCAAAACTTCTGGCCTTCTTTCAAAGGCGAGCCGCAATAGCCGCAAAATTTCTGCATAGACGTTTGTTTTTATTCTTGGTAATACACTCTTTTCACTCGTTGGGAGATGCGTGTCATCACCTCGTAGGGGATGGTCTGACAGGCCTTGGCGATATCGTTGATGCTGTGTTCAGCGTCGAAGACCACCACGGTGTCGCCTTCCTCGGCTTTCACATGGGTCAGGTCAAGCATGCACATATCCATGCAGATGTCACCCACGATGGAGACTTGCTGGTTATTGACATAGAACTTGCCGTTACCATTGCCTAACAAACGCGAGAGGCCGTCAGCATAGCCGATAGGTACGATGCCAATGCGCATGTCGTGTTCAGCCCTACCATGACGGTTATATCCAATGCTGTCACCTGCGGGGATCTCCTTGATTTGATTAATGGTAGTCTTGAGCGAAACCACGGTCTCCAGAATACCTTCGTCTTGCTTGCAAGTGGGTACACCATAAAGGCCAATGCCCAAACGCACCATGTCGAACTGATACTGCGTAAAGCGGGTGATACCAGCAGTGTTCAAAATATGGCGTAACACCTTATATGGGAAGGCTTCCACGATCATCCGGCTGCCTTGCTCAAACACCTTGATTTGGCTCAAAGTAAACTCGTCCTCATCGGGATTGTCGGCCGTGGCCAGATGTGAAAATACGCTCCTCACGTGGATCAGCGGATTGGCCTGAAGCCGACGAATCAGCTCAGGCAACTCTTTCAACGAGAAGCCCAAGCGATGCATACCAGTATCCAATTTCACGTGGACGTTCAACGGAACAGTAACCCCAGTAACGGCTAAGGTACGCTCAATAAGCTCCAGATTGCGGAAACTAAACACCTCAGGCTCCAAATGGTATTTGATGATGTTGTCGTAACTGTTAATCTCGGGACTCATCACCATGATAGGCAAATTGATGCCTGCACGGCGCAGCTCCACGCCCTCGTCGGCAAATGCCACAGTAAGATAATCGGCACGATGGAACTGGAGAATGTTCGACACCTCGTAGTTGCCGCTGCCGTACCCAAACGCCTTCACCATGACCATCAACTTAGTCTCAGGCTTAATCAATGAACGATAGTGATTGAAATTGTTGATTAGGTGGTTGAAATTGATTTCCAGCACCGTTTCATGGGCTTTCTCCTGCAATTCCATACTGATCTGTTCGAACTCAAAGGCTCGGGCTCCCTTCAACAAAATGGTCTGGTTGCGGAACTGCGACAACG
>Ga0310786_10005859_pt1 | contig 16548 bp, 20 predicted proteins | sample AusTroGonzalo_MG_FD_203881 | JGI IMG/M metagenome (GOLD analysis project Ga0310786, IMG submission 203881) | Bovine rumen microbial communities from tropical cattle in Woodstock, Queensland, Australia - Gonzalo_03 (v2) (version 2) | ecosystem: Host-associated > Mammals > Digestive system >... | reverse complement strand
TGCAGATAATGCTATCTTCCGCATCGAGCGGATCTAACGTAATGATATTGCCTTTATTGACAATAATTCGTTTGCTTTCATCCAATCCGGTATATAAACTAGCGGTACCATCGCCATTATACTTAGCGCACCAAACTTCGGCTTCGCTACTATTTGTACCAACTGTTACTTTTACCTTAATCATATTTTTAATATAGTAAATTATTGTTTATGTGTAAATACCTTCTGACATAACCATTTTTATTCAGATAACCCTGTTGATGAATTGTTAATAGATTGTTTACAAGAATGTTAACAAAGCGTGTAAATTGTTAGCACTCTGTAATTTCTCTTAATGCTTTCTCGGTTCGTTCGTCGTTGAAATATGCTTTCAATAATGCATAATTCTCATTCTTAATGGAATCCTTAATAATTTTTAAAAACTTAATAAGTGATTCAATATCTAAAAACGTTTTCTCTTGAAAAAACATTTCATCGGCAACTACACATTCTTCAATAATTAAATCATAATACTTAATTAATTCCGGATATTTACTTCTAATATTAGATTTATTAAGTCTGGTTTTACTTGGAAATGAAATCAGATGAGAACTGTCACAAAATGTTGCATTGGGTTTGCCATCCTGTCCGACCTTTAACTGAATTCTAATATTAATCCCAAAATTATCTCTTTTAGACTGAAATGGAAAATCTACGTATAACCAGCTACCATTACACATTTGCGGTGTAAAATCACCTTCTGAAATATTATCATTTAATGCATTTATCCATGGTTCATATAACAGATAACCTGCCTTAATATCTTCATATTCCTTAATGGTTTTATTAAGCTCAGTATTAACGCATTCCACTAACTCCTTAAACTTTTCACACGCCATACTTAATACAATATAAAAAACCCACTTACTTTCGTAAGCGGGTAAAAGGAAAAAACTTTTTTACAGATACCTTACATCATCCCAGGCATTCCCATAGGCATTGGAGGCAATGCTGGTTTTTCTTCCTTCTTTTCAACAATGACACAATTGGTTGTGAGAATCATCGATGCAATGGAAGATGCATTCTTCAATGCGTTCTTGGTAACCTTGACCGGGTCAATGATTCCGTTTTCAACGAGATCATAGAACTTATCGGCACGGGCATCGTAACCTTGGTTCCCAGAAAGTTCTTTGACCTTACTGAGGATAACTGAAGGTTCCTTACCTGCATTCGCAACGATCTGACGTAACGGTTCTTCAATGGCGCGGAAAACGATCTTACCACCAGTAAGCTGATCCTCGTTATCAAACTTAACGGAATCCTTAATCATTTCTGCAGCACGTACCAATGCGGTACCACCACCAGCAACAATACCTTCTTCGACAGCAGCTTTAGTTGCATGGAGAGCATCGTCAACACGATCCTTCTTTTCATTCATCTCAACTTCAGTTGCAGCGCCAACCTTAATAACACCTACACCACCAGCAAGCTTAGCAATTCTTTCCTGGAGTTTTTCCTTCTCGTAGGCAGATTCAGTTTCACTTAACTGATTCTTAAGCTGGAGAACTAATGCTTCAATGTCTTCCTTCTTACCAGCACCTTCAATGATGGTAGTGGAATCCTTGGTGACCTTAACACTTTTTGCCGTACCCATGCACATCGGATCTGCATCAGAAAGCTTAATACCAAGTTCATCACTAATGAGTTCACCATTAACAACAGTAGCAATGTCCTTAAGGTTATTTGTACGTGAATCACCATAACCCGGTGCCTTGACTGCGCAGACCTTAATAGCGCCGCGCATCTTGTTGATGACGAGTGTACTTAATGCTTCCGAATCAACGTCTTCAGCGATAATGAGGATCGGGCGGCCATTTGCATTAGCGTATTCCAGGTGCGGAAGGATATCCTGCAACGTGGAGATCTTATGGTTATAAAGGAGGATCAATGGGTTATCGAGTACTGTTTCCATCTTCTCTGGGTTAGTAACGAAGTACGGGGAAAGATAACCATTGCCAAACTGCATACCTTCAACGACATCAAGCGTGGTATCAGCTGTTCTAGATTCCTCAACGGTGATAACACCATCCTGACCAACCTTATCCATGGCGTTAGCGATCATCTCACCAATTTCTGTATCACCATTGGCGGAAATGGTACCGACCTGCGCTACAGCTTCAGTGGTTGTTACCTTAATTGAAATCTCATCAAGCTTCTTGACGATAGCAGCTACAGTCTTATCAATACCGTTCTTAATTTCCATTGGATTAGCGCCGGCGGCGACGTTCTTCAATCCTTCACGTGCAATAGCCTGGGTTAAAACGGTAACGGTAGTCGTACCATCACCAGCAATGTCGTTAGTCTTCTGGGCGCCTTCCTTAAGCATCTGTACACCCTGGTTGGCAAAAGCATCTTCTACTTCAATAGACTTAGCGACAGTAACACCATCCTTCGTAACTGTTGGCGCGCTGGATCCGTTGGCGATCATAACATTCTTTCCGGACGGACCTAAGGTAACCTTAACTGAATCCGCGAGGATGTTAACACCCTGCATAATCTTTTCACGTGCCTGTACATCAAATAAAATTTCTTTAGACATATATTTTTCCTTTTGTGTATTTAAAACTAAAGCAAATATAGTAATTTTGCTTAATAATATTGAATATTTAATTATTTTCTGGATATTTTAATTGAAAAACCGGGTTTTGAGACCCGGTTATCAAATATATAAAGGAACAATTATGGATTAGCGCTTAGCAGCTTCGAGCTTAATCTGCTTCTTAGCAGCTTCGATCTTTTGACGGATCTTAGCACGGACTGCAGTCATAATTCCTTCTTCAAGCAAATCGTATCTGGAGTTCCAGAGCTTACCGATGATGTAATCGGACTTTTCGCTTAAATATTGGCCCTTCTTAGAGAACTTATTGAATGCTTCGGACTTAGTTTCGTCAGCCGGGGCTTCTTCTTCCTCACTAGAAGATTCTTCACCACCTTCGCTGGATTCACCTTCAGAAGATTCACCTTCACTGGATTCACCACCCTCAGAAGATTCACCTTCACCAGAAGATTCTTCACCACCTTCAGAAGATTCACTTTCTTCAGAGCTTTCGTCACCACCGAAATCATCAGTAGATTCTTCGCTACCAAAGTCGTCTCCACCGAAATCATCAGTAGATTCAGCTTCACCTTCACCGGATTCGCCACCTTCTTCCTTATCACTGTTAAGGTTATCAACCTTGTCAGTCAATGTCTGGATAGCAGTAGTAAGTGTTGCAAGGATGTCCTTAAGCTCGGAGGTACCTTCAGCTTCATCCTTCGTACCATCTTCTTCCTTCTTGTCGTCGCCTTCCTGGAAGTCCTCGGTATTCTCAGCCTTATCTTCCCCTTCGGAATCGTCATCGTCATCCGGGAAGTTATCTTCACCAAATGATTCGTCGTCACCACCTTCAGATGGTTCTTCGGAAATATCGATATCGTCAGACGGTTCTTCTACAGAAGCATCGACTTCTTCATTGTTTTCTTCCTTTGTTTCTTCCTGACCGGTAGTATCATCAGCTGTGACTGGCTTTTCTTCTTCCCCGTCAAGGAAACCTTCGTTAAGCTTGTGGCTCTTCTTCCACTTCTTGAATTGGATATCTTCTTTATTTTTCATAATTCTATTTTTCCTTTATATATCTTTATTATTTATAAAAATATTTTTTGAGCTCTTTTTTAGAGTGTATTTTTATAAATTTGATACTCCGGAGAGGTTAAAAGCTCATCAAATTTCTTACTGGTGTTGATTGCCTTAATGAAATTGGTCTCTTCATTGCATATGACAGACTTAAAATCGGCCATATAGTTATCAAACGTAGCTTTATAGTTCTTGGAAAGCTTAAAGACATCCATAACAGATGCTGGGCGGAATGCACCCTTCAAAACCTTAATGGTTTTGGCATCCAGGTTATCCTTAATGAACTTTTCCGTTACGCTGATGACGTTCTTAATGATCTCATCCTTCTTGATGACATCAATTTCACCGTTAAGTACCTTAGGGATTACCAAGGTATAGATTAATGGATTGTTTTCCATAGAGCTGAACTCTGAGGACTCGTTTACCATGTATTCTTTAAGATTCTGCATGATTTATTACCTTTTCTTCTGATTTTCCTTAAATTCTTTATACTGAACTGCTATTTCTGCAATAGAAACAGCAATTTGCTGAAGAGTACCTTTAATTTCTTTAATATCCTGCTTGATGCCACTGTTTTCCTGTACAAGGAATTCAATGTCCTTTTGCATCAAAAGCTTTTGGTTGTTAAGAGCATCTATGTCCTCTTTAAGCTTCGATATAGTATCGTCTCTGGTTGCAGCCGTATTCTTTCTTTGTAAAAACACAATCAAATATACGATCACCCCAGAGAGAATAGCGGTTGCGTTACCCGACTGAAATGCTGTTGTTAATAAATCTTCCATAAATAAGTTCTCCTTTTTAATTATTTATGACCTTAATTTTCTTCCCAATAAAAGAATTTCTCAGGGTAACGCGTAGAGTATTCCAATGAAACCGGACCCTCTTGCCATGCAGCAGAAAGGTCTTCCCAGTGCCATTCGCCGCTCAAATGATTAAGGATCCATTCAATAAGCTTCCTGTTTTCCGTTGTATTAGAGAAGTTTCTAGCTACACCCTGGTTTATAGCGCTGAGATCATCATATACACCATCAATAACCTTTCCATTTACCAATGGGTACTCAAAGTTATTGGTTGCCATTTGAACGATGGTCATTGCCTTTACCAGGTCTTTAGAGACACGTAATGGTCTTTCGAATGAACCTACACCAACAATGGTACCACCGTAATCCCCATATGCACCAGCTTCTCTAGCAGCCTTTTCCGAATCAGTCCAGATCTTAAGCTTACCCTTTTCATCATAGTATGCAGAAACAGCGCTTAAATCAGCCTTTTCATTGGTATAGTCATACAATGCAGAAAGGTTCTCATAAATGTTAGGTACATATGCAGCGGAATTCCATATAGCGGAATTAGCTGAGGTAACGTAATAAGCTTCACGTACTGCGCTGTAATCATACATGTCATCCAACGCAGAGAACGCAGCAGATAATGCCGATGGGTCAAACGCGGTTAAACCGCTAAGACCGGAATAACTGTTCCATAGGTTAACATCCGCGCTGGTTACACAAACACACGGGTTATCATATGGTTCACAACAATCCTGCCACCATGGTTGTACATTGGCAGGTTCACTATCGTTCCAGCGATGGAAACGCGTACGTGGCCAATCAGCGTACGGTACGTTAGGCCAATCCGGAAAGTGAGGGATATGACTCGGGTCTTCCCAGTGTGGCGGCATTGGTGGATTATTCTTATTCATCATATATTATTTATAATAGTAAAAAACTCTCAGATTTTGAGAGCTTTTTACCTTAAAAAATAGCTAAAAATTACAGATATTTAGCTGCCTGGCGTTCAGACCAAGAGTACCCGGCATACGGATCCTCTTTCTGCTGTGGCTGCGCTGGCTGTTCTTGCTTTGGCGGAATGTCCTGCTTCGGCGCCGGAGTCGGCGTATTACGTACAGGATTCGGGTTAGTATCAGGTGGGATGACCCTGTACCCGGCATCCTGTGCTACTTGCATAGCCATTTCCGTTGGATCCATCTTACGTACATTATATCCATTAGCCTGGGCAATGTTCTTTGCCTGTTCAATACGATCATCCGGTAAGGAAACGTTATAACCAGCTTCCTTAGCGACGCGCTTGGCCTGTAATATCTCTTCAACACTGTATTCACTCATTTTTGAACCTCTTATATATTTGATTTGAAATCTTTTTATTTATATCACTTGTTCGTTATATCTGATAGCACCTTCAGGGTTATGCTTCCAATCATTGATGAATTCATATAACGATCTACATTCTGCAATCATGCGCTGGTTCTCTTCACCTTCAGCATTGGTTGCAATACGGTAAGCAGCATCTGTAACAGATATGATCTCATCATTCCATACCATAGCATCATTATCTGCTGGCGCTGAAACCATACAATCGATAGTCTTTGGTGTATCTAGTAACGGCAAATAACTATCAAGCTTGACATAGTTACACCCATCCTTGACATATACTGATCCAGACTGATCAATATAAGTACCATCCATTAACTCCTTAAACGTGATGTCATCATCCGGTTTATAACCTTTCCATGCATTAATGAAGGATTCCTTCGTCAACTCGAACTTCTGTACGATGTGGTTATTATGCCAGCGTCCTTCCTTAATGTCATCATAAGACATACCACCAGGGAAAATGTTTTTAGAAAGGTTATAAGCTGCATTAGCCTTCTTAAGCTTACCAGGGTCAACACACTTAGCATATGCGGCATCGATCTCCTGCTTCAAATTACTGATCTGATTCTTGGTTCCGTCTAAGCTACCGTAGACGGAGTTCTTAAACTCGGTAGATACATCGTACCCGGATCCTTTCTTCTCAATCTTAAATACGGAAAGGGCTTCAGCGTAATAGTTCTGCGCTGTGGCGATCTCAGAACAAGAATAACTGTCATCAAATGCACAGGTAAAGAATGACATTAACGTATCGAGGTAATCAAACAAACCCCAGTCGATTAACATGTTAAGGTATTCATCAATCAACAATCTTAAACGCTTATAGTTACGTTCAATGAATCGGAGGTACTCATCCATTAACGATGCACACATTTCAAAAAGCTTCTTTATGTACGAGATGCCAAACTCGATCGTGAATCCAGCATCACATACCGTTTGCTGGAAAGCGCTAAAGTCCGTGATAGATTGGCTGATAAGATCCATTACATCCAGCGCTGCTGTACTGCGGCACTTCCTTTCCAATGCACGTCTTATCTTTTGGTTTAACCAGGAATCAGAGTTAAGGAGCTCAGCAAGTAAAGCAGCGCACTTCCATAGCTTGTTACACCAGAAGGTTTTATCTTCACCAAACAGTGCGTTATATAACATGTCAAACAGTTCTTTCTCATACTGTTTCACCAGGTTAATCACCGTTCTCATGGTGGTGTTAATCATGTAGGTAATAGTAGTCATAAGCGTAGAGACTAGTGTGTCAATACGCTTTAAAATACCTTTTGCTGCTTGTGTTAATCCTTCAATAGTAGCTTTTACTGCTATAAATGCACCATAAAGGTAAGTACATACTAAACTTGCATATCCCATATGTTCTATTTATAAAGAAAAAATCGGGGAAGTTTTTTAAAAGAGCATAGAATCCCTTTACCTGTTAAAAGACTTTTATTAACTGTTTTTACTCTAGTTATCTAAGTTTACTCTAGGGATCTGATAAAAGTCATTATTTAAAAGCTTGAAATATTTATCTATGTGCACGTTAAAAATACCTGCAGAGACATCAAGCCTATCCAGGAACGAATAGGCTTTGACAAAAACATGACCTGCTGTCAACTCTCGGGACTTACATATAGGCTTATGGATCGGTCATCCTGTATTCCAGCTACATCCTATACTGCCAATGGCGGCTTTTCTAATGAGATCGCTACTCTCATCGTCGATAATGGGCTTCGGGTATTCGTAATGTCTGCCATTTCCAACATTCCCGGCTGGACCCGTTAGGTGCCTCAGATAATATCCCATATCCTTTAGGAAGACCACTCTGGTTCCAGACTGCTTGCATCGGGCATCTTTCAGCCCCAGTTGCTGTCTATACTATATATAAACTTTTGAAATTCTGACTATTTCAATCAAATTTAATATAGAAACAAATATAAAAAATTAAGGTTATGTATCAAATAACCATAAAATTATTCTGTATTTTCTTGAAATTGTCAAAATATTTACAAAAGTTTACACAAACCATATAATTTTCTATATTTACTCTATATATGTTTGTAGAATTCAAAAAGTTGTCATTTTGCAATATCATGTCCTATGGAGCATCTGGTGCGGAAATAGATTTCCAAACCGGATTAAATACCATCAAGGCAGTTAATGGTTCAGGCAAGTCTTCTATCCTAGATGCATTAACCTTCGTTCTTTTCGGTAAACCATATCGTGATATAAAATTATCGGAATTAGTCAATACAACTAATGGTAAAGGTCTTGAGGTAACATGCGAGTTTAAGATCGGTACGGACTTGTACATGATTCGTCGTGGATTAAAACCTGCTATCTTCGAGATCTATAAGAACGGAAAGGAAATGGACATGTTATCCACCAAGAAGCTTAACCAAGATGAAATTGATAAGCTTTTAGGTATTAACTTAAGACTTTTCAAAAACATCGTAGCAGTAGCTGTTACCAATAACAAACCGTTCTTAAGCTTACCAATAGGTGATAAACGTGCCTTAATTGAAAACATCTTTAATATTGATGTACTGGGATTAATGTGCAAGGATGTCAAGAAACGGAAAACGGTTAACAACACCGAGCTGGATCTTAAAACAACCGAGCGCCGCGGTATCATCAACTCCATTGAAGATAATGAATCCTATATAGAAAACATGCGACAGTATATAGCATCATTCAATGAAGTAAAGGACACTAACCTTAAAACAATCCAGGACAATATTGATAAGTACCAAAAGGAAATTGATAAGCGTTCTAAGAACCTGGTCATCGCTGAATCAAAGATCAAGGAGCTTACGGAAGAAATAGGTACCATCCCAGATAGATCCGTAGGTGAATCCCTTAACCTGGAAATCGGTAAGGTACAATCCATCATTGATAATATTAATAGTACTCTTTCCAAGCTTAAGAAATCCCGTTTATGTCCTGTATGTAATTCACCATTGGATGAAGGACATGCAAGGAAACATATTGAAGGAATGCTCGCGGAAAAGAAGACAATGGAAAAGGAAACACTCCCTGGCTTAATGGAACAGTATCAAGCATACCGTGACACTGTTAATGCGTACCAGGAAAAGCAATCCTTTATACAAACCATACGTGATAAAGCTCGTACTGAAGAAATAACAAGGTCAACGCTGGAGACAGAACTTAATAAAGCTAAACAGAACCTGGAAAAGGAATCTAGTAAGGTCTGCCCGGCATCGGTCGATTCATACGTGGAAAAGCTTAATACGTTACGTACGCAGTGTGAGGAGCTTAATAAAGATATTGACACCTTAACGGAAAAGATCTTAATTGATACCCAGCTTATCAAGATCCTGGGTGATGATGGTATTAAGTCCTACTTCTTTAAGAAGCTAGTAAAGGTACTTAATAAGTCCGTTAATGAATACCTTAATAAGTTCGAGTTAAAGAATACAACGATCGAGTTTGACGAGACCATGACGGAAACTATGATGACGAATCTAGTTCCGCGTACATACTCCAGTTACTCTTCCGGTGAACGTACTAGAATCGATATGTCTATCCTATTGGCATTCTTCGATATTAGCCGCCAGATCTCTAACTGGTCATGTAACATCCTGTTCATTGACGAGTTACTGGATCAGAACATTGACCAGTCTGGCATCGAACAGTTTGTCTCCACATTGTATAACTTAATCCAGCTTAATAAGAAAAAGCTTGGCATATATATCATATCGCATAAGCTTAATGAACTTAAGATTCAAATTTCGAGTACCATTGAGATTAGAAAGGTACACGATTACAGTATATTAGAGGTTAAATATGGGTAATAATTGGCAAGAAGTAAGTAGAACCGATGCTGTTCTCTATTGTGAGAAGTCAGGGTTCAGATGCAGGGAAATGGATCCGTTTGCTATGGAGGTAACAGAGTTCTTCCTTCCAAATACAAAAATCGAATTTAAATACAAGATGGTCTATAGTGATCCTGTTAAATTCTATATTTGGCCAAGGATAGATGGTAAAGATGTTACCATTGATGAATTCAAGAAAGCAGTTAAAGGCACGGAGATATAATAGGTTTTGATTAAAAAACATATAAATAAAATAAGATATATGCTGTAACATATATCTTATATAAACACAATAAATTGAGGGTTTATTATGTCTAACAATATATTTATATGTAAAATATGTGGTAAAGAATTAAATGGTTGTTTAGGTTTATCATCACATATTAGAAGAACTCATTTATTATCATCTAAAGACTATTATGACCAATATTTAAAACAACCACATGAAGGAGAATGTCCTATATGTGGAAACCAAACTAAATTTTATAGATTGGGAAAGGGTTATTTAAAATATTGTTCAACAAAGTGTTTAGCTAATTCTGAAGAAACACGTGAAAAGGCTAAACAAACATGTTTAAAAAATTATGGTGTAGAAAATCCATATCAATCTGAAGAAATAAAGACCAAGATTAAAGAAACAAATTTAAATAAGTATGGTAATGAACATCCAATACGTTTAAATGAATTTCAAGAAAAAATTAAAGAAACATGTTTAAATAAATATGGTGTCTCAAATATATCTCAATCATATGAAATTAATAAATTAAAAAAATCAAAATATTTTTATAATAATATATGGTTTGATTCAAGTTGGGAATTAGCTTACTATATTTATTTAACTGATAATAACATTAGTTTTATATATCATCCAAATATATCATTTAAATATTATTATAATAATAAAGAACATTTATATTTTCCTGATTTTTCAATTAATAATGAATTTATTGATATTAAAGGTGATCAGTTTTTTGATAAAGATATATTAAATGATAACATTTATAATATTGAACGAAGTAAAGCAAGAAATAAATGTATTGAAGATAATAATATAAAATTAATTAGACGAAACGATATTAAACCAATAATTAAATATATAACTGATAAATATGGGTCAACATATTTAAAATCATTTAAAAGGAAAAAAGAATGAAAATTGCATTAATTGCAGATTGTCATTTTGGAATAAAAAAATCAGACGCTGTGTTTATGGAATCACAATTAAGATTCTTTAAGGAACAGTTCGTGCCAGAATTAAAAACAGCAAATATTAAAGATATTTTTATTTTAGGTGATGTATTTGATACAAGACAAACAATAAATGTTCAAACAATTAATATTGTAATTGATTTATTTAAAAATATATTAAAAGATTTTAATATTAATATTATTGTCGGAAATCATGATATGTATATGACTACAACAACAGATATTAATAGTTTAAAAATATTAGATGTATTACCAAATGTAACAGTATATGAAAAACAAACAGTTTTAACTATTGATAACAAAACTATTTTGTTACAACCATGGATTATTGATTATGGCACATATATTTTAACAGAGCATTATGATTATGCTTTTATGCATGCTGATATAATTGGATTTGACCAAGGTGGTGGTCGTCTTTCCGAATCAGGACTTGTAGCTAAAGAGATCCTTAAGCATGTAGATGCTGTCTACTCAGGTCATTACCATAACGGAATACATCGACAGTTTGAAAAGGGTAAGTCCATTACATACCTGGGCGCACCATACCAGCTTACTAGAATCGACCGTAACGGAATCAGAGGGTACCACATATTGGACATAGCATCTGGTGAACGTACCTTAATTGAAAACCATATCTCCATGAAGTTCACCCGACACATCTACCCGGACATTAATACATCTATGGTACCAGGTAATGTCGTCGATATAGACGTTCCAGCGGAATATGCCGATCAGACCAAAAGGATCGCGGATCTGGTTAATAAACTGGAAAAGATGAACCCAGCATACCCGGTTAATATTAGCTATTTACCATCCGAAGAAGATGCTACCGAAGCTATAGACACGGAAAACCTTAATATAATCACGCTCTTCGGTAATTACCTGGTGCAGGTAGAATTAGATGCCAAGCATAAAGATATGCTTTATGACAGCTTTATAGAACTATATAATAATTATAAGGAACAAGGAAAATGAATTATGTAGTAATGGGTATCGACCGAATAGGGAAAGATACCTTTATAGAAAATAACTTTCCAGACCATAAGAAGATTCACTTAACAAAACCTCCTAAGGATGTGGATCCACTTATATTCTCCAAGACGGAATACTGTGACTATTTCTGTAACCTCATGAAGAATGATAACCTGGTATATAACCGAGGTCATATCGATGAATTCGTATACGCGCCAATCTACAGGAAGTATTCCACGTACTGGCTTACTATCATGGAAGAAGAATTCGCACAGTCTGTGGCAAACACTGTCTTCATCCTACTGTACACTGATAACTTCGATATGATGGTTGATGATGGATTATCTCATGATTTTAACCGTAAGGAAGAGGAACAGGAACTATTCCACAAGTACTTTGACCAATCCAAGATGATTAATAAGATTAAGATCAAGGTCAATGACGGAAAAATGTACCGCCATCCTGACCTCATCAGACATGACTTGGGTGCCGCGCTAAGGGAAACACCGATCATTAAAGGTGATAAGGAAATTCCAGTAGAAGTTCTAAAGTCAATGTTTAGTGGAAATTAATTACTATATTTGATATATATGAAGCAATATCTTGACATATTAGATAGAATATTAAAGGAAGGAAAGCTTAAGCATAACCGTACAGGTGTCGATACGCTTTCCATCTCTGGATCCATGATCGAGTTCGACATGTCCACCGGGAAGTTTCCGTTACTAACCACCAAGAAGATGGGTCTCAAAAACATCTGCGCTGAACTTGAAATGTTTATCAAGGGCATCGCCAATAAGGAATTCCTCCAGGAACGTAATTGCCATATTTGGGATGAATGGGCCAACCCGGCTAAGGTACCCTATGGTAACGATGAGGAATCCAAACGGAAAATGCTTGAGGAAAAGGACCTGGGTAAGATCTATGGGTACCAATGGAACAACTTCAATGATTCTGGAATCAACCAGTTGAAGAACGTTATTGAGACGTTAAAGACGAATCCAAGCGATCGTAGAATGCTTGTTTCCGCGTGGAACCCACAACAGCTGGGCGAAATGGCGCTGCCTCCTTGCCATTATTGTTTCCAATTACTGTCCAATGATGGATACGTGGATCTATTGTGGAACCAAAGGTCAAGTGATTTTCCGTTAGGAGTACCATATGACCTAGCATCGTACGCTATGTTACTTACCCTTATCTGCCAGCAGGTTAAGATGAAACCTGGTAAGGTTATTGGTTTCTTCGCTGATTCTCATATCTATGTCAATCAGATTGAAGGTGTCAAGGAACAGTTAAAGCGTACTCCACTGGAACAACCTTCCGTTAAGATCCTTAACGCGGAGGATCCAAACTGGACCATATGGGATTGGAAGTATACCGACTTCGAGTTACTGAATTACCAGTCTCACCAGGCTATCAAATTCCCTGTTGCCGTTTAATATTATTTCTCCATAATTACCTAAAACCGGTTATCCATTAAGGATTTCCGGTTTTTATTATAAATATTATATTGAAAAACAATATTTTAGGAGAATTATTATGAATATTACTACAGATCAAATCCAATGGGCTCGCGAACAGCAAAATGCACTTGATGCATTAGATGATCGTGAATATATCAAGGCTATTTGTAACTTGATGGTCAAGATGCTCGATAATCCGGCAACAAGTAACCTTGACTTCTCTCAAGCTCGCGCTCTCTGCAAGGATTTCGCCGAAGCTATCGAAGTCCAGCTCGAAGGTCAGGCATCTAACATCACAGAACCTGAAGCTCCAGCAGAAGAATTCGACGATGCCAACTTTGGTTTCGAATCCTTCGTCAAGGAAGATCGCAAACCGACTTTGGATGAAGCAAAAGCTTATCTCGCCAAGAAAGGTTACGTTCTTAAAGGCTAATATTATATAACTGTATTTACTCAGGATGTCTGGAAAGGCATCCTTTTTTATACTATAAATATCATATGATAGAATTAGGTGAATATATAATGAAAGAATTAGGTGACCAGGTCTATGACGAATTGGAAATAGATCCTTCCGATTATAACAGGTTACCAGCATATGAATTCTATGATGAAGTCGTTTCCTCCTGTCGCGTGGTACATCCCGAGATCATTAAGCAGTATTACCAGGAGATGGAAGAATATAATAACCCATCATCAGAAAAAGAATTCAAAGATTTTCAGAATTCAAAGATAAGAAGCAATTTCCCTTTGGCTTTGCGGATAGCAGTAGACATTATGGTTCACACTGGTAAATACAGGTTATCGAAACCGGATTATGCTAATCTACGTTATTATACCGAAACTCTATTGAATTTCATTAAAAATAAAAAACCAGGAGATATTGAACAATATCTTCTGGATCATTCCAAAGAAAAGTTACCAAGATCTGGTATTAACTGTAACCAGATGAGACAATTTATTTTTTATCTAGCACAAAGATATAAGGGGCAATATGGTTCTTAACGATTATACAAAAAAGATAATGGCAGAATATATCAAGGACATGTATGATGCAGGCTATGTTTTCAAGTATGGCGCATATACAGATGCAGGAAACGCTATTAACCGTCGTCTGCGTGGTAGGGGTTTCTGTGATTTCTTTGAAAATTGTCCATTGAATTTAGAAGAAGCTACTACTATAGAAGAAATTGCTTCTCGTCTTGATGGTATGGTTTGGGTTACCAATTCAACAGATGGTCACGATGGTACCTGGTACTGGCATACCAGATTACCAAGGATGGATGAAGAAAAATTCTTAGATCTCATCAATACTAACAGAAAACTATATGGGTTATCAGCATCCCAATACACCCAATCAGAAATGGCAAAAGCTGCTCGTCTGTTAGATGATGAAATGCAGTATGAAATCTAACCGTACCTCAGGTTACTGATTGTACCCCAAGAACCGGAATCAAATTCCGGTTTTTCTTATAATACCAGGTTTTCAGCTTCCTTATCTAGTTTCCGTTGATATACAATATCCTGTAGGTTCTCGATAATACTCTTCATCTCGGCAATGGTCTTATCCTGTTCTTCAACACGCTTTTCCATTTCCTTATACTTATCGGTCATCGCATCACTAATAGATAACTCCCATGCCGGTTCTATACTAGATATTGTAGTTACCCCACAGTTTTCTGGAGTATCTACTAAGGTACCAGGATTAAATAATACGTCTTCATTTGGTAACGTTCCACCAGAATTGGTAATCTCACCAGTTGCAGGATCAAAACTTAAGTCTAGGTGATGTTCACGTTCAAATGACCATCTAGGGGGATCACTGTTATTACTCTCGTCATCTGAAGGATGCCACATATGATGCATCACCCGATCCCGCGCAGCCCTAACTTCAGCTTCTCGGGCTTCAGCTTCCCTGCGACGTTCTGCCAATCCCTCCGCATATCGGTTAGCAGCTTCTTCTATTTCTCGCGTTCTTTGCTCGACATATTCCCGATTCCAATGGTTAGGAACTGGTGCCGGAAACTCCCTTCCCATATAGGTTATAGTTCTCGGCTCATCATGTGGTAACCCACCATAATCTTCAGTTATCGCCTGTACACGACCTTCCCTTAAACCTGCCATCCATTCAGAAAATCCACTCATATATCCATAAACTCAATCCCGTCATTCGTCAATTCCAAAGCTGGTCCTTTGAAAAATTCAGATTTAGCCAGATGTTTATAGTCCATCCATTTTGGATCTATCCAGTGCAGGAATTCCTCGGCATCTTCCATACTAAATTCTCTCTGTCCCCAAACTGCTCTACGGTATTTATCAGCAATAGGTACAGTTCCCTTATGAACGTCCGTAAACTCCCTGATATAATTATCAAAGAATCCTGGATTTATAATACATCCCTGTGAATCCGAGAAAGCCGGGTGACTATTCAGGTATTCAGCAACTTCTTTAGAGACATAACCATCAGCACAAATCATACTACTAATATAGCAATTTATAACCCGTTTGTAAACCCCTTAACTAAATACTCATAGGAATCTTCAATATTCCCTTCGGTACCTCAGGTAACTGTAACTTCCGATAATTCTCTTTAACAGTTTCCAGGAAATCATTACAGTAACCATGATCACCCAGTTCATTCATACGGCGTGTTATGTCGTCTTTACGACCGTATTTCATAAAGGTGTCCATGACAATCTTTCCATCCAAGGTCATTCCGATAACCTGATATTGATCGTCATTGAAAAAATGAACTGGAAGACTTCTAATACTGTAATTGTCAAAGGTATGTGAAAATTCTGTATCTTTTACCTTATCAAATTCTTTAGCAAGTTCAGTCAGACCACCACCGTCAATCCAGCTGGCTTCGATATAACCACCAGCTACATGCATCGATTTAAATGACAAACAACAAGAATGCCAAATTCTTGCTATTGAACGGATAAATAACCATTTACTTAACTGACTTAAATTTTCCTTATTAAGTCCAGATTCAGCCAACAAGTCATTCCACATTTTTACCACAGTCATGGTATTATCATACTCACAGCCGTCAAAACCCAGAAATATAATCCAATCTTCCCATTGCTTCATAAATAACCACCTTAACTAAATTTTATCCGGTATACTTAACAAACCTTTAGGTACAATAGGTAACGGATCTGGAGGGTCAAAAAATCCAGAACTCTGTACATCATGGTATTCACACCATAATTCTTCAACCTGGTCAAAAAACCAATCACAGTCGTCCATGGTTACAT
>Ga0310786_10005857_pt1 | contig 16552 bp, 16 predicted proteins | sample AusTroGonzalo_MG_FD_203881 | JGI IMG/M metagenome (GOLD analysis project Ga0310786, IMG submission 203881) | Bovine rumen microbial communities from tropical cattle in Woodstock, Queensland, Australia - Gonzalo_03 (v2) (version 2) | ecosystem: Host-associated > Mammals > Digestive system >... | reverse complement strand
TTCTTCATCTCTTCTTCTCGCGGGGGGGGCTTTGGCGCGCTTATTTGTTACATTAACTGGTGGCGGGATTTTGGCAATAAATACACCATCCTCTCAGAATTTTGAGGACAAACCAAAAATTTTTACAAAGACGATTAAGGGATCTTGAACTGCAGAATTTCTTTGGCGGTCAATTTATCAACAGTTTTTCCAACGCGTCTTGCGTATCGCCCTAATTCCACTCATAGGTATAGGCCTCGTTTTTATAAATCAGAACTTGAAATACGTTTCAGGTGGGACTCCGAAAACCTGGGACAGTTTCGCGGCCATTTTCTTGGATACCGGACGGCGGTCATGTTCCATCGCAGATAGATTCTGTATGGAGATGCCGAGCTTTTGCGCGAGGACATTCTGAGTCCATCCGCTGAGTCCACGGTCGGCACGGATTGCTTTGCCCGGAGTCATCTCCGCAGACATTTTCTTGTACCAATCGGTGCTTTCGAGCGCGACCGACTCCTCGTCCATATCATGGCGCTTCTTGGCCGGAGCGTCATAAATCTTGACGCATTTCGGGAACATGTACTTGAGCATCCCCAAAACAAAATCGGGAATCTGCTCGCCTTCAATCTTGAAGGAAACCGGCTTCTTAGTGCCGTGCGTAGGGGGCGCTTTCACGACTGCCAACATAGTAGACCTCTATAGTTAAAGTTCCCGATTCATTCTTAATTGACGAAAAAATGGCAAGTGTCCAAGAAAATGTCGGTATAAATGTTAGAGCCTGTCCGCATTTTTTATAAATTAGAAACGACTATGGCGTGCCGGCTTCATTTTTGGCTTCTCTTTTTCGTTGCCCTGCTGTTTTGCGGTTGCGGCGGTGAAAAGAATGTGGCGTCTAACGACTATACTGTGGCTTTCGATGTCCGCAAAGATGCCGTTTATATTGACGGGGTCCTGTATCCGGATCTCTATCGTGAACTGGATGGACCGCTTCAACACGAAACCAATCCGCTTTACGATATCGGGATAAAGCGCATCGAAGAAAAAACGCGGAGGCTCAAGGAAGAGGGCAAGTGCGAGGACCCCTACAACAGCCATATGACTGTAGGAAGTCGGAAAATCAACGTGGAGCGTTGCTCAGGGGCTCAAGAGCCGGTATCGCAGGTGCCTGTCCGTGTTGACGGGGACGTGTCCGGAAGGGTCCTGCGGGAAATTTCTCAAATTGCCCCTTTCTTTTATGATGGCCAGTTTTTCATGGTCTTGGACCGGGATTTTCATATACCGCTCAAAACTTCGCATAGGCCGGATTGGGCGTCACCGTTTTCTTCACCCCACCACAAACGCATCAAGTGCATCTTGAAAATGTTGGTGAAACAGGATAGCCTTAAACGAGGCAAGCCGTTGTCTCAAGATGAAATCAAAAAAATGATGGTTTCGGATGCGTCTCTCTGCAAAGATGTACCGGAAGAACCGGTGAACAAGAGCTACATGGAATTGTCCATCGACTATAGCGATAGCGACGGTTTATATTACGCTTTTTACAATCGCCGCCCTCCGTTAGAGACCGATCGCCGGGAGGAGCTTTTAAACTCCGATAAGCCGGAAGCGATCAAGCCGAAGGATTTGCAGAAGCGCTTGCAGCAGGAATACGAGCGCAAGTCACCCGAAGAACGTGAATACCCGATTCTCATTACGGTCAACAGCGACGTTCGGGTCCTGGAACCTCTGAAGGCGGCGCAGGCCGCGATGCAGAGCGGTCTCAAGATAATCATTTCCTTTAGCTATTAGAATGGGACGATTTAGGGCCCTGTTTCCCGCATTTTCTGCGTTTTTAGGCCATTCCATCAAAAAAGTTGATTAAAGCAATTGAAATAATGCATTGGACATTATGAATTTTTCTTGGTAGATTTCGGAGCGTAAGAAACTCAAGGAGTCAACCAAAATGAAAAAGACGTTCTTCAAGATGCTTCCGTTTGCCTTCTCCGGCCTGATGGTTGTGTCTACCTTAACCGCTTGCGGGGACCGGCTTTCTGCCGTAGATTCTGGCAAGGAGACCCACGCCAGGAACACCTGCGAGTTCCTGACGGACAGGGCCACTTACTACAAGGTGGAATCGGTTGAAGATGGAATCTTTATTCATCGCGTGACTACCTTGAAGGGGGATTCTCTTGTAAGTGTCCATACATACGAGAATGCCCCCTATACTTTCTTGGCTTCTGAATGTTCTGATATGGAGGGGGGAGAAGTCAAGTGCGAAGGCGACAAGATCACGGTCATAACTAGGGGGGACCCGAGTGTATTAGAGGAGGCATTCGGGCTGAATATGGAGGTAGACCGTACTTTGTGCTCTATGGTTGAGTCTGAGGAGAGAGAGGTTATAGACTAACAAGAGTGTATCCCTTCGCTAAACAAGATCCCCTTCAGGTTTCTGAAGGGGATTCTTTTTCACTGTATAATGTCAAATATAATTCATAAAAAAAAATGATTAAAACCATTATAATTATGCATTTGACATTATGAATTTGACTAGGTATATTATTGGCGTGAACAAGAAACAACTAACCCTTCAGGAAAGGAGTTCAACATGAAAACGATTTTGAAAATTGCTCTCGTCTGCGCCCTGGCTGCTTCTAGCGTGTTTGCATCTGGCAGGGACAGGTTCAAGATTCCGGCTTACCATTACAATGGTGCCGACATCATCGAAGGCGCGGTGTCCGACTACGTGCTGAGCGAGTTCGCTCCGGAAGACGGTGTCGCCGACGTCTCGATTCCGGTGGTGAACGTCATCGCCGTCGACTACAGCCACGAAGACGAAACGCTGGTCTGGGGTTCGTTCTGGGTCTACAACTACGACCTCGAGGGCGATACGCTCGTGTGCACGTCGGGCGGAGAATATCCGGGGCTCTTCCGCCTGGAACGTACCGAAGACGGCTATGAAGTGAAGTCGTTCGAAATGGTGGCCGACGGTTCCAAGTACACCAAGAGCGCGAAGAAGATTTTCGGAAAATTCTACGGTGCGTTCAAGATGGTGGAAGCCGATACGGAACTTCGCGAAAAAATCCGCGCCAAGACGATTGCGAAATACGTGAAGGCGCACGATCTCGCCGTCACCAAGTATAAAGATTCCGGTTGGAAGGCTAGGTCTATCTAAATTTATTGAAAAAGGAGATTTCTATGTCTAGAATTAAAGAAGCTTTTATTCTCGGTGTTGCCGTTCTTGGTTTGGGGGCTTTCCTCTATTGCGCCATGATGCACACGAAGGATCGCGATCGCGTTGTTTCGGTTAAGGGACTCTCGGAACGCGAGGTCAAGGCCGACTACGTGATTTGGCCAATCGTTTTTAAGGAGGTGGGAAACGATCTGGTCGTGCTTTACGAATCCGTGCAGAACAAGACGGCAACACTCGAGAAATTCCTTCTGGATAACGGCGTCGCGCCCGAGCAGATCAGCAAGGCTTCTCCCGATATCACCGATACCGAAAGCGAAATCTACGCGAGCGAAAAGCGCTCCCAGCGCTATGTGGCGACGGTGGTGATGACGGTCGCGTCGAAGGATGTCGAAAAGCTTCGCGATATTATGGGCAAGCAGGGCGAACTCTTGAAACAGGGAATCGCCTTTAGCGAAGGCGACTACCGCTACCGCAAGATTTATTCCTTCAACGGCCTCAACGACATCAAACCCGAGATGATCGACGAGGCGAACAAGAATGCCCGCGCTGCGGCGCAGAAGTTTGCGGCGGATTCCGAAAGCAAACTCGGCAAGATCAAGACGGCGACCCAGGGGCAGTTCTCTATCGAGGACCGCGACGAGAATACGCCGTTTATCAAGAAGGTGCGAGTTGTCACGAGCGTCCAGTATTTCCTGGAAGATTAGTTGTTGTTTCGCTGTGACGCTATGACGAAGAAACTCCCGACGTAATGTCGGGAGTTTTTCCTTAAGGAGTTGAAATCTTATTCTTGCGGAGGCGGCGGGGGCGGATTGCCGTGCGGACCTTCGTGCGAACCCTTGGGGCCATGCTTGTGCTCGCGGAACTTCTTCATCTGTTCCTTGTGGAACTGGTTGAATGTGTCCATCTGTTCCTTCGTGAGGATCTTGGCAAGGGCGGCTACGCCGTTGATGCGGTGTTCGAGCAGGGCCTTGTCGGCGTCGAGGACGAGTGCCTTGGCGGCTTCGATGCTGGCCGGGTCGTTTTTCTCGAGGGCTTCGCCGAGCGCTTTTTCGGCTTCGTGCTTGTTCTTGCGCAGGTCCTTGAAAATGGAATCGCCCTTGGCGCGTTTTTCATCGAGAGCGGCCTTCTGTTCGGGCGTCACCTGCATCATGGAATCGATGACGGCCGGGTCCATCTTGTGCTTGAACTTGGGGCCAGGGCCCTTGAAGTCGCCGTGCGGGCCGGGACCCTTGAAATCACCCGGCGGGGACGGCATCATGCCCTGACGCGGACACGGGCCTTCCATTTTTTTACAGCAGGTCATTTCGCCCTTGCTACAGCACGGGCAGCTTTTGCCGCAGAAGTTACCCAGGAAGAACCCCAGGGCCAGGGCAAGCACGGCAAGGCTTGCGGTGAAGAGTTTTGCTCCTTTCATATTTTACTCCTTGATTAAATAGCTGAAGCCGACAGTTTCCTCGAGCGTTTCGAACTCGTCGCTCGCCGAGTTGCCCAGACTGGAGTACCAGCTCAGGACTTCGGAGGGGGCGGAACTGTTGATGGAAATGGTTTCGGTCGACGGCGCTTCCGGGACGTCCACGTTATCGGTGATGGCGGGGAGGATGGCCGTGAGGCTCACGAGCGCTAAGCTCGCGGCGATCGGGATGGCGCTGTACCAGCTCTTGATGTGGATGGTGTTTGCAGGGGCGGCCTCTGCGTCCAGACGGGCGCAGACCTTCGCCCAGGAGTCTGCCCTGGGGGTAAGCCGTTCCATTTTCGAGAAGTCGATTTTGTCAGGCATGGTTACGCTCCTTCTTTACGTCCCTTCAGATAGTTTCGAACAAAGTTCCTTGCACGGCTGAGCCTCGCCTTGATGGTGCCCTCGGGCATCTTGTAAATCTCGGAGAGTCCCTTCACGTCCAGGTCCTCGGCGTCTTTGAGCCAGAGCATACTGCGGGTTTCTGCCGGCAGCTGCGCGAGAGCCTTTTCCAAAAGTTCGGCGTCAAAGTTTTCTTCCCGCACGTCCACCTTGCCGAGGGCCTCCTCGACGATGGTGTCCAGCTTTTCCTCTTCGAGCTCGCGGTGGCGTTTTTGCGCCCTGAGCTTCATGAGGCAGGCGTTGACCGTAAGCCGGTAGAGCCACGTGTTGAGCGCGGACTGTCCCCGGAACCCTTGCACGGCTTTTGGCACCTGCACGAATACGTCCATCAGGATATCTTCGGCTTCGTCGCGGTCCTTCATCATCCGGTAGGCGAGATTGAGCACGTTTGCGCTATGGGCCTGCCAGAGCAGGGATAGCGCCTCGCGGCTGCCGTCCATCAGGTGCTGAAGTATCACTTTTTCGTCCATTATACCCTTTTGATGCCTATGGGAGGGGTTCGGTTGCAGAAAAATCTAAAAAATACCCCTCCGGGGGCCTGTTTGAGCGTGTGAAGGTTCTTTATTTTATGCTTTCTAGCTCCTCTTTTTTTTATTACATTATGGATATGGACACTAAGTTGTTGGATAAGGCGGTTATTTTCGCTGTCAAGGTGCACGAAGGCGCCGAGCGCAAGGGGAAAGGCTTCCCCTATATAGTGCATCCGCTCGAAGCGGTGGCGATTGCCGCGACCATGACGAACGACCAGGAACTCCTGGCGGCGGCGGTTCTGCACGATACCGTCGAAGATTCGTCCATTACGCTCAAGGATATCGAGCGCGAGTTCGGCAAGCGGGTCGCCCAGCTGGTCGAAGTGGAATCCGACATCGAGTTTGCCGGCAAGAGCCGGGTGGAAAGCTGGAGGCTCCGCAAGGAAGAGGCCATTCAACGCCTTTCTGCGGCGGATAACGATGCAAAAATCGTCGCCCTGGCCGACAAGCTGAGCAATATTAGGGCCATCTACCGCGATTTCCAGGTGATAGGGGACAAGGTCTGGGACCTGTTCTGCGTCAAGGAAGCCTCGGCGCACGAATGGCATTTCCGCGGTTTGGCACGTGCCCTCCGCAGCCTGCACGATACGTTTGCTTATAGGGAATTCGAAGAGACCATCGACAAGGTTTTCAAGAGGTCCTGATGGAAAACAGGGATGTTACAGACTACAGGCTTCCGCCTCGTGGGTTTAAGATAATCCAGGAGTACCGCGAAAAGCGCGCGGCATACGAGAAGCTCATGTCGGTCGTACGGGATTCCCTGATCCAGAGCATCAAGGAAAACAACCTCTACGTCAACGCCATCGAGGCGCGTGTCAAGACGGAAGAGAGCATCGCGGGTAAGCTTTTGCGCAAGGGCAGCAAGTATTCGGACTTGCTGAGCCTCACGGATGTCGTCGGCGTGCGCGTGATTACCTGCTATAACGACGAAGTCGACAAGATTGCGGCCCTGGTCGGCCGCCTGTTCGAAATCGACTGGGAAAACAGCATCGACAAGCGCCGGATGCACGAAGTCCACAGCTTTGGCTACAATTCGCTGCACTACATCTGCCGCCTTCCCAAGAGCGTCTGCGAAGACCCGGCCTTCCCGGAACTGAACGAAATACGGTTCGAGGTGCAGATGCGTTCTGCCCTGCAGCACGTGTGGGCGGTGCTTGACCACGATACGGGTTACAAGTCCGGTTTCGAGGTGCCCAAGGAGTACCAGCGGAACTTGAGCCGCCTTGCGGGCATGCTGGAACTGATCGACGAACAGTTCTGCGTGATCCGGACGGGCATCAGCAATTACAGGCGCCACGTGCATTCCCTGGTGAGTTCCGGGCGGTTCGACGAGGTGGCGCTGGACGGCGATTCCTTCGGGAACTACCTGGAACTGCGCCCGTTCGATTCGCTGAATAAGCGCATCGCCGCCATCAACCAGGCCGAAATTTACGAGACGTCGCTTGTCGGCTTTTTGAAGGTGTTCCGCTTCCTCGGCTTTACGACGCTGGGCGATGTCGAAAAGATGATTCAGGACTGCTCGGAAGACGCTTACCACCTGGCGGCGTTCCAGCTGGGGAATACGGACCTCGATATCATCAATTCGTCGCTTGCGGTCGTGAACCTCTGTGCGGTCTACCTGCTGAAACGCGGGGGCGGAATCCTCGAGTTGACGCGTTGCCTGAACGAATTGAACGGGGCGACCGAAAAGAACCGCAGGCGTGCGGAAAAAATGTATGAACTTGCGAAGAAACTAGCCTTTATGGATACGGTGAACGGATAGTTTTGGAGGTGAGACGATGAAGATAAACGTACATAGCTTGGCATTCAAGCAATCTGTGACGGTCCTCGTGAGCATCAGCATCGTGTTTGCGCTGCTGTTTGGCATTGGCGGCTTCCAGATTAACGAAAAACTGTCCCAGATGCTTTTGCAGAAGGGCGAAGAAATCAGCCGTGCGAACGTGGCTCTCATCAACAACCTGTTCAGTTCGGGCAAGAGCTTCGGCGAAGAGCTTGCGGTCAAGGTTGGAACGCAGAACCTTTCGGGCAAGGAGCTCGACGACTTCTTGCTGAGGTCGCTTTCGGGCGTTCGCGCGACGGTGCCGCAGGTGGTGACCGTGGTGGCCGCCTTTGAACCGGGGAAGGCTCCCGGCAAGGTCGAGGGTGATTACATGCGCCTCGCCTACTATTCGAAAGGGGAAAGTTCTATCATCGAGGGCGGGGACTACCAGGAAGCGCCCTGGTACAAGAGCACCAAGGATAGCCTGAAGGGGCGTTGGCAGGATCCGTTTGCCGGGCAGTTCATCAAGGAACAGATCGTCATCTACACGGCGCCGATTTTCCGTACGGGTGAGGCTGAGCAGAAGGATTTCGTGGGCGTGCTGTGCGTCGGCATTTCTATCGCCAACCTCAAGGACGCCATCGCGAGCATCCCGATTTCGAGCTCGGGCTATGCAGTGGTGCTTTCGGCGGACAATACGATTATCGCGCACCCGAAAAATGAACTGACGTTCAAGTCGAACTTCGCCTCGATTTCGAGGAGTGCTTCGCACAAGAGGCTCGTGGAATTCGAGAATGCGGTAGACCAGATGAAGCACGGACTCTTCCTGGGTTCGTCGGTGGATGGGGAAGATGCGGCCATCTACTTTACGGCGATGGAATCCATTAACTGGAAGTTCCTGATTGTATGGCCGGCGAAGACGTTCATGGAAGAACAGCGTTCCGTGGGCCACATGTTCGCCTTTATCAGTCTGTGCGGCTATATCATCTTGTTTATCATTGTCCTCTTGATGATCCGCCGCATTTCCCTGCCGCTCAGGGCGATTGCCGCTGCGGCCGACAAGATTGGCCATGGCGAGTTCAGCGCCGAAATCCCCGTTGTTTCGGGCGATGACGAAATTTCGCAGCTGGCGACGGCGTTCGAAGACATGCGCCATTCGCTTTGCAACTACTTCGAAACGGAGAAGAGCCTGGACCGCGTCAAGCGCGACCTTGATTTCTCGCGCGGGCTTCAGTTGGGCTTGCTCCCCAAGGATGAATCGGAAGAAAATACGGCCGATAACAGGCATGCGCTCGCTCCGCTGCTGTTGCCGGCAGAAGATATCGGTGGCGACTTCTACGACTTCTTCAAGCTGGACGATGACCGCCTTGCCATTGTGATTGCGGATGTGTCCGGAAAGGGCGTTCCGGCGACGCTCCTCATGATGGTGTCGCGTATCGTGATTCGCACGTTGGCGGCGCACCTAAATTCCGTTTCGGATATCTTCAACGAGACGAACTATGAACTGGCCCGCAGGAACAAGGATAATTTGTTCGTATCGATGTGGATGGGCATTTTGAACTTGAAGACGGGACATGTGGACTATGTTTCTGCAGGCCATAGGCCGCCGATTATCCACCACAAGGATTGCTCTGTCGAATTTATCAAGTGCAAGCCCAACCTGGCGATGGCCGTGATGGAAGAAACCAAGTACACCCAGGAATCCTTGACGCTTGCTCCTGGCGATACGCTCTTCTTGTACACGGACGGCATCATCGAAGCAGAAAACATGGATGGCGAGCCGTTTGGAAAGTTTGAACTTTTGAAGGTTCTGTCGGAATGCTGTGAAAACGAGCCGACGGAAATATGCAAGTTCGTGAACGAACACCTGGACCGCTATGTGGGTCATGCGCGCCAGATGGACGATATCGCGATGCTTGCGGTTCGATATGACGGGGATAGGAGCAACAACGGGTAATTCCGGTATTGAATTTTAAAATGGATCTATAGTGAGGTTATTATGCAGATCGCAAAGACACAGCAGGGTGGAACGTTGACCATAGCTCTCGATGGTCGATTGGATTCGCTGACATCTCCGCAGCTCGAGTCTGAAATTCAGGGAAAGCTGGACGGGGTTGCCCACCTCGTGATGGACCTCGAGAAACTCGCTTATATTTCTTCGGCGGGCCTCCGCGTGATGCTCGTGGCGCAGAAGATTATGAGCAAGCAGGGCGACCTGGTCTTGAAGAAGGTGGGCCAGGAAGTTCGCGAAATCTTCGATGTTACTGGTTTCAGTGATATCTTGACCATCGAATAGTGTGACGGGCGTCTCATTTTGTGGCTAAATTGCCCAATTTGAGGCGTATTAGGGGTTGGACGCATGGATAAAAAGTCAACAGAATTTGTTAAATTGAATAAACAATCGTTCCCCCGAATAAGTAATTTATTTATTGATGGTTACTTTTTCAGACATAGCGGATTACCGCGACTTCCTGAAGGACTACTACGAACGCCGTAAGGCGGAGATGCCCTTCTACAGTTACCGCATGATGGGTGACAAGCTGGGACTGGATTCCAGCTACCTGTATCGCGTACTGCAGAAGAAGCAGCACCTGCCGGCGCACGCTCTTCCTGCAGCGAAGGAAATCCTCGCGTTGAACGGACGACAGGCCGAGTTTTTCGACCTGCTGTTTACCGCTGCAATCACGAAGGATAAGGCCAAGCAGGAAGAACTGATGGCCAAGGCCCTCTCCTTGAGGGATGTGGAACGTCATAGCCTGCAGGCGGCTGAACTCAAGCTGCTTGAAAATTGGTGGATCCCTGCCGTACGCGCTTACCTCGAACTGAACGGCGGCGTGGTGAACGTAAAACAGATTGCCAAGGATATCTGCCCGCCCATTACCGAAGAACAGGCGACAGAAGCAATCGAGATTTTGAAGGAAGTCGGCCTGGTCAAGAAGTTGGCTAGCGGCCGCCTTGCCCTTACTGAAGCACACTTGACGGTCGGAGGCCCCGAAAAGGCCAAGGCCGTCCGCAATTTCCAACGTCAGGTGTTGAGCCTGGCAAGCGATGCCCTCGAAAATATTCCCGTGGAGGAACGCAACATTTCGACTCTCACGGTTTCGGTTGATCAGACCTGCTTTGAAGATTTGGGAGAAATGCTGCGCGAATTCCGCCGTCTTGTGCAAAAGCGCATTGACGAATCTAAGAACCCGGACCGCGTTATGCAGCTTTCGATGGCCTTTTACCCGGTAGCACGCAAGAAGGATTCTTCGGGAATTACTAATATGGGGGATAATGCGGGAGCGAAAAAATGAGACACTGGGTGTGGAAATTAGGGTTGGCTGCATTGGGTGGTGCCTTTGTAGCCTGCAGCAGTAGCGTTGGTGACGATACTGCTGGATCGTCGATGGAGACGGAGAACTCCATCGCGCTTTCTGTGCGTTTGGCTGATGGTACCCCCGCAGCCCGTATGAAGGTTTTTATCCGTCCTGAAAATTATCTGCCCGGCGCTGAAGGCGACGAGGTGGATTCTATTGTTAATGCGAGCATGAATTACGAGACGGACGACAATGGCCAGGTCAAGTTCAAGAAGCTTGAATCCGGCAAGTACGTTGTCGAGGCTCGCGGCGAATCCATGAAGGGTATCGCCAAGATCGACTATGATGATCAGGATACTGGCCTCGTGTCCCTTGACCTCGATGTGGTCAAACCGGGTGCCGTGGACGGTCAGGTTTATTTGCCGAAGGGAGTTTCGTCGGTGTCCGTGGGCGTTGAAGGTATGGAATACCGCGTCCAGACGGACTCGACGGGTAAGTTTGCGTTCAAGTCCTTGCCGGCGGGCGAACTCAACATGATCGCCTATGTCTACGATGATTCGGCTGCTTCGGACGAGGAGGACCGCAAGATTGTCAATTACGGTTCCATCGAAGTGGAGCTCAAGTCCGGAAAGCAGGAGGAAGTGTTCATTGGCGATTCCTCCAAGATGCCGAAGAGCTTTGTCTTCGAAGATTTCGAGAACGGTGTCGACAACTGGTATATATTCCATTCCCAGCACGCAAGTGGCGAACTGGAAGCGATCGATGATGATGATCGCGATGGAAAGGTGGCGCATTTCGTCTGCGAGAACGATTCCAATGCGAACTGGGTCCTGATGGGGGCTTCCCTGGAAGGCAGTGTCGACATGAGCGAACTCGACTCGATTGTCTTCTGGGCGCGTGCTGCCAAGACCAAGCCGGACATGGATAAGCTGTTTATCCACTTCTCGTTCGACGTGGTTGCCGATAGCGTGGCCGGTACCGAAGAGGGCAAGGCCTGGGGCAAGATCGATATCGATTCCGCATGGACCCGCTATGTGGTGACTCCGGCTGGCCTGCTGGAACCGGATAGCCAGAATACGGGCGGAAATATCGGTTGGGACGCCGTGAAGTCCCACGTGAACAAGCTGTCCATCTTCGGTGGTACCGGGGGCGAATTCTGGATAGACGACATTGAAGTCTATGGCCTGAGGCGTTTTAACGTTGTAGCACCCGCCAAAAACGAAGAAGACGACTAGCCCTTGGACAATATATCCATAAGAAAAACCGCCGCAGGGCGGTTTTTTTGTTGTACGGGGCATATTTTTATACCATGGGATGTCTCGATTCTCTCGTTATGGGGAGGGGTTGTCCCGTAAGGAGTAAATATGAAAGTGTGGAATAAAGTGGGGGCCGTTAGCCTCATTGCCGGGTTGGGAACGTTCTGTTTTGCCGACAACCCGATTTCAACATACCATTACCTGGCTGACCCGGGTGCTGCCGCCGACGATGAGTATTTCTACATCATCACGGACTCCGATGACCCTGCACCGGCCAACGCTTCTGACTACAAGATTTACGCCCTGTACGGTTTCCGCAGCAAGGATATGCAGAACTGGACCGACTTCGGCATTATTTACGATGCCCGTAAGGTGAACGGCATTAGCGCAATCTGGGCTTCCGGTATTGCCGTGGATCCCAAGAGCGGCACGTTCTATATCGTCTTCCCCGATGGCGGTGGCGGCGGTATCGGTTATATCAAGGCCCCTGCGATCGATGGACCGTGGGAAAATGCCGTGGGTAACGGCAAGACCAAGCTTATTGGCGGCAGCGGCCTTATCGGCTGCGATGGCGTCTCTTGGTGCTTTGACCCGGGTATCTTTATCGATGACGACGGTTCCACCTACGTCACGTGGGGCGGTGGCGAAAGCAATAGCCGCCCGAATACCGACAACTTCGACGTCGTGAAGTTGAACGACGCCAAGAACGCCCCTGTGGGCAACGGCACGCACGTGAAGGTGAACAACCTGCCGCAGCGCAAGATGCTCGAAGCGTCTTACATCCATAAGCACGAGGGCACCTACTACTTCTCGTATAGTACCGGCTGGCAGAGTGGCGCTCCGACGATCGACTACGGTGTTTCTAACAGCGTGACGGGCCCTTACACCTGGAAGGGAACCATTCTTGGTGACCCGAGCATGAACGGCAGGAGCATCAACGGCAACAACAACCATCACGGTATTGCCGAGTTCAAGGGCCATTCGTACGTGGTGTACCATGACCGCCGTATTGCCAAGGGCCATAACGGCCTCGAAAGGATTCCGGCCGATGATGGCCAGGCGAACCCGAACGAAGGCTACCACCGCAGCGTTTCCGTGGACGAGATGTTCTACAATAACGACGGCACGATTAAGACTGTGACGGTGACCGATGAAGGCCCGAAGCAGATCGAAAACTTCGATCCGTATGATTGGTACCCGGCTCTCACGAGTTCCAAGCAGAAGGGCGTTCGTAGCCGTTCCAACTTTGTGCAGGGCAAGAAGGCCGAACACGTGTTGCTCCCGCTTTCTTCCAAGGAATCCTGGCTGCGCGTTTCTGGCGTAGACTTCGGTACGGCCGCTACGGGCTTCACGGTAGAAGCGGCAAGCATTGCCGACGGTAACAAGATTGAAATCCACACGGGTTCTGCGACGGGAACGCTCGCCGGCACCTGTGCGCTCAAGAATACGGGCAGCAAGACGATCTTTGCCGAAAACAAGTGCGAAGTCGAAGGCCTCAAGGGCATTGTATCCCAGGTGTTCCTGGTGTTCAAGGGTGATAGGGATTCTACCATGGTCATCAATGCCTGGGGCTTTGAAGGCAGTGGCACGACTCCGCCCGAACCGCAAAAACCGTTCGGTGGCAAGGCCTGGGCTATCCCGGGCAAGATCGAAATGGAAAACTTTGACGAACCGGGCACCGGCCGCGGCGCTGGCGTGGATTCTTACAGCGACAACGATGCGGAAGACCATGGCGCCGAAAGCAATGGTGGCAAGAGCTATCGCGAAGGCACGGGCGTCGATATCTACAAGAATGCGACCGGGTACGTGGTGGGCTACAACCAGGCTGGCGAATGGCTCGAATACACGGTGAACGTGGCGGAAGCGGGTGATTACACCATGTACGCTGCGGTTGCTTCGGCCAATGCGACGTCGAGCTTCCAGCTCTCCGTGGACGGCAACAATATCACTGAAGAAATTGCCGTGCCGAAGAACGAAGGCGAAGACAACTTCGATGACTACAACAAGGTCAAGGCCAACGTGGTTCTCGAAGCGGGTGAACATATCCTCCGCTTTACCGTGACCGGCGACTGGATGGACATCGACTACATCAACTTCGTGAAGGGCAAGGATGCCGAAGATACTGACCCGGTTGGCGACATTACGGCTATTGCGGGCGTCAAGTTCCAGAACAACGCTTCGCATACTTACCGCGTGTTTGGCCTGAACGGCAAGCTGCTCGGCACGGTTGATTTGAGCCGTACGAATGCGAATGCTGCGCTCAAGGCGGCCGGTTTCAAGCAGGGCGTCTATATGCTCAAGCAGGAACGCGGTTCCAAGAAGTTGATGGCCAAGGTGACGGAATAGTCCATGGATAAAACATCAATGGAAATTGGTGTTTAGACCTTAAAAAAGGCTGTTTTCATAGATATTTTTCTTTAATAAATAGCAATAAGGCTTTTTATGAACAGGGATGTGTCTATGAAGAGAAATTGTATGGGAAAGATCGGATTGGCTGCCGTGGGCGTTCTTGCCGCGGCAGCCTTTGCCGATAATCCGATTTCTAGCTACCACTACTTGGCGGACCCGGGTGCCGCTTCCGATGATACCTACTTCTACGTCATCACCGACTCTGACGACCCGGCTGTGGCAAACGCCAATGGTTACGACATCAAGGCCCTCTACGGTTTCCGCACGAAGGATATGAAGAACTGGACCGACTTCGGCATTATCTATGATGCCCGTAAGGTCGACGGTATCGGCGATATCTGGGCTTCCGGTATTGCCGTGAATCCCAAGGACGGAAGGCTCTACATCGTGTTCCCCGATGGCGGTGGCGGCGGCATTGGCCTTATCGGTGCCGATAGCATTGCAGGCCCCTGGACGAACCCTGTTTCGGGCAACAAGAAACTCATCAACAACTGGGGTGGCGGTCTTGCGGACTGCGACGGCATCGGTTGGTGCTTTGACCCGGCAATCTTCTTCGATGACGATGGCCAGGGTTACTTCACGTTTGGCGGCGGCGAAAGCAATTCTCGCCCGGCGGCAAACAACAACAACGATATCTTTAACATTTATAAGCTGAATGCCGATATGAAAGGCTTCGATGTGAGTTCCAAGACTCACCTGAAAATCGGTGGCCCGAAGGCGATGGAAGCTTCTTATATCCACAAGTACAAGGGCAACTACTACCTTTCTTACAGTACGGCCGATTTGCGCATTGCCTACGGTATGTCGAGCAACCCGATGGGCCCGTATGAATACAAGGGCATCTTCATGGGCAACCCGAATATTGGCGGCCAGAACATCAACGCCAATAACAACAACCACCATGGTATTGCCGAATTCAAGGGCCATTGGTATGTGGCTTACCATGACCGCCGTATCGCGAACGGTTACGATGGCCTCGAAAAGATTCCGGCTGAAGACGGCCAGGCGAATCCGAACCCGGCTTACCACCGTAGCGTGAGCGTGGATGAATTCACCTACAATGCCGACGGAACCATGAAAGAACTGACCTTCACCAAGGAAGGCCCGAAGCAGATTGAAAACTTCGATCCGTACGATTGGTATCCGGCCCTCACGAGTTCCAAGCAGAAGGGCATCCGTAGCCGTTCCAACTGGAGCCCGGGCAAGGTGGCTGAACACCTGTTGCTCCCGCTTTCTTCCAAGGAATCTTGGATTCGCGTGAGCGGTGTGGACTTCGGTACGGCGGCGACGGGCTTTACCGTGCAGGCTGCAAGCACTGCCGACGGCGACAAGGTTGAAATCCACACGGGCTCTGCTAGCGGCACCCTGGCGGGCACTTGCACAATCAAGAATACCGGCAGCAAGAATACCTTTGCCGAAAACAAGTGCGATGTCGAAGGCTTGAAGGGCGTTGTAGACCAGATATTCCTGGTATTCAAGGGCAGTAAGGACTCTACGATGGCTATCAAGGCTTGGGGTTTCGAAGGCAGCGGCTCTACTCCGCCGACTCCGCAGGTTCCCTACGATAGCGTCGCTATCAAGCTTCCGGCGAAGATTGAAGCTGAAAAGTACGATATTCCGGGTACGGGCCGCGGCGCCGATGCGGAATCCTACAGCGATTCCGAGAGCGCGAACCAGGGCGATGCCAAGTTCCGCGAAACCGAAGGCGTTGACATCGTGCTGCTTGACTCCGCCGACGCCTCCAAGGGCATGGCTATCGGTTACACCGCTGTTGACGAATGGCTTGAATACACTATTGATGTTCCGGCAGACGGTGAATACGCCATCAAGGCTTCTGCTTCTACCGGCATGGAAAATGGCGCCAGCTTCTGCCTCCTGCTCGACGGCAAGACCTTGATGGGCGATACGATCAAGGTGGAACAGACCGGCGATGACTGGAGTGTCTATAAGGAATTCGATGGCGGCAAGGCTACGCTGACCAAGGGTACGCATGTTGTCCGCTTAGTCATTACGGGCGACAACGTGAACGTGGACTGGTTCTCCTTGGGCGAAGTACCGGCGACGCAGTCCCTCCATGCTACGGAATTCCGCGTGGCTACTGGAAAGGCGTATGACGTGTACAACCTTGTCGGAAAGCGCATCGGGACGGTCGACCTCCTTGGAAGTACTGCCGCAGAAACGCTGAAGGCGGCCGGTTTCAAGCAGGGCGTCTACATGCTCAAGCAGGTCAATGGTAACAAGAAGTTTATGGTGCCCGTTTCCAAGTAACGGGGCCAAAAGGAATCCCTAAACACCGCAC
>Ga0310786_10005856_pt1 | contig 16555 bp, 13 predicted proteins | sample AusTroGonzalo_MG_FD_203881 | JGI IMG/M metagenome (GOLD analysis project Ga0310786, IMG submission 203881) | Bovine rumen microbial communities from tropical cattle in Woodstock, Queensland, Australia - Gonzalo_03 (v2) (version 2) | ecosystem: Host-associated > Mammals > Digestive system >... | reverse complement strand
AAACAATTGTAACGAGAATACATCTACCGTGAACTTGAAGAAAATACTTTATTGCAGAAAAGTCTAAAAAATGTCGTAAAACAACAACACTGACAAACTCTGACAGAATCATAGTTATGTTTGACGCCCAAAATACACTTTCTGGCTCCCATCCTATTTTTAAAAACAAGTATGCTAACGGGAATGCCATACAAAGAACTACACCAACAGTAATGTTTGACCAAAAAACTTTAGCCATCGCATGAAAAATAGTCACTCTTGGAGTTTTCACAGTTTGAATTAAACACAAAATAATAATCAGATTCAAAAAGGTTGCTGTATGTTCTGGATATTTCCCCAACCATAACGTCAATATTGTATCCGTCTCTAAACATATTGGAAGACATATCATCCACATTAAATAGAACGAAAAACAACTACTTTGTATCACTAACTTCCACATATTATCAATATCTCCTTGTGCATAGGATTTTATAATTTGAGGACGGACAGCGGTCATAAAATTGTTGGAAAACTGTGTGACAGCGCCTTGTATTTGATATGCAATAGCTCTTGCTGCATTAACGGCAGGACCAAAAAAGACATTTAGAAGAAGATTCAGTCCTTGTCCTTGTGCCATTACTGAAATGCTACCTATCATATCTGAACCTGCAAAACTAAAGATGTTTTTGTACAAATCTTTTTCGCGACATAGTTTAATGCGACTTTCAGGATATCGTTTTATGCAGTAATAACGATAATAAAGAATAATCCCTATTTGAATGACACATAGTAGGATTGCATAAAAAACAAGTTTGTCGAACGGAGATACAGCAAGCAAATAAACTATCAGTAGTTTTAATATTACTTCAACAATGCCAACGTATGCATATATCTTCATATCCTCATGGGCAATGATAGTTGCTGTATATGGAACTTGGGTCAAAGAAAAAAAAGCTGTCAATATTGAGATTTGATATACCCAGAAAGCTGCATTTAACCGATTTTCCGGGATTATCATTTTTTCATAAAAGAACCAAAGCCCAATCGTTTCCGCCAAAAGAATGATTATAAATGCTATAAATATGTGAACAACTAAAGCGACATTGAATATTTTGTTAAGCTTAACATAGTCTTTACGTCCTAGTTCAAATGTTATAAACCGAGATGTTGCTCCACTTAAAGAACCATTTAAAAAAGAAAACATTGCAACAATACCACCCACAACATTATAAAGACCATAGTCTTCAACACCTAACGCAGACAATACTACACGTGAAGTATATAACGACACCCCCATTATCAGAAACATTCTGAAATAAAGGAATATCGTATTTTTAGCTATTCGTGTATTATCTGACATGGCAACAAGGTATCAATACCATTCAACATTCTCTTTCAAAACCTTTGCAGGCGAACCACCAACAAGAGAATGCGGCGGAACATCCTTAGTTACAGTTGCATTAGCGGCAACAACAGATCCTTCCCCCACCGTAACACCTGGCATTATTGTGCATCCCGTACAAAGCCATACATGATCCTCAATATGAACTGGTGCGTGATTTTTATATGTATCATTGATAATTACATGAGGGCCGTTCCAATCTCGAATAGATACATTTCTTCCAATTCTAACTCCATTACCTATTGTAACTTCCTTAGCACACATAATTGTCAAACCAACATTGGCTGCACCTTGACCAATTGTAAGATGACCTCCATTTACAATTTCTATGTAAGCACCATAACGCAGATTGTACGCACCCTGTCCATAACGGGTTAGTGGTCCATCGTGTATATCGAGTTTTGTGTTAGCCTCCATTCTCAAACATGTCGGCATAGTCATTCCCTTTACAGGATTATTTCCATAAATAAAAGGTGCATCAATCGTAATAGTTGCCGTTGGGTGTATATCAAATACAGCACTTTTTTTTGTTATTATGAACTTACCCGCACTAAAATCACAATGTGTATTTTTTCTATAATTCACCTTTATGAATTTTATCCAAGTACATGGATTTAATCCCATAGCTTTAAATAGAGAATGGTATATTTTCACAAATGATTTTAATCTTTTTTTTATACCAACTGATTTATTTAATGGATAATATTTTTGAGTTACATAGTCAAAATCATGAGCGTCTAGGTCTTCAAAGAAAGCTTTACGATCTATTTTAGCAGGTTCAATCGATCTTGTCAAAGCTATATTTCCCCCTAATATCGTTTCAAACGGAGTTTCCTTATATTCTAGATATTGCTTTACCTCTTCAAAATAGGACTCTCCTTTTTGGGAATTCAGCAAAATCATAGAAGTCCCGATATTGTTGTCAAGGTTTTTGTCAACTTTTTCTATTCCCCAATAATCTGCAATCGTTATGTCTGCAATACGTGGGAAGCCCTTGAATTTACAATCATAACATGATGGACGACAAAATACATTCGTATGATATCCGCGACGGAAATCATCATCCATATAAACCCCATAATAGGATTGACCATTGGCAAAGGTTACTTTTCGTGTCAGATTACGCCACCCAAGTTCTTTGTTTTTGGCTTTAACATAAACAACCTTACTACCATACTTTTTCTCCAAAGAATCAAGATATGCACGATAAACTTTTGGAGAATTTACACCTCGACAAATAAAATCAACTATTATTAGATTCTCATAATCCTTTTGTAAAAAACTGCGTAGCGCAGCCATTTGGCAAGGTGTTCCGCAAGCAAGAACTTTCTGTCCATTCTTTAGCAACGAACGTATTTCAGCATAAAGCCCTTCCGCTTTACTTTGAAGATATTTGGAACTTCTTAGTTTTTCCAAATCATCAGGATTATTACTCACATAATTGCGAACACTGAAATCTTCATTATATAATGCACCAGACACGTAACCGTCTTGAGAATACATTACTTCTGCTAAAGCAGAAAATGCCCCTCCCGATGTACTATCCCAACGCACTTTCATATTTTTGTTAATTGCGGCTATAGTATGTAAAGGTTTTTCCGAATCATTCTTTTTCAGGTTTTTACTATTTATAATCGGGCAAACCTTTTCACACAGACCACAATCAATACATTTCCCCGTATCAACCTCGGGATACCAAAAACCTTCAATGTCTGTTTTGAAGGTTATGGCATTTTTGGCACATATATCTCCACAGGCATTACAGCCACAACAATCTACTTTATTTTGAATAGTAATCATTGAATATATTTAATGAGGATTTCCTTCTTCAATTTTTAACAAAAAATATATGTTTTTATGCAATTCTTGGGGACACCACATAACTGTATGTAGTGAAATGTCAGGTTATAGTTTGTCCATTTTGTACTGAGTATCAGCGACATAAGTAGACAAGTAACGCAATTCTATAATAGTAACTACAAAAATACACAAAATGTCGTACCAAGCGACAGGTATATATTTTAAATATTTTTTAGAAATTCCACAAACTTTGCGGTTGCTCTGCCTCGGTGGCTCATTCCGTTTTTTTGTTCCAACGGCATCTGCGCAAATGATTCCGAATAACCTTTCGGAACAAAAATCGGGTCGTAACCAAAACCGCCCACTCCCATTTTTTCGGTGGCGATTTCGCCTTCCACTTCGCCATTGAACAGATATTCTTTTCCATCGATTATGCACGCTATCACTGTTTTGAAACAGGCTCTGCGGTTTTTCACGCCGTTCATCAAACGCAATGTTTTTTGGATATTGTCTTCAGGTGTGCAGTCGTCGCCGGCAAAACGGGCAGTATAAACGCCAGGGGCTCCGTCAAGTGCGTCGATTTCAAGACCGGTGTCGTCGGCAAAACAGTTTTTCCCCGTTTTGTCATATACCCAATGTGCTTTTTGCAAAGCGTTTTCCGCCAACGTTTCGCCCGTTTCGGGAATTTCACCTTCGCAACCAGCTTGTTTTAAATTGAGAATAGAATATTCTCCACCAATGATTTTCGAGATTTCCTCTAATTTATGTCTGTTATTCGACGCAAAAACGAGTTCCATTGTCTTTTTTTTGCAAAAATAGCGATTGCCAAATAAAAACAGAGATTTTTGTGAAAAACTATTGCTGATTTGCTTGAAAATAGGGCATAAGAACTTTGTACGCCTCGGCTTTTTTCGTCAATGCCAATGGGTATGCCCGTGACGACGACGGCATACGGAATAATTCATATTGTTTTGTGCCAATGGTCACGGTTTCCGACAGTCCAACCTTGGGTTTGGCACATCTGTAACGAGAAACCAACACATCGGTTGCTTTTTCACCGGTGGTTACAATTGCCTTACAATGAGGAATTTGCTCTAACAATGCTTCAATGTCGGTTGGTTCAACCACTTCCAAAAATTTGTCGGAAGCATTTTCTTGCAACCGTCGTATGGCTGATGCTGTGTCGAAAAATGCGAATCCGTATGTGTTGCAGAAATCCACAATTTTCTGATAGTTGAATTTTTTCTCCGCTGTCAGCACAAAATAATTCGCGTCGTTGAAAAAATTCAATCCCCAAATCCGCCACATATCGTTCAGGAAATTTGGGTAGAAAAACTCCATAGACCAGCGTTTCCGTGGAGGCGGAAAGCTTCCGAGAAACAAAACTGCCGCGTTCGGAGGCAAAAATGGGCGCAAAGGATGTTGTTCTATTTGAATCATATCACAAAATTACAGCTTTAATTTTTATATTTACCACAAAATTTTGCAAGATGATTCGTTCAAACTTTTCGTTACTTCAGTACAATACGTTCGGCATAGACGAAACTGCCCAACAATTTTTCTCATTCTCCACAATCGACGAACTTGTTGATTTTCTTACGAACAGCTTTCGAAAAGACGAACCGTTTTTTGTGTTGGGCGGCGGTAGCAATGTGTTGTTGACAAAACCATTTGCAGGAACAATTATCCATCCTGAAAATAAAGGAATTTCTGTTGTTGAAGAAACTGATGATGAGGCGTTTGTGAAAGTTGCGGCTGGCGAAATTTGGGATGATTTTGTGTTGTGGGCGGTGGAACATAATCTGCATGGTGTTGAAAATTTATCGTTCATCCCTGGATGTGTTGGCGCAAGTCCTGTTCAAAACATTGGTGCGTATGGTTCCGAAGCAAAAGATGCCATTTATCAAGTTGAATGTCTGTCGGTTGCAGATGCAAAACAACGGATTTTCACCAACGAAGAATGTAAATTTGGCTACCGTGACAGTGTTTTCAAACACGAAGAATCTGGAAAATATATTGTCATCAACGTGATTTTCAAACTGTTGAAGCAAGCTCCTCTCAATCTTGGATATGGTAGTCTGCAAAGCATCGACCCAGCTACGGCTACTTTGAAAACTGTCCGTGATGCAATCATCGAAATTCGGAAAAGCAAACTTCCCGACCCGAAGGAAATCGGGAGCGCGGGTAGTTTTTTCAAAAATCCGATAGTTCCAAATGCACAGGCCGAACATCTGAAAAGCAAATTTCCCAATATGGTGACGTACCCTGCCACCGAAGGTTTTACAAAAATTGCCGCTGGTTGGCTCATCGATTCGCTTGGACTGAAAGGTTTTTCAATTGGTGGAGCGCAAGTTCATCCGAAACAGGCATTGGTGCTCACCAACAAAGGAAACGCCACAAGCAGTGACGTTGTTTCGCTTGCGCAACACATTCAGCAACAAGTATTTAACACATATCAAATAGCGATTTCGCCTGAGGTGATTTATCTGTAAAGGGTTATCCAAATATCACCTCCCTACAATCAAACATTCCCGTTCCTTTAAAAATTAGAAACAACGGATGTACGCCGTCAACAAAGGCTATTGGCGCAGAAATGGTTGTCCATTGTGCAGATGGTGACACCGGGATTGAGCCAACACAAACTCCGTCTTCCTGCTGATACACTTCGAAAACGCCAGTTGCGTTGCCTCGTTGCACAATTGTTAACGAAGAATTGCCAGCATAATTAAAATATTTGAACCCAACCAACGTATTGTTTCCAATTTCGTGGATAAACCGTTCGTCGGCTTCGTGGTTTACGTTCGGAAATGATTCCTTATAAATTTTGTTGGAGCCGTGTGGCATCGCACCATTTGTAATGTTGCAGGCAATTACCGCTGGATACGCGCCAGAAGCCACAAGCGGCGCGCCATTCAATCCGCACGAAGTGATTTCCACTTGCGGAATTGTACCGTCGGACAAAATTGTGATTTTTTCGGCGCAGGCCTGACGGCTATAGTCGGATTTATGCGTAAGACGATGGTAAAACACATACCACTCGCCATTGATGTTCTCAATGCTTCCGTGGGTGGTTCCTGTCATATTCAACCGTTTTGATTCACTCCGTCCGTTATAACCCACATCACCGTTCGAAACAATTGTACCGCCAAACACAAAATCCCGATCAGGAAATTTACTTGTGGCATAACACAATTCGTGGTTTTGCAACGATGAATAGATGAAATAATACGTGTTTCCAATTCTTCTGATGGAACTTGCTTCGAAAAACGGATGTTGTTCGAACGACGTTCCCCGTGTTTTATACGGAATAATATGTCGTGGCGGAACTTTCACGGTGAGCATATCGTCCTCAAGTTCAAGAACAATCGGTCCCATTACGCTGTCTTTTTTCGCCATCGAAATGATTTCATCGCGCGACTTGCCAAACATATCCATTTCGCTTTGAATATGTGCTTCGTTCGTGAAAAAATCATGTTCTTCCTCAAACGGATATTGCGTGCCGAAATACAGTAAAATTCTGCCATTGTCGTTAATAGCGGCAGGGTCGAACGGCACATAGTCGTGCATTGGACGACCGTCGGCATACGACACAAATCCCAAGAATTCATATTTCCCCGCTGGTTCGTCGCACACCGCTACACTAATTGGACCAAAATAGCCGCCAACGCCACGGAAACCCGACATTGAGTAATATAAATAATACCGTCCATCGTTGCCCCGAACCACATCGGGCGCATACATGTATTTACGGTTTGCGTAGTCTGGGTCCTGCGAAGCACGGTAAATCACGCCCTCGTAGCTCCAATGTTTCAAATCATAAATCGAAGCGGAATATGCCACATAATCGAGCATGCAAAACGTGTCGCCACCTTCCTTGTCGTGCGAACCAAACAAATATACTCTGTCGCCAAACACGTGCGGTTCTCCGTCGGGGACGTACTCGTTTAACGGCAAAAACGGATTGAAAATCTGCGATTTAGATGTTGAATGTTCCATAAATCTATTCTAACGACAATTCTTTTGTATAAATATTCTCTTTCGTCACCCATTTGTCAATTGCAAACAACGAACAATTGATGACGAGCAAAATGATGAATCCCACTAAACCAGCGGAACCGCCAAGCAAATCGTTAAAATTGTCGAGATACATAAGCGACAAACCCGCGCCAGCGTTCAGTGTGCCGTGGAATATTGCGGCAGTAATCACCGACTTTGATTTTATGCGGATGTACTGGATAATGGGCGTAAGTATTGCGCACCAAATTATCATCATTACCAGGCCGATAAACGGATGTTGTGCGTAATTGTGTCCCATTGCAATAAGCGGAGCGTGCCAAATGCCCCAAAATGCTCCAATAATCAGCGATGTTTCTAGAAATTTCACACCTTCGAACTGTTTCAGCAACCAACCACGCCATGCGATTTCCTCGCCGAAGGCAAACAAAGCATTTATCGTAATTCCAGCCGACAACCCCGAAGCGATTGTCATGGCAAGCAACTTGTATGCGTCAATGTCGGGGATTGATTGCGACATTTGTGCCAATGCGTTCTGCAAAAGTGGTGTTTCTGTTGAAAACCTCATCGGCGGAAACAATGCCGAAGCGAACATTGCAGCCACGTTGAACACCACTGGCAACAACCACGCCACCACGAACCATCGGTTCAATTTGAACGAAACGCCCAAACCTTTCAGAATCGGTTCTTTGTGGATTGCCTGAACAATCACCACCGAAATTAGCGGGAAAAACATATAGCTTGTCATAAACACGAATCCCGCCGTTGTTTGCAAGTCACCGTTTAACAGATAAAACAACGCCGCTGCCGTCCACGAAAGCGGGATTACTAACAGTGCAAATAAAATTGTTTGTTTCTTCATTGAATAGAGTATTTATTATTTTGTTTTTCCTTTTTTCTTGTCTGATTGTTTTGTCAACACAGCAAATTCCTTTTTCGCTTTTTCCATTTGTTCCATGAATTCGGGACTTGTGTGCATTTTTGCCACTGCCGCCGAAGCCGCAAGCCGACCTGCATCCACGTCGCTTTGCCAGTGAGCGCCGACAATCACACGACTTTCGCTGAACATAAATCCGCGAGCCAGCAACGTGTCGGCATTGGCAGGGTTTATTTCCATAAGAATCAACGCGGCTGTCCATCCTCGAAGGGTGTGTCCCGACGGATAAGAACCGTTGTGCGACAATTCTTCGTCGTCCCACGGAGCAAGCGACGGCTCATGAAAACGGGCAAACGGACGCATACGCATATAATGTCTTTTAGGATATGTGCCAATAAAATCAGCAGTCCGAAGCGATTTAGCAAAGAGTTTATAGATTTCGGGGGTTGTTTCTTTAGAAATAGTGAGTCCAAACGGCACACTGAATTCCTTGCACATATTGTCGGTTGTGCAATCGGCATCGCGAATGGCAATTGCCGCACGTGCGGAGTCATTCCGCATTTCCTTGCCCCAAAAATAACGCATTATGTCATGCGAAAATGCTTCGCTAAGTGTGTCGGGAGGGGGAGGCAGGAATTTCAGCATGTCGGGCATCTCTTCGCGTGTGAAATATGCTTCGGATTCTTGAGCAACAGCAGACAAAGAACCCAATATCGTGCAAAAACCGATGATAAAAATAAGTCGTAATTGTTTCATTGTTAATTTAATAAGTGATACATTACTATGATTTTCTACGTAACCACCACAAAGATAGGAAGAAAAACTCTATTCTTGCGAAAGCTCTTCTGCGATTATTTCTGCTTGTTTCAAAACAGTTTCTGTAGCAAGTTGTTGCATATCAGGTGGGTAACCGTATTTTCGTAACAGTCTTTTAACAGAGACTTTCATCTTGGCACGAACATTTTCCTTAATTGTCCAATCAATGGATGAATTTTTACGGATTGTTTCAGTCAACACAACTGCCAATTCCCGTAGTTTGTCCTTGCCCATCAGTTCTATAGCACTCTCATTATCGGCCACGGCAGAATAGAATGCATATTCGTAGGTTGTAAGTCCCATATTTTCAGCATCCTTGTCTTTTGCCACAATGGTTTTGCTAAGTTGGATAAGTTCGTCGATAACTTCGGCGGCAGTCAGAACCTTGTTATGATAACGTGTAATGGAACTGTCGAGCATCTCCATCAGCGTGCGGCCTTCCACCACATTGAATTTGGAGCGAGCCTTGATTTCGCCTTCCAGCAACTTGCGCAACACTTCCAACGCTATATTCTTGTGTTCCATCCCTTTAAGTTCCATCAAAAATTCTTCTGACAGAATGGAAATATCAGGTTTCTTTATACCTGCCGCATCGAAAAGGTCAATCACTTTTTCCGAAACAAGCGCCTTGTCAATCACCTGACGGATGGTCGTCTCAACCTCCTCGTCCGACATTCCGTTGCCAGTTTGGTCGTATTTGCACAGACGGGCTTTCACTGCTTGGAAAAACGCCACCTCATCCTTCACGTCCATTGCAGCATCGTTGGGAACAGCAATGGCGAAAGCCTTACCCAAGGCGGTTACTTCGTTTACAAAACGCTTCTTACCATCGTCCAAGCCAAGAATGAAATCCTCGGCCTTCAGAATCCAAGAAAGTTTACCCGAAGTGTCAGCGGTGAAATATTGCTTATATTCGAAGCCATAGAACATCTGTGCCACCACTTCCAGTTTTTCCTGCACCATGGCTACGGCTTGCTCCTGCTGCTGTGTCGGATCGCCTTTACCACCCGAGTCGGAATAGAATGACAGGGCTTTCTTCAGATCCGAGGCAATACCAAGATAATCAACCACCAAACCACCTGGTTTGTCCTTGTAAACACGGTTCACACGGGCGATTGCCTGCATCAGATTATGACCTTGCATAGGCTTGTCGATATAGAGTGTATGCAGGCATGGCACATCGAAGCCTGTCAGCCACATGTCGCGTACAATGACGAGTTTCAATTCATCGTCGGGATCTTTCATGCGTTCCGCCAACGCCCTGCGCTGCTCTTTGGTGGTGTGATGTTTAGAAATATTTGCGCCATCCGAGGCAGACGATGTCATCACAACTTTTATCGCACCTTTTGCCAAATCATCGGAATGCCAATCTGGACGAAGTTTGATTATTTCATCATATAGTTCTGCGGCGATTCGACGGCTCATTGCGACAACCATCGCCTTGCCTTCAAACACCTTCTGACGTTCCTCAAAGTGTGTGACAATATCTTTCGCAATGTTTTTCAAACGATTCGGACTGCCTATCAGCGCCTCCAATTGTGTCCATTTTGCTTTTGCCTTTTGGACATCGTTCATGTTGTCGGTTTCCAATTCCTTGTCGAGTTCTTCAACCAATTGGCGGCCTTCGTCGCTCAACTCCACCTTTGCCAGGCGGCTTTCATAGTAGATGCGCACGGTGGCGCCGTCTTCCACAGCTTGGGCAATGTCGTAAACGTCAATGTAGTTGCCGAAAACGGCAGGCGTGTTCTTATCTTCTTTCTCGATGGGTGTTCCAGTGAAACCGAGATAAGTGGCATTCGGCAACGCATCGCGTAGGTATTTGGCGAAACCGTATTTGATTTCCGAACCAATAACCTCATCGGCTTCGTTCTTCACATCCACATTCTTTGCCTTGAAACCGTATTGTGTGCGGTGTGCCTCGTCGGCCATCACGATGACATTGCTGCGGTCGGTGAGCGTGTCGTAAACATTGCCCTTCTCGGGTTGAAATTTTTGGATTGTGGTAAAAATCACACCGCCCGACTGCACCGACAAGAGTTTCTTCAAGTGCTCACGACTTTCGGCTTGGACAGGTGTCTGCCTTAAAAGTTGCTTTGCGCCCGTGAAGGTGTCGAAAAGTTGGTCATCCAAATCGTTACGGTCGGTGATAATGACAACTGTCGGATTGTTAAGGCGCTGCACGATTTTGCCCGTATAGAACACCATGGTCAGTGATTTACCACTACCTTGCGTATGCCATACCACACCAGCGCGGTGGTCGCCTTCCGTCTGTTCTGTCACCGTTTTGAGTCCATAGTGCGCGGGCGATTCTGCGACAATGTTATTCGTGTTGATACCCGTGGCCCGAATAGTTGATTCCACCGCCTTGTTGACGGCATAGTATTGATGATAGGCGGCTATTTTCTTCACCGTCTTAATGGTGGTGAGGCCCGTTTTTAGGTCCTCCTGTTTCTGTTTCTCGAATACTGTGAACGACTGCACTAAATCGAGTAAAACATCCTTCCGCATCATACCGTTGACTAACACTTCCAACTCACTCACTAAATGCGATGCGATGTTCTCGCCGTCCTCGCTCTTCCATGCCGTGTAGCGACTAAAGCCCGCCGAAAGTGAGCCTGCCCGTGCTTCCAGACCATCGGAAATGACGACCAAAGCATTGTAAGTGAACACTGATGGGATCTGCTGTTTGTAGGTTTCAATCTGCCGATAGGCACTTTGCAGGGTAGCGTTCTCATCAGCTGCATTTTTCAGCTCGAACAGGACCAACGGTAGTCCGTTCACAAACAGCAGCACATCGGGGCGGCGGTTGTGCCCGTTTTCTATGATTGTAAATTGATTGACAACGGTAAACTCATTGTTGCGAAAATCGTTGAAGTCGATGAGCCACACCCTTTCGCCTCGCTCCACACCATCTTTTGTGATTGAAACAGGAATTCCTTCTGTCAGCATTCGATGAAACGTCTCATTGTTGGCAAGCATATCTGGCGAGTCCAGATGCATCACCGTTTTTATCGCCGCTTCCTGCACCAACCAAGGCAATGAAGGATTAATTCGCTTCACTGCATTCTCCAACTTATGGTACAGCAATACATCCTCAAAGCTCAATCGCATAGGATTCTCACTGTCAGGCGCAATGTCGGGGCCGTAGAGGTACTGATAGCCTTTGGCTTTAAGCTGCTCGATGAGCATTTGTTCTATGTCGGATTCGGTGAGTTTGGTCATAACTTGTTGTTTAAAACATAATTATCATTTTTATCCTTCTGAACCGTCCCCAATTCTTCCAATAGTTCATACATTGTCGTTACTGATTCAGAAAACTCCGCACCATTTCCTTTCTTCGTCTGATGAATCTCATTTGCACGTTGACAGGCATCCACGATTCTATGATTGTGCGTGGAAGCATCAATTGCCAACATCAAGTCAAAAAAATCTTCCTCCACTTTCTTACTATCTTCATCGTACAATTTGATATTAGCATTGTTATTCTTATTGTATCTTTTGATAAACTTGTTGATTTCATCTATTTGTGCTTGAGAATGGCTATCACCCCTCAATGGTATAGCCGTTCCATCATGATTATAGAAATGCAACATGAACCAATACTCAATGCACATATTGGAAAACGCCACACGAAATCCATTACCTCTCGCCAGACGCACCCCTTCTGCAAAATCATCATGGCCGTCACAGTCAAAGACCAACCATTTTTGTTTGTACTTGGCTTTTTCTTTGGCTGGAAGACTGTTGTATTTCCCAACAGCCTCATTCACAAAATCAACACAAGCACCAATCCCATGCCCCCTCACTGTCACAGGAATTTGGGTGCAATTGCTCCTTTTCAACAAATCGAAATAACTTGGTTCGGTATTTCTGCCCTCTACATATAACAGAATCTTCAGAGCCTTCCTCGTGTTTTGATTTCTACGATGAATAGCAGTATGTGCATGATTCCTAGCCATATCTAATCTTGTTTGATCAATTCTAGTAAACGTTCAAGACTAATGTAGGGGACACCGCCAAAGTCACCTTCGAGATAAAGCTTTTCCATGTTTGAACGCATATCATTGCTAAAGTCAGACAAAGGAGTAAGGATGGATTCTCCATACCTATTCTTATCAACAAGATAGATTTGATGCTTCTGAAACAGCTTCTTCCCATCTTTGGTTTCATAGTTCAACATCGATGCGTTTTGCGTATTAATGACCAGTTGAGCGTTAGAGTTGCACCTATAGTACAATTCGACTATCAAGCGAGCAATGGATGGATGAATGCCACTGTCAAATTCATCAATAAACAGCACCGTGCCATTTTTCAATGATGAAATGATAGCCCAACTGAGTGCAAACAAACGGTTTGTTCCATAGGATTCATCTTTTTCCATAGAAAACCACACCTCTTTTGCCTTTTCATACAATTCGTTATATTGCTTGTGCAATGTGTTAATCCCATCAATAACCGTACCTTTCAAATTGTCTTCGCCAATCATCTCCCTGATTTTTTCCGGTATTTCTGAAACGGGAAGTTCATGCAGGTTCATATCTTCAATGTTGAAATCGAACGCTTTCATGAAATTGACAATCTTATCCTTCCGGTTACTGTCTGCCAAAACAGGGATTGGATACGTCAAGGAGGAACGAATGTCATTGGCAGAAATGACCTTTGAATCTCTAAACCAGTCAACAATTTTTGTAGCCAATGGTTCATTGAACGTACTTAAAACAGCCAAGAAACTCGCCGTTGAAGAAACCATATCCGCCGAAACGATATTATCGGCCACCTTGGCATTAAAATGCTTGTCTTTATAGCTTATTTTAGTATTCAATTCCCTTGAAAAGACATTGATTTCGCGCTTGGTCTTCACATAAAGCCATTCCGCTACAATTTCCTTATGATTCAATTCAAAGCCATAACGATATTGAACATCATCGATGATAAAAACCGCCTCAAAAAAAGAATTCTTCTCCAAAGAATAGGTGTTCAATCGGAATGCATTATATTTGGTTTGCCAATAGTCAAGAACCGGAATTTTGTCTTTTCCACGAGGAGGACATACAACCGATTTCATGAAATCGAAAGCCTCGAAGAGTTTCGTCTTGCCGCTTGCATTGGCACCATATACAGTTGCCGTCTTTAGCACTGCATTATTAAAGTTCGTCTTATGCGAATAATAATCATATTTTGCAGTGTTCGGGGCGATAAGATTCAGAATCGATTCGTCCTTGAAACTTTTATAATTGCTGAAAGAAAACTGTAGAAGCATATTCCAATATTTTATTATTTGCTTACAAAAATACAAAATTACTTCAAATTTAGAGCTGTCTTATCTGTATTTTTTGCGTTTTTCTGCAAAAATCACAAATAAGAACCGCTCTTTGGCTTGTTAATTACTCGATGAGCATCTGCTCTATGTCGGATTCGTGGAGTGGGGGCATAACAACTTTACAATTTAACAGAAGGAATATATTTCGTAATATCTACATTAGGTAATTTACTTCCTTTGGAGATTACATCGGTAATGAATTTTGAACAATCGGCAGATGAGAGTTTTTTTCTCTCATAAGCATAATACAAGAAATCGAGGGTTGTCAAGTAAGTTATACTTTCCTTTTCACAGTATGCTTTGATGTCCTTCAAATTACTGCTACCGATCACATTATTGGTAAACTTGCAATATGCCATGCAGGCACTTTCACCCTTGCCAAAACTACGGGTTAATACAGCATATTCCTTCATCATCTCACCTTGAGGGCTGAAATCTTCCAAGGAAATATTTTTCAAAAGATTAATCTGGTTGTCAACCTGACTTCTGATTGTTTTTATCTCTTCGTAAACAGGTTTCAATATAACATGTTCAAATTCAGGCAATATGCTCGGCAAAATACTAAGCACACCACCTTTCGCAAAGTGAATCAGCACATCAGCATCCAGCACTATCTTGACTTTCATAGCCTATTAGATTTAACAGTTCAAGATAATGTCCTTCAGAAATTTTCCCTTCGTCAAATAATCGTCTTGCTTTAGAACCAAAATCGCCAATAATAAGGCGTTCACCGTCACCTTTCTTGTATAATCGGTCATCGTAGCCACGCAACGCCGCTTCTTTTATAATGCTAAGTTTCAAGAGCGATTCTGCACATTTGGAAGTTATTATTCGTAGCTCCTTTAGCCGCACCACCATGGTTTGATGTGAAATGCCATAAAGTTGTTCCAATCGGATAACGGTATCAATTCTGATTTGTTTATCTTTCAATTCTTCCGCAGGAATATTCATAAGCAGACCTTCTTTGGGCATCAGGAAGGCGGAAGCAAACATATTTGCGGAGCGTTCCGCAGGATCTGTAATTTGAAGTTGCCCGCAAAAATGAGGATGCGGATTTTCGTCGAAATAAAGATGATACAGCTCATGGGCAATGGTAAAATGTTGTCTTCCCTTAGTAATACTACTATTGACAAGCATAAAACGGTTTTTTCCGTCTGTGGAACTCAGGGAGAGTCCAAAGAGATTATCTGATAACGGACGATAAACCGTCATGATATTAAGCTGACGGAGAGCGGTCTTCATATTGACGGGTTCGCTGCTTGAAATCCGTAAATATTCACCACGCATTTTTGCGGCAAGGTTCTCAGCTGTTTCAAAATCAATCTTTTTCATTCCGCAAGAAGTTTCCCCATTTTCAAATAATTCAAAACAAGGTTTTTGAACTCTGCTATTTCCTTCATATCATTGGTATTGATGTCGTCGGCACGGAAGGCACAAGTCAACATTTCATCGACGACATTTTTATCTTCCTCGAACAAAAGACCAAGTTCGCAGCCGAATAATGCCACGGCTTTTTCAAGAACTTCAAGAGGTGCTTCGCGTTCACCACTCTCATAATTGGCGTATGCGGAACGATTGATTCCCAAGAACTCCGAAACCTGCCCCTGCGTGTAGCCATTGGCTGTACGCAAGGATTTGAAATTTCTTCGAATAACAGTTTTCATAAAAAACTTTGCTGTTTTATTGTTACTTTGATGGAGATTGTTTATCCGTGGCAAAATTATAAAATAAATTTAAGAGTTGTATGATTTTGCCACAGGAAAATCAAAATCATTGTCGATAAAAATCCGCTCTATGGTGGATTCGTGAAGTTGGGTCATAGCTTACTAGTTCTTGGTTTTTCGCAATTCTTCTGGCAGGAAACAGTCAATTTCCTCATCGCAAAACGTCATTTCTTCATTTAGCTTTAATGCTTTTGTCGCTTCTTTGTATGCTTTAGAAATTGTCCTTGGACTACCTTTGTAGATTATGGCAAGTCTTTCTTGTAATTTGTCTCGCTTTTCTCTTATGTTCTCAATACTAATATCACCCGTCTTCAAATCTGTAATCAATGACAAATAGCTTTCCCTAATGTTCCAGATATCAGCAGCAGCTGCTGAGTGTTGTTGGGCGATTGTTCCTAAGTCTTTGCTTTTTAAGTATGTATTCAACAATAATAATAAAGCAGAAATTATTGCTGATGTTATTTTAACCCACAATACATCACCAAATATGGTAACAATCAAACCTGTTGTTGTTAATGTAGATAGACCTATCTGCATCCATTTCAATAAATTGTTCCTCTTCAAAATTATATCAGCACATTTTTCTTGTGTTTTATGGCTCCACACTACTCGACCGTAAC
>Ga0310786_10005853_pt1 | contig 16558 bp, 19 predicted proteins | sample AusTroGonzalo_MG_FD_203881 | JGI IMG/M metagenome (GOLD analysis project Ga0310786, IMG submission 203881) | Bovine rumen microbial communities from tropical cattle in Woodstock, Queensland, Australia - Gonzalo_03 (v2) (version 2) | ecosystem: Host-associated > Mammals > Digestive system >... | reverse complement strand
CATGTTGAATCGCACATTCGGAAATGTTTCATCGAGGGCAGCCTGCACGGTTGACACGATTTTATCCTTCACACTCGTCTGAAGTTCTGCAGCGATGCTTTGGATTACCTTGACAGCGGACTCGATCACACCAAGATGCTCAGCATATGCGTCTGCTTCTGCTTTGGCTTTTTCGAAATCCTTTGTGTACTTCTCGATATCACGTTCAGCAAATAGGATTTTCTTTTCAACTGCAGCCAGCTTGTTGGCGTACATCATAGGCCAAGCCCCTCTTCCAACTCCTCAAGGATAGGCATGAGTTTCTGTTCGAACTTGTCTATGTCTTTCTCACAAGTCTGCGCCTTGGCACGAAGCTCTTCGACTGAAGAAACCCCGAACTTGTCTTTCATCTCTTCCATAAGCATGTTCTTCTTCGCCTCAAGCTGTATGCGCTTCTCCTTGAGCTCGTTATACCTTTTGAGAATCCTCTCACTTCTGTCTTCAATACCCATTTCAATTCTCCTTGATGTAATCCACAACTCCTTCGAGGAAGTCAGCGACCTTCTCCCCGAGCACAGAGCGATTCTGTTCTGTGTATTCTCTCAGTGTATTGGGAAAGTCAAACGATTTTCCTACACTGCCTTTGAGCTCCTCGACCAATCCTTCATACGAAGCAGCCTGCACTTCCTTTTCCTTTGCCATATCAAGATACGACAAGTCGATGCAATCGACAGACAGGTAGGACAGGTCTACGTACTTGCAGGTGTGCGCGTCGGTATCCACATAGTAGAAGCCGCATGGATGCTGTGCGTCTGTGGCCGTCCGCTGTATCAGACACCCACAATTGACGATGAACTGCCCGTCAATCTCCGTGTACCATGGTGTGTGATTGTCACCAAGTATGATGAGTTCGGCATTGGGAAACTCCTTGTGCCAATCCTCTGCTGTGCGCGCATCCCTTGTAGGCGGAATGTCCTTCTTTTCCTTAACGGAAAAGGCATGCCGGACAATGATCTTGCCGTCTGTCCTTCCTGAACTGAGGCCGAAGTCCGCAGCGTCTATGTGTGCAGGAAGCATCGGGGAAACCTTTCGGATAACTCCGAAAGAACTTTGCCACATCTTGTCCGCAGAATGATACGGAAGGTCGTGGTTGCCCGCAATGGCGGCCATGTCGCAGTTGACCAGCAAGTCCAAGCCCAGTGTGAGCACCACAGGCGGTACTGTGGGTACATCATGCAGGTCTCCTGCGACAAACACAACAGCATTATACTTCATGGCGTATTCACGTATCTTCTCGATATGTGCAGCCTGCGTAGCTATCCAGTCGGAATCTGTGCGCATAAGCGGGCGCGTGCCCGACAGATGCCAGTCGGATGTACAAATACATCTCATGCGAAAAGCCCTCCCTTACTATAATTTCCGCTGAGGAAATCCAACCCCTGTTTGGAAACCTTTATGTGCTTCTTCTCAATGGGCTTGGTCAACCCGATTCCCTCAAGAGAAGTGCACCGTGATAACGCCGTGTAAGCTAAGCCTGCGCTCCAATGCTGTAATCCATCAGGGTCTAGCATCATTGAATCGAGTGTGAGGCTCTGACTCTTGTGGATAGTACAGGCAAACGCAGGTTTACACCCTATTTGCGTCATCGAACCGACAACCTTATGCTCAATCGAACCATTCGGCCCCTTGAAATAGGCATACTCATCCCAGCGCTCCTTTTGTACAGAAAGGACGTCTCCTGTTCGTGTCTTGATGTCCACATAGTCTGGGTGAACACGCACAACACGCCCCATGGTTCCGTTCTGATAACCACACTGCTTGTTGTTGTGCAGACACATGACAGGCATGCCTACAGCGATATTGATTGTTTCCGGCACATTCTCCAATCTGCGAAAAGAACCGGTTGTTGTAGCATGGAACGTATACTCACTATCGAAGTCGAGGTAGTACTCGTTCAGTGCCTTTTCCTTGGCATGGGTTCCAACAAGGAACATCATGTATGGGTGCTCCTTGATGAACTTGTCGCGATTCACAACCCTTGTGTTGATGGCCTCCAAGTCTTCTGTTGTCTCTTCACCGATACAGACACGATTGAGGATCCCCTGCCATGACACATCGGCTTGCCTGTATATCTGGTTAAGACGTACTGTTTCAAAGAATGCATCCATAAACCTCGGTGAACCATAGAACATGAGTATATTGTCGTAACGCTCCTTGAAACACTTAGCCACTTCCTTATCAGCCAGCTTGACAACAGGCGGGAGTTGAAGCACGTCACCGAATAGAATGATACGCGGGAGTTTCTTCTCCATGAACGAGCGGTACGTCTTCAGTGTGCGGAAGATTGCTTCGGTCAGTGAAGAATTGAGCATGGACACCTCGTCTATGAGTATTGTGTCTACTGTAGCCATCATCGGTGCAAGATTCGGCTTGAGGTATGTGCCCTCGTACATATCGAGTGGAGGAAAACCGAAAAATGAATGAACCGTTGTGGCCACTACACCCTCATTAACGAGATTCGCTGCTGAAACACCCGTGGTCGAAAGCACAATCGTGTTACCTTCAAGCATATCAGATGCCATGCGGATAAGGACTGATTTGCCTACACCGCCTGCTCCTATAATGACGAGGTTGCGGTTTGTATTGAGAATCTTATCCAGTGCTTCGGCAAAGGCTGGGTTGGACATGTCCACCCAACTCCACTTTGATTCAAGTCGCTGTTTTTGCTTCTCTGTCATGTGCACAATCTCCTATCTTTGCTCCGCATAGTGGGCACACTTCGGGCAATTCCTTCTCCAATCCTTCGAGCTCGTCCTTACAACGTGCAATCGCGTTGTCAAGCACTTCGATATCCGACCATATATCACTGACCTTCTCGTAATCAGCGAGTGCCTTGTGCCAGTTTTCAATGAACTTCTGCATCTTGGCGAGCGTTCCTTCTGCCACTGTGGGGAACTCGGCAAGCGCCTCTTCCACACGGCCAACTTTCTGAAGGAACGCGGATATATCCCACGCCTCACTTTCAACTGCGGCAAGGTCTTCGCACAACGCTCCCATCCGCATGAGCTTCCGTTCCACATTAGGAACCGATTCAGCCAATGCACGATGCACTTCGGCCAATTTGTTGAGCAACGCGTTTATTTCAAGCAAAACACGCTGCTTCTCGTCAATGCTTTTTGCATACTCCTGCGCTTCGTTGTACAGACTGCGCATCTCAGGGATATGCCGGAGCTTAGTGAGTTCGTGCGTCGCTCCTGTCTGCGCGATGTTGGCTTCCTTGTACAGCACATTCGTCTCGACTTTCCTTCTATGGACGTATCCATACGCCTCGTCAATCGTATCAAGATGCACCAGTTCGTTGAGACTCGCAGCCATCTGCCCTGCTGTCTGCGTCAAGAAGAAATAACCATCTTCCTGTGACTGTCTGTTCACACCCTTCATGCCTAATAATGTGGTGACATCGGGCGGGACATCGGAACCGACTGCACTGAGCGCTTTCCCATCAACCACGTACTTGTTTTCCGTAGCAGTGCGGACGCGTTCAACAACATGCTTCGCGCCATCGTCACCCAAGAGTTCAAGTTTGACCGCGCAGCGTTTGTCTGGTTTGATTGCAACAGTGCCCTTGCTGTTGACTGTCTTAGCCCAGTGTGACACAAACCCTATGCCTGCCGGACGGTTTGTCACGAGCCAGGTCAACGCACGAAGAACGGCAGTCTTGCCTTGATCGGTCTCTCCGCAAAGGACGGTCACACCGTCATTGAAATTGATGACGGTGTGTGCGTGTGCTTGGAAGTTCTCGATTTCAAGACTTACTAGCTTTCTCATTTGGGGCTCCTACAAAATCAGCGCAAGCCTCTGCGTACTTGCCAAAGTCAGGATGCTCGTTCACCAGCCTTGTGTATTCGTCCACAACATGCTTCATGCCAATCAGAGCAAACGCCCTCAGCGTCGGTTTGGCGATGCTATTCTTTCCATCGAAGAAGTTCACCAGCTTCTTTCCCTTGCCGGAAACTGCGTATTCGGTGAACTTGTAAACCGCTGCCAGAATATCAGCCTCGTTGACCCCTGCGCCATCAAGCAGAGCAACTCCTTCTTTCTTTTCAAATGCGCTCAACATGTCAATCGTCCTCCTCATCATCTGAATACTTATGACGGCCACTGACTACAGCAGCCTCATTGGCTTCCCATTTGTCAATGGTCATGCGCTTGAGCGCAAGACGCGTATCCTTGTCGGAATCCGCCTTAGCGATCAGCTCATCACGTGACATCGGCACACCATAATATGCCTTATAGGCATCTTCACGGTTGGTCTTGAGCCATTCCGTGTAGGCGTCTTTGTTGCACTTCTTCCCGTTTTCCTTACACCATGTACGGCACTCATCCAAGAATCCTTCATTTACAAGGATGGCTTTGAGACCATCGAGTGTGTTCGGCTGTGTCCCGAAACGCGGGTCAGAAGTATCACCCATATTGATGTTCTGTGTCGGAAGCAGCTTGCCTGTCTGGTCGCTCTTGAGGTCGTACACATAGTCGATGTTCGAACTGATGTCGTCGATTCCGTAATCGAACAGAATGTTCACGAGAGCCTTTCTGAATGGGCGTGCTGTCTTGCTCTTCTTCAGCTCTGCCTCAACGCACACACCCGTAGTGAGCGTGTTCTTGACGAACTTCTCTTTGGTTCGTAGATGAACTATTGTGTCACAATAGAAATCAAGTGCAGAACCACCACTCTTCCGCCTCTTTTCTGCATACAGACCTGCGTTTACGTTGTCGCGAAGCTGCGACACAAACACCAGCAGACTGTTGTGCTTCTCGAGCTCTGGAGCAAGCTTACGGAAGAACTCCTGTGAAAGGAACTTCTGCGCGCTCATGCCGTATGAGCCCTTATCGTAGGCTTCTCCGCGATCGCCTGCCCTCATACGGGCTTCTGCTATGGCTTCATTGTCATCATTGGACAGCGCATCCAACGAATCGACCACATAGATGCCACATTCATCTTCTTCAAGCCCTCGGAGGAACTTGCGAGCATTATAGAACAGACCTTCAACTGTGTTTGAACGAATGGCGTTCTCTGCCGGAACAATATCTACACCCCACATGGCTTTGCCATCGAAGCTGAACCCGCGTTCGGCATCATCGTACACCCATTTGAACTTATCTTTGTATTGTCTATGCGCGGCTGCTATGAGCTCACATGCGAAGAATGTCTTTCCTGCACCGGCTTCACCGTAGAAATTGACTATCTTTCCACTCGGAAACCCCATGCTCATACCACCGCCAACGAGCAAATCCATGAGTGTGCTTCCTGTTCTGTAGTATGTAGCCGTCTTTGCCCGCTGCCTCATGGGTCTGTCAGACTCGAACTTATCTTTTATGTTTTCCATGAACGCTCCTTTCATAAATGAGGAAGGGGCTTTCGCCCCAACCTCAATGCTCCTTTATCTGCCTGCCTTCTCGGCTTTCCTGCGCTTCTTCTCAGCGTAGCACTCCTCGTAGAGCGGGCAGTCATCACACTCGTCTTCACGGTTAACGTCTACACCGAAATCATATCCGTGAGGGCACTCGGATGCCTTGTAGGCGGGGGTGTCGTCATCGTCATCCTCGTCATCGTCAGTCTCCGCATACACAGAAGATGCCTTCTTAGACGGAACATCGTCCTCATCCTCGTCGTCCTCTTCCACCTTCTTATCAGGCTTTTTACCGATAGTCAGTTTCTTGGCAGGGATATCATCCTCGTCCTCGTCATCGTCGTCATCACTGGATGACACGCCATAAAGCAGACTCTCTAATTCAGAGACAGGAAGCTCGATGACACTCTTATGCAGAGGGATCGCCTTATCAAGGACGGACTCGTCGACTTCTTTCTTGTTCTTGACAACCTTGAACGAGTAGCGGTTGAAGGGCTGTCCATTGATCTTGTCCTCTTCGATAAGAACCTTGAGGGCAAGCCCCTCTCCGTCTGTTGCACCGACACAAAAATCAGCGATGTCATACTCGTTGCCATCGTCGTCTCCCTTTTTCAGCTCTGCAAGAAGCTCTTTCTCAAAAAGGAAATGACTCTCTGCAAGAACATAGAGCTTGCTGGGCTCATCGGCAAGAACGACGTTGTACAGAACACGACGAGAAGCCTTGAGCGCCTTGACCTCATCAGCGTCCGCATCCTCTTTGCGTAAAAGGCGCTGTCTGTCACAGATGGGGCACGGCTTGCCGTACGTTCCATTGGGGCAAAGCACCTTTGTGTTGTTCGGCCCGATGACATGATGCGTATAGTCGAAGACGTATGCGGCATCTCCTGCATCCATGCGCCCCTGCATGACTTTGGGGTGTGTCTCGTCAACAATATATGGAACGAAGCGGATTTTGTACGTCTTGTCCTTCTCGAGCTTAAGGAACGGAACATCACCGAAAACCTTGTTGTTGAAAATGCGAGATGCAGCCTTTCCAACGGACGAGAAAGCGTCCTTCGTTGCCACACTGTCATTGTACTGCTTATGCAGTCCACCGAAATTGAGTTTCTTTTTAGCCATATTCAGCATCTCCTCTTACGCACGGCCTGTGCGAGCGAACTGCTCTGTTTGTCAGCCATGTCTTCATATTCATCACTAAGACGGTGCTTAACATCGGCCTCCCGATAAGAACCGTCATCCTTTTCCGTATAGTATGACTTGATGTAAAGACCCACAAGATTGTTAAGGCTTGCCTTCTTAGCATCAAGCGCACTTATAACGCCTTTGAGATACGCAACCTCTGTTCTGCTTTTGGCCACTTTTTTACGCAACTGTATAATTGCAGGGGAAGTGCTTACTTCGTCAGCGATCATGTCTACCGTGGCCTTTACACCATTGGCAAGGAACATTTCGCGAGCACTCTTGCGTGTAACGGCCTCTTCGCGTTCAAGTGTGAATTCAAGGTCGTTAAGCGTATCTACTTTATTAGCCATCATAGCGTGGTACTTTCCGATTAAAGACGGAAGTGCTTTCGCTTCGTCGTCAAGATGGAATTTGTCAATGGATATATCCTTCTCTAATTCCGTCATGTTTACTCCTTTCAACTATATTAAAACGGGAATCGGCTTATCTTTCTCATTCTTGTAGAAAAACCGTGCATCCGTCTAAGGAGCAACGGATGCACGCACAAGAGAGATAAGGTTAATATCTGCAAGAAACAGATACCATGACATAATTATTCTACCAAACACGGCTCAAGAGTGCAACTCCTGAAATGCGCCATAGCTTGCGTAGACCAAACCGCTGTACCCACTAGAGAAGAACGAGTCAGCGAAATACCCTATGACTATGGCTGGAATGGGGTCTCCTCTGTTGAGAAGAACCGCAGCCATATACCCAAGAACCTGCCTGCGGACAGCCTCGGGGTCGAGACCTTTGAGCGTCTTGAGGATGGCGGAGATTTCCTGCCACCTCTCCTTCTTGAGAAAAGCCTGACATAATTTCCGAACATCGAGTTCGATTATGTCCGATACACTGCTTTCCTTGGCAAGTGTGGTGAGAGCCGTGGCCTCGTCCATGCCTTCCACCTTGTCGAGCAACTTGAGCGCTACACGCGGTACACCCTCGGCCTTCTCGACAATCACCTCAAGTACATCCGTTGACGCGTTGAGCTTTTCGGAAGCGACAACGCCCTTGAGTTTTTTCAGCATAAGCCGGTCTTCCAAAGGATGCACTTCCAACTGGATGCACCTAGATAATATTGTCCGAAGAAGCTTCTGCGGATCTGTTGTGCATAGGAACATGTACGTATCCTTGGGTGGTTCTTCGAGCAATTTGAGAATGGAGTTCTGCGCGCTGTTGCTCAACAGATGGCTTTCATCCAGTATGACTGCACGACAATCGCCGAATCCGTGATAAGACAGATTCTCGATCAGCTGGCGCATATCGTCGATTCCATTGTTATCAGAAGCATTTATCTCTGTGAGGTCGAGGTCATCGACACCCAAATCGTGGGCGTATGCGCGGGCAAGTGTTGTCTTACCGCACCCCGACGCACCCTTGAACAGATAAGTCTGAGGACGGATATCCTTTTTCAGAAATCCTTTCAAAGTCTCTACCACTTCGGTATTGCCCCACACTTCATCCAGTGTAGCAGGACGCATCCTGCGTGCCAATTCAGTTTTCACTTCCATACATTTCTCTCCCGTATTGCTTTCTGTAATAGACTTCTTCACCCTGTCGAGGGTCATCATCAATCAACTTCCATAGTGAACTCTTGGGATTGTAATCCTTCCAAGTCGCACCGCATGTCGTGCAAGTCACCCGCAGAAGTTTCCTTCCGTCATATGTCTTCTTTGCCTTGCCCCATACCTTCTCGGGGTAATAGGCTTGCACAATCAAAGGCCTTTTACTCAAAGGCTTGCCATGCTCTACACACTTACATCTGCTTTCGTGTTCCTCTACGTAAAACAGACCTTCCATATTTCCCTCCTGTTTATATTAAAGCAGGCCAGACGCTTAACTGAGGCGCCTGACCTTGATTTCCTGCGACCAATTTCCGCCATCTTCTCTATATTCCGACCTTTCTGTGTCCACAAACAACGGAACGGAAATCCACGGGAACTTGTTGCGTGCCTCGTCGATCATCCACTTCTTCATCAGAGCAAGAACCTCCTCCAGCTCCTCGTCCATTGTAGCCACATACAAAGCATCGTGTATGTAGTCGAGTATGAATGAACGCATATGCTTGGCCTTCATTTCCTCGGTGATGTGTGAGCCGGCGAACAGAGCCAGCTGCGCGGCACTCCCTTGTATCGGAGAATTCGTTGCCTGCATCGAAGTCATCGGGCCGTAACAGCGGAATCCGGCAGGAAGATTTACATAGCCATGTTTCTGATAAAACGCATATGTCTGCTTGCGCCATTCACCGTACTCGGGGAACTGTTCTGTCCACAGCCTTCCGTACATCGCTTTCATATTAGCCATGAAATCGTCAAAGGTCTTGATTCCCTTACCCTTCAAAAGCTCCATGACCGATGGCGTGTGCTGTGCATCTTTCCACAAAGTACCGCTCATCATCTTAGCGCCGCCACCATAGAAGAAACAGAAGTTGCTTCGCTTTCCTCTCTGCCTAAGCTCCTTCCACGCCTTTTCTCCCATAGCCTCCACTTCTGAATCAGACAAACGGTAGATGTCCTTGGTTGTAGCCCTGTGCATGTCACCGCCTTCAAGAAGGAACGCGGTCATGTTCTTGTCGTGATGCAAAGAACACCCGATGCCGATTTCAAGGGCTGAATAGTCACCGCCAAGAATGTACATTCCTTTTGGAGGAACGATACAGGACTTGATGAGGTTAAGCGCCCTATCATCATGCGCAGGGATGTTCTGCAGGTTCACACCACCACTTGAGGATGAACGAAAAGTCTTAGCTACATGCAGTTGGAAAATCGAATGCAGGATGTAATCCTCGCTTTTTTGGTCGTACACAGCTTCACGCCTGATATTGTCAAGGTACGTATCACGTATCTTCGTAATCTGGCGTGCTTCAATAATGTTGTCTGTGATGCCGAATGGGATATGCTCAAGTGTGGAGCTATCCAATGCGAGCTGCCCCTTCTCCGTGTACTCCTTTTCCGCTCCCGCAAGGCCGTAAAGGAGAATCGAAAGGTCGGTCGCCTTGTTGTAGTCGAATGAATGCCACTGCAGATGGCTCTTGGGGTATAATTCACAAGCAACTTCTTCCCACTTGTCCTTGTCCTTGTTCCACAAGTCATTAACCAATTCATCGTCAGCGATCTTGGCTTCGATCTCATTGATTATCTTGTCGCACTCACCGATGTTAGTATCAATCTTATCCATGTCGATGGTCATTCCATCGACTTCTGCCTGCACAAGCGGATTGATGTAGGACTTCAACAGACGCATGCCTTTAGACAGATGCCTGTCCATGCTCATAGCATCCATCTGCTTCAAACAAAGAAGTCGGGTGTACAAGGCATCTTGCGCCACATACACCAAAGTCGTGCGACGGAGTTCGGGGTCGTTGTCGAACACTTCACGCAAACAGTTACGTTTGTTGTTGCCGTACTTATCCTCCTCATCTTTGCTGATTGGTGTCGTCAAGTATTTCTCCATCTTGTCGTATCCGCTGATACCCCATGTGTAGTAGACCTGTGGTTTGAGGCCACACTTCTCTTTATTTCTAAGAACCCTTGCGCCATACATGGAATCCCACGCCCACGGAGAGGGGAGCACGCCTAACTTGTTGAGCGTACAACGTGCTTCGTACTTCGCATGGTGTGCCATCTTTCCGATTGACTTGTCTGTAAGGAGCTTCATGAACAACGAGAGAAATGTCTTGTCGCCGCCGTAAAACGGCATTGAACAAAGCGTCTTCTCCGTAGAGATTCCAACGCACACAATAGTAGAGTCGCTGCGTTCGAGCTTGATTCCTTCCGTCTCGTAGTCGAACGACATGTATTTAGGCTTCTCGTCCAAGAGCCTCTTCAGCATAGCGTTCGCTTCTGAAAGACTGTCACAGATGATTAGGCCATCAGCAAGGTGGCTGTTGTCAGGAAAGGCAGGGAGATTCCGAAGCTTGGTAAGGAATTTGTCCATTTCCCTTCTGTAGAACACAGCGTCGTCCTTTCGGGCATTGTCCTTCTCCATATTGCGCAACAGCGCTGGGGAAGGAATACACGCGAGCCACCGTCCAAGAGACTGTTCGGGAATCGCATGGAAAATGAAGTCCCCCATGAAAGACATATCCTCGAGCCTGCCCGACAATCCTTTGATGAGTACAGCATCCAACGCCTGTTGGCTCAACGGCATTATGATTGAGGGCTTTGCCTTTTCGACCACTTCCTCGATATGTTCGTGGCATGCTTGAAGTACGTCAATCTGTATGGCATCGGGGAGTTCGGTGAGTTCGGTGCCATGACAGGCAGCGGCAAAGCACACACTGAGCTCTTCTTTCTTGAATCCGTGGTCGACCAAATCCTTCAGCAAATCCTTGAAAGATCCCGACCACACATCACCACTTGCATCCTGTGCCCTTGTTGGCTCTGTTCCCACAACAAGGACACCTCCCTTTCGGGAGGCAACCGATTTCAATTTCGGTGAGTTGCACTGTGTGCACATATCACAAGATATGCCACAAGACGGGCGGTAGGCTTTCGCCTTCCCGCTCATCTCTTCATCATCGAAAAACAAACCCATATCAGACTCCGAATACCTGTATGATTGTATTGAAGAACGAACCTCTGAGCACAATAAGTACTGCAGAACCGACTTTTGCTATCCCGAAATTACTGGTATGCACCAGAGCAGAAGTAAGGAACGGCGCGCTGATCTTTACAGCAATCGGCTCTTCCAAATCAAGCTCCTTGTTGTCAGGGTACGAAAGCTTCTCGGAGAACTTTCCGCTTGCCCCTCTCTTGGAAGCAACTGTGAGCTTCTTCTTGTCGAATTTCAGCGTTATGGCATTCACCATAAGGTTGTTGCGCCCCATTTCCTCAGAGGAATCGAAACACTGTGCAAGCGCGATTGTTTTCTTGAGAGGCGGGAACGTACCTTCGACTTCAAGATTATCCAGTGCCTTGTCAATGAGCCCGATAAACCGCTCATATGTATAAATAGATTCATCCAATCTATTGCAAGAGAACACCAAAAGCTCGCTACCGTCGACAACCGTACGGAAGTGCATCCACCTGTGACTGACCGCGTACTCGGTAAACCGCACGTTGAGGTTGCGTATTTCCGTAACGGAATAAGGCGACAGAAGAACCTTCTCGTCCACTGTGCCCTCCATCTTGGCATGGTTCACCCTGCGGTTGTCCGTAGACACCATACTGTCTTCATACATGAAGACACCTGCGACACGTGACTGGTTGTTCGGAAGGTCACAAATCGCAAGGCAGTCATAGAAGTTCTTCGGAAGAGGCTTCCATGTAAGGTCATCCGTTGCAAGCCTAGCAAGCTGGTTAGCAAGAGAATCATCTGTTTTCGTTACGACAAGCACTTCGATGTTGTCACATGTAATGTGCCACCCATCATCCGCGCACGAAATCTCCACCTCACTTCTGTTGAGTTTGCTCAGAACAGACAGGAAATCCTGTCCATTCACGATTCCTGTCAGACTTGCGCAATCCTCGGGAAGTTTGGCAGACACACTAAGGGCGGGAGACCATGAGTAGATTCCACCATCCTTGAACAAGAGGTGCTTCTTCTCCGCCTCGTTACTTTTACAGCCACTCATGACCTGTTCCACTACAGCAAGTAAATCCTTTACCTTCATATCAAGCTCCTTTGTATTCAGAAAAACAACCCATCACAATGTTCTGTGTCTACATTGTACGGATTAACCTTTACAGCACCCTCTTTCTTCGTGTTTGGAGAAAGGGGTGAAATGTGCAGATGCACCCACCCATCCTGCAACTTGTACACCATCTGTACTGTGCGGACAAGCCGGTACTCAACAACATCATCCAAAAACTCACGCAACGGCTTTATGGCACGTGTATCTATGTAGTAGTTACCGGGCATTATGATATAGCGATCGGATTCCAGAACAGCCTGTTTGAAATTCTCCGTACGCTCCATCGCCGAAGCGTTGTTGTAGTACGCCAATACTTGTAAGTATTTGTTTATATCCATTTCAGCTTCGGGAACACCTGCGCTTTTAAGTGCCTCTGCATATACACCCGCCTTGTACTTGTCTTCCAAAAGGAAATCCACAAGAGCCCATCCTACAGTAATGAGAATGTGCGCGCTTCGTGTAGTCAGGTACAATTTCCACCCAACCATGTGCTTGTTGTCACTGGACGTGAAAAGACTTTCGTCCATGTACGCCTTGGCAACCTTCACGATTTCCTGCACCCTGTCTCTCTCTTTCATTTGCAGCCCCTTACATATTCGCCCTACGCATGTATGTGGCTATCAGAAGTGCGTCTGCATCCTTGTGCTTGTTTATGAGTTCTGCATGCTCGGGATACAAGCGCAATCCGACTTCCTTCGACGCTTCCTTCTGCTCTGCAGAGCCCTTTATTCCAGCGGGAAGGAGCTCCTTCTGCCATGCGCGGCTGTCGATATAAGAGTAAGGAAGCCCGTACATCTCAAACAGAATCAGCATAGCCTCAAGACTTGCGCGTGCAGATAACGACGCATCGAAACGTACGCTGTTAATCATCGGACGCTCTATGCAAACCACAATGCGGTCGCAGCTTTTCCGAAGGTCACTGAAGAAATCGGACAACGTCATCCAATCAATTCGATTCATGTTCTTCTTCTTGGACTTCTGATAGCTGAGATGACTCTTAACAGGAGTCGTCATGAACTGGGTCTCGAATGTGCCGGTAGCCTTGTCCTCTATCAAGGCAGCGATGGTGCCAGTGACACCATTATCTATACCAAGCCAACAAGTCTTAGCCATACACCCTCCATTACAGCGATCTGCGCTGGTCATCACGCAGTTTCTCACGTGCAATGATGATTAGCTCACAAAGCGCATTTGAAAATGAAAGATGATTCAGCAGTGCATACTGGTATATGGTATTCCAAGCGCCATCCGTGATACAGAAAGAATGGGTCGTCTTTCTCGGTGCATTTTCGTCTTTCTTTTTAGGCATCGTGTCCCTCCTCAATCGCATTGACTAAATCTATGTAGCCGTTATGTACATCCACCCTGCTTACCGGCATACCGTTTATTGTGACATCGGTTAAATCCGGGGCGGTTCCTGTTGCAGCTGTCTCCAGCTTATCAATTAATTCTTTTACCGTCATCCACATCCTCCTTGCCGGATGGCAATACGATTTTATGTGTTGTCATCCTTCTGTATAATTTCTGTAGCGTCGGACTCTCACGGAGAATCTCGTTCACCACACTTAAAACAGTCGTGGTATCATCACAGACAATCAGCCCCTGTATGCTGAAATCGTGCAGGATTATCGGTGCGCCATCATGTTCCACAGGCGCCTGCACCTTATCTGCCATGATGAAGAACCCGCAATCTGTATCCTCTATAGGCGGAATGAACTCACCACGTTTCTTGCAATAGACCAACGGAGCTTTGCCATCCCATATGCCGTGTCCACAATTGCGACAATTTTCATTCGTCATCATCGTCCCTCTCATTTCTATCGAAACCCTCAACGGTGTCCGACCATCTGCTATGCATCACAGGACGCCCTATGTCCAAACACCCGACACAGTAGGCATAACGCGAGTATTCGTGCCCATCACGATTTTTCAGAATCTTAATACGCGTGATTCCTCTCTCCTTCTCCTCTTCAGTGTGATTGAGCCCAAGAATAATTGCGGCATGGGCCACATTGCCTATGTTCTCAGCGACATTGGCTTTCGTCACATCCCTTCCGAATCCATTTCTGTTGGACTGTTGCGGAGTAACCACAAGAATGTCACGGTCGAGGGCGATACGCCGAAGGCCAAGACACAACGAATCTATACGGTTACGTTTATCGTCCTTCATGTTTTCAGGACGCAAGAGGTCTACGTAATCCACTATAAGGACATCGGGAATGAAATTCCTGTAGTCCCTGTAGTTGTCAAGCAGATGCTCAAGATCACGACAAGTAAGTGTATTCGGTGCATAGGTCTCCAAAAGGAAGCGCCCCCCATTCGTTGTCATGCGCATACGCTTCATGAACGCCTCTACATCCTCACGCTTTGTCGATGGCGGCTCAAGACGTGTCTTTCGGTAAGCCACACGCCAACTCTGCTTTCCCTTAGTCGCGTCGTCGTCGATGTAGTCCACGCCAGTACTCTCGAAATACGGAAGCATACAATCCGAAATTGTCTTAGGCCTGCCTTGCATATTGGAATAGATTCTGCGTATCATCTGGCTCTCGGCATTTTCCAAATTCAAGTAAAGGACGGAAAGCCCCTCCTTCACCGCATCCATTCCCAGTTGAAGCGAAAGCCATGACTTACCTGTGCCGCTCTCACCAAGGAGAAGCATAAGATCGCCACGTGCAAGAGGCCCGACCATTTCACCCAGTGCTTCGGGAAATTGGAACAGCTCACCACGCTCCTCTTCGTACGCATCTATGATTTTATTTGCGTCATGGAGCATGTTTACTGAAGTGAACTCAAGCTGTTTGACGGCTGAATACTTGTTCAACGCCTCTTCCGCTCTGAGAGTGTTCCCTTCATCCAACGCATTCTGCAGATTCGTCATCAGAACAGTCAGGTTGCGCTCCTTCACCCAAGCAAGAACCGTGTCACGGATATATTTCGAGTTGGAGAATAATTCCTTGTGCCCTTCATGATACGTCACAACATTACGTGCAAACGATACTACGGAATCGCGTGTATCCTCATCTTGTATTGTGCGTGCGCGCTCCCTCACAAACCTTACAAGGTTGTCGATGGGGCTGACGTTGTACACTCTCACATAATCACAAATCCATCCGGCAAGAAGACGCGCCCAGTCGTCCTCATATGCTGTCATCGGAATCTGTATACCTATCTCTGTCGTGAATCTGACATCGGAGGCCATCGCACACAGACAAAGCATCTGACTGCTGCTAGGTTCTTCATGCGTCAATATCATCAAGCGCCTCCGAAATCAAAAAAGTAGTCATAAACCCTCCGTAACCATTATTGGCCACTCAATACTATTAAAGCAGAAATCCGCTTAACTTACAATAAAAAATGCAGGGGTGTTTCTGACCACCCCTGCAAGGCAGATTATAAACCACCGTACCAGCAAGTACCTGATTCACTCTAACGCACGCGCAGTCTTTATGTAAATTGACCGCACGCGGTTCGAAACGGCAACGTCGCTGACATCTGTACGACGCTTGCGCAGCATCCTTGTGACAGTGCCGTCCATCGGAGACTTCTTCCCGTTCGTAATAAAATGTATGTGGCTGACGATATCCCTCGGGGAGAACTTCTGCCCTACAGGAAGCCTTTCCACGTACGCATAAACCATGTCTTTCACTGTTTCAACCATAACAAACCTCTCTCAACTTGTATTAAAACGAAAATCCGCTTAACTTTCTTCTTCTCCGAAAACACTGTGGTACAAAAAGCCGCCTTCTTTCTTGAGCTGAAGCATCATGTTGTCCTCAGTGCCGTCGAATATATGCGTATGTGTGGCCGCTTTCTGATTGACGATGTCCATAAGACGTTCGTCTATGGAATCGGGGCAAATCGTATACCACACGGTGACGGAATCCTTTGCGCCTATCCTGTGTACCCTATCCTCTGCCTGTGCGCACTCCGAGTACGTCCACGGAAGTTCTATGATGAGGGCATCGGAAGCGGCGGTGAGCGTAATGCCTACACCGGCAGCGCGTATGTTGCCGACAAACAAACGAACAGAGGGGTCGTGTTGGAATCGGTCGATAGCCTCATTGCGCTTCTTCTGTGAAGTCGAACCATCTATGCGTACGGCAATGTCACCGAACTTAGCCATCACATCATCGAGAGTCATGTCATGCGTCCCAAATACAACGAGCTTCTTCCCACTCTGCAAGAAGTCCTCGATCCATGTATTGACTGCCTTGCGTTTACGTAGATACGCAATCTGTTTCTGCCACTCAAGCGTTCCAAGCAAATCAGAAGAGTGGGCGATCTTCTGCTCAAGCGCACGTATTTTCCTGAA
>Ga0310786_10005852_pt1 | contig 16558 bp, 8 predicted proteins | sample AusTroGonzalo_MG_FD_203881 | JGI IMG/M metagenome (GOLD analysis project Ga0310786, IMG submission 203881) | Bovine rumen microbial communities from tropical cattle in Woodstock, Queensland, Australia - Gonzalo_03 (v2) (version 2) | ecosystem: Host-associated > Mammals > Digestive system >... | reverse complement strand
TGGCCTCAATGGTCAGCACCTTGTTCACTTCTACATCACGAAAGCGCTGCTGCAGTTCGTGTGCAATCTGCCGCGTGATGCTGATGTCAATTTGATGGTTCAGAAAGTTGTCTATCTTCAGGATGTTTCCCTGCTTGATAGTACCGTCGCTCAGGATTTTCTCTTCGAGGAAATTCAAATCATTTACCATTTTCTCAACGTTAACCTTAACGCTAACCTTAACTATTTAGTTATCGTTATCGTTATTGTTTATTTTTTATCTTACGAGTACTTTTTTGCCATCAATAATATTGATTCCTCGCTGTAAGTTCTGCTGACGCTGACCACGAAGATTATGGATGGATTTACTATTTGACGATTTACCATTAACCATTTGTTCTTCGATTCCTTCTGAAACTTCAGGATGGAACACGCGCCATGAGTCGAATTTGATTTTGCTTGCTTGGCTCCACACAAAGAATACGTTGTGCTTGCCTGTAATCGTTTGGTTCAATCCAACCTTTGTCAGAGGGTGTCCTGTTGGGATGTCGATAACGCCTGCAGGAGTACCCGTCGTACGGTCGAGGAATACCAACAACTGGCCAGAGCCACTCACGGTCTTCACTTGGATGGAGTCTGCTCCTTCGTCACCGAAGTTCACGTTACGGATGAGTGTCCAGTCGCCTGCATCGATATTGGCGATAACGGTATTTCCACGAGTGCTGTATGCTTCGGTGGTCACTCCTGCACAGTTTGCCATCGTTTCAGCTGGCACCCATTCATAAGGGTTAAGGGTGTTGGTCAATGCAGGTGCACCATTATCAGTCATGCTGACTTTGGTAAGTGCACCGGTACTCTCGTTCACCGTCATCTTGTTCATGGAGATGTTACGATAGCCTCCGCTGAATCCCATCTTCTTTGCAAGCCACTGGGTGTGGTAAATCATGTACCAGTTGTTACCGAATTTCTGGAAGTGTGAGTGGTTGTTACCGCCTGGATAGCCGAAGTTGCTTGGATTGGGCAATACGTCGCCCATGTATTTCCAACCGTCTTTGTTGAGTGGGTTGTTGAGCGAATCAACCAACACCATGTATGCGATGCTGCATATACCAGGTTTGGCTGCTGTCACTCTCTTGTCCTTGTTGTTGTTTTTGTATGTTGTCCAGTCGCTATCACTACGGCCACTCCAGCTAGAGCTGTACGAGAATACAAACTTACCATTGATGATGTTCAATTCGTTTGCCTCGAAATGATAGGGTGCTGGTATCTCTACGATGTCTTTGGTCGAGAACGAGCACATGTTCTTGCCCAGCTTCACGATGCGGGCATTTCCTGGAATGAGGGTGGAACCGCTACTATTCGGGTCGCCACCTCCGAAGGTGAGCCATCCTGTTCCGTTTTCATCAACAGCCACACCAGGGTCGATGATGTTAGACTGCTTTCCACGTCCTTGTGTACTACCATCAATCAGGGCTTTCTTGATTGGGTCGGTCCAAGGACCAAGTGGGCTGGTAGCAGTCATCACTCCGATACCGCTTGCACCATTCGTGAAGTAGAGGTAGAAGTGAGTCTTGCCATCACTCTCTTCTCGGCTAGTGATTGAAGGAGCCCATGAAGCCCAACACCAGGTACATACCGACTTCACGTCGATGACACCATGATGGGTCCAGTTGACCAGATCTTCAGAAGAGAACACCACCAGCTGCGTAATCTTGCCATAGGTGTTGTTCGATGCGTTCTTTGTGGTGTTGTATTCCTGCTGGTCGTTCGTTCCATAGACGTATAGACGACCATTATATTCTACAGCCGTTGGGTCTGCACAGAGCATCCAAGGACTGAGAGGATTGCCTACTGTATTTGTCTTATAGGCCGTAGCCAGTTTGTAGGAAGGAATTTCCTGGGCGTATGCATTGGAGCTTGATACACATGCTAAAGCGATAGCAGCAAATCGGATGGTTTGATAGACTGTTGAATAAATAGGATTGTTCATAATAAGTATTGTTTGTTGATGATTGTTGGTGCAAAGTTAGTAATTATTCGCTATGCGCAAATTGCTTCGCCTCAAAAAAATCAAATTAATTTGTGTTTTTGTTCGGCTTAAACGCAATTTTTACATTTAACCATTTACCATTTACAATTTATTATGTTTTTTCCACTGATTGTTGCAAAATCATAAGGAAATTTATTCTTTTTTATAAGGTGTTCGGAAAAAAAACACGAAATTTGCAGTCGGAAATACATACAACTAATAATTACTATCATGAAAAGAAACTTTTTACTGCTTTTGATGCTTACCCTATTCACTACTTTAGGACAGGCACAAAACAAGACATTCGGCAATGTACCGCCACTTCACGTGGATGGCAAACATCTGAAAGACGCGAACGGAAACACAGTACGTCTGCATGGTGTGATGGATACGCCAAGTCCATATTTCAACAATGCTCGTTGGGGAGGAAAGAACTACCACTGGGAAATCGATCTCCAGAATCAAGGATCGAGTTATACCTCGTCGTGTATAGACTATTTCAAAAAACTGTTCGACGGAATGGCTAATCCTGACTTAGGTACCTATTGCAATGTGTTCCGTCTGCATCTCGACCCTTGTTGGACGAACGATAACAACGTGAAGTACAGCTATGTGGACGAGGATGGCAAGACTGTACAAGCAGGTAAGACCGGTGATGGTGAGTCGAATATTGAACATTTCAGCAAGACTCGTCTGACTACCTATATGAGAACCCTCTATAGCAAGATTGCCAAAGAAGCTATTGCACGAGGCTTGTATGTCATTATGCGTCCGCCAGGCGTATGTCCTAGTACTATTCAGGTGGGTGATGCCTATCATCACTATCTGCTTGATGTGTGGGACATCGTGTCGAAGAACGATACGGTGCTGAAGTATTCGGGGCAGATTTCATTGGAATTGGCAAACGAGCCTATCAATGTGCGCGATGCTAACGGACAGAGTAGTCCGAATGCATTGCATGATTTCTTCCAGCCTATTGTCGACAAGATTCGTGCGAACGGATTCACAGGTATCATCTGGGGTGCCGGAACTGGTTATCAGTCGGGCTACGAAGGCTATGCTACCTATCCGCTCGAAGGTTATAACATAGGCTATGCCGTACATGTATATACCGGTTGGTATGGTCAGGAGGACAAGAACGCAAATGCTCAGACCTTCATCAATAACTTCAAGAAACAAGTGCCTGTGGTCGAGACCAACCCGATTGTGGTGACTGAGATCGACTGGAGTCCGCAGAATACCAACGAGATTGACCATGTGAACGAGATGGGTCAGAACGTCTATAAGAACTTCGGTACTTGGGCGACTGGTTCAACTTCGAAGTGGGGAGTAGCTTGGAAAGCCGTACACGACTACTATGGTAACATCAGCATGACCCTGACGGGTACAAGCGACTTCTACGACATCGACAAGTGGATTTACGACAAGACCCTCTCTTACACTACATGGAAGAACAATAAGAACCGAGTGCTCGAGCCAGCCTTCATGGACAAGATGAAAGCTGCAGGCTATCAAGACACCTATGAAGCATGTAGTGGTGCCTGCTTCGAGTGGTACAAGGAATGGAACACAGATACCCGTCCTTATATGGCCTACACCCATCAGTGGACTGGTGACTTGGGGAACAATAAATTCATCAATCCTATTATCAACGGCGACTTCCCTGATATCGATGTCATCCGTGTCGATGATACTTATTATATGGTCAGCACAACGATGTTCTACGTTCCAGGTGCTACCATCCTGAAATCAAAGGACCTTGTCAACTGGGAATACTGTGCCAATCCTCTGCAGCAGATTGTTGACAACGATGCCTATAACCTTTTGAATGGAAAGCATCATTATGCACAGGGTATGTGGGCTTCGACGCTCAACTATCATGCAGGTAAGTTCTATCTCTACTTCCCTTGTTCAACGTGGTCGGCCGACTCACGAAGCATTGTTCTGACGGCTTCCAATCCAGAGGGCAAATGGGATGTGACTCTGTTGCCTGAGGCCTATCACGATCCAGGATGGCTCTTCGATGACGGTCCTAATGGTGACGGATACCTCTACATAGCATGTGGAATAGGTGACATCTATGTCAATAAGTTCAACGCCAAGACCCTCTCAAAGATTTCGAGTTCGAAGGTCATCAGTGTAGGCAACGGATGCGAAGGCAGTCACATGTACCATATTGGCGACTACTATTACATCTATGCTACCTACGGAGGAACAGAGGGTAGCCAGACCACTTTCCGCGCGAAGAGTCCGATGGGACCCTATGAGGAATATGTGGGTCCTACGACCTCATCCAATCCGAAGGGACGAACCTTTGCTGGTCAGAAGATTCATCAGGGAGGTCTGGTAGAGACCCAGACAGGCGAATGGTGGACCATGTTGTTCAAAGATGCAGGTGCTATCGGACGTGTTCCTTATCTCGAGCCTGTGAAGTGGGTTGACGGATGGCCAATCGTTGGTAATAACGGTCGTGATGTGAGCGAAGGTGGTAAGGCATACACCAAGCCAAACGTAGGAAAGACCTACCCACGCACCTACCTGCCTACTAACGACACCTTCACCGATGCTACACTCGGCATGCAGTGGGAGTGGAACCACAACCCAGACAACAGCCGTTGGAGTCTGCTCGAACATCCTGGATTCCTGCGTCTGTACACCGCTACTGTAACTGACTCTCTGCAGTGGGCGCGCAACAGTCTGAGCCAGCGAATTCTTGGCTACGACCCCGTTGGAAAGAGCACATCGAACTACTACAACTCACTCGGAACCATCAAGATGATTACCACCAACATGTTGGAAGGCGACATTGCTGGTATCGCAGTATTCCAAGAGCCATACGCGATGATTGGTGTGAAAGTTAACAACGGCAAGAAGCAACTCTACTACATGCAGCAGAGCAAGTTGCACGGCTCACAGCAAAAGCAGACAGGTGCCGAAATCAAATCCGACACCATCTATCTGCGTGCTTCCGTAAACTTCGGAACCAACAAAGCTAACTTCTACTACAGCTATGACAACCAGAAATACACTAAGTTCGGTAGCGAGATGAACATGGGTTACACCCTCGATGTGTTCGTGGGCAACCGTTTCTTCCTTTACAACTACGCTACGAAGCAATTAGGCGGTTCTGTCGACATCGACTGGTTCTCAACAGAACCTAACTTCACAGAAGAAGGCTACTTCGCTCCAGGCGTATTGCCTTCGTTCAGCGAGGAAGACCTCACCATGAACGACCTTGCCATCTCTGTTACCAACTACAGCGTAACTCCAGGCAGTTCGCACGAAGTCAACATTACCTGCACTTCTCTCACAGGATTGCAGACCAACGTGGCATCAAGCTGCACCTATCAGTTCACCGACCCAACCATCGCACGAATGGTAGGCGGTAACATCGTAGGTCAGTCAGAAGGTGAGACAGAAGTCACAGCTACCTATACCGACCCACTCGGCAACAGCCGTAGCGTCACCTTCACCGTCAAAGTGTCTTACTTTCCACTCACAGCCGATGCCCTCAACCCATCTATCATCGGCACAGGTACCTTCACTGAGCGTACAGGCGGACTAAAGACAGGAAAGGACGGATTCGGTGGATGGGTCTACACCAATGGAGCAGACTTCTCTGCCTACAACTACCTCGTTGTCACACTCCTTCGTGCTTCAGCAGCTAAGCCAACCTTCCGTCTTTACGACAGCACGAACAACAACTCAGACTTCTACACCATTGATATGAAGACACCTACCACCACTGTAGCCATCGACCTCAAGAACCTCGTCACACCAAAGGGACGAATCATGAGCCCATCGAAGATTTATAAGGCAGGATTCTCTTCTAACGGATCAAGTGCCCTCTACATCAAGGATGTATTCCTTAGCATGGATGGAGAAACTCCTGCTCTCGGCATCGAGGAACAAATGGTAAATGGTAAATCGTCAAATAGTAAATCCATTTACAACCTTCACGGTCAGCGTCAGCAGAGCTTACAGCGAGGAATCAATATTATTGATGGAAAGAAAGTATTCGTAAGATGAAGGTAGTTGGTTTCAAGAGTTCCAAGAGTTCAATGAGTTCAAGAGTTCAAATTTTAGGTTTACTGTTTGTTGCTTTTTGCTCTACGCTCTCTGCTCAGGATGATAACACGGAACGATTATGGTATAATCAGCCGGCATCTATCTGGCTCGAAGCGTTACCAATCGGTAATTCTCGCCTCGGAGGAATGGTGTATGGTGGAACGAATGTGGCACAACTTCAGTTGAACGAAGAGACGTTCTGGAGTGGGGGACCGCATAACAACAACAGCAAGACGTCAATCAACTACCTGGATGAGGTGCGTAACCTTATCTTTAACGGCAAGGAGAGTGATGCTGAGAACATCATCAACCAACAGTTTGTGAAAGGCCCTCACGGCATGCGTTACCTGAGTCTCGGTAGCCTGAAATTTACATTCACCAGTTTCAAGGGGACGGCGGTGACGGACTATTATCGTGAATTGGACCTGAAGACCGCTGTGACGAAAGAGACTTTCATCGTTGATTCTACCTATTACACACGTACTGCTTTCGCATCACTGGCTGACAGCATCATCGTCTATCGCATTGAGTCGGATGGCGATTCCCTGACGTTCAACATCACACACGAATGCGATTTCACCTCTACTTACGCGGGTAAGAACAATAATGTGAGGATTACCGTGAATGGTGTGGCTCAGGAAGGAATCTCTGCTGCTTTGAAGGCAGAGTGTTCCTACATTGTGGAAAGTGATGGAAAGGTTGCTGCCTACAATTCGGGTAACAAACGTAGCGTCCGTGTTCTCAAGGCTTCTTATGCCACCATTTATATCTCTGCAGCTACGAACTACAGGAAGTATAATGATACAAAAGGTAGTGCGGCCCAACGCAACGAGAAGTGTCTGGCTGATGCCATGCAGTATGACTATGAAGAGCTGCTTGCCCGTCATGTAAGCGCTTACCAAGAACAATACAACAGGGTACATCTCTATTTGCCTTCGACCAAGAACAAAGACCTGCCTACCGACAAGCGCCTCAATGCTTTCAGTAATAGTAGCGACTATGGAATGGTGGCTCTCCTCTTCAATTACGGACGTTATCTGCTCATCTCTTCATCTCAACCTGGAGGTCAGCCTGCCAATCTGCAGGGAGTGTGGAATGACAAGAAAGATGCTCCTTGGGATAGCAAGTACACCATCAATATCAATGCTGAGATGAACTATTGGCCAGCTGAGGTGTGCAACTTGCAGGAGACCAATGGACCGCTGTTCGACATGATTCGCGACTTGAGCGAAACAGGAGCCATCACTGCGCGTCAGATGTATGGGTGCGACGGATGGGTGGCTCATCACAACACTGACCTATGGCGCATTGCAGGACCTGTCGATGGAGCTTTCTGGGGCATGTATCCTAATGGAGGTGCCTGGCTTGCTACCCATTTGTGGCAGCACTATCTTTTCACAGGTGACAAGGAATTCTTGGCGCAATGGTACCCTGTCATCAAGGGAACAGCCGACTTCTACCTTGATTACATGCAACCCCATCCGAAATACAATAACTGGTTGGTTGTCGTGCCGTCCGTCAGTCCTGAGCAGGGTCCTTCGGGTAAATCTACACCTATCACAGCAGGATGCACGATGGACAATCAGATTGCTTTTGATGCCTTGTCGAATACTTTGAAAGCAGCAGAAATCCTTGGTGTGGATGCTACTTATAAAGATAGCTTGAAGGATGCGATTGCACAGTTGCCTCCAATGCAAATTGGCAAGTACAAACAGTTGCAAGAGTGGCTGATTGATGGTGACGACCCTAACAATCAACATCGGCATATCTCACATCTCTATGGACTCTATCCGTCTAACCAAATCAGTCCTTACACTCATCCTGAGTTGTTTGCGGCTGCACAGACGACCCTCACCCAGAGAGGTGATGAGGCTACAGGATGGAGCCTGGGTTGGAAGATCTGCTTCTGGGCGCGAATGCTGAATGGTGCACATGCCTTTACCATCCTGAAGAACATGTTGAAACTGCTCCCATCCGAGGATGCCACGAGTCAGTATCCCAACGGACGAACCTTCCCAAATCTCTTCGATGCTCATCCTCCTTTCCAGATAGATGGTAACTTCGGAGCCACTGCTGGTATTGCCGAGATGATGTTGCAAAGCCATGATGGAGCTGTACATCTGCTGCCTGCCATTCCAACCAACTGGAAGACGGGTAGTGTCAGCGGACTTCGTGCACGAGGAGGATTCGTAGTTGATATGACATGGGAGAATGCAAAATTGCAGTATGCAACCATCCATTCCACCATTGGTGGTACACTGAGACTTCGTTCGTACGTTCAGCTCGAAGGTGAGGGCCTTACTGAGGCTACAGGTGATTGTCCGAATCCTTTGTATGCACCAGCCACAGTAAAAGATCCATTGGTATCCAAATCAATAGGTACTGCTCCTAAAGCTAGTGTGAAGAAGGTATATGAGTATGACTTGCAGACTGAAGCCGGTAAGGACTATCATGTTGGATTGATAGGAACAGGCATTGAAGAACTCGATGTAGATAAGGATCATCTGGGAGTGATGCGTACCAGCTATTATGATGTGAGCGGAAGAGCCGTCTCGCAAGAGGCCAAGGGCATCATCATAGAGCGACAAACTCACTACGATGGTACTGTCGTCAATCGGAAGATATTTGTGAAGTAACAAAAACAGCCGCCCCCATGGAGCGGCTGTTCGTTTGAAAGGACCTATATGTTTTATAACTTGATGGTCAACATGGTGAATGAGTAAGGAGGTAATTCAAGATCCATCTTCTTGCTCACTTTGACGTCCTCAATCACAGGAGCAATCGGCTGCTGGTCGAAGTTGTTTTCATCTCCTGGATTTCCTGAGAGGGTAGTCTTCTTTGCAAGAGGTTTCAGGCTCTTGAAGCGGGAGAGATTCAGTTTGGCAGTCTTTTTATCAGCTGTATCGTTGCATACTTTTACAAACAACTCGCGGGTCTTCACGTTCAAAACGACAGACTGCTCGTTGAGTTTCTCTGTTGCGTCTTTGATGGTTACACAGTCGCCATAGTAGTACTGACCTGCTGACTGACCGAACATCTGCTGTACATAGTAGCTGCAGGTGAGGAATGGACGCTCATTGTCAAAATAGATGAGGTCTGGGTTCCAGTTGGTTGCGTTCTTACGTGCGAAGAGAGGTGCATAAGAGGTCATGCAAACAACGTCGCCGTTACGCTCAACATGCAACAGATAGAGAGCCTCAGCCAATGCATCTTGGAGTTTCTTGTCCTTAGCAGCATATTCGCCTAAATAAACTTTGGTTTTGCGATCACGAGGATAGTTGTCGTACTGACGGGTATTCATGAAATACTCTTTCTGCTCGTAGTAGTGCTCGTCCATGATTGGCATACCTGTCTCAACTGCTAGTTTCCAACCTGCTTCGTAGTCACCATTTCCCGGGTGTGAACCAGGACCAGCTGTACCAACAATCACGATTTCAGGATGTGCTTTTGTCACCTTATTATATATATACTTGAAGCGCTCGATGAATTCGGGCGAAATCTTCTCTTCGTTACCAAGTCCGAGATACTTGAGGTTGAATGGTTTTGGATGGCCAGCATCAGCACGTACCTTGCCCCACTTGGTGTTCACGTCGCCGTTGGCCCATTCGATGAGGTCGAGTGCCTCGTCGACCCATTCATCCATTTCACTCATAGGAACAACATCCTGAGCCTGGCCACGCATGTTCCAACCTCCGTTGGCTCCCTGACAGCTAACACCACAAGGAAGGATAGGCAGTGGTTCCATACCTAAGTCTTCGCAGAACTGGAAGTACTCGAAGTAACCCAGTCCGACTGACTGATGGTAGCCCCATGTGTTCTTCTGCTGCTTACGTGTTTCCTTCGGACCTACTGTGGTCTTCCAACGATAGGTGTTCCAGAATCCGTCACCTCCACCATGAACGACGCATCCACCAGGGAAGCGCATGAACTTTGGCTTCAAATCGGCTAATGCCTGAGCGAGATCTTTACGGAGACCGTGACCCTTGTATGTGTCCTGTGGCATGAGTGATACCATATCAACGTCCATATCGCCTACGGTCAGGCAGAGAATCTGGAGGGAAGCGTTAGGTGCGTCCTCGGTAGCTGTGATGGTAGCAGAGAACTTGTTCCAAGAGCTGTTGCCCACGGTGAACTCTACTTCGCCTAGGGATTTCTGCTGGTTCCAGCCTGAAGAGACAGTGAGCACCACGCGTACTTTCTTTGCGTCACCCTTGATGTTGCGGAAGAAGGCAGAGAAGTCGTATGCTGCACCTTTCTTGACGTTGATGCCGTCGAAGCCGTTGTTAGAGATGCCGAAGCCAGTCCATCCGTTGTAGTCGTAGTATTGTTTTGCACGCTCGGTATGCAGACGCATGTAATTAGGGTTGTTGGGATGGATAGGATTGAGTTGCATAGGCTGCATATAACCCGTAGAGTGACCTGGACGAACCATACGCCAAGCGGTACCTGGGCCCCATCCGTCGCGTTCTACAGGACTGAACTCGAACGAACCGTTCTGGATTAACTCTGCATAGAGACCTCCGTCAGCAGACGAGCTGATGTCCTCGAAGAATATACCGATGAGTTCGTCACTAATGGCTTTCCCACCTGCTGGTGGAGTCATTGCTTTCTGAGCCGAGAGGCTCAAAGTGGAAGCAATCATCATTGCTCCCAGTGTAAGTAGCTGTTTCATTTGTCTGTTTTTGTTTGTTTTATATAATAAAATCTATTTTTCACTTTTCAACTTTCCACTATCAACTTTAAACTATTCCCTCCTCTCCCCCTTGGGGGAGCAGGGAGGGGGGCCCTATTCATCCTCATCGTTCCAGTGCCCCTGCAGCTTTCCCATGGTATAGTCCTTATCATGAGACTTATAGTGGGTTTTCTGATCCAGATAATCGTACGTGTAAGTATATTCTACCTCAGACTCTGTCGCATCAAACCAATCCAACACAGGACTGTCTGCCGTGAGACCAGTGATGGCGATGTAGCCTACGTTTTTGCTATAACCATTTCCTTTGATGCTATACGAAACATCAGAGGCAGTATTCCCTTTTTCGTCGACCACCCAGTCGCCGTCAATCGTCCAATCCAGACGAATCTCGTCATCCTTCACATCGAAATAGTTTGTCGTCAGCACATAACGCCAACCATCTTTCTTACGTTCACCATTGAGACGCTCACCAGTTAACATAGTTAGTGCGGTCGCAGGGTCGGCTAAATCGACGGTAAAGATTCCATCTGGTGTCGCAATTGACAGATAGGCGTGTTCTTCGTCCATGGTGAAGCCCATGATGATATGCTGTTTCCCTTGATCTATGTTAGGATGTGCCTCGCCATTCACCCAATGGTTATGGTCGGAAGAGTATTCCAGTTCACCTTCGAAGATGATATCGGTATCCAAGTCCGATATGTCTGGCTCTGATCCCCACTGCAAAACGTAGACGTAGATGTTTCTCTTCTTTCCGTTGCTGTCGATGACCTCAACCCTGAACTCGCCGTCTCTTTCTTCGTCTGTCTCGTCTGCGCTGATCGTGATGGTATTGTCAGTTGTTGTCACCTCCAACCATGATGGCACATCCTGTACACTCCAAGTCACATCGTCTGGTGCATAAACATCAATCGTCACGCTACCTCCTTCGGGTTCGAACTCTATATCGTCTGTGGAGAGTGCGAACGTTTCTTCGGCTTTAGTGACAAACTTGATTGGTTTGCTCATGTAGCGTCCACCTGGGGCAGAAGCAGAGGAGAGATAGGCATAAACCTCGTATTTGGAGTCAGGTTCCAGATTGTCGATGAGCATCGGAGGGAAGTTGAAAGCGCTTACTTCTTGTTTTCCGTCAGGTCCTACGATGATGTAGCCCATGTCGATGATGGAGCCTTCTGGATAGATTTCCTTATAGCTGCCGCTGATGACGGCTGAGGTCGCCTTGATGTCTGTCACTTTCACCTCTACACGGTAGGCCTGCTCATGAATGATATCTGGCTCAGGCACACTCTTTATGATGTCTTTCTTGCGCCAGACGTACTCAACGACCTGTTTGGCCTCCTCTTCAGGAACAGCAAAACCGAACGTGTTGTGGATATTCTTTTTGAAGGTGTCCACAAAGTCTCCCCATTCCATACCGATATCAATACGACTGACGATGGCACCTAAGAGGGTGGAAATCATCTCCAGGTCTTTGTTGTTACCAACGATTGTACTAACGACAGCATCTGTTCCTTCATCAATCGCAATTTCGCCTGCAGTCACACCCAAGGAAAGGCCTCGGAAAGAATTCGCAGCTCCGTGGAACAATTTCGAGATATATCCTGTAGCCAATGATGGTTTCATGCCTGGTTTGTCGTAACCAAGTCCTTTTTCAGCAACATCATAGATGGTTGATAAATCGGAATTACCATCAGATATCTCGTCGAACATATCGGCAAACTGATTGTAGATTCCTTGCATGGTAGGGTCACGGCGGAGGGTAGCTTGTCTGAGTGGTGCAGCGTGTTGAAATCTCATACAAACACAGCACGAATCCGGGCGGATCGACAGTGTTTCCCAATCGACCTCATAAGAGCCGACTGCATATTGGTCTTCCGTCTCTTGGTAGTAGACAATGTGGTCATCCATCGTGTCAGTCGTGGGGTCATGCGTAGCCATGCAGAATCCTTGACTTGTAGGGCATAGGATGTATGTGGTGTAGTTGATGAAGTCGTACAACAGGAATACCGTCTCTCCGTTTCCGTTCACGAATGCAGAGATGGCTCCATCCTTCGATACGATGTCAGCGAACGATGTTTGTTCAGTCCATTGATTCGCATCAGCAGAAATACAGAGGGAATTAGGTGTAGCAACTCCTCCTTCAACCTTCATCATCAGTTGGGTGAGTGCCTTGAGGTCTGCCTCGTCTATGGTTCCGTCACTATTTACATCCGCTTGTGAGTCATGAAAGCGCAAGGAAGGCTTGCCCATAAGGTATGCGTTCAGTTCGACGATATCTGCTGCATTGATTTTCCCATCTGCGTTCACATCTCCTTTTATGATTTCCTGTGCATTTGCTGTGAGCGGACACAGCGCCAAGAGGATAAGGGCTAATATATTATATATAATGAGTCGTTTCATAGCATTATTTCTTTATGATTTTCTTTCCGTTCTTGATAAACACACCCTTGTCAGCATGCTGTACCCTTTGTCCCATCAGGTTGTAGGTATTGGCTTCAGCATCATCAGCTTGCAGATCGTGAATACCTGTGTCATTTGTCATTGAGACCGTGAATGAAGCCTGGGGGAACCCGTATGTCCAATAATTGTCAGTGGCGACAAGACCTAAGACAGATGAACCATATTCCTGATCTGTGAAGTCTGTAATGAGGGCTCCTGTTGCATTTCCATTAGTGATGTCGGTAGCAGCCTGGAGGGTGATGGTGAGTAAAACCCCTTTGCTTCCAAAGCTTTCGTTCGTTTGGTTAAATCCTATGACACGATAGCTGTGAGCCTTGTGGTTTGCTATCAACAGTTGGTAGTCCGACCCCTTTGTGCGCTCGGAGTTGTAGGTTGCTATGTATTGTCCGTCTTCAGCTGAAGTGGCAATACTGATACCTTCAGGCAACAGGAGGTCGAACACAAATGCATTGTAAGACGGTCCTTCGTCTGAAAGAGTGATGTTAAGCGTAGCAGTCTGCCCTGCTTGAATAGATACGTCAGATGCCGTCAGCACGTTATCAGCGAAACAATGAACACTGATAGCCATGAGGAGAAAAGATGGTAGTAGATTCTTTATTTTCATACGACATGTAGTTTTTGGGTTGCTATCAAGTTTAAATGACCACGTAGTACCGTGCACCATATTTTTGCCAAGGCAAAGTACCAAAGTACTTTTCGTGTGGTGCAGATTTCGTTGGCAAAGATAGGAAAAAGTTGGGAATTTCGCAATAAGACAATGCATAAAACTTTGAAAAAACAGTAGAATCGGTTGAACTTAGCCTCTTTTTCTCGTTTTGAACCTTTGAGACAATCCTATGAAACTGGCTTGTTTTGACTATTGGCAAAAATAACGGTATTTTGGCGATTTTATACGATTTTTCTTGTGTGTCCGACTACACAAATTGACTAGAATCAACAAAACTCACTTTTTTGAATAAAATACATAGAATTATTTTCTCTGTTATGAAAATGTCCGTAACTTTGCATCGTCAAAAGGAAAACAGGGGTTTTCTAGGACACCAAAAAGAACGAACATAGGTTTTAGTTAAAGATATAAAGGTTTATTGTTAATAAGGATATCAATAGGTATTAAGTAAGGTAATTTTTTAGTAAGTATTAGTTATTGGTAAAAGATTGTAAAAAGGATTTGATTAGGTATTAATTTTAAGGTTAGTAATGACGAAGAGGCACTAGTGATAGTCCCTCTTTTGTGTTTTTTATAGATGGTACTCTTTAAGGGCTTTTTTTGTTTCCCCTAAGGGAAAATTTTGCAGCCCTTAAGGGTAACAAGTTTTTCCCTTAAGGGTAATCCCTATTCTTCAACTTCGAATAGATATTATCATTGCAAAAAAAATCCATCTGCTCGATGGAACAGATGGATAAATGATATGGGTGTGAATTCTTAGAACTTGTATGCAACACCAATGCCTACGAGTGAACGATCCCAGTGATCACTTGCAAGCTTATAGGTGAATTCCAAGTTAACCTTGATCTTTTCTGAAACAGGGTATTCTGCTCCAGCGCCGATGTTGAGGCCAAATTTTGATTCGCTACTTCCTCCGTCTGGATTTACACTCTGAAGTGTTACACCTGCCAATGGGTAAACACCAAATTCACCAAAAGTAAATACATAGTGAAGATTTGCGTTTACATCAATCATTTGTGCATGATTCTTCTTCAAAAAATAGTTGAAAGATACTTCACCACGGATTTGGTCTGTAAATCCATACTGTCCTTTGATACCGAAACCTGTACTCTTAGGTTCGTCGAGACCATACTTAATGTTCAGGCCAATACTCTTGTCGCCTTGCTGAGCAAACATAGCTGCACTAAGTAGCATAGCACATGCTAACATAAGGAATTTTTTCATAATCTTTTTTGTTTGAATTATAAATAATTAATGATTGAATGTCTCAATTCGGTACAAAAGTACTACTTTGTTTTGAATCTGCAAAGGGAAATGAAAAAAAATTGCTAACTTTGCAAGCCAAATTATAATAATAAGGTGTAAAAAGACCATTTTGGGTATATGAAGATAGAAAAAGAAATACAAGTTGCGGTGCAGGAGGCATTGAAAAGTCTCTATGGAGCCGATATTGATGAGAAACAGATTCAGGTGCAGCAGACACGAAGTGAGTTTGAGGGGCAACTGACAGTTGTTGTGTTCCCATTCTTACGTGCTTCGAAGAAAGGACCTGAGCAGACGGGCCAGGAACTTGGTGAGTATCTGGCAGCCAATTGCGATGCTGTCAGCAAGTTCAATGTGGTGAAAGGTTTCCTGAACTTGGTAATCTCGAGTAAGAGTTGGTTGGAATGCTTGCAGGACATCAATGACGATGATCAATTTGGCTTCGTGGCCGCTACAGAGGACAGCCCTCTGGTGATGATTGAATACAGTTCGCCAAACACAAATAAACCTCTTCACTTGGGTCATGTGCGCAACAACTTGTTGGGTTCGTCCTTGGCGCGTATCATGGCTGCGAATGGCAATAAGGTTGTGAAGACCAACATCGTGAATGATCGTGGTATCCACATCTGCAAGTCGATGTTGGCTTGGTTGAAATATGGTAACGGTGAGACTCCTGAGTCTTCTGGCAAGAAGGGCGACCACTTGATTGGCGACTACTATGTGGCCTTCGACCAGCACTACCGTCAGGAGGTGAAAGAACTTGTGGCACAAGGAATGGATGAGGAGCAGGCAAAGCAGGAGGCTCCACTCATCAAGGAAGCACACGAGATGCTGGTGAAGTGGGAACAGAATGACCCTGAGGTACGAGCATTGTGGAAGAAGATGAACGAGTGGGTATATGCCGGCTTTGATGAGACCTATAAGATGATGGGTGTGTCGTTCGATAAGATATACTACGAATCTGACACTTATCTGGAAGGTAAGGAGAAAGTGATGGAAGGGTTGGATAAAGGTATCTTCTATCGCAGAGATGATGGCTCTGTATGGGCTGACCTTACAGGTGAGGGACTTGATGAGAAATTGCTGTTGAGAAGCGACGGAACAAGTGTCTATATGACTCAAGACATTGGAACAGCGAAACTCCGTTTCCGTGACTATCCAATCGATAAGATGATCTATGTGGTGGGCAACGAACAGAACTACCACTTCCAGGTGTTGTCGATTCTGCTTGACAAACTGGGATTCAAATGGGGTAAGGACCTTGTGCACTTCTCTTACGGAATGGTGGAACTGCCAAGTGGCAAGATGAAGAGCCGTGAAGGAACTGTCGTCGATGCAGACGACCTGATAGCAAAGATGATAGAAGATGCTTACCAGGTGTCAAAAGAAATGGGCAAGAACG
>Ga0310786_10005850_pt1 | contig 16562 bp, 33 predicted proteins | sample AusTroGonzalo_MG_FD_203881 | JGI IMG/M metagenome (GOLD analysis project Ga0310786, IMG submission 203881) | Bovine rumen microbial communities from tropical cattle in Woodstock, Queensland, Australia - Gonzalo_03 (v2) (version 2) | ecosystem: Host-associated > Mammals > Digestive system >... | reverse complement strand
CGCACGATGATCGCTACTATACCGAAACAGAAGTCGATGGTTTTCTTGCCGACAAAGCAGAGCAGGTCGACGTTACAAACTATACGTCGTATTCTGATATTACGGCGATAATTTCTGCCGGAAACATACCTTTCTGCTACCATACAGTCGGCAATGGCGCTGCAAAGCTCCAATACCAAGGGACATCCGTTTCTTTTGGTGTGCCTCCCGATGTGTCGCTTGTCTTCGCTGGCGTGTTTGGCGGCGTTGTTTACGAAAAACGTTTTTACAGCACGGCTTCGTCTTTCTCGGCCGTTACCGAGACTCCGATTTTCAGTACCGACCGCGTAGCCAGTTCCAGCGAGTCTTCGTCGTGGACTTCTGATGACACCAATGTGCCGACCAGGGCTGCCGTCGAGGCGAAGATTTCGAACGCGATGTCTGGCGATATCGGCGGCTTTCTCGGTTCCTGGACTCCTATCGGCGTGCAGTATTACCAGAACGGCAACGACTTCAAGAAGGGCGACTGGGTATCTATTACCGAGGCTGGCAACGTCGCGTATTACAGGAATAACGACCGCACGCAATCCTACACGACGTTTGCAGTCAACGCTGGCGACGACATCTACTGGACAACGAGCGGCGAATTCCAGAAGAAAGCGTCTACGGCTCTGCAGATTTACCCGATAACAAATCTCGCAGATTGGAACGACCTGACAAATACCGGGCTTTACCAGGTTGCCTCGCAGGCTAGTAATGTGCAGCACTCGCCGTCGACAGGCAACTGCGTGTGCTATGTGTGCGAGGTGAATGGAGCGGTCGTTCAGTTCGCAATCTCTGCGAATCACCTATACAAGAGATATCGTGGCGGATCCGGCAGCGGCCAGTGGGGAAGTTGGATAATTGTTGACAATGTTGAAATCATTGTCGGCACGACCAGCTTCAACGACTTGAAGGCTTTGTATGGAATGACAAAGAACTTGGTCGCGGTCAGTAGCGAAACTGTAGGCAGTAACAACTATACAACGTTGTTCAGCCTTGTTTCCGTGAAACTTTCCGGAAGCACTCCCACGGAGTTCATCTTCGAACGTTCCTGCCCGCATTCTGCGGGTCAGGTTGGGCAGGTCGAACAGAAAGTCTGCACGAGTTCCGGGTGGTCGTCTTTGACGCTTGATGTGCAGCATGCCAAAGTCGCTGACGATTACAGCCTGACGGGAAATATCGCGACTGCGCTTTCGCAAAAATTAGGCGCGAATTCCGTCTCGTGGTTGCTTGCTGTTGATCTTACTTACACCAAGTATTCCTGCTTTGGCGGTTTGTTTGACTCCGGCTCAATAGGTTCCATTTTTTACCTTAGTGAGATTATTTATAACGCTGGATACACGACGAGAATAGATATTCGTGGGAATTTTGGCGCTATCACTAGCAACGAAAGATTCTCGATATTCCCTCCGTATGGTTACTGCGGGCCTGTTGAAGGCGGTGGCGAAATTCGAAGAAAGTTGAAGCAGTATGTCAGGTATGTGGTAACGATTACGAATACCGGCTCTTCGTCTGGCACAGTGTACGCGTGTTGTGGCGGTCGTGCGACTACCACTACGGCGGGATATTGGCGAAAAGGCGTGATATGGCTAGATGGCGAAAAATCTGCAACGCCAGCGTCCGGAAGTCCTACTGAATGGGATGTAGGCTACTTGAACAAAGTTGCCTTGGGTAGCGTGCCTGCGAATGGCAGTAAGACTTGGGAATTCTGGTGGTATGAAGTAGCCGATATCGAAGGCAGCTTGTTTAGTGGCTGCGACTATATGTTTGTTACGACAATCAAGTAGGAGGGATAATGGAACTCGTGTCTTTATTCAATGACCTTGGAAGCGTTATCGGATACCCGGCCATGCTTCTCATTTTTTGGCTCTATATGAAAATCAAGGATATGCAAAAAAGGCTTGATGATGGCGACCTTCGCTTCCGTGAACAGGAGGCGAAACTTACAGACATTCGCGACGATGTAAAGTTTATTCGTGGTTTCCTTGAAGGGAAAAAGGAGGATAAGCAATGAAGGTAAACTGCATAGCAACAGACACGCTGGCTCTTGCCGTGACCCCTATCGGCGACAGGCTCTACAAGATTGCGTGCGACACGAAAGTTTCTGTGCAGACTGACGAGGGCGTGTTCCTCTTCAAGTTCCTGCGCGGCTTCACCACGAACTTCCGTTCCGGAGGCGTTGCTGTCGACTCGTTTATCGACCAGATAGGCGATGAACGCAAGAGCCTCTGCTACCTGGTCCACGACGCCATCTACACGCCCTGCGACGCGCTTGGCGGGGAACACCCGCTTTCCCGCAAGAAAGGCGACCAGATACTGCGTGCGGGCCTCCTGTGGGCTGGCATGGGGTCTTTCAAGGCTGCGCTGGTCTACAATAGCGTGCGGCTTTTCGGGCACGACGCCTACTGGGAAGATGATGCGCTCACGAGCTTGAACGCGAAACTTTTCTCTTTTGAATGGAAGCCGAAATGAACTGCCCGGAACTAAAGAAAATGTTTTCCGATAGGGAAATTAAGGAAATGCGCGAGATATTCACGCGAAACGATACAAAATGTTTAAAAAGTGACAAAAAGTCGAGGAAAATCAAGAAATGACGCTCTCTGAATATGCCTTGAAATTTGTTGGCCGTCCTTACATTTGGGGCGGCGATGGTTCCGGAAAATGCGACGGCGGCTTTGACTGCAGCGGCCTCGTGCTCGAATGCCTGTGGGCTCTCGGAATCCTGCCGAACGGCGACCTGACCGCCCAAGGCATCTATGACATACTCTATAACCAACTTATTTGGAGTACGCCAGGAGAGGGCAAGGAAAAGCCCGACGACATCCTGTTCTTCGGCAAGGATGACAAGCACATCACGCACGTCGCAATTGCAATCGGCAACGGCCTGATGGTCGAGGCGGGTGGCGGCAGTAGCAAGTGCAAGATTGCCGCGACATCGACCGGCATGGTCCGCGTGCGCCCGATATCCTGGCGCAAGGACCTTGTCGCGGTTCTCCGGGAATGACGAACTAAATTTATACCAATTTTCCAAAAGCGCCTCCGTGCGCGACTATCTCTGTAGATTTGAAAACGACCGCTGGGAAACTCCCGGCGGTTTTCGTTTATCCAAAATCAAAGGAGATAGTTATGGCTACCTACGAAAACAACGACTACGCCAGCAAGGGCGTGGGAACTGCCGGCCTTACACTCGGCGTCATCGGCACTGCGCTTGCCAGCGGCGTGCTCAATGGCAACGGCCTTGGCGGCATTTTCGGCAACAGCAACCCGACCGCGAGCCCGGTTTACCAGTTGGCCCAGAAGGACAACGAAATTGCCTTGCTCAAGGCACAGCAGTATTCTGACAACAAGATTGCTGCGCTCACCGAAAGGGTGTCGAACCTCGAAGCCCGCGTGCTTGCCGGCGAAAAGACCGACCCGCTGCGCGACCAGATTCTCGGCGACCGCATCGCTGGCCTGCAGAGTATCGTCAACCGCATCAGCGCACCGTTCGTGCCGAACTACGCTGTCGCTCCGGGTTGGGGTCCCGCTTTCGTGTCCCCGTTTCCGCCCGCGGCGCCCATCGCAGCCGGTAGCGGCACCGTTACCCCCGCCACCTCCACCAGCACGGCGCAAGCCTCGTAAAAAGAGGTAGCCCATGCAGATATCGCTCGAAAAGGCTGTTGACGGCTTCATCGGCTTCATGGCCGACCAGGTGGCGACCATCCCGAAGGCTGGCGACCGTTTCCTCGGTTTTGCCGCTCTCGGTGCGCTCAAGCGCAATCCTGCGCAACTCGTGGGGAAGGTCAAGCCCTGGCTCGAAATGTCCGGAATTCTCGCCGACAACATGGTGGATGTCGACTCCGCGAAGGCCGCTCTCGACCTGGCGTTCGCCAACGTACCGAAAGTGTCCTACTTCGGGTTCTCGTTCACGGCCGAAGACGTTCCGGCGTTGATTGCGAAGATGCAGGGCGTCGAGGAGGTTGCGTAATGACTGACAGAATGAAAGCGGTCCTGGAGCGCACCGAAAAGACGCTCTGCCGTCACCTTGAAGACCTGAACGACCAGGTCGACCAGGATGGCGGCCGCATCAAGGACCACATGGTTCTCGACGGTATCAAGGACGTGCTCAAGAGCGTCCGGTGCCTGATGGAAATCATGCCTGGAAACGGCGAAACGGTGGCGGCAAAGGCTGCACCGAAAACCGCGACCGGAACGGTCTAGTGATGCAAAAAAAACAGGCGGCCGGCAGTGATGCCGACCGTCTTCTGTTACGTATCGATTGCGATGCGGAAGGTGTGCTTCTGTCCGTCCTTGCCGAGCAGTTCCTTTGCCATAATTATCTGACGCTCCGCCCCGATGTGGATCCAGGTGCGCTTCTCGGGCGGGAGTTTGTAATACCCCGCGTCCGTGATTTTGTCCTTGAATTTCTTGTCGTCAACAGTGATGCTGTCGATGGTGTAGAGTATCATAAGTCACCTATATAGATTTTGCAGCCGCCGACCGGGTAGAGAGCTTTGCGCGTGGGCTTTGCGTGCTTTTCCGGATGGGTTTCGCGCCACTTTTTACAGTTTAGAATATAGAGTTCTGCAGCCGTCATTTTGCCTCCAAATAGTTGTCGATGAGCCAGCGGACGAATGCGCTAGTGCTGCCGACGGTGGCGGGCGCGATTCCGGCCTTTGCGGCCTTGCGCTGGGCTTTCTCCAGGGCTTCACGGTCTAGCATTACGTTGATCCTGGTCATGGGCTTTTCTCGCATTATCGGTCTAGGCATTTTGAAACTCCTTTCCAAATATAGGTACTGCGTGCCCGTTTTCGTCGCTTTCGTAAAACACGGGATTTCCGTGGTTCAACTTATCCCAAATGCGTTCATCAACGATGTGGCCTTCGCCTTCGTCGATAAAAGCCCTTGGCGGGTTTTGCGTGAAATCGTAAATCATCATCGTAACCACCTCCACTACCAGATGTTTACGCGGTCGATGCTTGCGTGTTCGTCATTGCAAGCTGCGTGGGAAGCGATCTGGCGAAGCACTTCCCCGACGGTGATGTTTTCGCATCCGAACTCCACGCACTCGTCGTAGGCTTCGGAAACTTCCTTTTCGGTGGCTTTGCGGATATCGCTGTCGGCGTTGTCCTCGTATTCGCGCAGCCATTCTTCGACCAGGTGACCGCAAGTGGATGCTTCGACGCGCATGTGCTTCTTTCCGGAATTGACCTCGGCGATTGTGTCGAGAGTGTTCTTTACCATTTCGTTGATTTCTTCGTTCGTTTTCATTGTGTCCTCGCTTTGTTGTTTGGCTTGCCATCGTCAGTATCAAGGTTGCCGTCCTTGATAGACCCCTTTCGGGGTTTCGGCTTTAGACCTTATGCCTCGACCATATCCTCACGGATGAAGAACTTAAAATCAAGAAGGCGGGCAAGGTCGCGCTGGCCTGCGGGAGCGCTGAAAACTTCCTCCCAAATCTTCATCTGCTTTTCGTTCATCTTGTTTGCCTTCTTTTCGGAAACCTTCTTGCCGTGTGTGCCAGAGATGATGTACTTCATTGTGAACCTCGCTTGTTTGTTGTTTACGTCTATAATATACACACTTTACACACAAAAAGCAAGATAAATTTTGTAAAATTTTCGTTTACAAAACAAGCAGGCGAAAAATCGCATTTTTTAGGCCGTGACCAAAAAATGACCATGAACGCCAGAAGCCTTTTACCATCTATAAAAATGATACCAGCTGACTCTTAATCAGCGGGTCGCAGGTTCGACCCCTGCATCATCCACGAAGTGCCGATTTCTGCAAGATTTCGGCATTTTTTTATTTTTATGGCTTCCTGGCGTGTAGGTAAAATTCCGATTTTGAGCAAAAATGCCTATTTATAAATATCCTTAAATTTTCGCAAATTACCGCAATTTACCGCAAGTGTTCAAGATGTTATAACCATTTTGTAACCACCTTTAAATAAAAATAAGCGCCGATTGCGGCGCGTTATTTTTTTTTAGGATTGCTCGATTTTGATTTCGACTTTCAAGTTTTTTATTGGTGCGTTGACGGCGAGTTTCAGTTCGTCGAACGTTAATTGCATAAACGCTGATCTTCTGATAACTTCCGGAACATATATTGCAGGGATTTTGAACTCTAGGGCGAAATATTGTGTTATCAGGCCATCGATTAAACCGTTTTCCTCTTTTTCCGTTAGCAGTATTTTATGATTTGCGAACTCTTCTTTCAAACCTTCTTTGAGTAGATATTTTAATTTGTTTTCGTATGCTTCGCAGTACGTTAAACCTCGCAAGGTGTCGTGGATTTTGCTCATGAAAAAATAAATCGATTGTTTTAGTCTCGACTGTTCGGGGTTCTTGTCTACGATTTTGCATTCGACTAAAGGCTCGAGCATTTTATACCTCCGTTTTGTAATATAACTAAATTGCGTTTACGGCGTCTGCAAGGTCGTTCTGCAGCAGGTGGGAGTATGTGTTCAGCGTGATGTCTACGGACTCGTGACGCGCGAGCTGCTGGACAGCGCGGACGTTTATTCCGGAACGTATCAGGTTGCTGATGAAACTGTGGCGGAATTTGTGATTGTTCGCGCCATCGGGATCCAGGCCCGCCTTGATGACGGCGGCGCGGAGTGCGCGGATGCTGCTTGTGTTGTTTGCGAACGTGCCGGCGGCGACGATGGTGGCGTCCTGGTCGCCTAGCATGCCTATCTCGTTTTGCAGGCGGTTTGATACGGGCACGGTGGCGAGTTTCCCGCCCTTGCCGACCAGTGTGATCTTGCCGTCGGCGATATCCTTCCAGCGCAGGTCGCGGGCCTCGAAATAGCGGAGTCCCGCGAACGCCATGAGCGCCCAGAACTTGCGGTATTCAGTGCTCGGTGCGGCCGCGAGGATCGCGTTGATTTCGTCTGGTGTCCAGAAGCCCTTTGCGCTTTGCTTCAGTTTTGGCTTGCGCACGTATTCGAACGGGTTGTTGTCCGTCTTGAAAATCCTGTGCGAAAAGGCGAACATCGCCTTTGCGAGTTTGATGATTTCGCCGGCCGTCTTCGGTGCGTACCGTGTCGCGATGAGCGTGGAGAAATCGACGGCATCCTTGTCGCTGACCTGCGAAACGAGGCTCTTGCCGTTCTGCGCGGCCCATTCCAGGAAATACGAGATGCGCAACTGGTAAGCGCGAAGCGTTGCGTCGCTTGCGCTGTTGGCGGTTTCGCAAGAGTCGATGAACTTGCGCGAGAGTTCCACGAGGTTCGCGTCGGGCTTCTCCTTGGCCATCCCTTCCGGGAGAAACTTCTGCGCGTTCATCAGGTCGAGCCATGCGACGGCATCGGCCTTCTTCTTGGTGCCGAGCGAAACGACGTGAAACAGGCCGCTTTCCGAAATACGGCCGTACCAGGTCATGTTGCCCTTCGCCTTGTGCTTCTGGAATATGCTGTAGCGTTTCATGATGCTATCCCATACTGTTCGCTTCGACCCAGGAAGAAACTGCTTCCTGGTCGAAATAGTAGATGTGCCGCTTGTCGCTGCCGGTCAAGTCGATAAACGGGAACGGCGGGACAAGTTGCTTGAGTTTCGTCTTCGCAATGAGCCTGCCGATTTTCTGCCGGGAAAACCCGAAAAAATCGACACACTCCTGCATTGTCATCCTTTTTTTTCCGGCGATGTTTTTCATGGCGAGTTCGACTCCTTGTTAAAATCTCTTTTTCCTTGTTTTCGATGCTATGACTGGCGCGGTCCAGAAGTCGCCTGTCGATATTGGTCTGCGCTTCCACTTGCGGTCGTTTTCAGGGTCAGCGTCGTATGCTTGGCAGTAGAACTTTCCGCCATCCAGTCGGCAGAACTTACGGTATCCACAGCACGAGCATTCGACGTAGTGTTCATATTTCAGTTCGGCAGGCATTTGCGGCACATGTAAATATCTAGGGCAACTTCGATCATAATGCTTATCGGTAGGCGGCGTCTGCATTTGTTGCAGCGGTCATACTTGACCTGGTTCAGGTAGCGGCTAGTCATTACTGCTTTCTCCGCTTTGCCAAAATCTTGCCAAGTTCGTCGGGGTTCAGTCGCATGTTTGCCCAGAATGTTGCTACAAAGCGCTTCTTTTCCTTGCGGCTGACATGACGCCTGGCAGACTTACTTCTAAACAAGATGCGGTGGCAGGCGTTGTAGATATGGTTATGACGGTGCCCGCCTTTACGGTTCGGTTTGTAATTGTCGTAGCATTTATAGAACGGAGCGATGCCGCCTTTTCCGTAGAGGACGTTTCCAATGTATCGACCGTAATCGTCTTTTTGTTCGAATGTGAACCAATGATATATCTGCATGTTAAACCCCGAATGGCTGCTGGTTTGCTGCAACGAAATAATCTGCGCCACACTTTTTGCACTTATAGTGCGTGCATAGCGTTCCGCGAATTTTTACAAACGAGTCTTCTTTCAGAAACTTCTTGCTATGGCATTCATGCGGGCCAAAGCCAATGGACTTACGGCATTTTGTCGGCATTTCAAGCAAGATCCTGTGTCGGCTGTAATCTAAATTGCTTGACATATTATTCATTTTTTTTCTACTCGTCTTTTGATGCGATTGTGATGCAGGCGATTGTAAATGCCGCCAAAAACCAAAGGGACCAATAATGATTTTCGATAAATTCCAAAAGCGTCATTTTTCCCTCGCTTTCAGGATCTGAATGCCTAACAGCATTCCCGTGCAGAAATCCTCAAGCGCAAAATTCGCTGTCTCGATTCTTCTGCTCCGGTCCTCCTGGGTTTCGTCAACACGATATGCCCTGGCATTTTTTACTGCAAGGATTCGCTGTTCGAACTCTTCTTCAATTTTGATTCTCTGTTGGGTTTCAATGTTCCCGAATTTTGGAAGTTCTGTCATTTCACCGTCTCCTTGAATTATTTCCTTGTTAAAACGATTACCAGTGCGACGGCGTATCCGAAAGCGAGTCCTAAGAGAAAATAAGTTGTCATGCACCTACCTCACTGTTGCAGAGTTTGTTCATCTTGTCATTCTTGATAAATAGTTCGATTAAGCAACAGGAACACCTTTGACACAGTGTAAAGGTCCTTGTCAGTGTCCTGCAATCTTTTGCATGGAGTTCCAATAATACGTCATCGTTTTCTTTTATCGGTAATTGACATAGTTGACAAATCATTTCATTTCCTTTGCTACATATTCCATCATTCGCAGGATCACGGCTCCGCATTGAGCGAGTTCTACCATACAGTTTTCGAAGTCGCCGCACTGGTAAGCGCTTATCGCTTCGAGGATTTCTTCATTCAGTATGGCATCTGCGTGATACGGCGCGCTGCTGTTAATCTTGCGCCAGCGATCCAGCTCATCGAGGACAAATATCTCTCTGGCTCCTGTAAAGTCATCGCAGAATACTTGGTGTTTTTCTTTTGCTTTCTTGTGTTCTGCTAAAATAGAGAAAACGAATTTATTTTCTTTCAGTTCACGTTCGCGCATATCGAGTTCGACTTCCTTCTGGCGCATCGATTCGAGTTCTGCGACGCTTTCTGCCATATTCTTGTTTGCTTGCTTGAGTGCCTTGTTCTCTTTCATCAGTGCCTCGTATTCTTCAAGCGGCAACTGCGTGTAGAGCGGGCTTGCGTGAGTATGTCCGGGGTGCAGCGGGTATTGTTTTTGCATCAGTCATTCCCCCATTCGTCTTTTCCTGGAAGACCCTTGCGGGTGGCCATGAATATTGATTTGCACGGGCCCATGCCGTAGGGCTTGAAACCGAGCCTCTTGTAGAGCCTCTGGGCCGCGTTGTCGCTCGAAGCGACGTGCAGTGCGACACCTCCCTTTGCTCCTTCCTTGGCGTAGTTAATCAGTGCCGTGCCGATGCCATGGTTACGCTGTTCTGCGTCGACGTAGACGCTGTAAAGGTATCGGGAGCCTTTGCCGTTCGGGAACGTCACGACGATGTTCTTGCCGTCTTCGGTCACCACGGACTCGCGGCCTTCGATATTCCACAGAAAATCGGGCTGGTTGTCGCGCATCCATTCCCTGCGTTCCATCGGCACATGCGGGCGGTAGTGCTCATATTCGTGCATGATGGCCTTGCGCATCAGGTCTTTAAATTCTTCGTATGTCGCTTGTCTGAATTTCATGCTTTCTCCCTGATTTTTTCCAGAAGGCCCTTTACGCCTTCGGCGAAAATCTTGTAGTAGTGGTGGTTGTCCTGCTCGCGTGCGGATTTCTCGGCCTTTTCCAGGCGTGCGCTCACGGCCTGCACGAAATTCCGGAGAATGTTTAGTTCGGCGTTTATCGCGCCCTGTTCCTTCGGCTTGTCGTCATAGAGGGCGACGAGGGCTTTTGCGAAAATCCTTTCCCAGCGAGTGTGCAGTCCGCCACAGTTCATCATGCTCCGGGCGTCGCCGACAATCTCGTTTATCGGGCGATTTTCGAGGCGCAGTTCCTTCGCGCTCTTCTGCGGGTCCTGCTGCGGTTCGGGCTCGAACAGTTCGCCACGCTCCGCAGCCTCGATCTCCGCAAAGATGGCGTCAAGCCTTGCGCGTTCCTCTTCGGTCTTAATCTTCGCAAGCGGCATTTTACGCCTCCTGGCTTACGATTTCCTGGTACTTTTCCAGGATGCAATTTTCGATATGTTCGCGCAGTTGGCGGGTGATGGGCTGTGCGATGCTGCGCAGGTCTTCGCCCTTGTAGAACGGGTCAACCGGGTAACTCACGAAAAGCCCTGTGGTGCCGTCGAGAATGCGCAGTCCGCGCACAATGAACTGGTCATTCAGAACCACCTCTGCGACTCCCTTGACGTGTGCCGCGCCAGGGAGGCTCGGAAATACCGTCACTTTCACGTAGGTCACTGCAAGGCAGTCAAAGTCGATACTAGATTTTTTCTTTTGCGTCATTGTCAAAAAGTCCTTTAAGTTCGCTGTCGAGTTTTACGGCTGCTGCAAAGTGAGCCTTGCTGTCCCTTGCCAGGTCTGCGGCCCTCTTTTGCTTCAGCGTTCCCTTCGTCGCCTTCTCGAACTTGATGCTTGCCGAGTAGAGCGCTTCGAAGTATTCGTTGCGCTCGTTATTGATTTGGCCGAGACGGTCATAGAGCGAGAGGCATTTCTTGGCCAGGGCTACCTCGAGTTCTGAATGGCTACCCCCCCCCCGTAAATTTTCGTTTACGATTTTCACGCAGTCGGTTTTTGTGATTTGGATTTGCATCTTGGTTGTCCTTTTGGGTTTAGATGGTCTTGTGGAGTTCCGCGAATTTTTCCTTGAGGCGTTTGTTCTCGGCGGCGAGTTCGCGATTCATGACTTCGCTTGCGTCAAACGCGTCGTGCCACTTTTTGACCTCGCCTTCGAGTTGTCGGGTGTAGTGCTGGTATTCTTCGACTGTCTGCATTTTTCTGTGTCCTTTTGCTTGTTCGCGTGCCGTTCTTTCCAGCGCATAGTGTTCTCTCGGTTGCGCTTGATAAAATCCGGGTCGTTTTTATGCCTGTGGTAATAGTTGCGGCTGTGTTCTGCGTGCTTTGCACGGCGGGCTTCCGCTTCGGGTGTCTGGTCGTCCTTGTGCGTGTGGTAGTATTTCAGTGACGACTTGCGCTGGCTTGCGCGGCGGTCGTCAAGGCTTTGCTTACCGTAAACGCGCTTGCGCTCGAAGGTGGCTTTCATCGATGCACGCTTCGCGTCCCAGAACTGCTCGACCTCGGGCGAGTTCACGCCGAATGCCGCCTGGATCGAGCGCAACTTCACCTGCTCGGCGAATGTGAGTTTCGGCTTACGTCCACGGAGTTTCATGCGAGCCACCTTATCACGCCGAGTGCGAATATCGCGATGCCGCCGAGCACCATTGCGGCGATGACGATTGTCGCCACGATGGCCACTGTCCACATCCAAATTTCTTTGATTTTCTGCCTGATTGTAAGTGTCATTGTTCGCCTTTAAATTCAGTGCCCGGCAGGGCGTGTTGTAGCCCAAAGTGTGTGAGAATTTGGCCACCCCGCCGGGCTATTTTTTAGAATTCGATTTTACCAGCCTTGCGTGCGCCATACAACTTCACGTAGAAACTGCGCAGCCCGCGCATCTGTGCCTTGGCGTCTTCCAGCGCGGTGTGCTTGGCGATGTTGCCTTCGTCCGCCTTGATGGCGGGGAAGAGGTTCTTGATGGTCCTGTAGTCGTACTGGTTCCAAAAGAACCAGGGGAAGTTGTACCCGAAAGTCTGCATGAAATTCTGCAGAATCGGGAAGTCAAAATCCAGGCCGCACGACCACACGCGGAAACGGTCGTACTTTCCGGTCGAGAAATGCTCGTAGAACCAGTGCTTGAACTCTCCGATGCCTGCGGTGGGCATGGTCGTGCCACCGAACGCCTCGGCTCGAATTGCGGGATCCTGGCGGCTCCACCATTCCATCGTCGAGTCATCGTCAATCAAGCCTTCCTCGGCCTGCACGGCCATGTTGAAACGCTTGTAGAAATCGACCTGCTACCCGTCCTTGTCGAAGCCGAAAGCCCCGAGGCTCAAGACCTTGCACCCGACCCTCTGTCCGGTAGTTTCGATGTCAATCATCAGTTCGTTACGCATTAGGTAATCTCCTGTTTTGGTTTGCCAATAAACATCCTTGCGTGTCTTGCTCTTTCACGCATTTCTTCAAGCTGCTCTTCCGTAAAAACGTGCTTTTTCCGTTCTTTCTTCTGAATGGGGGGGGGCAGAGTCGCTTTGTTGGTTTTGCGAGTATTGTTATTTTTGCGGTTGTCAAGAAATTTCTTTACGTCTTGCGGTCTGAATAAATACTTATTGCCGATGTACAAGTAATTTATTTCATCTTTGCGGGCGGCGTTGTAAATTACGCAGTCGTCGAATTCTTGTCCTGTTTGTTCTTTGATAAAGGACATGGCGTCATTCACGGTCCAGTATTTGTTGAGGCTGGTTTTGTTTTCAGCACGCTCGTGTTCAATTTCTTTTTCTTCGACAACAGGCGCGTTTTTGGATCCGTGCTTAATGTCGTATTTTTCGAAGAGAGCGTTCTCGACAACTTGCTGTATGGTCATTTCGTTGCCTTCGCGAATGCTGTCGATACGAAGTTCATTAATTACATTCTGAACTTCTTGTCTGATGTTAAATAAGAATTTAGGCATAATTAGTCATCCTCCTATTCAAGATCATCGTCATCATCGTTGGAACCGTTCTTCGCACGTTCTTCGTCCTGGCGCTTGATTTCCGACTCGATTTCCTTGTCGGTCGGCGCGAGTTTTTCCGGGTCGTTGTTAGCTTCGTCCATGACAATGCGGTAAATGCCTTTGAGACTGTCGAGCGACCAGTTGCAGATGATGTCGAAAAGGTTCTTGATTACAATCTCGGTGAAATTGACAACGGAGAAACTTTCCGGGAAGTCTTCGGGTTCGACGCCCCATTTGTTGTCGTTTTCGACGATGCCAATTTCCTTGCGGATATCGTCGTCTTCGTCAAGCCAGTCCGTCTGCATGAAGTGCATGATGAAGACAAGGCTTTCCAGATGACCATTTTTGTAATCTTCTTCAATCTTTTCGCAGATTTCGTTCGAAAGGTTTTCCTGGAAAAGGTCTTTCTTTGCGCTTTCGAATTTCCTATTCTCGTTTTCTTTCTGCTTACGTTCTTCGCGTTCCTCTTCAGTTTCCTCGTGGAAGTCGGGGAGGTCGCGCTTGTCGTAATATTCGTGAGTCTTGCCGGTTTCGGCATCGACCAGAACGCGTTTCTGGACGCCCGCCTCTTCCGCCTTTTTGATTTTCTTGTCGTCGTAATATCTTATTTCGAAATTGTACGCTTCGTCCTCGTAATCTACGGTCTTGCCGGAGAACTTCCCGAGCCTTGCGTTCTTGCCCTCTTCCTGGAGTTTCTTCACCTTCGCTTCTGCGGCCTTTTTCGCCTTGCGGGCCCAGCACGCAGGATCCAGGCAGTATGCCTTCGGGTCGTTCTCGAACAGGTCGGCCTGGCATGCGCTGCACTTGTCGCACTTCAGGCACGCCTCGTGCTCGAACGGAGCCTTACTCAAATCCTTGTGGAAACGGTCGAGCACGCCGTCGATGAAATACTTGTCGGTGCGGTAGCAGCTTTCGAGCTCGCGCTTGAACACGTTGTCCGGGAGGTCCGCAATCTTTGCGGCCTGGGCAAGTTCGATGGTGCCTTCCTTGACTTTCTTCAGAACCTTGTCGCCAGCGTCCGCGAGTTTCTTGCGGACCAGCACCCAGCGCAGCGTGCGGCCGAAATGCTTGGCGATTGCGGCGGGAGTCTTCTTCTTTCCGGAAAGAGCCTTCACGGCCATGCACTCTTCGTAGGGAGTCATGTCCATGCGGGTGATGTTCTCGGTGAGCGAAATTTCGTCGATGCCCTCGCGGTTCTTGAGCATCACGTGGCAGGGGATCTTCGTGAGCCCGAGTTGCACTGCGGCCGCGAACCTGCGGAACCCTGCGATGACCTTGAAGTTGTTGTTGCCCTCGTCCAGGACGGTAATCGGGTTCACGATACCGTGCGCGTGGATGGAGTTCAGCAAGTCCTCGACGTCCTTGACCTCGCGGATGTTGTCGCTCGCCTTGACGTTCTTCACGTCGAGCACGCGGAAGTTGTAGGCGCGTTCCTCGGTCTTTGCGGTCTCCGGTGCGGGCTTTGCCGCCGACTTTGCCGCTGCGGGCTTCTTTACGGTCTTCGCATCCTTGATGCTCGCCGTGATGGTTTTGTTTTTTGCTTTTGTCATGATGATGCCTTGTGGTTGTGTGAATTTTTTGTCGAGTTCCTTGTTCTCTTCGAAAGACTTCTTTCCGGGGAACGGGATGGCGTTGCGGCGGCAGAACATCAGGCATGCCCTGTATGAGCGTCCTGCGGGTTGTCTGCCCGCCTTGAGCACTGCGACATCGCTGTTCATCCACGGACGGGAATTCTTCATGCAATTACCGACTCTAGTTCCCCGCGCTTGATGAGTTCGGCTTTCAGGAGCGCGATAGCGTTCGGCGTGTAGGGGCGCGTGATGTTGTATGTCTGCACTTTCTGCTGCATCCATGCCGGGGCTGTGCCATTTATGCTTATTTCGCTTACCTTGCAGCCGTCGTCTTCTACGGCGAGCCTGTAGCGCCCGCCATTCGGGTTCTTCGCGATAATGAGTGTCATGCGTCCCTCCATTCGGGCGGGTAGATTATGGGTTCTGCGCCGGGCCTGTCGGCGGGCATCAGGCGCTTGTTCAGGATGGGGTCCGGCCTCCTATGCACATCGTAATTGAAAGCCAGGAGCCGCACCATCTTGCGCCGAAATTCCGAAATCTCGCCGATGGTCGCCATAGGGTCGCGCCTGCGGATCAGGCGGAAGAATTCCTTGGACTTTCCCATCTTCTCGCACAGCATTTCGAGCGCCTTCTTGAAGTTCAGGCGGCGCAGATGTTCGTCCATCTGTTCCTTGGTAAGTGCAGGTCTTTCCTTTTTCTTCCGCTTCCACATGGTGGCCTCCTAGTGCGTCTCTGCGGCCGTGAGTGCGCGGACCTCGCAGAACTTGACGGTGGCGTGCCCGTGGTCCCAGGCATACCGGAACGCATCTTCCATTGTCATCACGCCGAGCGGTTCATACTCGCCCTGGGCGTTCTTGATTTCGGTGTAGAACAGTTTTTTCATCGTTGCCTCCTAGAAGGGTAAATCGTCTTCCTGTTCGAGCGTTCCCTGCTGTTCCGCAGCGGCCACCGAGTTCACTGCGGCATCCTTTGCGCTCTGCTTCTTCTGTACCAGTTCTATTCCATCGCACTTGAGCACAAAGCCGCGCTTCGGCATGCCGTTGCCGTCGGTCCACTCGTTAATCTCGATGCGCCCGGTCACGCAGACCTTGTCGCCCTTGCCCAGGTTGGTTTTCTTCACGTAGGCTGCAGAGCTCCAGATGACGACCGGGATCCAGTCGCTGGGCCTGCTACCGTCTTCGCGCTTGTAGTTGCGGTCGACGGCGATGGAAAAGCGCACGCGTTCCTTGCCGGTGGGCAAGAGCGTGATTTCCGGATTGTCGCCGAGTCGGCCAACAAAGGTGCATACATTCGTAGACATTCTATCCTCCAATAAAGTTCTGTGCGATTTCGTTCACGATTTTCATTGCTTCGCTCTCGACGCTTTCCTCGTCGATGGGCGCGGTCGCCTTTTTCTCTGCCCTGTAGATGGCGTCGAGCTTTACAAAGGCAGGCATCATCTTCATGCGTTCGTCAGTCTTTCGCGGGAGCCACGAGAAGCGCTCGCCCTTGCCTGTGAAGTCGCCATACTTTCGCGAAACCAGTTCCAGGTCGCCGACGCTCGCCACGTGCGGGAACATACCCTTGTCCTCGTGCATCTCATGTGCGGCCGCGAAAAGGTCGCGCAGCATCTTGGTGCATACCGGCATACGGTAGATTTCCTCGACCATGAAGAGCATCTTGTCGTGCTCCGGAATTTCGGCATTGTAGCGCAGGCAGTCTTCCTTGATGAGCAGTTCAATCGCCTGCACTTTCAAGGTCTTCGCGAGTTCGTTGATGAGTTTCTGGTCAGCCATTGGTGATCTCCCTGTTGTCCATGCCGATAGACGGTGCGAAAAGGCTCTTGTGCATCAGTTCGACCTGGTGCTCGCGTTCCTGCTGCTTG
>Ga0310786_10005848_pt1 | contig 16568 bp, 21 predicted proteins | sample AusTroGonzalo_MG_FD_203881 | JGI IMG/M metagenome (GOLD analysis project Ga0310786, IMG submission 203881) | Bovine rumen microbial communities from tropical cattle in Woodstock, Queensland, Australia - Gonzalo_03 (v2) (version 2) | ecosystem: Host-associated > Mammals > Digestive system >... | reverse complement strand
CCGAAGGTGAACGCCCCGATCCTGAAAAAGGTCAGGAATAAATCCCAAAGCATGCTATCCTCTCCCGCTTACAATTCTTTGTTCATTATAACATAAAAGGGAACAAAAACGATGGTTCTTCTATCGTTCCTCCCAAATCATCCGCAGTATCATTCCCCCGCCACTCCAACTTTTTCTTTTCCTGCGTCCCGTTTCGTGCTATCATGTTTCTCAACATTTCAAGTCTAATTCCAAATCAAAGGAGATGAGTGTTCCATGGGCACCAACAATATCTGGTCCGACAACATCCAGGGCGTGATGACGTTGTACCTGAGCCGCCAGCTGAGATTCGACGACAGGTTCCTGGACCAGTACCAGAAAGCCTTCCGTCTGGAAAGGCACGCCGACCTGAAGATCCTGGAAATCGGCTGCGGCCCCGGAGCCCTCGCCGCCGCCCTCCACAGGTGGTATCCCAACGCAAAGATCACCGCCATCGACCGGGACAGCCGGTTCGTGGCCTTCGGCCGGGAAAACATCCCCGGGGTTGAATTCCTGGAAGGCGACGCCACCGCTCTCCCCTTTGATGACAATACTTTTGACGTCACCATCTCCAACACCGTGCAAGAGCATGTGGAACCCTCCGCCTTCTGGGGAGAACAGCGGCGGGTCCTGAAGCCCGGCGGCGTCTGCCTGTGTCTCTCCGCCCGGAAAGGCCTGCACAGCACAGCTCCCTGCCTGGAAACCACCGCCGCTGAGGAAGCCTTCTGGAACAGTCTTCCGGAGGACGAGGATCCCCGGGAAAAGTACGGTGTCTGCAAGTATCCCATGTCTGAAGCCGGCATTCCCGCCTCCGCGGAACAGCACGGTTTCCGCAATGTTTCCACCGGATACGCGGTTATCGATCTCACGCCGGATGATCCGAAGTATCCCGCCGAAATGGCGGAACGGATGATTGAGGCCAATCGCCAGGGCGACCTAGAAGCCATCGCCTCCGCCCACGCGGAAAACGACCGGGAAGCTGTTGCCGCCATCAACACAAAATACGATGAGCGCCTCCGTCTGTACCGGGAAGGTCACCGCCAGTGGGACACCTCCGTTTCCGTCACCATGATCGTACGCGGGGAAAAATAAACAGACAAGGAGTAAAGCCGCTGTGAAAGAATTGCATTTCGACCAAATCAGCGTCCTGAGTCAGGAGCCTGTTCCCAACGGGGATATTGCCGCCTTCTCTGATGCAAAGGCAGCGGAGACCCTCCGTTTCCACAGAAGCATCCCGGTTTATGCTGAAACCCGGCTTGTCTCCATGCAGAGCCTGGCGAAGCAGGCACAGGTCAGGGCGGTTTTCGTCAAGGACGAATCCTCCCGTTTCGGCCTCAAGGCCTTCAAGGGACTGGGCGGAAGCTACTGCATGTTCCGCATTCTCTGCGAGCGGTTCGGCCTGAATCCGGCGGAAGCGGACTATACTTCCCTCCTCCGGGAAGATATCCGGAAAGCCTGCGGGGAAATCACCTTTGCCACCGCCACGGACGGCAACCACGGCAAGGGCGTCTCCTGGGCGGCGAAGCTGTTCGGCTGCAAGGCCCGGGTATTCATGCCGAAGGGAACCGTGGAGGCCAGGCGCCGGGCCATTGAGGAAGCCGGTTCCGCCATCGCGGAAATCACAGAATGGAACTATGACCGCACAGTGCGGTATGCTGCCTCCCTGGCGGAACAGAACGGCTGGATCCTGATCCAGGATACCGCCTGGGACGGTTACGAGCAGTATCCTTCCTGGATCATTGAAGGCTACCTGACCCTGGCGGCAGAAGCTGTCAGCCAGATGAACGGCCTTTCACCCACGCACATTTTCCTACAGGCCGGCGTCGGCTCCATGGCTGCCGGAATCGAGGCCTATTTCATCAACCGGAATAAAAAAAACCCGCCGCTGGTCTCCATCGTGGAACCTAAAGCATCTGCCTGCATCTATGAGTCCGCGCTGGCCGGGGATGGAAAAGCCCATACCGTCACCGGAAACCCCGTCACCATCATGGCCGGGCTGAACTGCGGGACGCCCTGCAGCACCATCTGGCCCATTCTCCGGGACTGCTCCGCTTATTTCTGCGCCTGCGATGACGCGGTCACGGAGCAGGGTATGCGCGCCTACGCGCACCCTGCCGGAACGGATGCCGCCGTCGTCTCCGGGGAGTCCGGCGCCGTCACCTACGGATTGCTTTTGTCCATCCTGGAGTCGGATGAACTCCGTTCCCTTTTCCGGATCAACAAAGATTCCATCGTGCTCCTGATCAGCACCGAAGGCGATACGGATCCCGACGGATACAGGAGGGTTGTAGAATGATAAAGCAAGTCAGGCAGTACGGCATTTTCCTGATCGGCCTGTTCATCGCCGCCCTGGGCGTCGCGTTTTCCACCAAAGCCGGGCTCGGCACCTCGCCGGTGGCCTCTGTACCTTATACCGTATCGCTGGTTCTACCGCAGTTGTCCTTTGGTTGGTGGATGATCATTATGAGCCTCATCCAGATCCTGGTACAGGTACTGCTGCTCCGGAAGAAGTGCAAGCCCTTTGAGATCCTGGTGCAGGTGGTTGTCGCCTTTGTTTACGGTTCCCTGACCGACTTCTGCTGCGGCCTGCTGCAGGGCCTGAACCCGGTTTCCTATCCGGCCCGGTTTGCCCTGATGCTTGTCGGCTGCGTAGTGCTTGGCCTGGGAATCTGGATCCAGTACAAGGGCGGCGCAGCCATGCTGGCCGGGGAAGCCATGAACCGGGCCATCAGCCAGGTTACCGGCAAGCGCTACGAGAATATAAAGATCTTCTTTGACGTGTTCTATATTGTGGTCTCCGGGATCCTCTCCCTGGTCTTCCTCGGAAAGTTCGCCGGCGTCCGGGAAGGCAGCATCATCGCGGCATTGCTCATCGGGAACATCATCAAGTTTTATAATAAAACATATAACAAATATTGCAAAAAAGCCTGACAGCAAAGAGAAAAGGCGGAGAATACTCTCCGCCTTTTCGTTTATTCCGCTATTTCATATCCGGCTGTGCTGAGCACAGCCAGGGCTTTTTCATAGTTCTCTTCTTTCACAAGCACATAATCCGTGTTGTAGGTGGATACGGCGAAGATGCCGATCTTGTTTTCCGCCAGGATGGCGGTAATCGGGGCCAGGATGCCGATCAGGGAAAAGTCCAGCGTCCCTTCAATCCGGAATCCCCGCCATCCATCCTCCCGGGCGGTGGTATTCTCCGGTGTGCTTTCCGTCCTGCATACCAGGGACAGCTCCTCATCCGTCCTGCCGATAAAATAGAAATCCGCGTTCAGGTCAATATACTCCGCGGAATCCAGCTTGCACACCGTCAGCGCCCAGGGCAGTTTCTTCAGCTTCATGTTTGTTCCCGCTTTCTTGTTTGATTGAGGGTATTATACAGGGAGAAAATCCTGCCTGCAAGAAAATCGCGCGGGCACGTGACAGGGGGACAGACTTTCAGTCACATTCTTTTTCAAGAATAGTGACAGAGAGTCAGTCCCCAGCAGTCACATGCTCCGCGCGAAGTTACTATCACATTCGCCTCTGGCGAATATTTCACATTTGACGAAGTCAAATATTTCATATGGATCGGAGATCCATATTTCATATCGCGAAGCGATATTTCATTGCATCAGGGAAGGAACTTTCCTGATGCCAGATACAACTTGTACCATTCCTGGTGTGTCAGGTTCACGCCGGCCGCGGCACAGATCTCTTTCAGGTGCTGCGGGTTCATGGTGCCTGCGATGGCCTGCATCTTTGCCGGATGGCGCAGGATCCACGCGATGGCGATGGCGGTCTTCGTCACGCCGTATTTTTCTCCCAGCTCGCCCAGCACCTTGTTCAGTTCCGGGAAGTCCGGATGATCCACGAAGCAGCCGCCGAACATGCCGAACTGCAGCGGAGACCAGGCCTGGATCGTGATATCGTGCAGGCGGCAGTAGTCCAGCACGCCGTTGTCCCGGCTGATGGACCGGTCGGTGGTCAGGTTGTTCAGGTACAGGCCGCCGTCAATCAGCTGGCTCTGGTCCAGGGAGAACTGCAGTTGGTTAAACACCAGGGGCTGCTTCACATACTTCTTCAGCAGCTCCAGCTGTCCGGGCGTCACGTTGCTGACGCCGAAGTGCCGCACCTTGCCGCTTGCCGCCAGCTTGTCAAAGGCTTCCGCCACCTCTTCCGGATCAAACAGCAGGTCCGGGCGGTGGAGCAGCAGGGCGTCCAGGTAGTCGGTCTTCAGCCGGCGCAGGCTGGCGTCGGCGCTCTCCAGGATATCTTCCTTGCTCCAGTCGAACTCTTTCCGGTCAAAGTGCAGGCCGCACTTGCTCTGCAGGTATACGTCCTCCCGCTTCAGGCCGGTCAGCTGGAACGCGTCGCCGAAGCGTTTTTCCGCTTCGCCGTTCTCCCCGTAGCAGGTGGCGTGATCAAAGAAATTGACGCCTTCTTCCACCGCGGTTCGGATCATGTCCGCCGCCTTCTGGGTATCCAGCGCGGGCATGCGCATGCAGCCCAGGATAACCGCGGAGATATTCTGCGGTCCGTTCTTCACATTGATATACTTCATTTGACTTCCCTCCTCCGGCTGTCCCCGGGCGCGTAGCTTTCCAGCAGTTCGATAATGCACTTCAGGTCCGGGGCATCCAGGTAATTGTATTCCCCGTTTCCGTCTCCGTAAGTGCCGTGCTGCACCAGCCGCAGGCCCGCTGCCTCGGCGTTGGCCACCTGCGCGGCGGAGTCTTTCACCTGGAAGGCCAGGTGATGCATGCCTTCGCCGTGCTCGTTCAGGAAGTTCCACCAGGTGGACGGCTCCTCATTGGGCTGGATCAGCTCAATCTGCAGTCCCGGGTTCACGTCAAAGAACGCCAGCAGGGAGTTCGCCTTGGGAGCGGGTTTCCCCTCAAACACGGTCTGCGTAATTTCATAATCGCCGCAAGGCTGGGTCTCCGGCACGTCCACGCCGAGGAATTCCGCCCACTTTCTCTTCGTTTCCTCAATATCCTTAACGATAAATCCAACCTGGGCTACCAGATGGGTTCCAACTACACCGGTCATTTTCTGTTCCTCCGTTTTTCTTATATTTTACCAGGGATAAGGCACGCCTTCATAGGTGACGAATACCGGGCCTTCCTTGTCATGCCGTTTGGTTTCAAACAGGTTCCGCAGGGTCTCCGCGTGCTCGTAGGGATCCAGGGGCGCCTCGGTGTTGCCCGGGTTCGTGCGGATCCAGCCGGGATGAATGCAGATGATGTTCAGGTTCGGCTCGTTCTTGAAATAGTTGTGCACGGTCATGGTCAGCATATTCAGGGCCGCCTTCTCCGTGCCGTAATCCAGGTAGAAGGTCCGGTAGCACTTGCCGATGCTGCCCGCCTCGGAAGAAATGTTCACCACCAGCCCGCCGATCGCGCTCTTTTTCAGCAGCGGCAGGAAGGCCTTCAGGACCCGGATGGGGCCTACTGCGCCCACGTTCACCGCCGGGGCGATCAGGTCCAGGTCAAAGTCCGGCAGCTCCTTCATGGTGTCCGCGGAAGCCGTCGTGGCGTTGTTGATGATCAGGTCCAGGTGATCCGTCAGCTTTTCCGCTTCCGCAGCCGCGGCATTCACGGATTCCGTCACCGCGATGTCCATGGTCAGGATATGCAGCTGCTCCGGATATTCCTCCCGCAGGGCCTCCAGGGCTTCCGACGGGCGGCGGATGGAAGCAAACACGGTATCCCCGTGCTCCAGGTAACGCTTCACCATATTGAATCCAAGGGCATAGGGCCTGCCCGTGCCGGTAATCAATACTGTCTGTGCCATCTTTTCTTCCCCCTTTTTTGGTTTCCGGGAAAAGTATACCGAACCGATCCTGTCCGCCGCTTTCCATTTTTTGACCGGCCGCCCTTCATTTTTTGCGTCGTTTTTCGTGCAGAACAAAAACTTGACATGGAGTACGCTTCAAGGCATAGCATAGGGTGAAATCGCGGAGCGGAAATCCTGTCCCTCCGCCGAAAGGAACCGTTCTTTCGGATGAAGACTGTCAAAGCTGCGTTTGTCAAATCCCTGCCGGTCATGGCGGGATACGTTATCCTGGGCATCGGGTTCGGCATCCTCGCCTGGAATGGCGGGTACGGCCTGCCCTGGGCCCTGGCCATGAGCCTGCTGGTTTATGCGGGCTCCATGCAGTATGTGGGCGTCGGCCTGCTGGCCGGCGGCGCCTCTGTGCTCACCGTGATCCTTACCACGATCATGGTCAACGCCCGGCACCTGTTCTACAGCATTTCCATGTTCGGCCACTACAAGGACGCCGGACGGTACAAGCCCTATCTCATTTTCGGCCTGACGGACGAAACCTATTCCCTGCTCTGCGACGGGAAAACCCCGGAGGGCACGGATCCGCATCGGTTCCGCTTCCTGGTTTCCCTCTTCAACCAGTCCTACTGGGTGCTGGGCAGCGTCCTGGGAAGCCTCGCGGGCAGCGTGCTTCCCTTCTCCGCCGCGGGCATTGAGTTTTCCATGACTGCCCTGTTCATCGCGTCCTTCACGGAGCAGTGGATCGAAACGAAGGATCACCTGCCTGCCCTCACCGGCCTGCTGGGCACCCTGCTGTGCCTGCTGGTCTTCGGGCCGGAAGGCTTCCTGATCCCCGCCATGTGCCTGATCACCCTGCTGCTGACCCTGTTCAGGAGCACCATCACCGCCGGAAGGAAGGTGAGCGAATGAGCGTCTCCCATTCCGCCGCCCTGGTGGCGGTCATGTCCCTGGTGACCATCCTGCTCCGGGCGCTTCCCTTCCTGGTCTTCCGGAAGAAAACCCCGGACTATATTGCCTACCTGGGCAAGGTGCTTCCCCCGGCCATCATCGGCATGCTGGTGATCTACTGCCTCAAGGATACAAAAATCAGCTCCGCGCCTTTCGGCGTTCCGGAGCTGATCTCTGCCCTGCTGGTAGTTCTCCTGCAGGCCTGGAAAAGGAATGTGCTGGTGAGTATCCTGGCAGGAACGGTATGCTATATGGCACTGATACACTTCGTGTTTTAATGCACAATGCACAATGTACAATGCACAATGATCCAGTGGTTTCCTGTGCGCAATCGTCACACGTCACAGTGCGGCTTCGACCGCTGCCTTCACATCTTTCATGTCGGTGGTGGGCTCAAACCGGGCGATAACCTGGCCTTCCCGGTTCACCAGGAACTTGGTGAAATTCCACTTGATATACGCCTTGTCGCCGAAGGACTTGTTGTTCATATCGGCAAACTTGTTCAGCGCGGCGTTCTTCAGTCCTTTGCCGAAACCGGTGAAGGGCTTTTCTGTCGCCAGGAAAGCAAACAGCGGATCGGCGTTCTCCCCGTTCACGTCAATCTTGGCGAACTGCGGGAAATCGGTACCGTACTTCAGGGTGCAGAACTGGTGAATCTCCTCCTCGCTGCCGGGCGCCTGGTTGGCAAACTGGTTGCAGGGGAAGTCCAGGATCTCCAGGCCCTTCTCCTTCAGTTCCTTATACATCGCTTCCAGGGGCTCATAATGCGGGGTGAAGCCGCAGCCGGTGGCCGTATTCACGATCAGCAGCACCTTGCCCTCATAGTCCTTCAGGCTGACAGCCTGTCCCTGCCGGTCCTTCACGGTGAAATCATATACAGTCTTCATAAGCATGATTGCTCCTTTCGCTATCTTTGATACGATTTTATTTTATCAAATATATTTCAAATGTCAACCCTCAATCTTCCAAAAAGTGAATTTTGGACAAAGAAAGGCCGGGAGAATGCTCTCCCGGCCGCTTTCCGGTTCATTAATAGTTTTCCGCGTGGATCTCGAAATAGCTCTGGGGATGGGCGCAGACCGGGCAAATCTCCGGTGCCTTGGTGCCCACCACGATGTGGCCGCAGTTCCGGCACTCCCAGACCTTGACCTCGCTCTTCGCGAAGACTTCCTGGGCTTCCACATTCCGCAGCAGGGCGCGGTAGCGCTCCTCATGATGCTTCTCGATGGCCGCCACCATGCGGAACTTGGCCGCCAGCTCGGTAAAGCCTTCCTTCTCCGCGGTCACGGCGAAGCCTTCATACATATCGGTCCACTCATAGTTCTCCCCGTCCGCCGCGGCGGCCAGGTTCTCAGCGGTGCTGCCGATGCCGTTCAGCTCCTTGAACCAGATCTTCGCGTGCTCCTTCTCGTTCTCCGCGGTCTGCAGGAACAGGGCGGCAATCTGTTCAAAGCCTTCCTTCTTTGCCTTGGAGGCGAAATAGGTATATTTGTTCCGGGCCTGGGACTCACCGGCAAAAGCCGCTTCCAGGTTCTTCTCGGTCTGCGTGCCCGCGTAGGGGTTGCTCTTCGCCGCTTCCACCTTCACAAACACAGAGCCGGGCTGTTTGCACACCGGGCAGGTGAATCCTTCCGGCAGGGGTCCTTCATGTACGTATCCGCAGATCGGGCATTTCCATTTTTCCATTTTTGTATCCTCCTTTTTATGATCAGGTTCATTGAACGGCAGTTTCGCCAGCAGCGTTTTCACCGCCTCCGCGGGGAAGCCGTCCCCTTCCCGGGACAGCAGCTCCTGCAGGAACTGCTTCACATTGCCGCTCTGGGGCAGCATATAGCCTGCCTCCCGCAGCAGATCCTCCGCCATGATGCGGTTGGATCTCTCCAGCGCTTTTGCCAGCTTTCCGGGCAGCAGGGCCGCCAGCTGCTCCTGCTCCGACTTGGATGAAACCAGGCCCCGCAGCGCTGCGATCACCGCTTCCTTCTTTTCCTGCTGGGGCGGGTATTCCTTCGGCACCATGCTGATGGCTCCGGCCGGGCAGGCGTCCGCGCAGGCGCCGCAGCCGATGCACTTCTCAGCGTCAATCACGCTGTTTTCCGTGTCCGACGCGCCGGTAGGGCAGACGTAGAGGCACAGGCAGTCTTTTTCGCATTTCCGGACGTTCCGGACCGCTATCCGATCACTCATCGCTTACCCTCCGATCTTTTCAAATTTGAAGTTCGGTACCTTGCAGACCGGGCAGACGTCAGGAAGATCGTTCCCCACGTAAACGAAGCCGCAGATTGTGCAGACGTACACCTGCGTATCCGCCAGCATCGCCTCTCCCTCCTGCGCGTACCGGGTCAGCAGGGATTTGAGGATGCGCGTCACCTTCTCGCTCCAGGTGAGGGCCCGCAGCGCGCCCCGGTCTCCCTCCTGGCGGGAAACGGCGTTCACCGCCGGGAAGCCGGATTCCAGGTCAGCGTTCACCTTCTCCAGCAGCTTCTCAAAGGACGCGTCCGTCACCGTCCGCTCCTGGCCGCCAAACCAGGCCGCCAGGCCGGTAAAGGCTTCCGCCAGCTCCGCCTTGTACTGCTTTTCGCAGCCCTTGGCCAGGTTGGAGCACAGGGCGCTGACCTCCGCAGCCGTCAGGGGCTTCAGCTCGGTTTCAGCCGCCGGGACTGCCGCTTCCGCGCTGCCGGAAGCTTCTCCTTCCGGCACAAAGTCCGACTTTGCCGCGCCGCACAGGGGACATTTCCAGTCCTCCGGCAGCTCCGCCCAGGGGATTTTCTCTTTTGCCTCGTCATATACATAGCCGCAGACGGAACAGATATACCTCACCGGATCCTCACTCCCTTTCGTCATTTCTTATTCCGCAGCTTTTTCTCACAGTTCCATACTAAACATTGGAGTATACTCTAAGTCAACACCAAAAAAGGACGATGAGAAAATTCTCATCGTCCGTCTTTGACTTTATTTGTTTTCCTTTGCCTTCCTGTTCAGCAGCACCAGTGCGATGATCAGCACCAGCGGGAAGATGCTTCCGGCCAGCATGCCGGTCTGCAGGTTGTCTCCGGCCTGCTGCGTCACGGTGCCCACCAGGCTGGGGCCGAAGGCGCCGCCCAGGTCGCCCGCCATGGCCAGCAGGGCGAACAGCGCCGTGCCGCCGGTGGGAATCCGGGGCGAGGTGATGCTGATCGTTCCCGGCCACATGATGCCCACGGAGAAACCGCAGCATACGCACCCGACCAGGCCCAGCACCGGGCTAGAGGACAGGCAGGCCAGCAGGTAGCAGCACAGGCACAGGACGCCGGAGCCGATCATGAACTTTGTCAGGTCCATCTTCGGGCCGAACTTCCCATAGATTACCCGGCAGATACCCATGGTAACGGCGAACAGGCAGGGGCCGATCAGGTCGCCCACGGTTTTGGAGAAGCCCAGGGCCGCCTCCGTGAAGGCGGACGCCCACTGAGCCATGGCCAGCTCGGAAGCCCCGGCGCAGACCATCAGCACAATGGCGATCCAGAAGATCCGCAGTTTGAACAGGCCGCGGATGGTCATGCCCTTTCCTTCCTCCGTCAGCCGCTCAATGGGACAGGTGGCAAAGTTGAAGATATTATACAGCGGCACCAGGGCCCAGATGCAGGCCAGCCATTTCCAGTTGTCGATGCCGAACACCGCGAAGAAGGCCGTGGACAACAGGATCACGCCCACGCAGCCCCAGCAGTAGAAGGAGTGCAGCAGGCTCATCACCGCATCCTTGTGGTCAAAGGGACAGGCCTCCACGATGGGGCTCACCAGGACCTCGATCAGGCCGCTGCCGATGGCGTAGATCACCACACAGATCAGGATGCCGATGAAGGGATCCCCGAACAGGTCCGGGATAAAAGCCAGGCCGGCCAAACCCAGGCAGGAGGTAACCTCGGACATGACGATGCTGCGCCGGTAGCCGATGGAGTCCACAAACTTCGCGCAGAGCACATCCACCAGCAGCTGGGTCAGGAAGAACGCCGTGGGGATCAGGGCAATCTTGCCCAGCGGGATCGCGTAGTCCGTATGCAGCTTCAGGAACAGAAGCGGCGCAAAATTGGCGGCAATCGCCTGGGTAATAAATCCCAGGTAGCACGCCAGCAGGGTTTTCCGGTAATTCTTTTCCATGCTTATTCCTCTTCCTCGTTTTTCCACCGGGTTTCGCTGTTCAGCCAGCGGGTATAGCCCCACTGGGCTTCCTGGCTTTCCTTTTTCTTTTTCCAGGCTTCTATATCCGAGCAGATGGCCAGCATCTCATCCACCACCATTTCCACGCTGCGGGGACGGACGTGATACAGCCAGTCCGTCATCCGGTCGATGGCTTTGGGGCTTCCCAGCTGCTTCGCCAGCAGGTCCGCGAACTCTTCCGGAAAGCCGAGGGATTTAATCGTCCCCGCCAGCCGTTCCCGGGCCTGGGCCCACATTCTCTGATTCGGTGTCGCCATACATTATTCTCCCAACAAAACTTACCCGGATTATAGCAGATATTTTCAAGCAGAAAAAGGGGAACAAAGTCCGGGAATAATTCAGAATTCAGAATTCAGAATTATTGCTCTTCATCCAACGCGCTGCGAAGATGTGACAGCAGGGACAGGCTTACTGTCATCATTCTTTATGAACGTGACAGCAGGGACAGGCTTACTGTCATCATTCTTTATGAACGTGACAGTAAGCCTGTCCCTCTGTCACATCACTGTTCATTTGCCTGGGTAACAGCGTTTCCGCCGTTCCCCGGCAGGACTTCCCCTTCTCCGTATCGAAAAAAGAAAGGCATTACACTTCAGGAGAAACAGAACCATGAACTACCGGATTATTGAGAACGCGGAAAACATGAAGCTGGAGGATATCGTCCGGCTTCTGCGCATGACCTACTGGGCGGACAAGCGGCCCGAAGAAACCATCGCCAAATCCATCCGGGAATCCGACTGCTTCGGCATCCGCACGGACACCTCGGATCAGCTCATCGGCTTCGCCCGGGTCATCAGCGACCATGCCACCGCGTACTATCTCTGCGACGTGATCATCGATCCCGAATACCGGGGCAGCGGCCTCGGCAAAGCCCTGGTTTCCCATATCGTTTCCCGGCCGGAGTACGCGGGTCTGCACGGCTTCCTGTTCACCCGGGACGCCCACGGCCTGTATGAGCAGTACGGTTTCCAGCTGGCGGACGGCCGGTCCATGGAAAGAAGATAATCAGAGGAGGTACAACCCATGAAGAAACTGACAACCCTCGCCCTGGTGCTGATGCTGGTGTTCACCCTGGCCGTATCCGGCGCCCACGCGGATCCGGAAGCCATGCACGGGCTGCCCTTCCCCGATTTCTCGGTCAAGACCATTGACGGGAACACCTTCACCCTTTCCGAATCCCTGAAAACCCATGATCTGGTGGTGATCAATTTCTGGGCCACCTGGTGCCCGCCCTGCTGCATGGAGTTCCCCTTCCTGCAGGAAGCCTGGGAAAAATACGTGGATCGGGTGGACGTCATCGCCATGAGCATTGAGAAAACCGATACCGAAAAAGTGCTCAAAAGCTTCGCGAAGGAGTACGGCCTCACCTTCTCCATCGGCCGGGACGAGAAAAAGCTGCTGGATAAGATGAGGGGTGAAGCCATCCCCACCACCCTGATCGTGGACCGGACCGGAAAGGTTGTCTCCGTGGACGTCGGGGCGAAAATGTCCGTCGAGGAATTCACCGAACTCTTCGACAGCCTGCTGGCCGACATTCCGGTGGAAATCTGAGCATCCCGTACCTGTGAGGAAACCAAATGATCAAATGTTATCAACCGGCCCTGGAAGACCTGGGATTCCGGGAAAGCCTGCTGGCCGATCCGGACACCATGTCCTACAACAACGCCTGGGGCGGAACCATTCCCTTTCCCCGGGAAAAATGGGAAAGCTGGTATCAATACTGGATCGGAAACCCGGAAGGAAAGCGGTTTTACCGCTACTTGCAGGATGAAGAGACCGGGGAATTTGTAGGCGAGATTGCCTGGCACCTGGATGCAAAGCGGAACCTTCACATCTGCGACGTGATCATCCTCGCCAGATACAGAAACCGCGGTTACGGCTCGGAAGGCATCCGGCTGCTCTGCGAAGCGGCGAAAAGGAGCGGGATCGCCATCCTGTATGACGACATCGCCGCGGACAATCCCTCCTGGAGGCTGTTCCTCAAAAACGGATTTGAGATCAGTTCCCGGGACGATGAAGTGGTCATGGTCCGCAAAGTGCTTTAAACCATAAGAAAAAGGGAGACGGATAAACCGTCTCCCCTTTTTGTCTGTGATACCGGCAGGTTCTTACTTTTCCGGAGCGAAGAAGCTGATCGGGGTCGCGCCGCTCAGGGCGTCCTGCGCCAGCAGGGTGATCGGAGCCACCTCGATGTGCAGGGTTTCGAACTTCGCTTCATAGCCGCCCTCGGTCTTGAAGGCAACGGTCATGCTATAGCCGGCTTCGATTTCTTCCGCGGATACGGTGCGGGTCACCACGTAGGTGGCGTCGGCAGCAAAACCGTTCACCGCGTAGTTGGGACCCTTTTCGCCGGTCAGGTTGTCGATCAGGTACAGCTCGGTAACCGTCTCGCCGGTCTTGTTGCAGAAGGTGTAGGTGCCGGTCTGGGCTTTCGCGGCCTTGGCAGCGGCCACAATGCCCCGCATGTAGCCCCAGGTGTCGGCGGTGGTGGCGCCGGTGACGGCGTCAATGAACTCCGCCTTGGTTACCTCGGTATATCCGTTCACAGCGGCTTCCAGCTCCGCGATGGTCTTGCCCTTCGCGTAGGCTTCGATCGCGTTGAAGTTTGCGGCGATCTGCACGGTGGAACCGGCACGCTGCATATTCAGGCTGTACAGGTCGCTGTTCGCCCGCTTGGAGCCCAGCACCTGGCCTTCCGGATAGCTCTGGCCGAAACCGCCGTCGCTGTTCGGCACGCCGACAGCCTTCAGGTCCTCACGGTCAGCCATGAACTGGAATTCGTCGATCTTCGCAGCCAGGATCACGTCATCCTGCACCGCTACGGTAATCACGGCAAAGGCCTTGTCGCCATGGGCGGCATAGTCCACCTGGCCCATCAGGATCTCACCCTCCGCGAGGGCGGCAGCCGCAGTCAGCAGGAGCACCAGGGAAAGGAACAGGGCAGTAATCTTTTTCATAGGTTTTTTACCTCCTTTTCACGGGACCTCATCCCGGACACATTCTATCCGACTGCAGGTGGAAAATCAATAGAAATATTTCTATATTTCTATTGAGAAATGGATACAATATACAGTTCTGCAATCCTTGATATGCCTCAGTCGCCGCAGTCCGCCTTCACCATGTTCTGCAGCTTGATATTCATTTTTACCAGGGCTTTCCGGTCCAGGGAATAAATGGTCTTTTTCCCGTCCCGCCGGCTGGTCACAATCCCGGCCTCCGTCAGCACCTTCATGTCATGGGCCAGGGTGGGCTGGGTGATTTCAAAACACTTCAGCAGGACGCAGCCGCACATCTCCCCGCAGGAAAGCATGTCCACAATCTTGACCCGCTTCGGGTCAGACAGGGCCTTAAACATCTTCGCCATCTTCGCGTACTGGCTTTCCATTGCCGCGTCCCTCCGTTCTGTCTCCGGCGATTATCCGCGCCGCCTGGTTTTTGTTACTCTCATTGTACCAGAAACTGCCCCGCCGCTCAATCCTGCCGCATTCTCCTGTTCCAAAAGCCGAAAGTATGCTACAATCTGACAGTAATATGTCATATCAATCCGGGGATATCTCCCGTCAGGAGGAAAAGAATATGAAGAAGCTCATCTGTACCGCTTTATCCCTTTTGCTGCTTTTTTCATTCTGCTGTGCCTTTGCTGATGACGTTTCCGGCAGCCATACGCTTTATTACCAGGGTCACGCCAGCCTCCGGATCACCACGGCGGAAGGAAAAGTGATTTACGTCGATCCCTATTCCGGCGATGGATATGACGTTCCCGCGGACCTGATCCTGGTCACCCACCGGCATGATGACCATAACGCTGTCCACAAAATCAAAAACCGGAATGAGGACTGCCAGGTTATCACCTGGAGAGAAGGCCTTGTCAACGGGGAATACCAGACCTTCGACCTGGGCTATGCCACGGTGGAGGCTGTCCAGGCCGGCAACAACCGGAATCACGACATCAAGGAATGCGTCGGCTGGGTCATCACCCTTTCCGGAGGAGTCACCGTCTACGCAGCCGGCGACACCTCCACAACTGAGCAGATGGCCGAACTGGGGGAACGCGATATCCATTATGCCTTCTTCCCGGTGGACGGCATCTTCAATATGGAAATGGATGAGGCGATCGCCTGTGCGGAGCTGGTGAAGGCCCGTCACAATATTCCCTATCATACCATTGGAAGCGCCCGGTTTGACCAGGCCCGGGCGGAACTGTTCCAGGCTCCGAACCTGCTGATCGTCCCCGCCGGGGAAGAAATCGTACTGGAGTAAAAAATCTCCCCGGACGGCCGGGAAACCGCGAAAAATCAACAATTGCAACTGCCGGTTGCGGAATTTCCAGCTCCGTTTGATAGCCTGCAACAGCCGGATCAGGTAATCTGGGCTTGCCCGAAAGGGACAAAGCCAAGGAGGAAAAACATCAATGATCTTTGCGGACAAATTAGTAGATCTCAGAAAGAAGAACGGCTGGTCTCAGGAAGAGCTGGCTGAGAAACTGAACGTCAGCCGGCAGGCTGTTTCCAAATGGGAAGGCGCCCAGTCCATCCCGGATATGGCGCGGATTATCCAGCTGTCTGAGCTGTTCGGCGTCAGCACCGATTACCTGCTGAAGGATAACCTGGAGCAGACGGAAGCCTCCGCCAGCACCGACCTGGCCCAGGACGCCGTGCCGGACGTTCCTGCCCGGACCATCGGCATGGAAGAAGCCAACGCCTTCCTGAAGATTAAGGAAGAAAACTCCCGCCGGGTGGCGCTGGGCGTACTGCTCTGCATCCTTTCCCCGGTGGCCCTGATCCTGCTGGGCGGCCTTCGTGAATTCAAGCTCTGGAACTGGTCTGAGGAAGCAGTAGGCGGCGTCGGCCTCCTGGTTATGCTGCTGATGATTCTCCCGGCAGTCGGCCTGTTCATCACCGCCGGACTCCGGATCGCTCCCTATGAACGGCTGGAAAAGGAGCCCCTGGAAACCCTGTACGGCGTCACCGGCATGGTGAAATCCCGCCAGGAGAAGTTCCTGCCCCTGCGCAATCGCTACCTGATCATCGGCGTCCTGCTCTGCATCGCGTCCCTCATCCCGCTGTTCGTCAGCCTGGTTTTCTCCAAGGGTGAGTCCTTCCTGCAGGTCATCGGCATCGCCGCCATCCTGGTGCTTGCCGCCATCGGCGTCATGCTGATCGTCCGGGTATCCATCATCTGGGGCAGCTACCAGATTCTGCTGGAGGAAGGGGATTATACCCGCGAAAGCAAGGAAAGCAACAAGCATACCAGCCTCCTCACCACCGCCTACTGGTGCCTGGTTGTCGCCATCTTCCTCCTCTGGAGCTTCCTGACCAATGACTGGAAGAATACCTGGATCATCTGGCCCGTCGCCGCCGTCGGCTATGTCGCCGTCGCGGGAATCATCAAAGCGCTGGAACGGAAATAACCGCAATCGCACCAACGAAAAAGAGCGCCATTTCGGCGCTCTTCTTCGTTGGCTCATATTACTTTCTTCTGCCTCTCACAACTACATTCAGGATGGTTCCAAGTGCTACGGCGATCATTCCGGCTGTCATCACAGAGCGCGGCGCGTCTTCCACGAACACCGAGATCAGGATCAGGGTCAGTCCCGCGATACCCAGCAGCAGCGTCACCATCATGATCAGTTTATCCAG
>Ga0310786_10005847_pt1 | contig 16569 bp, 12 predicted proteins | sample AusTroGonzalo_MG_FD_203881 | JGI IMG/M metagenome (GOLD analysis project Ga0310786, IMG submission 203881) | Bovine rumen microbial communities from tropical cattle in Woodstock, Queensland, Australia - Gonzalo_03 (v2) (version 2) | ecosystem: Host-associated > Mammals > Digestive system >... | reverse complement strand
ACTCCGGTAAAGTCATCGGGGCATAACGCGTATGACTCCGCAAGACCAACCTCTGTCAACTCCTTGACGGGAGCGCCCAGCAACTTGATGTCCAGACCTTTTCGTAAACGAATGATTTCTGCCATTTTGTTGTTAGTTGATATATAGTTTAATATTATCCAAATTTTCGGGCGCAAAATTACTAATAAAATAAGTAATTTAAGACATAATAAACCAAAAAAGCACGGGCACTTATCAACAATACCGATAATCAGCCATTTCATCGTGAAATACACTGCAATTCATAATAATTGTTAAATAACTCTTTGAAAAAAAATCTGACAATAGTGGAAATCTGTAGTGACAACAACGATTTTTAAGAAGATTTTATGCTACTTTTGTGACAGATGAAGACAGGAAAAGTCTTACATATTGTCCTGGTGGCCCTCATTGCGATATTAATGACGGGCCATTTCCTGCTGAACAACAAGAATATCCAGCAGAAAGCTGCGTCTAATGTGGTCAGAATTGCCCAGTCCGCATTGGGAACCGATGTCAGTGCCGGCAGCGTTAAGTTCATCTACCCGTTTGGAATCGCCATTGACGACATAACTGTCTATGACCTTAATAATGACACGCTGGCACATGCCGTCTCGGTCTCAATGAGACTCAAACCTCTCCAGTTGCTCAGAAAAAAACTGAGTATAACCAGCATAAGGCTCAACACCCCCAGCATCCACCTAAGCAAAGACAGTATCGGAACTGAGCCAAACTATGCGTTCATCACTTCACTGTTTGGAGGAGGAGGATCCACACCCATGACATTCAGGGCCAATTCCGTACTTGTAAGGAACGGCTCGTTAAACTATGACATCAAATCGGCCGAGCAGACTGACAATATCTTCAATCCTAACCACATTGGAGTGAACGGACTTACCGCCAAACTCTCACTCAAGTCCATCAGTCAGGATTCAATTGCATTCATAATAAGAAAATTCACCTTTGCCGAGCAATCCGGGTTCAAGCTTTCAAAGGCCAAGGGCGCCGTAACTGTGGGTAAGGACTTTACACATGTTAACGGTCTGCAGCTCTCCACTCCGGGCAGCAACTTTGAGATTGATGACCTGATGGCAATGGCAGGACTCAATAAAAAAATTGACGGAGTCCCTGATTTCACCGCTAATCTCAAGGCATCAGTTACCGGAAGTGACTTCAAGGCTCTCCTGCCCCAGACAGCTGGCATGACAGACTGCATAGACATTGACCTGGATTGCTCCAGCCTGGACAAGTCACTCACACTTAATAAGTTGAGCGCACATGACCAAAGTTCGGCAATCAACCTGAACGGTTCCGGAACCTTATTTACAGGAACAAGTCCTCTCATCAAAGGATGCCAGGGTCTTACGGCCAACATTTCGTTCGGCAAGAACCTGCCCGAATGGATTGAAGACCAACTGGGCGGATTCGGGATTACCGTCCCCAAACAGTTCCGGAATCTTGGCGACGGTTCTCTCAAGTTTTCCATGAACAGTTTGTCCGGCAAATTGGAATCCGATTTGTCACTGACCTGCCAGGCCGGCGACGCCACAGGCCGTATCACAGGTGCAGGCGGAGTCTATCAGGCATCTTTGGAAGGAAAGGACATTATGCTGGGTACAATAATCGGCAACGATGACCTGGGATCATGCAGTCTTACCGCCAATGCCGATATCACAAAAGAAGGCAACGATTACTCCGGCACTCTCAACAGCAACATAAGTTCCTTACAGTACAAAGGGTATGACTACCATGACATAGCATTGAACGGGACCTTATCACCTGACAAAATTGTATCTGACCTGAGTTTTGCAGACAGGAACGGACAAATAAGACTGGATGCGGACATTAGGACAAAAGGTACTCCTGCATATGAACTCAGCCTGAATGCAGACAACGTCAATCTGGCCGCCTACCATATAGCCGGAGAAGACAGCATGGCTGTTTCGGGCGGCATCAAAGCCAAACTGGAAGGAAAAGACCTGGATAATCTGACCGGCAAGTTCACATTGGACAACCTAGTTTACACAGACAGACAGGGCGACTGGAAGCTGGACAACATCACTGCCAGTTTGGGGAAAATGAATGAGAACAACAGGGTTATTTCAGTATATGGTGATTTCCTGACAGTATCCATAGTAGGTGACTATAACATCACTTCAATCCCCTACTCACTTTCCAGAGCCACCGGTGATATACTTCCCACAATCGGTAAGCTGGTATCTGACAAGTTGAACGCCACTTCTTCCACGCGTCCCAACAAATTCGTCCTGGATGCCAATATTGACAACACCGACCTGTTGGAGCATGTATTCCACCTGCCCGTAAGCATTAACGAATCAGCCAGGATCAACCTTTCATTCAATGACGTTGACAGCATTTATAATGCCCGAATAGTAGTTCCGGACATTAACATAGCACAAGAGGAACTGACAGAGTTCCTTATGGTGTTCAACTCTGCCGAAGGCACCGGCAGGTCCGAAATCTCCGGACGCTACGGCACCCAGGAAAAGGGATTCACCGACATAAACGCCTCACTTCTGGCATTTGAGGATATAGTAAGAGGTAATTATAACTGGCAGAACGATGCCGGCGACATATCAGGCAAGGCCAATACTATGTCCCAGTTCTTCAAGTATGACAAGAAGCAGGGGCTCAAGTCTATGACACTTATCGACTCTACTAACATCATTGTCAAGGGGGTTCCATGGCACATTGCCATAACTGATATCCGCACAGACAATGGCAAAGTCACCATAACCGGACTAACGGCCCGTAATGACGACCAACATCTGTCACTGGACGGCATTATTTCAGCTGACTCTACCGATGTACTCAAAGTGTTCCTGCAGAACATTGACCTGTACCGCACGCTTTCACTCCTCCATATCAATTCCATCCAACTGGGCGGAATTGCATCAGGTAACCTGTCAATTGCAGGTATTACAGGCAGTCCGTCGTTCTATGGTTCCTTCTCGGTGGATAACTTCATGTTCCTTGACTCATATCACGGACACCTGGAGGCCACATGCTATTGGGATGAAGTAATGAAACGGGTAATGTTGACTGGGCACATGTCAGAAAGAGGCATTTCCAACACAACGTTGACCGGATTCTATATACCCAAGGACAAAACAATAGACGTCAGCATCGATGCCGGCCGCACAGACCTGCATTTCCTGAACAAATGGACCGGCAGCGTTTTCAAGGAACTGAGCGGACGTGCAATAGGCAACCTACGTATTTTCGGAACCCTACCCGATCTGGACCTGGAAGGCCAGACCATAATTGAAGACGGCAGGTTCGTGCAGTCTGCCGTTAACTCCACATTCATCATAGAAAGAGATACTCTTTGGTTTGAGCCTGGAAGAATGCTGTTCAGAAACGTGCAGTTCTATGACGAGGACGGACATGACGGATTGATGAACTGCGTCATCAACCACAACCATTTCTCAGACTGGAGAGTGAACATGACAGCCAATGTGTCGGATATGATGGTCTTCTACCAGCCGGTAACCGACAAAGGCAGTTTCAACGCAAGAGTATATGCCAACGGTGCCCTGCAACTCCTTTACAACAAGCAAAGGGGGCTTAGAATAAGTGTAAACGCCAGAACATCTCCGGGCACACGTCTTGGATTCAGGTCAAATTCCGGTACTGTAGCCGACTACACCTTCCTGACCATTGTTGACCGCGGAACAGTAAAGTTGAATGAAGAATCCCTGAATTCCATCATTCCTGAGAAAAACAAAAAAGGGAACTACAGTCTTGACCTTAACATAGAATGTACGGAAGATGCCATAATTGACATGTCACTGAGTTCTCTTACCGGCTACCTGCGAGGTAACGGCATTATTTCGGTCAAGTTAAATCCTACGGACGGGCCTTCACTGAACGGCATCTATAATCTCAGTCACGGACAATGTTCCCTGTCTGTCGAGGACCTTATACGCAAGAACTTCACCTTGATGGAGGGAAGTTACGTAAGGTTCAACGGAGCTCCTTTGGATACGGAACTGAACATCCAGACCTACCACAATGTCAATTCCGTATCAATATATGACCTTGATCCCAGCGCATCGTCCAACAACAACGTACGAGTACGTTGCCTTATGAACATAACAGGTTACGCATCCAATCCGCAACTGTCGTTCAATATAGACATGCCGTCCGGAACTCCCGAAGAGAAAGCAATCCTGAACAACGCGATAGCTACCGAGCAACAGCTCAACACACAGTTCATGTACCTACTTGCCATCGGCCGTTTCTACACCTATGATGTGAACTCCGGACTTGCCAACGGTCTTACCCCCAGCACCATGGAGTCTTTGGTAAATTCTACGGTCAGCGGTCAGATAAACAATCTGCTTGCACAGGTTCTTGACAACGAGAAGGTCTCCTTATCCAGCAACTTGAGTGCCAGCAGCTACCTTTCAAACGACGCCACAAACCTGAGTAACAAGGAACTGGAAGGAATACTGGAGGCCAGGCTTCTCAATAACCGTCTGCTGGTGAACGGTAACTTCGGCTATAGGGAAAATACCATTAATAACACCTCAAACTTCATTGGTGACTTTGAAGTGAAATATCTTCTCCTGCCCCGTCAGGGAATAAGCATAAAAGGCTACAACAAGACAAATGACAAGTACTTTTCAAAAGCCACTCTTACCACCCAAGGCGTAGGACTGGTCTTTGAAAGGGATTTCTGATACAATAAACTCTCCTGAACAGGTAAATCCGGAGCTATTGTTCCACGAACTGCTTGGCCTTGGTAATGGTATCTATTGTTGCCGTCTCATCCTTACCAAGCGTGTAATAGACCTTGATGAATGCCGCATCCTTGAGGAAATCCACATGACCCACCTCAACATTATCCACCTTGATTCCGATACGTTTCTCCAAGTCAGCAATCAGCTCTGCCCTGCGCTCGGGAACTATCAGTTCAATACGGTCATAGAGAACCAGCTTGGTTGACGTATGCTTGAGCATACGGCCGCTCTCCAGCACCCAGATAAGCAGTATAACAAGAATATTTGAGACCATAGTCACCACCAGGCTACCCACTGCCAATTCATAATGTGGATTATCGGTAACGTTGCCCACAACCTTATATATTGTGGCCAGACCGTTCATTGCAGCCAGGGCTATTATCACGAACAGATAGGTCATTTCACGGATAGGTACTGTCTCCGTACGGTATCTTATCACACCGAATATGGCGAACAGTCCAAGTGTCAGGCCCACTCCTATCTCCACATTACCCATAATGTACAGGAGCATAAGCATGGCTGTAGAGAAAACCATGAATGTGAAGTAGTAATCCCTGCGACGGCTCTTCCTGTAATAGAAGAACTGCACCAATATCCAACAGACCACCAGATTCAACAGGAACCTTATGGCAAGTTCCGTCATACTCTGCGTGGTAGTCATCATTGCATCGGTTATGCTCTGGACATCGAATATGTCCTCATCGGCGATGTTGTAGTCGCCCAGTTCCTGCATTGAAATCATTTTGCGGTTATGTTTTGGTTTATAATCTTCTCTATCTTACGTACCTTGAGCCTGAACCTGCCGGGCCTGATGTCAGGCTCGGTAAGAGTAACTGCTATGCAGTATTTGCTCACTCTCAAAGACTTTACGCGGTGAGCCATGAAAATCTCCTTCATACGGCTTGAAGCCCTACCATCCTGCTTAAGCTCGATTATTACGGCATTCTTGAGCGTTGCCGAAATACCGGTCCTTGCGTTCCTGAAAACCAGGCTTGTATCGATTGTAAGCCTCTCGGTCATGTCAGGATTGACAAGAGTGATCCTGTTGAACTGTGTCTCCAGCACAGGTGACAACTGGTCCTTGGTGAAAGCCGAATGGCGTGCCAGGTATTCATTGGCATCGGAATCTGTCCTGAAATCACTGAATTCATCGACAGGAATCCTTGTACGTTTCTTGTTGGTACGTCCTTTGTTGTTCTTTCGTTTTATCTCAAGGAATGCCAGTCCCGATGACAGATATGTCCTTGTCCTGACCTTTTGACGTACCAGCTTTCCGTTGCGGTGATCCTGAAACATTTTCAGGTCATCGGTATCAAAATACATCGAATCATAAGGATTGATCCTGTTGCCGTCCGTCACAAGCACCCTGTACCCGGCAGCTTGGGCATCATGCAGGATCTCCAGCAACGTAGCCTGGTCTGTAACATACTTGGAATCTACGCGGTTCATCAGCTTGACGGAGTCCATCTCCTCAAGAGTGACCGGCCGGAAAGATGCCAAAGCCTCAGCAAAAGATACGCTAGCGTTGTCAGGCATCCTGAGTTATATATTCAAACACTTTCATTGATTTGAGTTTCCCTTTGGCATCATAAGTGTATTGTGTCTTCTTCTTGCCAAATTCATTATACTCAAACTTCTTGTAATTGTCCAGATTATTGTGCTCGTCATATACCATCTCGGTAATTACCTTTCCGCTCTGGTCATATTCATAACGCTTGCGCCATTTCTGGCCGCTCACGCCATATTCTATCTCCTCTATCTTCTTTCCGTCGGGATTATAGGTAGTGACGTGATCCAGTATTTTCTTGTTGGTACGTACATCCGTGTTCCACTCCTTGACCACCAGATTCTTCTTGTTGATCTTCTGGGTTTCATCCTGGGCTACAGTCAGAGCCGGAATCAGCACAAAGGCAAAAAGGGAAATGAAAAGTTTTCTCATTTTTGGAGAATTTACAATAGTTAGTATATAGTAATTAGTCCTATTCGTTTAATTGGTTAAATCCGGAAACGGTACAATCCTCTTTTCCAGGAATTGTACCGTCTTATTAAGAATCAATATGAACGGGCAAACAGCACGCGGCGTGCTGCGGGTTTGCCGCTATAGACATCGGTACCCGGCTCCTCCTTCATGCCGAAAGGCAGACAACGGATGGTAGCCTTTGTCTCCTCCTTGATCTTAGCTTCAGTCTCGGCAGTGCCGTCCCAGTGAGCCAGGACAAAGTAACCGGCCTCTATCTTCTCCTTGAAATCGTCATATGAGTTAACCTCAACCATGCGTGCGTCACGCCATGCCTTGGCTTTCTCAAAGATTGAGGTCTGCATCTGGTCAAGCAGGCTGGGAATAAGGTTCTCAAGGCCCTCAAACGGAACGGACTCCTTCTCAAGAGTATCACGGCGCATAATCTCTACAGTACCGGCCTCAAGGTCACGCATACCTAAAGCTACACGTACTGGTACACCTTTAACCTCGTAGTCGGCAAACTTGAATCCGGGACGCTTGTTATCGGCATCATCATACTTGACGCTGATTCCTTTCTTACGCAGAGCCTCTACCAGAGTATCAACCTTGGCACTTATCTGTGCCAGGTCATCGGCATTCTTATAGATAGGAACTATCACTACCTGTATGGGGGCAAGTTTAGGAGGCAGCACCAGACCGTTGTCATCGGAGTGAGCCATTATGAGCGCACCCATAAGACGTGTTGATACGCCCCATGATGTAGCCCATACATACTCCAGTTTGTTCTCCTTGTTGATGAACTGTACATCAAAAGCCTTGGCAAAGTTCTGACCAAGGAAGTGTGATGTACCGCACTGCAGCGCCTTGCCGTCCTGAGTCATGGACTCAATTGTGTAGGTATCAAGGGCACCTGCAAAACGCTCTGTTTCGGACTTGACACCGCGGACTACCGGAACAGCCATGTAGCCCTCCACAAAGTCAGCATAGACCTGTTGCATGCGGCGAGCCTCCTGTTCTGCCTCCTCACGGGTGGCGTGTGCGGTATGGCCCTCCTGCCACAGGAACTCGGCGGTGCGCAGGAAAAGACGCGGACGCATCTCCCAGCGCATTACGTTAGCCCACTGGTTGCACAGGATAGGCAGGTCACGGTATGACTTGATCCAGTTCTTATATGTAGCCCAGATGATTGTCTCTGATGTAGGACGTACTATCAGCTCCTCCTCAAGCTTGGCTGCGGGATCCACAATTACGCCGCTTCCGTCTTCGGCATTTTTAAGACGGTAGTGTGTCACTACGGCGCACTCCTTGGCAAAGCCCTCAACGTGTTCCGCCTCGCGGCTAAGATATGACTTTGGTATAAGCAACGGGAAGTATGCATTCACGTGACCGGTCTCCTTGAACTTATCATCAAGGGTACGCTGTATCTTCTCCCATATTGCATAACCGTAAGGCTTTATGACCATACAACCGCGCACAGGTGCCTGCTCGGCAAGGTCAGCCTTAACTACCAGTTCATTATACCACTGCGAGTAGTTCTCGCTCCTTTTGGTAAGGTCTTTCAGTTCTTTTGCCATATCCTAAGTTTTTTCGGAATGCAAAGGTACTCTTTTTTTCAATATGGTAAAGTATCATTCATAATCCAGGAAGCGGTTGTTATAGAATGCTTCCCTAAGCACTATCTGCGGCAGGTTCTGCAGGTCTTTTAATGAACGGCAGTTCTTGAACGCGAACCGGTTCACTCTGGCCGCTTTTTTGGGCAGACTCAAGGAGATAAGGTTCTCGCAGTCGTTAAACATGTAAATACCTATTACATTGTCATCAGGTACATAACACAATGCATACACATTGCCATCCATGTCCCGTTCAAGATTCATCCCGACCAGTTTATCGTTGCCTTCACTCCTAATGGCCACCCAGTCTTCATCGTTCACATCGGACAGCACATAATCATACAGTGAATCCGCCTCCACATCTTTGACTTGTCTGGAAACAGTTATTTCATCTCCCCTGACTGTGGCATAAGGCTTACCCCCTTTAATGGTAGCCCCCGAAAGGTCCAGATGCATGAGTGAGCCTATCCTGCCATCGGATATTCTTTTAACAGAGGCTCCGGCCATAGTTCGGATTAACTGGATGTCATCACCATCAATGGAGCCCGATACACTCAATGAGGTAATCTTCATTATGTCATAGCCGTTCTCCTCCAGTTGTTCACGCAGATGTCCGGCCTTTTTTACCTTAACCATAACCTCACCGGTCATTTCATCCCTGTCCAACGGTTTTATGTAAGTCAGTATTTCACTGAACGGAAGCTGCCATTCAGGTAATGAGGGAAGCACTATGATTCTGTAATATCCGTTACAATAGCCTTTCCAGCCAAGATTGAAATGCAGGAAATCGCCATCATACCCGTCACAGACAAAGATATGTTCATCATCGGCCACAATAACCGGGCGTGATGCATCTATCTCTTTGTACAACATGGTGAGCATGTCAACATAATCACCCTTTTCAGTCCTTATGCATTGCGGGTCATATCCCCAAAACACCAAAAGAGCGGACTTGAAATCACACAGGGAGGTTTTTGTAGCCCAAGGACTCATTCTGGCTCCAAGAGTTGCAGCGCATGACATCATGAGCGCAGCCTTGTCCTCATCGTTTCCACCCCAACTGAAATGATAATCGTCCAGATCTATGGCATATTCATTTCCGGAGTTGGTAGTGAACGTGGCATAACCTTCCGATACTCTGGACGAATGATGGTAGGTCAACACCTCAGCCAGTGCCACCGGACCGCATCCCGCTATACAGTTAACCATACGTCCTCCCCACTCCTCCTGAGGGAACTTGTTGTTGTATGGCGCAGCCTGGTCATAATTAAGGTCTCCCAGCAAAGGTGCAACCCCGTCCGGAACCATCTCAAATCCACGCATGTCTATACCTTTATAGACAATGTTTCTTTTACGCAACTCCTTGAGCTGATAATCATAACGCTCCATTATGTGATAGACGGAATTGTCCTTTTGTTTATCCACGCCGTTCCACATGGAGTTGCCTATTCCGTAAGCCAGTATAGGATTGGACAGATACTGGTCATATGGGCTTGACGCAACTATGACAAATGATTTTTCCTCATTATCAGAGAAAGCCTTGATAGTCTCCGTACCATACTTATATGTCAGGTTCTTTGAGTTTAGTCCCTGCTGTGACAGAAAATCCCGGGCTAGTGTCCACTCATTTCCATATTCAGGGTCGAGCTGAACATTTATCAGCAATGTATCCGAATACACAGGCTCATTATTTAACTCCACTTTCATAAAGGCAGCCAGTTCACCGCACCCCTTTACCAGAAAAGTGGCAGTATAAATCCTTCTGTTCCAGTTTCCTTCCAGTTTTTCTTCATTCTGGATCGGTGGTCTTACCAGCGTGGCCCCTTCCATTCTGACATTATCGGACGAATATGAGAAACCATATGTGATTTTGTAATCAATAGTAAAAACTACATGCACGGTATCACCTTGATAGACGGTATCCTCCACAGCATAGACGGTAAATCTGGGCGTATCATCCTGTGCCGAAGACAGGAATACAGCCATCAATAAAAAGGGCAAAACAATAATGCGTCTTATAATGTTACAGTCACTTTTTAAAGACATCAGCTCTTCCTTTTTAGTCATCAGTAATATCCGATATATGTTCCATACTTACTCAAGAGTGAGTGTGCTGACAAGACGGTCATAGCGTGAACCGCGCTGACGATAGTAAAGAAGAATGAGATATTCATTCTTGGTTTCATACCAGTCACCCTCTGTGGGCTTTGTCTGACCTGTAGCTTCTCCTTCCGGAACCCAAAGGTACTGATAATCATACGCACCCTGTTTAAGCAGGACTATGGCCTCATATTTACCGGTAAGGCTGTTATAATCCATCAGGTATTTCCTTACTGGCGCTCCACCGGTGAAATGGCCAGAAACATATAATTGGCCATTGCCCAAAGGTTCACTTGTAAGACTGAAATGCACGAACATATAATCTGCCTCCGTATCGCTGTCAACGGCCTGATTATATCGTATCAGATAACGGCCGTTGTGGTCATAGTCAAACTTGTAGGCGTGGCGACGCGTTTCCTCCATCAGTGATACATGGTAATACGGGTCATGAAAACTCACCCTATCCACATTACGGAAATAGTCATACATATTGACCACCTCAAAGCGGCGGAACTCGTTACCGGCCGGAAAAATAAGCTCCCGGCAATGCTCGTAAGTAAGTTTTCCGCCTGAATCATATGTAGGATGCGGATTGATGATAGCATTGTCAAAACGACGGTTCTGCATGATTACAGTATATATCTCCTTATCCGGATCCCTCACTGTCAAACCATTCTGACTGACTGTCATATCCAGCTGTTGGTGTGCATTGTGCGTATCTATATCCGTGTTGCCGCTTACTGTTGCAGACAGGTTGTGCATGCCTTCCGAAACCAGGAACCTGAACCATGCCACCTCCCTGCCATCTTCACGTATTGAAAGGCGGTAGTTGCCTGAAAGCTTGAGATTAACATCATCATTCGGCAAAGTCAGAGTGTAATGAGTGTAGTCAAATGTGGTATTCATGGAGTTCTCCCACTCATCTATAGGCAGGTCATTGAAACCGTCCATATATTCTGACTCAATCAGGTCAGATGATTTCCATTGGGAGTCACAATGTGTAACATGATATGTAAAACGATGATATTCATGTGACATCTCATCAAAGGAGAACTCTATAGTCTCATCAGTTCCAAGTGCAATCAAAGGCGCGCGTTCCCATTCACCGCATGATATTACCCTTAGGGTGTTGATACGGTCCGACGCGCTGCCAAACCACTGGGCGCCTGCCCGTAGCGGAACAACTGCCAGTACCGCAAGAATCCGGATTCCTAATTGGCCTATATTCCTCATAACAAAGTAATCACACTATAACTATGCGGCTGCAGGCTGTAATGTTAAATGACAACCTGACCGAATTCTCAAATATAGCGGTTTTATTAATTGTATATATGGTTTCTCTTTGCATTTATTGTAAAAATTGTAAATTTGCATAGTTATCGACATCCTACAAAAGAAAAGAATCATTCAAATACTAACCTTAAAAATTCATTGTATGAAAAGAATTCTTACAGCAGCCTCTTTGCTGATTGTATTGTGTATTCCTGCTCTGGCTCAGGAACTGAACAATTTCTCAAGAGGTCGTCAGCAGGTGGTTTCACCCGAAATCAACGGTGACAAGGTCACTTTCCGTCTTAATGCCAACTACGCTACCCAAGTTAATCTCCAGGGCAACTGGATGGAGAACGGTAGCATACCCATGCGTAAAGGACAGAACGGCGTATGGGAGATAACAGTTGACACCCCATCGCCTGAAATTTACACCTATAACTTTGTTGTGGACGGCGTTTCGGTAAACGATCCCCAGAACTATATGGTACAGCGTGACGGTACACGCTATCTCAACATGCTCATGGTTCCGGGTGAGCGTACCGAGAACTATTTTGAGGCTAATCAGCGCGGAACCGTTACATACCGCTGGTATGACAGCAAGATACTGGGCATAAACCGCCGTGTCACCGTCTATACTCCTTACGGATATGAGACCAGCGGCAAGAAATACCCTGTGCTCTACCTACTTCACGGAGCCGGTGGCGATGAGGAGGCCTGGACATCGATGGGCCGCACCGCACAGATACTGGACAACCTTATCGAGAAGGGACTGGCTCAGCCTATGATTGTAGTAATGCCCAACGGAAATCCCGGTCAGCAGGCTGCACAGACTTTGGGTTTGCCGGAAAAGCAGATTGACCGCCGTGATCCAGCTATGGCCGATGCCTACGTAAAGAGTCTCTGCACAGAGATTGTGCCATTCATAGAAAAGAACTTCCGAGTAATTGCAAAGCCAGAATCCCGCGCAATAGCAGGTCTTTCGATGGGTGGAGGCCATACCATTACCGCAACAAACCTCTATCCCGCCATGTTTGACTGGATCTGCCCGCTTTCAGCTGCAGGCAGTTCAACCCCGGAACAGATTACCACACTCAAGAAGGCAGGCGTAAAGCTCTATTTCCTGGCCTGCGGAACAAGTGATTTCCTGTGGGACACATCAGTTACACTGGACAAGACCATGACTGACTGCGGTCTGGAGCACACATTCTACAAGTCAGATGGCGGTCACGTATGGGCTAACTGGCGACTGTACCTGAACACCTTTGCACAACTGCTGTTCAAGTAAAAAAACAAATAAGAACGGTTCCTGAAGTCAACAGGAACCGTTCTTGTTTTTGTCTGTTACTATTTTTTCCATAATGCGTCCATGCGCTCCTTTATTTTCTCCTCCTGGGCGTTGTTCTGGGGTTCCCAGAAACGGGAATCCCTGATTTCATCGGGCAGATACTGCTGGTTCACAAAATTTCCGGCGTAATCATGTGCATACCGGTAGTTTTCGCCATAGCCCAGGTCTTTCATCAATGAGGTTGGAGCATTCCTAAGGTGCAGTGGTACAGGGAGATTGCCTGTCTCTCCCACTTTAGCCAAAGCATTAGCTATGCCCATATAGGCTGAATTGCTTTTGGGGCTGGTAGCCAGATAAACGGTAGCCTCCGCCAACGGGATACGTCCTTCGGGCCACCCTATCTTCATAACGGCATCAAATGCGGCATTGGCCAGCAAAAGGGCGTTCGGATTGGCCAGGCCCACATCCTCGGCTGCCGAAATCACCAGACGTCGGGCAATGAAAGCGGGGTCCTCACCGGCCTGTACCATACGGGCCAGCCAGTAAAGCGCAGCATCAGGATCACTGCCGCGGATAGACTTTATGAATGCCGATATGATGTCATAGTGCATCTCTCCGTCCTTGTCGTAAGCCAACGGGTTCTGCTGCAGACGCTCATTCACGATTTCATCGGTGATTATCACTTTATCGGAGCTGTCGGCCTCTACTACAAGTTCCAGAATATTGAGCAATTTGCGGGCATCACCGCCTGAGAAACGCAGTATCGCCGTAGTCTCCTTGAGTTCTATATTACGCTCCTTTAGTATGACATCGGTCTTTATGGCACGGTCCAGCAGCTTGAGCAGGTCATCTTTCTCAAGTGAATTGAGCACATAAACCTGCATGCGTGACAGCAGCGGACGTATAACCTCAAACGACGGATTTTCTGTGGTAGCACCTATAAGAGTTATATCGCCGCGTTCCACTGCCCCAAGCAGCGAATCCTGCTGCGCCTTGTTGAAACGGTGAATCTCGTCAATGAAAAGTATCGGACTGCCTTTGGTTCGGAAAAGAGGGTTGCTGCGGGCACGGTCTATAACCTCACGCACCTCTTTCACACCGGCCGTAACGGCACTCAGCGTACTGAACGGCAGCTCCAGTCTGGTAGCCACAATCTGGGCAAGAGTGGTCTTACCGGTGCCTGGAGGCCCCCAGAGTATGAATGATGACAGCCTGCCGGAATCAATCATACGGCGCAGCACAGCACCCGGACCAACCAGATGTGTCTGTCCTACGTAATCATCCAGAGACTTAGGTCTCATTCTTTCGGCTAACGGCTGCATTGCTTACAAGACACAGATGTAACAGAGTTTGTACAATGAGAATATCCTCAACTTGGGTTTGGGTCCCAACAGGTTCTTTTCCATACTTTTCTGGAAGAATGCCCAGATAAAACGGAACAACCACCTCATCTTCAGTTTCCTGACCTTGTTGTAATTGGTAAGCAGCTTTGAGCTGTCACCTATCTCATCCTGATGGTCAAAGGCATTCTGAACGGCCTGACGGGTCTTGTTCAGATACGACGCACTGTCATCCAATCCCATATGGGCCAATGGATTGTCAATATGCAGTATGCTTACACCATTTTCCTCAAGTTCATGTCCGAACTGCACATCCTCATATCCGTAACGTACATATGATTCATCGAATCTTATCTTCATGAACACCTCCCTTTCAATCAGGAAAGAGAACGATGTGAACCTCAGATAAGGGTTCTGGCTCCTGAAACCTGCAGAACGCTCGAATGCAGCATTTTTCTCATACAGATAACGGAGTTCCTGGCCTTTCCTAGGTATTTCATCGGGATGTGTCAGGCCACCGCATACAACAGACGCGCGCACTGATGCCTCCATATATTTCTTAAGGAACTGTTTATCTTTTACCTCGGCATCGCAATCCAGGAACAGAAGTTTTTCATATTTTGACTCGTCTGCCAGAAAGTTACGAATGGCGGCACGTCCGATGTTGTGGGGGAGTCCAATGTAACGACAGTTCTCATGAGTTTCGGCTACCAGACGACTTTTATCCTGAAGGTCCTTGTCTGTTGAGCAGTCATCGGCTACGATTATCTCATATGGAATGCCCAATGTAAGGCCCTGAAAGTGCAGGTCCTTAATCAGTTGTGTACAGTCCCAGTTATATACAGGTATGAGTACGGACAGGGATTCCATTTTTATTGTACGTTATTTGGCAAAAGTAACTATTTTTGCGAATCCCTAAACATTTATATGGAGAAAACGTATATGGACAGGCAGAAACAGATATACAAGGTCACGCTTGCAGGCGGTGCGGTCAACGTTATCCTGTTGGCTTTCAAGTTCGTGGCCGGTATTCTGGGACACAGTGCCGCAATGACAGCCGATGCCATCCATTCCCTTTCTGATTTCATAACAGACCTTATCGTACTGATATTCGTCCATATAAGCGGTAAGCCTCAGGACAAGTCACATGACTATGGTCACGGCAAATATGAGACACTTGCGCTGACCCTGATAGGCATAGCACTGTTGATCGTTGCCATAGGGATATTCCATAACGGGGCGTTGCGTATTGCCGCATGGTGGAAAGGGCAGGAACTTGAAGCTCCGGGCATGCTGGCACTTTGGGCAGCAATATTATCAATCATCCTTAAAGAGATTACATACCGGTACACTATAAAGAATGCCAGGAAACTGGATTCCGCCGCACTCGAAGCAAATGCATGGCATCACCGCAGTGACGCACTGTCATCCATAGGAACTGCCATAGGAATAGGCGGAGCCGTATTGCTTGGCAAGCGATGGACCGTACTTGATCCGATTGCATCGGTAGTAGTGGGCGCATTCATAGTAAAAGTTGCAATAGAACTGATCCTGAAAGGAATGGAGGACCTTATGGAGCATTCCCTACCCGATGATATTGAAAATGAGATAATGCAGATTGCGCAGTCTGAACCTGATGTCATTGAACCGCATGACCTGCGTACACGCCGTATCGGCAACCGCTATGCCATTGAACTGCACGTACTTATGAGCGGAGACATATCGCTTTCAAAAGCACATGACCACGCAGATTCCATAGAAAGCCAACTAAAGCAACGGTTTGGAGAAAACACCCATATAGCCATTCACATGGAACCCGCCGACAAACAGTGACGTAACCTGTTCACATCACTTGACTACCATATAATGCAAAATCTCCGCGAGCCGGATCATCCGGCCAGATTTGTGCCATTTTACCGGTAATTTCAATGCTTGTCTTAAGGTCGGCACTGCATCTTGAAGTCAACCCCAAAGACTTTGCAGTGGTATAGACATGAGTGTCAACAGGCACCAGCAGCTGGGCCGGTGTGACACGTGTCCATATCCCGAAATCCACCGGGCTCCCCTTACGTACCATCCAACGCAGGAACATATATAGTCTTTTGTTGGCCGATGTACTGCCTGGCACGGGAATTCCGTTCACGCCATCAAACTCACGGCACAGGTTCAGCACGCCTTTCTCCAGCGGTTCACCCGGGACAAACAGGTTTTCAAGGCT
>Ga0310786_10005845_pt1 | contig 16570 bp, 12 predicted proteins | sample AusTroGonzalo_MG_FD_203881 | JGI IMG/M metagenome (GOLD analysis project Ga0310786, IMG submission 203881) | Bovine rumen microbial communities from tropical cattle in Woodstock, Queensland, Australia - Gonzalo_03 (v2) (version 2) | ecosystem: Host-associated > Mammals > Digestive system >... | reverse complement strand
TCCCCATGACCGATTCCGCCCCCTCCCCCGCCCCCCGTCCCCGCGGCCCCCTCCTCCGCCTCGCCGCCACCCTCCTGCTCGCCCTTTTCCTCGCCGGACTCGCCATCCACTTCCTCCTCCACGCCCCCCGCACCGTCGCCCCCCTCCCCGCCGAACCCGACGCCCCCGCCGAGGCCGCCCCCGGCGAAACCCCGGCCGACGCCGAACCCGTCCCCGGCGACGCCGGGACCGCCCCCGCGGTTTCCGCCGAACCCGAAGACCCCCTCCTCGCCGGCGAAGCCGAATTCGCCCACTTCCTCGCCACCCGCCACGCCGCCGACCAGGCCTACCGCGACGGCGACCTCGACGGCGCCACCCGCGGCTATCTCGCCGTCCTCGCCCTCCGCCCCGACAACGCCGACGCCCAGCGCCTCCTCGGCAACATCTACCTCCAGCGCGGCCAGTTCCCCCACGCCGCCGCCATGCTCGAATCCTCCCTCCGCCACGCCCCCTACCACCCCGATGCCCTCGTCGCCCTCGCCCTCCTGAACATCCAGATCCACGACCTCGCCCGCGCCCGCACCATCCTCGACCTCTGCCTCCGCCTCTACCCCGCCTATCCCCCCGCCATCGTCCAGGACGGACTCCTCAGCCTCGCCGAAGACCGTGACGACCTCGTCCCCCGCCTCCGCGCCGCCATCCGCCACGTCCCGAACGTCCCCGCCCTCCACAACTACCTCTCCATCGCCCTCGCCCGCCAGGGCGACTACGACGCGGCCAAGGCCGAACTCGACCTCCTCCTCGCCGCCGACCCCGGCGACGCCACCTCCCTCTTCAACTACGCCGTCATCTACGCCCAGCAGGGCGACCCCGCCTCCGCCCTCCCCTGGCTCCGGAAGGCCTTCGCCCTCGTCGACCAGGCCCGCCAGCGCGAATTCCTCGCCGACCCGGCCCTCGCCCCCATCCTCGGCGACCCCGCCGTCGACGCCTTCGTCCGCTCCCTCGACCCCGCACCGCCCCTCCCCGGCGGCCCCGCCCGATGAAACTGGCCACCCGCTATCTCCTCCGCCACTTCTTCCAGCCCTGGATCTACATCTTCTCCGGCTTTTCCATCATCGCCATCCTCGTCGACCTCTTTTCCACCTTCGGCGACTTCGTCGAAACCGGCACCTCCACCCCCGCCATCCTCCTCTACTACCTCGTCCTCCTCCCCACCTATTTCCCCTACCTCTTCCCCATCTCCATCCTCCTCGCCCTCCTCTACGCCCTCTGGAACCTCGGCAAAAACGCCGAAATCATCGCCCTGCGCGCCTGCGGCTTCTCCCTCCTCCAGATTGCCGCCCCCTTCCTCGCCATCGGCTTCGTCGCCTCCACCGTCCTTTTCTTCCTCAACGAAGCCTTCAACCCCTGGGCCACCTACTGGACCCGCCAGTTCCGCAACCTCCAGGGCCAGCCCGAAGCCGTCCAGCCCTTCCTCGCCCGCAACCTCACCTACAAGAACGTCCCCGGCCACCGCCTCTGGTCCATCGCCTCTTTCGACGTCCGCCCCTCCGCCGACTACGCCATGCAGGGCATCCTCCTCATCCAGCAGCGCCCCGACGGCTCCGACGAATTCCGCCTCCACGCCGCCCGCGCCCGCTGGATGAACGGCCACTGGTGGTTCGGCGACGCCATCGTCCACTACTTCGACAACCACAACAACCCCCTCGGCCCACCCGAGGAACACCCCTCCTTCGACACCGTCGAAATCTCCGAAAAACCCGGCGACTTCCTCAACGAAATCAAGGACGCCACCAACAACGAGCGCTCCTCCCGCGACATCCTGACCTTCATCCGCACCCACGACATCTCCCCCGACGCCCGCACCCGCGCCCTCGTCGACGTCCACAACCGCCTCGCCTCCCCCTGGATGTGCCTCATCGCCGTCCTCCTCGGCATCCCCTTCGGCATGCGCACCGCCCGCCGCGGCATGGGCATGGGCATCCTCCTCGCCCTCCTCGCCTTCTTCGGCTACTACGTCTTCATGGCCGTCGCCCTCGCCGTCGGCAAGGACCGCGACCTCTACGCCTGGATCAACGCCACCTTCTCCGACCCCGCCTTCGCCCTCTCCCTCCTCGGCTTCCTCGCCGGCTGGCTCCCTGCCATCTTCTTCCTCGCCCTCGCCCTCGTCCTCCTCTCCCGCCAGCGTTAGGGAAAACCCGGGAACGGCCTGGTCGAGAGCCATTTGCCCCCGCTTGCCAGGGGCACCTCCTGCCCTTCCCCCCTTCGGAATGCCCCCCTTTCCCGGCCGCCCGTTTCCCTTCCCGTTTGCATTCCCCGCACTTCAGGAAATGCTCAAGATTTAGGAAAATGAAAGGAAAATGGCATGTTTTTCCTTGATCTTGAAACATGCTTTTCCTCCATCCGGACCGTCCTGCCCCGGCTTGGCCGTCCCCTGCGGAAGGTTTGCGGACAACCGCAAACGCTGGTAGGATGCCCCCATGAAAGCGCAGGAAAAAAGCGTCCGGCGGATCCTTTCCGGCGACGTCGTGCTCGTCACCCCGTCGTTCCAGCACCCCTTCCAGCGGCCCGACGCCGAAACGCGCGTCCGCATGTTGAACGCCCTCCGCCTCCCCCCCGGCTCTCCCGTATTCCTCGGCGGCCTCGTCACCCGCCCCCTCTCCGCTCCCGGTGCCGCCCCCCGCAAGGAACTCCTCGTGGACGGCAACCAGCGCATGCTCGCGATCCTCGCCGTCCTCCTCGCCCTCCGCGAAGCCGTCGCCCCGCTCGACGCGGCACTCGCCGACCGTCTCGACCGCGACCTCTTCCGCCCCTCCGGCCGCACCCCCGGTGCGTTCCCCTTCAAGAACCTCGTCCATGCCCGCGACCGCGCCGTTTTCGATTCTTCCGTGCGCGGCGCGCCGTCGCCTTCCGACGCCTCCCACCCCTTCCGGGAAGCCGTCGCCGCCGCGGCCGCGGAATTCGCCGCGCTTCCCGCGGAAACCCTCCTCGCACTCGCCCGCCGCCTCCCCGACGACGCCACCTTCGTCGTCATGGCCCTCGCCGCGGACGAGGACCCCTATCCGGTCTACAAACTCTTCAACCCCGGCGCGGGCGGCGGCACGGGCCCTGCCACCTACGGCGCCTTCGCGCAGGACCCCGAACTCATGGATCTCGTCGCCGCCGGCGAGTCGCAGGAAGTCGAATTCAAGGCGCATTTCCTCCTCCCTTCCCCCGATGGCGGCCGCCCCCGACAGGTCGGCGGCGTCTCCCGCGCGGTGGCCTCCCTCCTCAATTCCGACGCGGGCGGAACGCTCCTCGTCGGCGTCGAAGACGACGGGGCGGTCTGCGGCATCGAGCGCGAGTACGCTGCCGCCGACCGCGGCAAGCGCGACTGGGACGGCTGGCAACTCCACCTCGCAAACCACCTGCGGACCCGCCTCGGCTCCACCGAAGCCCTCCTCCACTGCGGCATCGAACGGCGCGCCACCCTCGGCCACGACGTATGCCTCCTCCGCGTCCGTCCCTCCCCGCGCCCGGTTCTCCTCGGCGGCAAGCTCTTCGTCCGCACCTCCGCGCAGACCCTCGCCGTCCCCGATGCGGAACTCGCCGCCTTCCGCGCCCGCCGCTTCCCGAACTGCCCCTGACGCCTCCCCGCACCGCCGGAGCGTTCTCCCCCGCGCGCTTGGCCTCGAGATTTAGGAAAAACTGCAAAATCAACCTGTTTTTCGTGGATTCCGGATTTGCCAAGCCTTGGCAAAAACAACCTCTTTTTGCCAAACCTTGGCAAATCCGGAATCCCCCCCGCCGGGTTTCCGCTCCCTACTTCGAGAAGGGGAAATGCGCGCCGAGGATGCGGTCGAGCGTCCCGTCTTCCTTCCAGTCGGCGAGGGCCGCGTTCACCGCTTCGAGCAGGGCCATGTCGCCGGGACGCACGGCCCAGGCGATTTCCTCCATCGTCAGGAGGCCGCCGGCCGTCGTCAGTTCCGCCTCGTGCTCCGCCGCCGCGTACCACACGGCCGGCGCGTCGTGGATCACGACATCCACCTGGTTGTTGCGGAGCGCGCCGATGGCGTCGGCGGCCGTCAGGAAGGAGGTCTTCGCCGCGTTCATGAAGTTGCGTTCGACCAGCTGCGCCCCGGTGGTACCGCCCACGACGCCCACGCGGCCGTTCATGGTCATGATCTGCACGGCCGTGCGGTACTTCCGGGCTTCCGGCAGGCGCACCAGCGCCATCTGGCCCACGACCAGGTAGGGCGTGCAGAACGACATCCGCACCCGCCGCTGGTCCGTCACGGTCATCGCGGCCATGAGGATGTCGACCTGCCCGTTCAGCAGGGCGTCGCCGAGGCGGTCGAAAGGCATCGCGACGAATTTCACGTCCCGGCCGAAGCGGGCGCCGAGCGCGCGCGCCAGGTCCGCCTCCGCGCCCTGGAAGGTGCCGCCCTGCCGGAAGATCATCGGCGGATAGTCCGCCACGCACCCCACCCGAAGCTCCTCCGCGACCTTCCCGCGGGGGCCCAGGCATCCGCCTGCCGCCACCGCCAGCGCCAGCACCGCCGCGGCACCGGCCGTCCGCCATACGTTCCGAATTTTCATCCGTCGTTCCTTTCCGCGCGTCCGGCGCGCTTCAGACCAAAATCGCATCTCCGAAATGTTCCACTTCCAGCGCCGCGTAGCGCTTGATTACCTCGCGCACCAGCGCGCGTTTCTCCTTGTACGAGCCCGGGAAGAACGCCCCCTTGAACCCCGCCAGCACGATGTTCCGCAACTGCCGCCGCGTCAGGCCGATTTCCGTGCAGACCTTTTCCAGCTCCTTCGCCGGGCAGGTCGTGGACATCAGCCGGTTGTCCGAGCAGATCGACACCGAAAGCTCGTTCTCCACCATTTTCCGCACCGGGTGTTCCGCGACCGAACGGATGGAGGGAATCGTCTGCAGGTTCGAGGTCGGGCAGACCTCCAGCGTGATGCGCCGCTTGGCGATGGTGTCCACCAGCTTGCCGACGTATTCCTCCGGATCGGCGATCGACGGGTCGGTCACCTTGTCCGCGTCGAACAGGAACGTTCCGTGCCCGATGCGGTCGGCATGGCACTGCGCGAGCGCCTGGAAGATGGATTCCGGCCCGAAGGCCTCCCCCGCGTGGACCGTCCGCCGCATGAAGTGCATCTGCGCGTGGTCGAACGCCGCCTTGTGGTCGCCCGCCGGATAGCCGTATTCCGCCCCTGCCAGGTCGAACCCCACCACCGGCAGCCCCTCCTCGGCCAGCGCGACGCCCGCGCGCACCGTCTCGAGGCTCGCCGCGGCGAACACGTCCCTCGGCCGCGCGTAGGGCATCACCCGGAAGAACTCCGCGTAGCACGACGACATCTGCGGCGTGAAGAACCGCATCGCGCACACGATGATGCCGTAGTGGAACGGCAAATCGCGACCCTCCTTCACCGCCGCCGATCCGTTGTGTGCCTTCGCCGCCCGGGCCAGCCCGCGGTCCACGCTCGCCACCACCTCCCGCATCGGGAACCCCTCCCGCACGTGCTGCTGCGGCGCGTAGCGGACCTCGATGTAGCGGACGTTTTCGCGGATGTTGTCCTCCGCCAGCTCGTAGGCGATCCGCTCCAGCTGCTCCGGCGTCTGCATCACCGGCAGGATCAGCGCGAACCCCTTCAGGTAGTCGGGCAGGTCCGTGTACTGCTCCTTGAACACCAGCTCCCGAAGCCCCTCCTCCGTCTCCGACGGCAGGCGGATTTTCGCCTCCCGCGCCAGCTCGATCAGCGTCGGGATGCGCAGCGAACCGTCCAGATGCAGGTGTAAATCCGTCTTCGGAATCTGGTCCAGGAACGCGCGGGTGATGGGAGTGGACGCCATGGCAATGCCCTTTCGGTTTTTTCTTCTTACCATGCATCCTCCGTCCCTGCAACGCCCAACTTCCGCCGCGGACGGGACTTGCCCCCGCCCCCGCCTCCGCTATGATGCCTCCCGCCCCGCAACCATGCCCCTCCCGCCCGCCAACCCCGTCCCCGACGCCACCCCGGAGTGGAACCTCGCCCTCGACTGCGTCGAGACCACCGGCACCTCCCTCTTCCTCACCGGCCGCGCCGGCACCGGCAAAACCACCTTCCTCCACCGCCTGCGCGCCACATCCCCGAAGCGCATCGTCGTCGCCGCCCCCACCGGCGTCGCCGCCATCAACGCCGGCGGCGTCACGCTCCACTCCTTCTTCCAGCTCCCCGTCGGCCCGCAGGACCCCGGCGCCGCCGACTCCCCGCGCTTCCGCTTTTCCCGCGAAAAAATCGCCCTCATCCGCACGATGGACCTCCTCGTCATCGACGAAATCAGCATGGTCCGCGCCGACCTCCTCGACGCCGTGGATGCCGTCCTCCGCCGTTTCCGCGACCCCGCCGCGCCCTTCGGCGGCGTGCAGCTCCTCATGATCGGCGACCTCCGCCAGCTCCCGCCCGTCGCCCACGACGCCGAGTGGGCGCTCCTCCGCGACCGCTACGAAACCCCCTATTTCTTTTCCTCCCGCGCGCTCGCCGCCACCGACTACCGCTGCATCGAGCTCCGCCACGTCTACCGCCAGCGCGACCCCGCCTTCCTCGACCTCCTCAACGCCGTCCGCGACGGCCGCCCCACCCCCGCCCTCCTCGCCGCCCTCCGCTCCCGCTGCGACCCGTCCTTCGTCCCGTCCCCCTCCGAACCCTGCATCACCCTCTGCACCCACAACGCCCAGGCCGACGCCATCAACCGCGCCCGCCTCGACGCCCTCCCCGCCGCGCCCCTCCGCCTCCGCGCCGACCTTTCCGGCACCTTCCCCCCCGCCTCCTACCCCACCGAATCCGACCTCCTCCTCAAGGAAGGCGCCCAGGTCATGTTCCTCAAGAACGACCCCGAAAAACGCTTCTACAACGGCCGCCTCGGCATCGTCGTCCGCCTCGCCCCGCCCGACACCGTCTTCGTCCGCTGCCCCGGTGACCCCGACGACATCCGTGTCGCCCCCATGACTTGGCAGAACCTCCGCTACGCCGCCGACCCCGCCACCGGCCGCATCACCGAAACCGTCGAAGGCACATTCCGCCAGTTTCCCCTCCGCCTCGCCTGGGCCGTCACCATCCACAAAAGCCAGGGCCTCACCTTCGACCGCGCCATCATCCAGGCCGACCGCGCCTTCGCCCCCGGCCAGGTCTACGTCGCCCTCTCCCGCTGCCGCACCCTCTCCGGACTCGTCCTCACCCGCCCCATCCCCCCCGCCGCCATCCAGATCGACCCGCTCGTCGACCGCTACCTCGCCTCCATCGAAGCCCGCCGCCCCACCCCCGAAACCCTCCGCGCCGACCGCCTCGCCTGGCGCCGTTCCCTCCTCGACCGCCTCTTCGACTTCCGCGTCCTCTCCTCCGCCGCCTACCGCCTCGACCAGCTCGCCGCCACCGACCCCTCCGCCCTCCCGCCCTCCGCCCCCGCCGCCCTTTCCGCCGTTTTCTCCGCCGCGTCCGCCTCCCTCCGCCGCCCCGCCGACCGCTTCCGCGCCGTCCTCCCCTCCCTCCTCGAACCCGAAAGCGACCCCGACGCCCTCTCCCCGCCCCTCGCCGACCGCCTCCGCAACGCCGCCGCCTACTTCACCCCCATCCTCCAAAACGAAATCCTCGACCCCGCTTCCGCCATCGACCCCGACATCGACAACAAAACCGTCCGCGCCGCCCTCCGCCGCCACCTCGATTCCCTCCTGACCGAAGCCCGCGCCAAACTCGCCGCCTTTTCCACCCTTCCCGGCGGATTCTCCCCCCGGCGCCTCCTCCAGGCCGCCGCCACCGCCCGCTATTCCTCCGCCCCGCCCGCCCGCACCCGCAAAACCCCGCCCCCCGCCCCCGAAAACCCCGACGCCAACCCCCACCCCGACCTCGTCTCCCGCCTCCGCGCCTGGCGCAAGGCCAAGGCCGCCGGAACCCGCCTCCTCCCCTTCCAGGTCTTCTCCCAGAAAACCCTCTACGCCCTCGCCGCCGAACTCCCCCTCGACCCCGACGCCCTCTCCCGCGTCTACGGCTTCGGCCGCGTCCGCACCGACCGCTACGCCGCCGAACTCCTCCCCCTCATCCGCGACTACTGCCGCGAAACCAACGCCCGCCCCCTCCCCCCCGACACCCCGCCCGCCACCCTCTTCTGACCCTCCCGCCGACGGAACCCCGGCGAGAAAAGCATCTCTCATATCAAGCAAAATAGTACGCTTTTTCCCATATTTTTCATAAATCTTGAGTCAAACCTTCCCGTCTTCCCAAGCTCCGGCAATTTTGCCAAGGCTTCCCCCGCGCTTGCCGACCCTAAAAAGGGAACATCCGCAATAATCCAGCCCTCTCAGGGCGGCTCCCCCACCAGTCCCGTCACCGCCTGGCAACGAAACGGCCGCAGTCCGCACCGCCTGGCGGCAGCTTTTGCCTGTCTTCTGCCATCCCGGCATTCATTTCTGCCGGGCATGCATGCACCACGACTCGCGTTCCTGTCTTGGAACGCGCGGAGCATGCACGAAAAGAACAGCGTCACGCTACCCGCCGCATCGCGTCGGAATGGCGTTATCGGAGCAGGTGCAGGAGCTGGCGGAAGACGGAAAAGTTGCGCGGATCGTTTTCGCTTTGGCGCAGGACATCCGCCAGCGCCGCCAGCTGTCCCGGCATCGCTTCCGCCCGTCGCCTCGCCCGCATTTCCGCCCGTCTTGCCCGCCGCAATGCTTTCCGCCCGCCCGTTGTCACGCCGTTTCGCGCCCGGATTTGCCCCTCTCCCAGCTGCTTTCTTCCATTTCCCCACCGTGCCCCCCCCTTCCCCGCCCCGACTTTCCGCCTTTCCCCGAATCTCATCCCGTTTGAACTCAAGATTAAGGAATTCTCTATGTTTTTGCTTGGCAATCTGACGATGTTCATCTTGCGTTCCGCCAGCTTTTGCAGCCCGACGAAGCTCTTTCCCTCCTCCAAAAATCCCGCGAGCCGCTTCCGTCCCTCTGCAATGGCCGCGGCTGTCTCCGGGTTTTGGGTCAGGATGGCAATCTCGGGAGCATCGGGCAAAAGCCACTCGAAGGGAATTTCCGCCGGAACGCTGCAGAGGGTCTTCAACCGGGAGGCGAGTTTCTTCCAAGCCATGGCGGTGGTGTAGGCGACGGTGGGACAATGAACGTGCAACCAGCCTTTCACGCCGGCATGGCGTGCAACGATTTCACGGCGGCCGGAATGCAGGTTTTCCTTGAAAACAAAGGAGTTGTCGACGCCTGGTTCAAGGTCGAGAAGACGCGAGCCGAGACGGAGTCTGTCGAGGAGAGTGCGGGGAAGAAGGGTCCAGATTTCCTGGATGTCGGAGGGTTGGGGCGTGCCGCGGAGGGAAGGGACGGACTTGCACTCCGACATGCGGCGGCGACGCAGGATTTCTTGGAACAGACGGCGGACACCGCGCCACGTGAGCGCGAGAAGGAATTCGGCGGGAGAGAGGACAAGGAGGTCCCAGAAAACGAAGGACTGGCGGAGGGATCCGGGGACATCGCGGTATAGGTCGGAGTGGTCGGGATAGCGGAGGGGCGGATTTCGGCGGTGGCGTGAGGGTGGGCGACGAGATTTCATGGCAAGAACAATGGCAAAGAAATATTGGAAACACAAGATTTTTCCTTAATCTTGAGTTCATTTCCGGAATAGAAGAAATCTGAAGGACGGGGGTGGAAAAAGAAGGGGTTGAAACAGGCGGGAATCGTCAAATCGGGATGCTGGAAGATGTCAAAACTCCCTGCAAACGAGTTGCCCCGTTGCGACCTGGTCAGGAAAAATCCGGAAACGGCATATCGTCGCTTCCACATGGAGGAAGTCTTTCTTGCAGCCAAATCCGAATTCCCCGCCACGGGGTCAGCAGGAGGCGGCGAGAAGGTCGCGGGCGACGGCGCGGTCGTCGAAAGGATGACGGATGCCGCGGATTTCCTGGTAGGTCTCGTGTCCCTTCCCCGCGACGAGGACGATGTCCCCTTCCCGAGCTTCCGCGAGGGCGGCGGCTATCGCTTCCCGGCGGTCCGGGACGATGGTGCAGGGCTTGCCCGGGACGATGCCGGGGGTCATCTCGGCCAAAATGTCCTCCGGGCGTTCGCTGCGGGGATTGTCGCTGGTCAGGACCGTCCAGTCCGCCAGTTCCGTGGCGACGCCGGCCATCAGCGGGCGTTTCTTCCGGTCGCGGTCCCCGCCGCAGCCGACCACGCAGAGGACGCGCCGCTTCGCGACGGCCCGCAGGGTTTCCAACACGTGGCGGAGGGCGTCGTCCGTGTGCGCATAATCCACGAAAACGTGCCGTCCCCCGGCCTCGTCGGGCACCCGCTCCAGCCGCCCCGGCACGGGCCGCAGGTGCGCCAGCGCCGCGACCATCCCTTCCGCGTCCAATCCCAACCCGACGCCGATGGCCAGCGCCCCGAGCGCGTTCAAGATGTTGTGCCGCCCAGGAAACGGAATCCGCGCCGCCAGCCCCCGCGCACCCGGAAGGTCCACCGTGAAACGCGATCCGCATTCGTCCATTTCGATGCCGCGCGCCCGCACGGCGGCTTCCCGGTCAATCGCAAACGTGAACAGCTTGTCGCGCCGGAATTCTTCCGCCAGCCGACGCCCCCACGGGTCGTCGGTCCCGACCGCCAGCGGCGCGTCCGGCGCGAGTCCTTCGGCGAACAGTCGCCGTTTCGCGGCGAAGTAATGTTCCATGTCGCCGTGGAAATCCAAGTGGTCGCGCGTGAGATTCGTGAACAGGGCCGCGGCGAAGAGCAGTCCGCGGTGGCGTTCCGCCGCGATGCCCTGCGAGGAAACCTCCATCACGCCGGCCGCGCAACCGGCGCGCAGGGCTTCGGCGAACAGCCGCTGGGTGTCCGGCGTTTCGGGCATGGTCCGGTCCGCCGGCACTTCGCGCCCCGCGAAGGCGTAGACGATGGTCCCGAGCAGCGCCGTGCCGATGCCCGCCGCCTCCAGCAGGTCGCGGATCATGAACGCGGAGGTGGATTTGCCGTTCGTTCCCGTCACGCCCACCACGCGGAGGTGCGCTGTGGGATCGTCCCAGAACGCGGCCGCCACGTCGCCCATCGCGCGCCGCGGGTCGCCGCAACGGATGCCCCCCGCCCCCTTCGGCAGGGCCAGTCGTCCGGCGTGGAGCACCGCCGCCGCGCCCCGCCGCAACGCCTCGCCGGCGAACGCCGCGCCGTCGGCGTTGCGTCCCGGCAAGGCCACGAAAAGGTCGCCCCGCCGCACCCGCCGCGAATCGTAGGAAATCCCCGAAACCGACACGGCGGAGGAACCCTCCTGCACCGCGCCTCCCTCCGTGCGGATGGCCCGCACCAACCGCGAAAGACGCACTTCCCGCCCGCCGCCGTCCGTCGTCATGCGCCCGCCGTCTCCTTTTTCCCGCCGCCGGCCGCCGCCGCCGTGGCCAGCACGGTGGCCGAGAACAGCACCCCGCACCCCGCCAATTCCCGCGCCGACGCCGTTTCGCCCAGCACCAGCCAGCCGAAAAGCACGGCGAAGACCGCCTCGAAGCACATCACCAGCGACGCCACCGTCGGGTCGGTTCCCCGCTGGCCGACGATCTGGAGCGTGTAGCCCACGCCGCACGCCATCACCCCCGAATAGAGGAACGGTCCCCGGCACGCCCACAGCGACGCCCACGCCGGCTCCTCCAGCGCGAAGAGCACCGGCAGCGAAAACAACCCGCAGAACAGGAACTGCACGGCGGAAAGCGCCACGTTGTTCGTCCGCGGCGCGTAGCGGTCGACAATCAGGATGTGCACCGCGTAGCACGCCGCGCAACCCATCAGCAACCAGTCCCCGCGCCCGATGCTCCCCCACCCGTCCGTCGCGCAGAGCAGATAGAGCCCCGCCACGCCCAGCCCCACGCAGAGCCACAGCACGGCGCGCACCCGTTTGCCCCAAAACAGTCCGAACACCGGCACCAGCAGGATGTAGAGCGCCGTCAGGAACCCCGCCTTCCCGGCGCCCGTCGTCACGATGCCCAGCTGCTGCAAGGAACTGGCGCAGAACAGCACCGCGCCGCACGCCGCGCCGCCCTTCCACAGCGCCCGTTTGTCCGAGGGCGGCTCCCCGCGCCGCACCCGGGCCGCCCGCAGCACGGCCAGCACCGGCAACAGCACCGCCACCCCCAGGAAGCACCGCAGCCCGTTGAACGTGAACGGCCCCACGTACTCCATCCCCGCCCGCTGCGCCACGAACGAGCTTCCCCATACCGCCGCCGTCAGCAGCAGCACCAGACTGCCGCGCACCTGCCCGTTCATCCCGCCGGCCCCCGTCTCCCCCGCAGGCGGAACCACCGCTCCAGCGTCGCGTCGTAGGCCTTCACCACGAACGCGAACGGCGAATAAATCATCCGCAGCCGCGCCAGCGCCAGCAGCATTTCGAGCGACGCCTTCCCCACCCGGATTTTCGATCCCTCCACGTCCCGCCACGTCGTCGCGATTTCCTTGATCGGATACTTTTTCCGCCGCGTCTTGAACAGCATGTCCACGTCGAACGCCCATTGCGTGATGCCAATGTTCGGCACGATGTCGTGCCACGCCGCCGCCGTCATCAGCTTCGCCCCGCACTGCGTGTCGGTGATGTGCAGCTTGAACAACCGCCGCACCAGCCAGTTGAACACCCGGCTCGCCGCCCGCCGCTTCCACGGCTGCGGCGGATCGACCTCCGATTCCGGCAGCCACCGCGACGCGACGACCAGCCCCGCGTCCCCGATGTTCGCCACCAAGTCGTCGAACGCCTCCGGCGGCGTCGACCCGTCCGCGTCGACGAACCCCACCAGCTCCCCGCGCGCCAGCGCCCCGCCCATCATCACCGCCCCGCCCTTCCCGATGGCCTTCGGCTCGACCGCCACCCGCAGCGACGGATGCTCCGCCGCCAGCCCCCGCACGATTTCCTCCGTACGGTCCCGCGACCCGTTGATGGCCACGATCAGCTCGAAATCCGTCCCGTACCGTTCCTCGAAAAACGGCAGATACGCCCCCAGCATCCGCCCGATCCGCCCCTCCTCGTTGTACGCCGGAACGACGATCGAAAGTTTCATTCCGCGGCCCCTCCGGCCGTTTTGCCAAGGTTTGGCAAAAATCCGTCGCTTTTGCCAAGGCTTGGCAAATCCCCGTTTTCCGATTTGCCAAGGTCCGGCAAATTATCCCCGTTTTTGCCAAGCCTTGGCAAAATGTCCGCGCGCCGCCGGAAAATCCGCAGTTCCGTCGCCGCCTGCCCGAAGCGCTCCATCCGCCCCGTCTCCTCGTAGCCCGCTTCCAGCGCCGACGCGATGGCCGCCGCATCCCCCTCCGAAACCGGCTCCACCTCCGGACACGCCACCGCAAACGTGTACCCGCTCGCCGCCGCCACCGCCGCCTCCCCCGACCGGATGATGTCCAAGAGCCCCTCCCGGTTCACCACTCCGATCGACGCCGCCCGCTCCGCGTCCAAGTCAGGATAGTAGCTGAACGGACCCATCTCCAGCCCGTGCGGAACCTCCGCCCCCGCCTCGACCGCCAGGTACGTGTCCTGCGTCAGCAGCACCCGCCGGTCCCCCGGTCCGACGCCCGCGGCATCGAACTGCGCCCGCACTTCCGCCGCCGCCTCCCGCAGCTGCGCCAGCGCCGACCGCTCCCGCAGCCGCCACCACACCCGGTCCCGCCCCTCCACGAACCACCCCTGCAGCGACGGCGACGCAAACGCGTACACCCCCGCGAAACACAGCGCCGCCCACAGCCACCGGTACGCCGCCTCCCCGCCCAGCCCCCGCTTCTCCAGCTGCCGCGCCAGCCCCGCCCCCACCAGTGCGCAGAACAGCGGATACAGCGGCACCTGGTAGTCGTCGTACGGGAACGGCGCCGCCAGGTGCACCCCCGCCATCAACACCAGCACCACCCACAAAAACCCCGTGAAACCCGCCGGCACCCGCGCCCCCGTCCCGACGTCGCGCCCCGCCGCCCGGCGCCGCCCGCCCCACGCCAGCGTGGCCAGGATCCCCCCCGCAGCGAACGCCGGAAAATACGCCTGCACCAGCCGCGACGCGCACCCCGCCTTCAACGCCAGCGCCCCCAGCCCGCTCCCCCCCTCCCGCAGCAGATGGTACTCCACCATCCCGAACGCGAACCCGTCCCCCCCCAGCGCCACGAACGGCGCGAACGCCAGCACCAGCCCCAGCACCCCGCCCAGCCCGTAGTCCAGCCACGACCACGGCGCGCTCTTCCGGTGCACCAGCACCAGATACACCCCGCCCGCCGCCAGCGCCGCCCCGAACGAAATCCGCGTCGCCGCCGCCAGCGCCAGGAAAAACCCCGCCAGCCCCGGAATCAGGAACCCGCCCCCGCCCCGCCGCCCCGTCCGCGACAGCAGGAGCAGCCCCAGCCCGAACAGCAGCGACGCCAGTGCATACGTCTTCACCATCGTCGTGAACTGGCACTGGTAGGCGTTCACCCCCAGCAGCACGAAACAGAACGCCCCCGCCGTCCGCCGCCCGTTCCGCGGCCCGATCCGCATCGCCAGCCACACCGCCAGCAGCGACGCCAGCCCCCCGAACAGGAACGTCGCCGACCGCCCCCCGCCCACCCCGTTGCGCTCCACCCAGTTGTACAGCGCCGCATACGCCAGCGGCGCCACCGGACCCTGCGTGAACGCGAAATCCCGGTACGGCACCGCCCCCTCCCGCACCATCTTCGCCGCGTAGAGGTACCACCCCTCGTCCTGATTCAGCTCCCCCATCGTCCCCGCCACCGCCGAAAGCCCCAGCCACGCCGCCGCCGCCGCCAGCACCAGCAGCAAGTGCCGCCATTTCCACGCCTTTCCCCCGCGTGTTCCCCCTTCGACCGGTAGTTTCTCGTCCATGCCCCGACTTTCCCCGAAATCCCGGTTTTCTGCAAGCCATTCCCCGCGCGCGCTTTTTCATCGCGCATCCGCGCGGAAATGGGGTATATTCTTCCCATCCACCCCTCCAAGGAGGTTCCGCGCATGAAAAAACTCGTCTCCCTGCTTCTCCTGATGCCCCTCTTGGCCGCCGCCGCCCGCGCCGGCGACCTCGCCGTCTGGAACACCACCGGCTCGCAACCCGCCGCCGCGGCCTTCCCCGCCACCTCGAATGCCACCGGCCTCGCCGTCGCCGACCTCGTCCGCGGCACCGGCCTCCAGACCCACACCACCCCCGCCAACACCTTCTCCGCCAAGGGCTACGACACCGCCAGCTACGCCGCCGCCGTCAACGGCAAGGACTACTGGGAAACCATGCTTTCCCCCGACGACGGCTACGCCCTCTCCCTCTCCGAACTCGTCTACACCTTCCGCAGCACGAAAACCGGCCCCCAGTCCTGGCAATGGACCTATTCCACCAACGGCACCGCCTTCACCGCCGTCGGCGACCCCGGCGCCTACGCGAACGACAAGTACACCGAAGCCACCCTCCCCCTCGCCGCCGTCTCCGCCCTCCAGAACCTCACCGCCCCCGTCTGGTTCCGCCTCTACGCCTGGGGCGCATCCTCCGCCTCCGGCACCGGCGTTTTCGGACAGAAAAAGGACGCCATCATCTTCCGCGGTTCCGCCGTGGACATCTCCGGTCCGCCCGAAATCACCATCTCCGGTCTCTCCTCCGTCGCCGTCAGCAACACGTTGACCCTCCTCGTCTCCGTCCTTCCCTTCGGCAGCACGATCACCTCCTGCGCCTTCACCGCCCGCCCCGCCGGCGCCACCTCCTGGGACGCCGCCGCCGGCACCTTCTCCTTCACCCCCGCCGCCGCCGACTTCGGCAAAACCTTCACCCTCCGCGCCGTTGCCCGCAACAACTACGGCACCAGCACCAACACCCACGCCGTCGCCGTCACCGAATACGTTCCCCTCGGCTCCTACGTCCTCGACTTCGAGGACGGCACCAAAACCGCCTACGCCGCCGCGGACGTCGAACTCCACGGCGTCGTCTGGACCCTCGACAACGTCGTCATCGGCACAGGCACCAACGACCACAAGAACGGCAACCGCGCCGCCCGCTTCAACTACAGCGCCGCCGGTGCCATGACCTCCAAGGCCCCCGTCACCGAAACCGGCGTCGGCGAAGTCACCTTCTCCAGCGCCACCTACGGCAACTACCAGACCGGCGCCGTCCTCCGCGTCGAAGTCTCCCCCGACGCCGCCTCCTGGGTCTCCATCGGCTTCGTCGAAACCGCCGGCGCCAACGCCCTCGCCCCTTCCACCTTCCCCGTCGGCACCGCCGACCCCCTCTACCTCCGCTTCCGCGTCGAAGCCGGCACCCACGACTCCGTCAACCTCGACGACATCCTCGTCACCCCCTATTCCCCCCCCGCCGCCGGTTCCTACGAGGACTTCCTCCTCCAATACAACGTCACCCCCGGCGACTCCCTCACCGAACCCGCCGACGACTACGACGGCGACGGCTTCTCCAACAACGCCGAATACACCGCCTCCACCAACCCCTACGACCCCGAATCCCATCCCTGATTTTTCCGAGCCTTCCCCGTCCCCCCTGGGCCTTTCCCCCGCCCCCCGCAACCCACGCCCACCGAGCCTCCCCCGCCATGAACAACCGCATCCGCGAAAAAGCCATCCTCGCCGTCGCCGACGCCCACGACCACCCCCGCAC
>Ga0310786_10005844_pt1 | contig 16571 bp, 34 predicted proteins | sample AusTroGonzalo_MG_FD_203881 | JGI IMG/M metagenome (GOLD analysis project Ga0310786, IMG submission 203881) | Bovine rumen microbial communities from tropical cattle in Woodstock, Queensland, Australia - Gonzalo_03 (v2) (version 2) | ecosystem: Host-associated > Mammals > Digestive system >... | reverse complement strand
AAGAAAAAATTTGTGACGAATTAGATAAGCAAATAGAAATAATAAAAAATACAATACTAATTAGAAAAAGAATAGGAAATGTATTTGATTCCATAATTTACAATACGCAATTCAATATAAATTATTGTCCAATGTGTCGGGAGGAGGTTAGCAGATGACTGAATACGATAGAAAATTCTGTAGTAATACAAATTGCAAAGATAAGAACTGTAAAAGAAATCAAAATAATTTTGAATTTTTTCAAAGATATATAAGTATATCAGATTTTCCAGAATGTGAAAAATTCCCTGAATATCGTTTAGAAAATGTGAAAGGAGCTGATAATATATGAGTTTTACAGATGAAGAATTAGAAGAATTATTAACAATTAATGAACAGGCAAAAATATTAACAAGAGGACTATCTTATATAAAAGAATTAGAAGATGCAATTTTTGAGTGTATGAAAAATAAAACAGAATTAAGCAGAGAGAATATACAAAAAGCACACAATAATTATTTAGCCTTAAGTATAATTGGATTTAATCAATGTAATTCTGCGACATTTAAAAAATTAGATAATTATATGGATACAGAATATTAATGAAAGGAGACGAAACTATTGAGTAAAGCAGATGAACTTTTTGAAGAATTAGAGTATAAGAAAATGACATATCCAAGTGGATATATATTTTATTATCAACTAAATGGTTTAGATAAGAAATTTGGATTTGAATTTCAAGAAGACAAATATGATAAAACAAAGTCAGAAGTATATCCTGTATGTTATGGAAAAAATGATGAAGCTATAACATTTAATATGAAAGAACTAGAAGCAATAAACTTAAAATGTCGTGAACTTGGCTGGATAGGAGGAGAAGATGAAGTCTGAAAATTATAAAGTAAAATCTAACATAGAAGAAACTTTAGAATTATTACAAATGCTAAATATAGATATAAAGGAGTTGATGGAAGATGAATAAAAAAATAAAGATTATAGAGCTAGTAAATAGAATAGAAAGTGGAGAAGAAATTCCAGAAAAAATAAAATATAATGAAATGGAATTTAAGTATGATAAATCAAGTGGAAGATATATAAGAAAAACTTCTTCAATAACTACATGGTTTTGTATAGAAAGATTTACTAATGATTTTTTAAATAAAACAGTTGAAATATTAGAAGATAATACAGAAGATATAAAAGAATTAAAAAGATATGGTGAAGGAAATGCTTATGTATATAAACCTGATGAGATAGCAGATAAAATCGATGAATTAGTGAAAGCAGTAAATGAATTAAGAAAGGAAAAAGAATAATGCCGTTTAATAGTGGAAAATATTATTTATTAAAAGATATATATTATAAACCAATAATGAAATGGTATATAAAAGTATGGTATATATTGACATTTAGAAAAAATAGAATAAAAGAATTTGAACAATTTAAACCTTTATTGAAAATAAAAAATTAAGAATATATGGAATAGAAAATATACAAAAACTATCTAGTGAAATACTTGAACATTTAGAATATTTAGAAGTAAAGAAAAGTGGGGACAAACAATGATACCTAAAAAATGTAAAAATTGTTGTAAACAATATTTTTGCGAAAACTATAAAAAGATAAATGAATGCAAAGACTTTGTAAGTTGGCTTGAAACTAAAAATTATGGGGAAGTAAAAAGAATAGAAGGAGGTAAAAATGTACAGAATAAGAAGCGAAAATTTAGACGAATTAAAAGAAGGTAAAACAGTTACTTATCTTTCTCAAATAACAGGGTTTCCTAGAACTTATTTAAATCGAGTTTTTACAGGAACAATGTTAATTGAAGAAGAAAGAATACCAAAATTATTAATTCCTATATTTAAAGAATCTCTTAAATTAAATGAAAAATATGAGAAATATGGAATTGATACTATGATTCAGCACTTTTTTAAAATAATATAAAAGAAAGGAGGATTTTAAAATGAGTGATGAAATAATGCTAAAACAAAAATATAATGATTTATTAAAATCATTAAAAACAGGAGAAGAATTTATTAAAGCTAATTCCGATAATGAAGATGCTAAAAAACGATTGGAAGAAATAGGAAATGAAATTCAAAATATAATGAAAATGTTTCCTGATATGACATCAGAAGAAATGGAAAAAGGATTTGATATTGTAGGAATTTCTACAAATATAGAAATACCTACACAAACACAAGTTGATGAACAAGCAGCAGCACAAATCGTTCAAACAACTACAACAACACAGCCTACTCAAAAAATGATTGTCAAATCAGATAATATTACAAATAATTTTGAAAATAATTGGGAAATCGCTGAAAGACTTTCTAAAAGTTCTTTATTACCAGATGAATTTAAAGGAAAGCCTGAAAATACTATTATAGCTCTAGGTATGAGCCAAAAAATGGGAATGGATTTCTTTACTATTGCACAAAATTTACATGTTATTCGTGGTAAATTGTCATGGTCTGGTGCATTTTGCAAAACTTTAATTGAACAAAGTGGAAAATATACTGATTTAGATTTTGTATATTTTGGAAAAGAAGGAACAGATGATAGAGGATGCTATTTAGAGGCAACAAGAACAAGAGATGGAAAAAAGATTCAAGGAAATAAAGTTACAGTTAAATTAGCTAAAGATGAAAAGTGGTGGAATACTAATTCAAAATGGAGAACAATGACAGACCAAATGTTAGGATATAGAGCAGCTGCATTTTTTGCAAGATTGTACTGTGGGGAAGTTTTAAATGGAATTATGACAACAGAAGAAAATATGGATATAGATATTCAAAAACAACAACCACAAGATATTTTATAAGGAGGCAATATGAGAGATATAAATAAAGTTTTAGAAGAAATTCGAAAAATCTTAAAAAAAGATGAAGAATATGGTGAAATTGAGGCAAATATAGATAATATAAAAGGTGCATTAAGATTTCACCCACCAGAAGACAAATGGGATTATGTATTTGATAAATTAATTAAAACTTTTATATTACCTAAAACAGAAACAGATTATAAGGTGTTATCAATATGGTCAACAAAGTCAGTAGAAGAATCGAAAGGATTGGTGAATGATGATATACGATAAAACATTTTGTAGCAACATAAATTGTAAAGATATAAATTGTAAAAGGAATCAAAATAATTATAATTTTGAGGAAAGATTTATAAGTATATCAGATTTTCCTAAATGCGAAAAGTTTGTTAAAAATATAAAGGAGGGAAAATGAATATTACAAGAAAAATTAGAAGAAATCAACTTAAAAAAGAATTAGGAACAAATAAAATAAATGAAGCATATCATGATAGATATGATACTTTAGAACAAAAAATAAGAAAGGATTTGAAAAATGCAAAAAGTAATAAAGTTTAGTAAAATTTGGAATGGAAGAAACAGAACGAATGGACATATAATTTTTGATACTAACATAGGAATATTAGATTTAACATCGGAACAGGCATTAGATATAGCTTATAGTTTGGTAGATAGCTGTGGACTTGATTATAGTATTTTAGATGAAGTGGAGGAAAGAATAAATGGAAAAGAAGAAACAGATGAAGATAACGAATAAAAATTATTTTGATAAAGAAATTTCGCAAATTTATACAGGTTCTACTGAAATAAAAGATTTTTTAAAATGTGAATCATGTGCTATGGCTAAATTAAATGGAGAATGGGAAGAAGAAAAAAGTAAAGCAATGTTGGTTTCAAGTTACATTGATGCTGCAGTTTCACATGGTTTAGCTGATTTTATCATTGAAAATCCTGACATATTTACAAAACAAGGTGATTTAAAATCAGAATATAAAATAGCAGATAATGTTATAAAACAAATAAGACAAGATGAAATGTTTATGAAATATATAGATGGAGAACAGCAAGTTATAATGACAGGAGAAATATCAGGAGTTCCTGTAAAAATTAAAATAGATAGTTTTCATAAAGATAAATGTATTGTGGATTTAAAATGTGTAAAAGATTTCCAATTAATCTGGAACGATAAAACAAAACAAAAAGAAAATTTTATACAATATTATGATTATATTTTACAGGCTGCATTATATCAAGAAATTGTTAAACAAAATACAGGAAAACAATTGCCATTTATTATAGCCGCTGCAACAAAAGAAAAGATTTCAGAAAGAGCCTTGTTACAAATACCACAAGAAGAATTAGATTTAAAATTAGAATTTTTAACTCAATATTTACCACATATGCAAGAAGTAAAACAAGGTAAAATAGAACCTAGAGAATGTGGATATTGTGATTTTTGTAAAAGCAAAAAGAAATGTAATTTATTATATTATTATAATACTTTCTTTGAAGAAAGAAATAAATAAGGAGGAAAAATAAAATGTTTTTAAATAAAAGAAAAAAAGAAGAAAAAAAAGTTATGAAAAATGCAAATGATATTGTTAATGAAATGATAGCACAAAAAGCTTTAGAGGATATTAAAAATAAAAACGAAGAAATTGAAGAATTAAATAAAGGAATTCTAGTTGCATTAGAAAATGCAGAAGAATTAAGAAAAAATAATCAAAATTTAGAAAGAAATCTACAAGTTTTACAGACAACTATTGAAAATATTAAAGAAATATGTAATAATTCAAATGGAAAAGTTATTTCAAAAAATAAAGTTTTAAAGGAGATAGAGAACATAAATGAATAAATTAATATTAAAAGGAAGAATTTCAACAGATATTGAAATAAAGTTTACACAATCAAATAAAAAAATAGCAAAATTTAGTGTTGCAGTCAGAAGAGATTTTAGGAATCAACAAGGAGAATATGAAAGTGATTTCTTTAATTGTTCTGCTTTTGGAAACACAGCAGAGTTTTTAGAAAAATATTTTACTAAAGGTCAAGAAATATTATTAATTGGAAGGTTACAAAATCGTTCATGGGAAACAGAATCTGGAGAAAAAAGATATGCGACAGATGTTATTGTTGATAATGTTGAATTTTGTGGATTTAAAAAACAAAATAATAATGAAACAGTAGAAGTAACAGAAACAACAACCGTTGATTTGAATTTAGATAAAGATTCATTGCCTTTCTGATAAGGAGAAAAAAATGAAGTTTAATAATTTATTAGAAGTTACAAAACATTTTTCTAATATTAATAAAGATAATTATTATTTAAATTATTTTCTTTCAGAAGGAACAATAAGTTTAGAATGGTATGAAGCTATATTAAAAGAAGTCTTGAAATATAAACCTAAAAGAGTTATAGATATTGGTTCTAGTGTTAATTTTTTTGGATATTTATTCGCAAACGAGGGAATTGAATATATTGGAATTGACGAAGATTTATGCGGATTAACACCAATAACAGGAAAAAATATTAGGTTTATTCATAATAATTATTATAATATTAGAGAACAATTTAAAGATGATATAATTATAAGTTGTTTATGCGTTGGATATTTAATTCCAATAGAAGATGTTGTAGGAAAATTATTAATTATAAATGATAGTAAAGGAACAAAAAAAAAATTTAAATGTACTGCAAAAGTAATAAATTTGAAGGAGAAAGAATATGGGAAAGAAACAATATGATTTAGGAAAAAAGTTTGAAGAGGATTTATGTTGGTACTTATCTAAAAAAGGATATTATATAATATATAACGAGAAGGGAATATCTGGGAGTCAGGCATGTGATATTATTGCAATTCAAAATAATGTAGCAACATTGATTGAATGTAAAAACTTAGAAAGTAAATCTGGAAGATTTAATTTAAATAGAATAGAACAAAATCAATGGTTAGCTTATAGAAAATTACGTCAATGTAATTCTTCAAATATGGTTATAGCAATTTTATGGAATAATAATGTTTATTTTATAAATTTTGATTTATTAGGTTACTTTGATAAAAGTATAAATCTTAATAAAATAGAGCCTAATATAAAAGATTGGAATATAACAAGTTTTGAATAAAGGAGAAAAAAATGAATTATTTAATTACTGGATGTGGATTTTTAACAAAACATTTAATAAAAGAATTATTGAAAGATGAAACAATTAAAAAGATTATAATATATTCAAGAAATGAAAAAGAACAATGGCTAACAAAAAATAAATTTAAAGATGAAAGATTAGAATTTATAATAGGAGATGTAAGAGATTATGAGGCACTTAAAATAGCTTTAAAAGATGTGAATTATTGTATTCATACAGGTGCTATTAAAAGAATTGAGGTTGCTGAAAAACAGCCAATGGAAGCTATTAAAACAAATGTTATAGGTAGTATGAATGTTATAAATGCTTGTATTGAAAATAAAGTTAGTAAATTGATTTTAATTTCAACAGATAAAGCTACATCTGCAACAACTTGTTATGGAAGTACAAAATTTTTAATGGAATGTATGGCTTATGCTAATAATAGTGAAACAGAAATAATATGTACTCGCTATGGAAATGTATTTGGTTCAACAGGAAGTGTAGTTCCTATATTTGATAATCTAGTAAAAAACAACAAACCTCTTACAGTTAGAAATCCTAATATGACAAGATTTTTTATGCCAATTGAAGAATGCGTTAATGTTGTTTTAGAAGCATTGAATTTAGGTGAAAATAGAGATTTATGGGTATATCCTAGTAAGTCCTGTACTATAAAAGAATTAGCTGATGCTTTTAGTGATAATCAAAAAATCATAGGAACAGAAAATATAGAGAAAAATGATGAAGCATTATTAACTATAGAAGAATTAAATCATAGTATTAAACGTGGAAAATATATTGTTGTTAATCCAAAAATTAGTGATTATTTTTATATTAATTCAGAAATTTATAAAAGAAAACATGATAAACCTTTAACAAGTGATAATGCTGAAAGATTAACACAAGATGAAATAAAAGAAATGATAGAAAATTGGAGAAAAAATAATGTATAAAGTTAGTATTATAATGCCTGCATATAATTCAGAAAAATTTATAGAAAATGCTTTAAAAAGTATTCCCGAAAGAAATGATATAGAAATCATTGTTGTAAACGATGGTTCTACTGATAAAACAGTTGAAATAATTACAAAATATAATATGAAATTAATTAACAGAAAAGAAAATATGGGAATAGGTTATTCAAGAAGAGAAGCTTTAGAAATTGCAACAGGTGAATATATAATGTTTTTTGATAGTGATGATACAATTGTTGAAGAGAATTTTAATAAAGTTTTAGAAATGTTAGATGGTTCAGATATAGTTTATTATGATATAAAACAAAATGATGATGTTATTTTACATTTAACCCCCGAAACAAAAGGAATCTATCCAGGTGCTGTAAAATTTATTAAAAAAACATATATAAATCAATTTGAATATCCTATAGTAAGGTCTTATGAAGATGTATATTTTAATGGAGAATTAAATTCTAAACCGCATACAGAAAGATTTACAAATTTAATTGTTGTTAATTATAATTTTCCAAGAGAAGATAGTACATCAGCAAAATGGGCGAGAGGAGAATGTTTGTGATGTTTAGTATTGTTATGATGTCATGTGATAAATATAAATGTTTAACAAATGCTTTTGATACTTGTATGGATAAATATTATCCAAATCATCCACAAATTTATCATATTTATGGAAATGATATTTGGACTAAAAGATTAAGAGAAGGTTTACGATATATAGAAGATGAATATGTATTACTTTTATTAGATGATATGTTGGTGAGAAAGCCTGTTAAAGAAGATTTAATTCAAGATGCACTAAATATATTAAAACAATATCAAAATGTCGCCGTAGTTAATTTTGAAAAGAATTATAGGGAAGCTATTCCTTTTTCGGGAAATTGGTTAAGACAAATAGATAATCAAATGTATTTACACAGTTGCCAGCCAAGTCTTTGGAGAACATCAGCTCTTATAGATAATTTGCAAAAAGATGAGGATGCATGGCAATGGGAAATGACCTATGTTAATAACGAATGGATTTATTTAATAAATAAAGACATAGATATTATAGATATTGGAAGAACAAACGATTTAAACTGGGGAGTTTCAAGAGGAAAAATAACTAAAGAATTTTTAGATTTTTTAGAGAAAGAAGGATTAAGAAATGAAATTAAGCATTATAACGCCTTATTATGATGTTTTAGAATATACTAAAAAATTAGCGGAAGTTTTAGAACCGCAATTAACAAATGAAACAGAATGGATAATAATTAATGATGGCTGTAATGAAAAAGAATTAGACGGTTTTAAAGCTAATGTTATTCATTTAAAAGAAAATAGCGGTGGAGCAAGTGTTCCACGAAATGCAGGTTTAGATGTTGCTAAAGGAAAATATATAGCATTTATAGATGCAGATGATATGATAAGCGAAAATTATATAGAAAAAATCTTAAAGAAAATTAATACAGAAGATTTTGATTATTGTTATATTGGATGGCAAAGCCCTAATTTTTCAGTAATAATTGATGAAAAACCACCAGAATGGAACATGTGTATTTGGAATTGTATTTATAAAAAAGAAATAATTGGAAATGAAAGATTTAATCCTGAAATAATTATTGGGGAAGATTATGATTTTAATGTTAGAGTTAGAAAAGGTAAAAGAACAAGCATAAAAGAATATTTATATTATTATAATGATACGCCTAATTCACTAATAAAAAGAATGAGTGGAGGTAAGTAAACATGGAAGAATATAACAATGTATTATATTTCGCTAACTTAAATGTGATAGGGGGTGTAGAAAGCAATTTTTATTATATAGCCAAAAAATACTCTGATATTGCAGATATTACTGTTTTCTATCGAAATGGAGATGTAAAACAATTACAAAGATTAAGAAAATTAGTAAGAGTTAAAAAGTTTAACAATCAAAAAATAAAATGTAAAAAACTTTTTGTAAATTATACTTTAGATATTTTAGATTATGCAGAATCAGAAGAAAACATAGAAATTATTCATGGCGATTTAAAAGCAATGGAAAAACCTCCTAGATTAGACTCTAGAATAGATAGATATATTGGAGTTAGTCAAAGGGTTTGCGATAGCTTTAAAGAACTTACTGGAATAAATTGTGAACTTTGTTATAACCCAATAGAGATAGATAAACCTAAAAAAATGTTAAAACTAATCAGTTTAACAAGGCTCACTAAAGAAAAAGGTAAAAATAGAATGAAAAAATTAGCAAGTATTTTAGATGCTAATGAAATACCTTTTGAGTGGAATGTATATACAAATGATTCTGCTAAAATTGATAATCCTAATATTTTTTATAAAGAACCAACTTTAGATGTTGCAAATAGAATTATAGAATCCGATTATCTTGTTCAACTTTCAGACCATGAAGCTTTTTGCTATTCCGCAGTTGAAAGTTTAATTTTACGGAGTTCCAGTTATATTAACAAAATGTCCAGTATATGATGAATTAAAAATAAAAGATGGAGTTCATGGATTTTTATTAGATTTTGATATGAACAATGTACCAGTTTTTGAAATCTATAAAGGGCTTCCTAAATTTAAATATATACCACCTAAAGATAATTGGAGTAAATTATTGTATCATAGCCAAAGCACTTATAAAGAAGATGCAAATACTGTAGTAAAAATGAAAATTTTAAAAGATTTTTCTTTTGGTAGATTTAATCAATTAATAGAAGTAAAAAGAGTAAATCCTTTAAAAGATGTTTATGGAGAACTTTTTAAAGGAGATATTATAAAATGCAACAGATTATTAGCAGATTATTTTGAAGGAAATAATGATGAAGGAAAAATTGTTGCAAAAACGATTGGAGAATAATATGAAAATTAAAATAGATTCACAAATTCATATTTCTAATCCTACTAAAGAAATTAAAGATTATATAAAAAAAGAATTAGAAATAAAAAACCCAGAAGTACAAAAGAAACAAGCAATGGGATTTTGGACAGGAAACATTCCTAAAATTTTAAAAATGTACTCGATTAATGAAGGAACATATAATATACCTATTGGAGAAATTGATAATGTTTGGAAGTTACATCCGAATCAAGAAGATTATTTTATAGATTGGGGAACACATCAAAAATTAGATTTTCCTGAAAATACTTTAAAATTATATGATTATCAAGAAAAAGCAGTTCAAGAAATGATAAAGGTAAAACGAGGAATATTATCAAGTAAATGTGGTAGTGGTAAATCTATAATGGCACTAGAAATAATAAAAAGAATAGGTTATAAAGCATTAATTATTTGTGAAAAAAAAGAAATTCAAAATCAATTTAAAGATTATTTAGAGAATTGTTTTAATATGAAAAAAGGTGATTATGGATTAATCAAAGAAGGCAAAGTGGAAATTGGAAAATATGTAACAATTGCATTAAGACAAACCTTAGCAAATATAGATTTATTACAATACAAGTTTGAATGGGGAACAATAATAGTAGATGAAGGACAAAATGTGGGCGGAAGCGTTACGAAATGTACTCAATATTCAAAAATACTAAATAATCTTGCAGCAGAATATAGATATGCAGTAAGTGCTACTGCTTATAGAGTAGATGGATTAACAAGAGCGATGTATAGTTTATTAAATGTTATTAAATATGAAATTCCAGAAGACGCTATACAAGATAAAATAATTAAAGCAGAAGTAAAACCTATCTATACTAATTACAGAATCCCTCCAGATTGTCAAAAATATGATGGAACAATAAAATATACTATCTTGCCATCAAATATCGCTACAAACGATTCTCGCAATAATCTGATAATAGATTTATTAAATAAAGAAAAAGATAATTATTGTTTAATTTTATCAGATAGATTAGAAGGTTTAGAAATTTTATATCAAAAGATAGGTGGACTTTTTATAAATGGAAATATGACAAGTAAAAAAGCTAAACAGGAACGAGATGAAGCTATTGAAAAAATGAGAAATAAAGAAGAACATTTTTTATTTGCAACTTACAGTTTAGCAAGAGAGCGGACTTGACATAAAATCATTGAATCGCTTATTTTTAATAGCACCAACAAAAAACAAAATTAATGTTATTCAAAGTGTTGGAAGGATAGAACGAAAAGATGAAGGAAAATCTACACCTATTGTATATGATTTTATAGATAATGATATTTATTTTGAAAAAGCTTGGAAAACTAGAAAAGGAATTTATAAGAAAAATAATAATAAAATTATTGAAAATTAACACAAAATATATTATAATAAAGAAAAAAGAGGTTGCTTATGGATAAGATTGAAAAAGATTTCAAAGAAAAAGTATGCAGCTGCTGTAGACACAATAATGAAAAACAATGTAAAAATACACAAAAAACAACTATGAATAACTTAATTATTTATAGATGTTTAAATTATGAAAGAAAAGAGGAATAGATATGAAGGGTGGTATAAATGCAGACAATATAATGACAGATTATTATAAAAAGAAAAGATACGAAAATAATAAAAGAAGAACGAAAATTAATGAATTTAAAAAGAAAAATTGTATAGATTGTGCAAACAGAAACACAAACCTTTGTAGAATAGTAATTAATGTTAATAATGAATTACAATGTGTATTTAAAAAATAGATATTAACATACTAGACCCTGTTAATATAAATAAAAGGTACGACAAACCTATGGCTATCATTCACTCGCAACGTATATGTTTTAGCGATATATGATAAATCCTTCTAATATAAGATAAAAAGCCACCAAGCTATATTCTAGTTATTTAGCTATCAATATAGGGGAGATGGTGTAAAAGTAGCACGATAAAAAGGGCTATCTATGATTAAATATAGATGAAGTGTTTTATAGGAATAAAGGGTGCAATTCCCCTTCTCCGCTGCCAATTTATAAATAGAATGTAGTAATATAAGAAAAAATAAATGGCGAGAGTTTTTATGAGGCAATACCCGGGTGAGCTAGAATAAATATTCATATTTCCATGCTAGCAAAGTCTATTATATTACTACATTGTGTTTATAACAAAGGAGGAATAATGAAAGATATAATTTTAAATACTATTACTATGTATGATATTGTAGATAAATATAATATTAAACATAAGGGTAAAAAGATTAGATGCCCTTTTCATGGAACTGACAAACATCCTTCTGCTGTAATTTACGATAAAAGATTTCATTGTTTTGCATGTCAAGAACACCAGGATGTTATAGGTTTTGTAGAAAAATATTTTAATATTTCTTTTAGAGAAGCTATGCAAAAAATAAATCAAGATTTTAATTTAGGTTTAGATTCTAATATTAAAATAGATTATAATAAAATAAATGAAATAAAGAAACAAAAAGAATTAAAGAAAAGACAAAAAGAAAGTTTAGAAAATCAATTCATAGAATTATGTAAAATGAAAAAAGATTATAAAAAAAAGATTGAGTCTATTAAAATGTTTTTAAGATTATCAAATTGGGAAGATAATATTTATAGTATATCAATAATACAAGATAAAATAAATGGAATAGATATGGAACTTGATTTTTTATTAGATAAAATGTATAATTTAAAAAACAGCAGCTATTAATATAGTTGCTGTTTTCGTCCGCACAATTACGAACCCCATCGCAAAACACAGGAAAAATTGTTACAAGCGACCTAATTAAATTATACCTTATTTTATGTTTTCTGTCAATAAAAAAAGAGATTTGCCAATCGCCCAAAAGACAAATCTCAAAATTAACGTATTCTAAACTGCTAATCAATAATAATATATCATATTTTAATTTAATTGTCAAGCTTTAATTAATTTTCCTTTTTTAAGTTTATTTAATAATTCAATATTTTGTTTAGCTGTTCCTTTATAGTTTTTAATACCATTTTTTTCTGCTATCTTTTTTCTATGTTTATAACTAGAATCTACTTTAATAGAATTTAAAGCTAAAACAATTGAAGAATATTTTGATGCACATGCTTTGTAATATTTTGTTGTATTAGTTTTAGAATTTATTGGTTTTGAAGTTGGTCTATTTTCTTTAGGTTTTGATGGTTTTGCAGGTTCTTGTTTTGGTTTTGAACTTGTATCAGATATATAACTAATAAAAGCACATTTTCCCCAATTTGTCCATCCTCTTGTTTTTGCTACTGTTTTTATTATTCTAAAAGTTCCACCAGATACCGTACATTCATAACTATATTTACTTCCATCATATACTCCAATATGTCCATCCATCCAAACTAATAATCCTTTTATGTTTGGTATTGTAGATATTTTGCCTTTTTGAGTACATTTATTGTACATTCCATTAGCAGATAAATCATATTTACTATTATATTTTACTTTTCCAAATCCTCCAAATAAATAGCATTTTATTAAACCTACACAATCATAAGCATATTTCTTTTTGCCTACTGCATTTCTTGCATTTCTTTTTCTTTCTTCTGTTCTATAAAACTTTGGATATTGTTTTATTTTTGACTCTACTAACTGTAATGTTAATTTTTGTCCAAATGTTCCATAAACGTAATAATTTGAAGTATTATAGCATTTTATTGTATTTTCTAATAATCCTAAATTAGTTAACATATTTATTCCTCCTCTACTATATCAATATCTTCATCTTCCATTTCAGATTGCAAATACAAATCTTGATTTTCTTTATAGTTTGCAGAGCTAATTCCTAAAAGAACACCTAAAAATGTATCTATAGCAGTTATTGTTCCTACAATCTGTTCTCCATAAGGTAATCCCCATATTCCTGCTAATGCAAAATATAAAGTCCCTAAAGCTGGTAATAAAATTTGTGCAATCCATTTTAAACAATCATAAGTTTTATTACTCATATTAATATCCTCCTTTATTCCATAATTACCGTTATATCTTTTTCATCCACGTTGTATATTTCTAAATTATAATGCTCGTATTCCATCTCTATATCAAATCCTTTTCCATCTGATGGATTAATTGATATTAGCTTTCCTTTTATGTTATCTACCATTACTTTCATAGTATTTGTCTCCTGTTAATTCTTTATATAATTCATCCCACGTTTTTGTTTTTATTTTTCCTAGTTTAATTAATGTTACTTCTTTTAAACCTTCTCCTATTTTTTCTAAATACTTTTTATCTTCTTCTGTTAATAAATTACATGGTTTATTTTTTACATGACATACATCCATATTCTATCCCTCCAATGCCGTTGCATCAAAATATATTGGTACTCCATCTTCGCTGTATATATGAGTAACATCAGGATAAGATTTAACCATTTGTTCTAGTATAGCTGTTTGTTCTGATGTACAAGGTAAATCTGTATATGATGATGCTACATAATCAACAATTAAATTATGAGTTGACAACCATGTTTTAAAATCAGCTAAAGTTTCTGCTGTAGGGTTTGCATCTTTTTGAATTCTTAATCTTGTTCCATTTAATATATACCACATTGCACCGTAAACAAAAGTTGTACTTGTTCCGTTTTGCCAAATAAAACTATTTGATTTTGCTAACGGATTGTCAACATCCAAAGAAGTGAATGGTTTTCCATCAAAGTTAGGTTTGTAGTATGTTTTATATTCATAATTCCAACCTTCATCATCACTTCCATCATAAACTGCAGTTTTTATTTCGTGCCTTTCTATCCAATTTCCATTTACATTTATAAATTTATCAGCTGTAATTATATCTCCGTTTGAATTTTCTATATTTTTCATAGGTTGTTGTACTGGTATGGTGTATGTTTGTTCTTGGTGGGCGACAAATTCTGTTGCTGTAGAGCCTTGTTCAATCATTGGTTTAATTGATGTTATTTCGCTTGGTGTAATTGTTGATGTATTATCACTTTTTCTTAAAATTATTTTCATTTTTGTAATTGTTTTATTTATTTCACTACTAATTGGTATTCTAATTAATCTTGAAGTAGTTCCATTTATTAAATTATCCATTGCATAATACTGATTAATAAAATTATTATCTTTATCATAAAGAAATATATTTAAAAAACAATAATTTGTATCTTCTATTGATACATAATAATAAACGTTTGGTTCTATTGCATAATATTCTTTAGTTCTTAATCTTGTTGTTGATGATACTGGTTGTCCAATATTTGAACCGCTACCTGATAATGTTCCTTGTTCCCAATCACTTGGATTTGTTGGTATTAAATTCTTATTAACAATCTTTTCTGTTATACAACCCATATTATAAGGAGAATATGAACCTACATTTGTTCCTTCTACTAATTTAACATTTTCATCTGTTGTTTTTATTTGAATATAAGCATAAGTCGTTGCACTTGTAGTGGTAAATGTTTTTGTATATGTTCCTATCGTTGATATATTACCAGATACCACAAGACCTTCTTTTTCATCACTACTATTCATTAAAACTATTCTTATATAAGTAGATGCTGTATTATTTTTTTGAAATGTATATGTTGAATTTGCTTTTAATGGCACTTTATATACCGAATAGCCACTTGCAGTAATAATGTCACCATCATCATTTATTGCCTTATTTGGACTTGCATATGGAGTATCTTTATCAAATAAATTTATATTATCCCCTGCACTATGTATTGGTTGTGGATATGATGGATTAGGTGATGGAAGTCCGCCAGTATATGGTTCGTATGGTTTTGATGTATTTCCTGAACATAATAGCAGAACTACATTTTTGTTGATTGTTCCTACTGAACTGCTCACTTGCAATGTCAATCCATCAATAGTTGTTTCATTTGCTAATGTAAATGTTGTGTCAGTATTTCCTGTTGTAAGAATTGTGTCCGCACCGCTTGTTAATTTTAGTGTACCAATATTAACTAAACTTGTTCTCTGTATATAATAAGTTCCTGCAGGCAATACAATTGATTTTCCACTTTTCATATAAAAATTTGCATTTCCTGAAGCTGTTCCACTTAAATTAATTGTTTGTCCAGAAAATGACATTGTAATTCCTTGAGTTGTTCTTTCTTGAATTACATTAACATCAAATAAATTATACCCTTCTGTCGTGTCCTGTGTACTATTTCCTTTAATATCTAGTTTCATTTTCCCCGCTTTTGTTCCTTCCATTGTTGCTTCTGTGCCTTGTGCTGTTACTTTTGGATAGCCTTCGTATACATCTTCTAGCAGTTCTGCGATATTATCTATATTTTTGTCCACTCCCGTTAAATCAATGCCTAAATCATCTATCTTGTCGTATGCGTTTGTGATATGTTCTTCTATTGCTGTTATTCTTGTTGATATGCTCATAAGCTACACCCCGCTTCCTATGTCTAAAGTTTCAAGGATGCTCTCTAGGTCGCCAATCAAGTCATATACGCATTTTGCAGTTGGATATTGTGTGTCTGTGCTACTTGATGATAGTGATGTTACTTTGTTGGTTGCTGTTTCAAGTTGTTTTCCTGTTATTACGTTTTCTAAAGTTCCTTTACTTATAAACATATTTATATTACCATTTAAATATTGTTCATAAGTATCTACAGTTGCACGTACAATACCAGTTGGAGTATGTGCCAATGTTCCATATTCTTGACTTGTTTTTAAAACTCCCGCTTTAGATTCTGTTGCATAATCTGTATTCTTTACATAGTTAGTTAAATCACTTGATTGTATAGATGTATCTGCTTTGCCTAATGATGTTTGTACTTCGCTTGTTAAATCTGTTTTTGGTATACCTCCAGAAGGTTT